>ENA-UOJJ01000161-UOJJ01000161.1-human-gut-metagenome-genome-assembly--contig:-CS66-NODE-161-length-118522-cov-16.957279_pt1 | contig 118522 bp, 83 predicted proteins | sample MGYA00242343_ERZ723890 | MGnify/ENA metagenome assembly ERZ723890
TTTACGTTCTCTTGCTTTGTTTGACATCTTACACACGTTCTTTTAATTGTTAATTACGTGTGAAGTAAATCTGTATCATGTCATCTTATCTCACTACAAATCAAGTCATAGGAACATGATCACAAGATTCCGAAAACATGTACGTGTTTTTCCCAAAAGTCGTACGTGTTTTTTCGAAAACACGTACATGTTTTTTGGAAGGACTCGGCATGTAGCAAAATCATGGGTTCAGCCCATAAATCGTAGCCTGTACGGCATGCGATAAGATATAGGCCGCAGGCGTGTCGTTTGAGGGGGAATAGCCTTTGGAGAGCCTCTGGATTACGGGTTCCTTGTTCGTGCCCAGTATCGGGACCAATAAGGGGGCGCCGTTCAAGATAAGCGGTCCCGTCATGGTGATCCGGTATTGGCCGGTAGAAGGTTGCTGGGATACCGCATAGTTACGGCTATCCGACAATAACTCCATGGTGGTAGGGAAAATGGATGCCGTATGGGAATCCTCACCTACGCCGAGGATGATGCAATCGAACGTAGGCATTTGATTGAACAACGGCAAGAATTCCTTTACGACCCATGAATAACGCATCGCCTCGGTACCCGGCTCGTTCTCGCCCTTGATCCGGTGGATATGATCCGCCGGGATACACAAAGGCTTAAAAAGCAAATGATTCGCATGACCGTAATTACTATCCGGACTCGTTGGTGGAACGCAACGCTCGTCCACCCAGAAGAAACGGATGTTATTCCAGTCAATCTTATCCTTATACTCATCTACCCAGAGGGAAAACATATGCTTCGCCGTCTCCCCTCCCGAGAGCGCTAGGTTAAACGGAGCGAAGTCTTTTCGGCGAATCATCGCCATCATGTCCTCCGTCATCGACCGAAGCGCCTCTTTCATCTCATTATATCTCTTTATTTCCATAAAATTATCTTCTTTGGCAGGCGCAGACTTTCTTTTCCGCACCTAAAATAACAGTTTCCTCCGGTCCGTCCTCGCCCGGCTCATAGAAGAATAAGTTCTTCGAACCCTCCTCTTTCCAATGGAGCAAGATCGGATCGATAAATTTCCAACTAGCCTCCAAAGCGTCGCTACGAGCATACAGGGTGGAATCGCCCAGCATGGCATCCAGCAACAGACGCTCGTAAGCGTCAGGAAGATAGCTCTTCGAGAGGGAATCGTAGCGGAAGTCCATGCTGACTTGCTTCACCTCGAAACCGGCTCCCGGCATTTTCAGCCCGAACTTCAAGGATATACTCTCGTTCGGTTGGATACGGATGGTCAATTTATTGCAGGAACCTCCCGAACATTGACCGACAAACAGTTGATGGGGCGTAGACTTGAAGTGGATCACTACCTCCGATGACTTCTCCGGCAACTTCTTTCCCGTATAGAAATAGAAGGGCACACCGCTCCAGCGCCAGTTATCGATAAAGAATTTCATCGCCACATACGTCTCGGTATTCGAGTCGGGAGCTACGTTCTTCTCTTCCCGATAACCGATATATTGTCCGCGGACAACCATCTTATCCATATCCAACACCGTATACGGGCGTATGGAGCGGAATACTTTCACGATCTCGTCACGAATCGGTTCCGGCTCGAATATAGAGGGAGATTCCATGGCGATAAACGACATCAATTGCATTAAGTGATTCTGGATCATATCCCGCATCGCCCCGGCTCCATCATAATATTTCCCTCGATTCTCCACCCCCAAGGTCTCAGTAGCGCTGATCTCGATGGAATCGATATAATTATGATTCCACAATGGCTCGAAAATACCGTTCGAGAAACGCAATACCAAGATATTCTGCACGGTCTCTTTCCCCAGATAATGGTCGATACGATAAATCTCCTCCTCATGGAAGATATGTCGTAAATGATCGTTCAACTGGCGGGCAGACTCCAAGCTGGTACCGAACGGCTTCTCTACGATGATCCGCCTGAAACCATCCGGAGACTCGGTCTTGTTCAAACCACTCTCCAGCAAACATTGCGGGACGATCTCGTACATCACCGGCGGGGTAGCCAAGTAATAGATGATCTTATCCGGCAAGTCGTGTTTCTCTTGCAAGAACTCGATGCGCTCACGCAATTTGTAGTATTCATCGGCGTTGGTGGAATCGAAGGCGAGGTAATAAACATTCTCCAAGAAGTCATCGATCAAGCCCTCGTCGTAGGTCTTTCCCTTCTGTGCCTCCAAGATATGCGTATGTTGCTCCGCACGGAACTCCTCATCGCCATAAGCGGTACGGGCGGCTCCCAAGATGCAGAAGCGGTCGGGTAGCAAGCCACGAACATATAACTCGAACAAAGAGGGAAGCAACTTGCGACTGGTAAGATCGCCCGACGCCCCGAATATAACTAATAATTGATTATCTGCTTTCTTCATGTCTTTATACGTTATAAGTTCCAGAAACCGTCTTTCCTCCCTCACCCGTCCAGTTGGTATGGAAAAACTTACCACGCTCCCAATCGACCCGCTCATAAGTATGAGCCCCGAAATAATCCCGCTGGGCCTGAATCAAGTTAGCGGCGGAATGCGGGGTAGACAGTCCATCGAAATAGCTCAACCCCGAGCTCATCGCCGGCAAAGCCACTCCATGCAAGGCACCCTCGGCTACCACTTGCCGCCAAGCCAACAAGGAAGACTCGATCTTTTGAATAAAGAACTCATCGAATAAGAGGTTCTCCAGATTCCGGTTCTTCTCATAAGCCTGCGTAATTTTCTCCAAAAAGACAGAGCGTATGATACATCCCTTCCGCCAAATCTTGGCGATCGTACCGTAATCCAACTGCCAATCATATCGCTTAGAAGCTTGGTACAACAAAGAGAATCCCTGCGCGTAGGAAACCAACTTAGCGGCATACAAAGCCTGCTTGATCTCTTTCTCCGAGATCAAGGTCTGCCCCAGCACGCCACTCTTCGGATAAAGCGAGGACGCTTTTTTCCGTTCTTCCTGCATGGAAGAAAGCATACGGGCATAAACAGCCTCGGTAATCAATGTCAGCGGATCATTCTCGTCCATAGCGGCGATAGCGCTCCATTTACCGGTACCCTTCTGGCCGGCGGCATCCAATATCTTATCTAGCAGGTAGCCCTCCCCCGCCTCGTCCTTGAAGCGGAGAATATCGGCCGTAATACCGATCAGGTAGCTATCCAGCTCTCCCGTGTTCCAATCCTCAAAGATACGAGCCAAGGCCTCATTGTCCAGATCCAGACGATTCTTCAATAAGGAATACGCCTCGGAAATCAACTGCATATCTCCATACTCGATACCATTGTGTACCATTTTCACGAAATGGCCGGCTCCACCCGGACCAATCCATTGGCAACAAGGCGTCCCGTCGTCCAGCTTGGCGGCGATGCTTTGCAAGACATCCTTCACCAAAGGCCAAGCGGCAGGCGAACCACCCGGCATCACGGAAGGTCCGTACAAGGCACCGATCTCGCCTCCGGAGATTCCGGTACCTACGAAGTACATCCCATGCGCCTCCATCTCCTTCACCCGGCGTTCCGTATCATGGAAATCCGAGTTACCACCATCAATAATCACGTCACCGGGTGATAAGTAAGGAATCAATTGAGCCATCAGCTCATCCACCGGGGCACCCGCTTTTACCATCAGCATAATCTTGCGAGGACGCTCGATAGACTCAACAAATTCCTGTATCGTATGGGTTCCTATAAAATTCTTTCCTTTTCCACGACCGCTCATGAAGCGGTCTACCACGCCTTCCTCTCCCGGCGCTGTACGATTATAAACGGATACGGCGAACCCCTTACTTTCCATATTCAACGCAAGGTTCTCGCCCATCACAGCCAAGCCGATTAATCCAATATTTGATGTTTTCATATTTATGTTTTTATTTTATTAATCCAAATAAATCATTTAAAGCCTCACTCATCGACGGATGGGTGAATATCGAATCCCGAAGGAATGTGTAATCTTGCCCGAGACGCATCGCCAAGCTAACCGTATTTATGACTTCGCTGGACTCGGCGCAGAATAAGGTACATCCTAGGATCTTCCCGGTATCCGCATCTACCACGGCTTTCAGCAAGCCATCCGTCTGCTCGATGGTACGGGTACGAGGCATAGCGGCGGCAGGCAGGCTGGCCACCTTTATATTTTTCTCCATCTTACGGGCTTGCGTCTCGTTCAACCCGACATGGGCCAACGGAGGATCGATGAATACGGAATAAGCCACTGCTTCCCGATCGTCCAAGCTCCGGAAACCATTACCAAACAGCTCTTCCCGGATAATACGGTAATCATCCAAAGACAGATAGGTGAATTGTAATCCTCCATGTACATCCCCGATCGCCCAGATATTAGGGATATTGGTACGCAACTTACTATCCACCTCGATAGCGCCACGATTAGTCGTCTGTATTCCGGCGGCCTGCAGATTTAGGCTTTCCGTATTCGGTTTACGGCCGGTAGCCAAAAGCACCGCCTCGGCTTCCAGTCGCAAGGTATCTCCCGAGATAGCGTTACGGCAGATCACCGCAGCCCGCTCAACATCCTGCTCAATCGTCTGCACAACCGTGTTCAAATGAATGGTGATCCCTTTTTTCTCTAGCGTGGACTTCACCGAATCGGCGATGTCCCGGTCCTCACGAGGGATGAACACCTCCCCTGCCTCCAAGATCGTTACCTTCGACCCAAAACCGGCGAACATGGAAGCGAATTCCAGCCCGATATATCCGCCTCCGACAATAACCAGATGCCGTGGCAGTTTCTCCAGTTCCATAATGGAAGTACTTGTATATACGTAAGGATTATCCTCGATACCGCTTATCGTAGGAATAATCGTCGTGGCTCCGGTATTGATGAATATCTTCTCGCCTTCCAGCAAGAAAGAGTCCGTATCCGTTTTCACGACAATCTCATAAGGGGAACGAAAAGAAGCCTCTCCGGTATAGACCGTTACGGTCTCCCGATCATCCAGATTCTTGAAATTCTTCTCACGAAGCAAAGAGGTCAGTTTCTCCTTGGCGAGGATCGCCTGCTTAAACTCCTCCGCATATTGCTCGAAGGTAGAAGGTCTGCGATACCCTGTCACTTGAGCGTAATGTACAAGCGCTTTCGTCGGTATACAGCCGATATTGATACAAGTACCTCCGTACATACCCGTCGAACGCTCCACCACAGCTACATTCCATCCATGGTTGGCCAAATCCGCCGCCAAGGTTTTTCCACCTTTCCCAAAACCAATAATAATCGCATCGTACTTTTTCATCTCTGATTTATCTTCTTTTCGTTAGACATTAAAATAACATTCGTTTTAACCTAATTGTTGCGAATTTCATATTGCAAAAATAGCTCCAGCCCCTATTTTACAAAATGGCTGTTCAACCTATAAGTTTAGCCATTTTTCCCGAAACAACAAAATAACGGACAATATGCTTCGCCTCATCCTTCTCTACGCCACCTAACGCACTCGTTAAGTCCACCGGAAAATATACATTTATGGACTATGTAAAGGTAGGGTTACCTTTACAAATCGTGATGGGAATCGTGATGGTATTTATATCACCTTTATTATTCCCATTCTAAACATTCGCACATGCATTTTAGTTTTATATTTGCAGTTGTAAAACAGTACAAGAAAATTTATGGATATACCGTTTAAACCGATTAGGTTAGAAGACAAAGAGATCATAACCTCATTTACATTTCCCAGCGATTATCGCAATTGTGATTTCTCATTCGCGAACATGTGCAGTTGGCGTTTCTTATATGACAGCGAATTCGCTATCGTGGATGGCTATTTATTAATCCGTTTCATGATCGAGGACAAGAGCCGTTTCGCCTATATGATGCCTGTCGGGGATGGAGATTTAGCGGGTGCCGTTCGTTTGCTAGAAGAGGATTCCTTAAAATATGGACATCCGCTCTGTATGCTGGGTATCACCCCCGACGCCAAGGAGCAACTGGAAGGCGCACTTCCCGGAAGCTTTTTCTATATCCCGGAGCGGGATTATTTCGACTATATTTATTTACGGGAGGATTTAGCTACCTTACGGGGTAAGAAATATCAATCCAAGCGTAATCATATCAATAATTTCAAGAAACGTTATTCGTACGAGTATGTCCCTATCACGCCGGATATCGTACCGCAATGCCTGAAACTGGAATGTAAATGGTATAAAGCAAACAATGGAGATAATGACGAGGAAGAGCTTAATGACGAACGTCGCTCCCTTACCTATGCCTTACATCATTTTGACAGCCTAGGCCTGATCGGTGGCGCTCTCCGGGTTGATAACGAGATTATCGCTTTCTCTTTCGGGGCCCCTATCAACCATAATACATTCGGGGTTCACGTGGAGAAAGCGGACGTGAATTTCGACGGTGCCTATACGGTGATTAACCAAGAGTTCGCTTCTCACCTTCCGGAACAGTATACTTACGTGAACCGGGAGGAGGATCTCGGCATACCGGGGTTGCGCCAAGCGAAGCTTTCTTATCAGCCTACCATACTATTAGAGAAGAGTGCCGCAATAAAAAAGCAACTTACGCAAACTAAATAAATTATGGACAAGAAACAACAAATCGTAAACTTATGGCGTACCTGCTTCGGGGATTCTGAGGCATTTATCAGCCTTTATTTTGATCGTGTTTACAAGGACGAGAACGCAATGACCATCGAGAAGGACGGTAAAATAGTATCTGCCTTGCAGATAGTTCCTTATACGATGACTTATTTGGGTACCGAGATCTCGGTGGCCTATATCTCCGGGGTGTGCACGGCTCCGGAAGAAAGGGGTCAGGGGCTTATGCGGCAACTCTTGCAAGAGACATTCGAGGAAATGGAACGGCGTGAGGTCGCTATCTCCGCCTTGATCCCTGCCGATCCTTGGCTATTCGACTATTACCGGGAACAGGGTTATACCGAGGCATTCGATTATTCCGTGGAGACGTATATCCGCCCGAATACGCCGGTTCAACTCCCGAAGATAACGGTTATCCAACCGGAGGTACCGACAACCGACGAATTGTTCGCTTATTTCAACCGCAAATTACGTGAACGCCCTTCCTGTATCTTGCACTCGCAGGATGATTTCATCACAATACTCCGGGATCTGCAATTAGATAACGGAGGAATGTACACAGCCTTGGACGAGAACGAGAAGGTGGTTGGCATGGCTTTCGCACTGCCTCTTGAGGCGGGTACAGCGCCGTCCGACAAAAAGCTTTTTATCAAGGAACTTCTTTACGACTCGGAAGAGATCAAGGAATTACTATTGCAAGAGCTTACCCTGCAAAATAACATATCGCAAGCGACGGTCAATACCCCTCCCACCCCTCCGGGTACCTTACCTATGGGTATGGCCCGCATCATCGACACGAAACGCATGATCCACCTCTGGCTATCCAAACAACACGAAAGCCCCGTCTCCAAAAAAGACTTGGAACAAATGGATAACCAAACGCTAACACGACAGTTGATGGGGTACCAAGGGAGGACGGCTTATATGAGTTTGATGCTGGACTGACAAAGAAAATCCCCTAGCTAAGACGATTTTTGGCTAGGGGATTTTATATATAAATATATAACTACTATTATTTCTTTACCGGCTTATGATAAACATATTTCTCTTCCGGATTCATATACCAATTTTTCTGGCTTGTGCCTGATGAAGCAGACCATTCCTTAAATGCCGGGTATGCTTGATCAATAGAAACGACTTCTGACGCATATTTAAAATCACTCATCGGGATAATAAATCCCCACATTGTCTTATCTGAATTGTCAGGGTCATTAGCAACATAATTATTTGTCTCAGCTTTAACCCGATCAGTCGGTTTATAACCAGCCAAATGGACTTCTGAACGATTCTGGGCATTACCACCATTTACTATAAAGAAATTCAAATAGAACATATCCAGATCATCTGATGAAACAGGACTGTTGAATTCGACCTCATATTGCAAAGTTCTTATGCCATAATCGTTAGCATTATTAAATGTATTCACGGGCACTCGCTTATCCACATTACCCATAATCCTATGCGCATCATCAAACAAAGGTAGCACCGCAGCAGAAGGATTCGACTCTATTTCATTTGCCGATTCAAAATATCCATTATTGGCAAACACGCCATTCGGCACAGAAGCTTTCGTTATCTTGGCGGTCGTTAATCTATCAAACTGGATACCTGCTCCCAATGTCTTTGTAGCTCCTACCGCAATCAAGTTGACAGTTAAGATCATACTTTCTACATTGTTTGCGCCGTCCATAACCAATTGACTCTGTATGCCCAACACCAAATCATTCATATCATAATCACCAAAAGCAGGCCAATTATCTTCCATGGCGAATGTATAGTAGGGACCATTGGGAACTTCTATCGGATAATTAGGATTAGAAGGAGGATTTGTCGAACCTTGATTACCATCACCCGTGCAATCGCCCGCAGGAATTGCAATTGAAGCGTTTTTATCAACCTGCTTACTTCCACCAGACAACGTTAGATTTTTCGAAAGTTCATTCCCTTTCCATAAGTCTCCCAACAATTCCAAATTCCCATCCAACGAAAGCGTTCCTCCCGATAAATTAATTTGCGTGAAATCCAATAAGGCATAATCTGAATCCTTACACTCTATCTTGTTCCAACTTTTAAAAGATGCCAAATTCTGCCCTGACACATCATCTGTATCCGTAATTCTGAAAATCGAGTATTTTTCCATTTCACACTCAATCTCTTTCGCATCCATATATCTTGCTTCAAGCAGAGTAGAAGCACCCAAGAACATACCAACATTGTAAAGCGAAAGTCCGGCTTCAACATTAATCTTACAATGATTCTCTATCCGTCCACCATTGCCACTATTTTCTGCTGTCATATTAATATTAGTAGCCTTAATCGTACCATAATTTATTAGCTCAACAGCATGATTTTTCGATCTATATCCCGAAAGAATTACTTCTCCATAGTTCTCAAGATCATAATCAACTAATTTGTAAGCGGGTTTAAAACTATCATCCGGCTCTCCAAACTTCGCTCCACTTTTCACAACCAGCCTAGCGCCGTTACCTTGTGATTGTCCATCAGCTTCAAGGATTTTCAAACTACCCTTCTGGTCCAAAACAATAGTAGCCCCACTGCTTCCTATAAGAGTTGAGACAGACAATGCCCCTTCTACATATAATGTCACACTTCCGACCAGAGTAAGGGCCTTTGCCTCATAACCTTCTCCGACAAGCTTATACTCCCCTTCATACAAAGTAATAGAACCTTTATCCTTAGAAGCCATATTAAAAAACTCCTGGGCAGAAATCAATCTAGCTTTTCCTGAATTATAATTATCTTCTCCACTTCTCAATAAAGATTTAGTTGTTGTACCAACGGCAGAAGCTGGCTTAAAATCGCAAGCCAGATCCTTCATTGAGGGATCTACTAATACGGTCTTCACCGATTTTCCTTTTCGGGGATCAATCTGCATAATGTAAATTGTTTCTAAAGCTTGGGGCAATGTCATCGTGCGAACATACGGCTTATTCCCGTTGGCCACACCACCATATAATGGTTTAGCATCATCGGCATAGAAAGGATTCACGTCATATACCCATACTTGGTAATCATACTGGCCATTGAACTCATCATTCACCTCTACGGTTAAAGTCATTTGACGAATAGTAGCTGTCGATTGATTGAAATCATTAGGCAAAGACGGATCCGGCTTCTCCGGAGTAGGCGGAACCGGATCCGGCTTAGGTTCGTACACATCGGTAGTACACGCCGCCAATAGAACGCAAAGCGCGATAGCGACACATTTCATTGTTGATTTAATCATTGTTTTCATATCATTGAAGTTTTATTATTCACCTATCCCCTATAAACATTCAGTAATCCACAACCTTGTCAATACAGCGTCATTTTGGCGTTGGCAAGACATTCATCATCATTGGTTGCCAATCATAGAATCGATATATTATTTATTGAACAACAAAAGGATGTGCCTTAAAGCACATCCTCCGCATAACTAGTTCTTCATTCTGTTTTGTTTGTAAAGAGATCATATTTTATTACATTGTCCTCTACATAATTTAAATACCACCCCGGCGTATTATCACCTTTAATCCAACTCCCGAAACCCTCATAAGCATCATCGATACGAATCGTCTCTTTAGGATAAGTAGCGAAATCTTGTGAAGGTATACTTAAAGCCCACATCAAACCAGTCTCATTCGACACATAGTCTGCCGTACTATTATCACTAGATGCGGCTTTATCCGTACCTTTATAACCCGCTATATGAACTTCATTTCTACGATCAGAATCAAAGCCATTGGTAACAATAAAGAGATTAAAATTATTAACGTTCATGACTCCATCAATAGGTGTATTGAAATTAACTGTCACTTCGTTCACTACAGGCTCAGCTGTTATCTTATAAGTATTAATAGGTGTTCTTTCCGAGCTACCTAATAGAGAATGTGCATCCGAGAACAACTGGATCACAGCATTCGTCTGTCCTTGCTCAGCGCCAGAAACCGCCGAAGCGGGAATACCATCCAATTGGAAACCAACCCCAATTTGCTTTGTAGCGCCGGTGGCATATAGCGTATAGATGATTTTAGCAGACTCCGTCTTGCCCCCGATCTTTTTATTATTTATCTGGATACCTATTACCAAATCATTCATATCATAATCGCCGGTAGTAGGCCAATTATCCTCAAATAAATAAGTATAAGGTAAAGTCTCAACTTCTTCATACGACGGATCTTGATCTCCATCTCCTTCTCCCGGATTCTGATTTCCTGAATTTTTATTACAATCATCTTCATCTATCTCTACAGATGCTTGTCCTTGCGCAAATGTAGCCGGAGCATTCAGTTTATAATAGTTTACATTCTTGTCATGATGATCACATTCGATCTCAAGCATACCTGAATACTCTACACTATTCCAACCACCTAATATTACCTTATTTGCTCTAAACAACGCATATTCCGGGCTATCAGACGTACCTGATATGTAATTTGTTTGCGTCGTAAAATGCACTCCAGCATCTTTATCATCATCAGTACAATCAAAAATGGAAAACGCATCCATATACATGTGCAAACCACCAGCCGTAAATTTATCACACTCAAAACCAGAATAGGAAGCTAAAATTATAGTTCCACCGTTAACATCGCATATATCCGTCTCAAAAACACAAGCGTTATATATCTCTCCATTTGTTAACATCAATGTTTTCTCTATATCAAATTCTCCATAATTTACAATGAGGTTTGTTTTATCAGTAGTAGACAGCCCACCTGTAATGTCCATTTCTCCATCATTATAAATTGAAGCACTTGAAGTTAAAGCCAAAGAATAATTTCCATTTGCCTTCTTTCCATTCAACTCAACATCTCCATGATTAATCAATCTTGATTGAGCCGTGAAAGACAAGCTCAATTTTTTGTCATCATCATCATCTCCTAAAGAGCCATCCTTTTCTACCGCTATTTGAGCGTTACCCACACAGTTCAATACTATATTGTTTTTACCAGCAGTCAACTCGCCATCACTTAATATATAAATCTTCGCATTATTCTGCAAAGTTAAGTAATCAGTGGTTAGTTTGGCTTCACCTTTTATATATAAGCTAAAATTCCCCTCTCCCGGTAAAGAACTTATATTCAACTTTGCATCCTTGTTTACGATATATTTTCCTCCAGTTTTAATTTGTTGCTTTCCACTAATCGCAGTCGCACCTGACGGACTAAAATCAACCTCTGGCATTTCGTAACTTGCGCTACGCAACACTGAACCAGAAGAGCTTTTAGTATTGGCAATCGAACCCAAATTACAAACCATATCACCATCTTGAACAGGAAAAGCATAAACTCTTTTTCTCTTAAAGGGATCAGTTTGACGTATAAAGATTTCATTTTCAGAATCCGGAATACTTATATTCACGTTAAATGGAACTTTACTATTCACTTTCTGTCCTGCCAGCAATCTCGCCCTTTCATCAATAGCTGGATTGCCAGCAAAGGCCTCTATTGTATAATAATATTTTCCATCATAAGCATCGACTATATTTACAGTCAAGTTTCTCGACTTGGATATCGAGTTCACTATATCCACAATTGGATTTTCCGGAATCTCCGGCTCCGGAGTTGGAGTAGGATCCGGCTTCGGCTCATACACATCCGCCGTACAAGCGGCCATCAGCGCCGCGAACAGGAACAGCGCCATGAACTTCACTTTCGTAAAAATACATCTCTTCATATGCTTAATCATTAAATATTTCCCCTATAACACTGTTAAAAAAAAAAGTTGTATATTTTAATCAACTTGTTGAGTATTATCGACAGCAAAGGTAGACTTTATTATGACACGAAGTCCTTCAACAGGCAAACATTATTACATCAATTAACTATAATTAATAACATATCCAATAAAAAGCCATTGATAAATAGACAATATTTATCTCATGCCGTATTAAAAAAGAATAAAAAACACACTTTTACCCCCCTACTCCAGCCACTCAAGCAACTCCTTACGCCAAGACTCCCGTTCACGGCGAAGGCGGTCGGTGTCGGAAGGGATAAGGCCCTTGGCGATCTTCTCGTCGTAATAGCGGAGGATATGGCGGTGGGCGATGATGAGTTGCTCGAGGGACAGCGCCTCGTTGGGCTGGAGTTGATCCATTCATGCCCGCGCGAAAACGCCGTGACGGATATGTAGTTCCCGCTCGAAGGTATGCCGCATGCGGGGATAAAGGCGGTCCAGATAAGTGAGTACACGTACGGTTAGCGCACGGGAGGTTTGGGATGTTCCGGTTTTTTCCATGTAGAATTCTTTTTTGAATGTTTTAGCATATTATGTCCCCTGCAGGGACACTTTCTTGGCCAAGCAAGCGGAAAGGCCTTAATTTGAGCAAAATTAATAATTTATTTTCATATGGAACAACTACAATTACCTGTTTACGCCTCTTGCGTGTCGAAAGAGGAGCCGAGAATGGAGACAATCCTTGAGATATACAACCGGATCGTGGGCGAGGAGCTGCGACCGACGACCGAGGAGTACAGGCGTGCCATGCGGAAAGGCGACCCCGAAGTGACGGCGAGGATGAAGCGGACGGCATTTCCCGCCTTGATGCCCGCCTGCGTATGCGCCGGATTCCGGCGAAAGGAGTGCGTAACGCGATATACGGGGCTTTGCCAAGTAGACTTCGACAAGGTGCCCGCAGAGCGGACGCATGAGGTGGCGCTCCGTCTCAAGGCCTTGCCCGAGACCCTTCTCCTCTATCGCTCGATGGGCAACGGCCTCCACCTGCTCTACCGCTACGAGGGCGATTACCGGCAGGCCTTCCGGCAAGGCAACCAATATTTCGCCGAGCAGGCGTCGCTCCCCTACGACCCGTCGTGCGAGCCGATCGTGCATCTCAGCTCGTTATGCCACGACCCGGAGGCTTATCTCAACCTCTCGGCAACGGCTTTCGTACCCGACGGGCATGGCGAACGTCCCGAGCCGGTGCGGACTACCTCCGGCATCTCTCCCGAGACCGCGGGGAACTCCGGCGGGACGACGCCCTTGACCTCCGACGAGATCTGCCGCCACGCACGAGAGCTGGTGGAGCGGCGGATGCCATTCATGCAGGGGCAACGGCATAACCACCTCGTGCGCCTCTGCTACTTGCTGAACGACTACGGCGTGTCCGAAAGCGATACCGAGATGTGGATCGCCATGAACTACGCCGACTATCGCGACGAGAACCCCGCCCTCCTCGTCCGCTCCGTCTACCAACGGGCCACGGCCAGCTTCGGGTGCCGCGAGCGCCCTTCCCACCGCCCTTCCGCCCGGAAGGCCAAGGACACCAAGACCTCCGGGGGGCGGAAGGCACGGGTGGCCGACGAGGGCGAGACGGATGACGGGAGGAGGAAAATGACACGCACCGAGATCGTGGAGCAATTCCTGCGAGGCAAGCCCCTGCGCTACGATATCATCAGCCAGAAGACGCAGCGCAACACGGAATCCTCCCCCAACGCGAATTGGAAGGATATGACAGACCGCGACACCAACTCGCTCTACTGCGAGTGTTGCCGGACGACCTCCCAGAACATCAACCAGCCCACCTTCCGTGCCGTGCTGAGCAGCGACATCATCCACGAGGTACACCCGCTGCGCGAGTTCATAGAGGAGCTGCCGCCTTGGGACGGGCATACGGACTATATCTCCCAAGCGAGCGGCATGGTGCACGTGAAAGACCCCGCCAAGCAGTCCCTCTGGACCTCCTGCTTCAAGAAATGGTTCGTGGCCATGGTAGCCTCATGGATGGCCGACGAGGTGACGAACCATGAGATACTGGTGCTCATCGGGCGGCAAGGTATCTACAAGACCACGTGGATCGACCGGCTGATGCCCCCCCAGCTCGTCCGTTACCGTAGCAAGCAGAGCGCCACCGGACGGCTGGACAAGGATGAGATGCTACGTTTCTGCGAGTTCGGGCTGATCAACATGGACGAGATCGACAGCATGCCGGATCGCGAGGTGAATACCCTGAAGTCGCTCATCACCTCGGACGACATCATCGTACGGGCCGTCTACGCCACGAACAAGGAGCGTCGCATACGCCTCGCCTCCTACGCCGCCAGCGGCAATAAGGAGCAATTCCTCACCGATACCTCGGGCAACCGCCGCTGGCTCCCTTTCGAGATCGAGAGCATCGACTCGCCCTTCGAGCATCCTCTCCCCTACGCCGGGATATACGCCCAAGCCTACCAGCTCTCGAAAGACGGCTTCCGGCATTGGTTCGATCTCGACGAGATAAAGGGCCTCGAGGAGCACGTGGAGGGCTTCATGGAGGAGACCAACGAGGGGCAGTTGATCCCCGTTTACTTCGCCGTGCCCACGCCCGGGCAGGAAGAGGCCGGCAACGCCATCTTCCTCACCCTAGCCGAGATCGGCGCCAAGCTGACCGTATGGGGCGCCATCCGCAGGCCGCTCAGCCTCCGGCAGCTGGGCAAGGTGATGACGAAGCAGGGATTCAGGTGCGTAAGGAGGGGAAACGGCAAGCAAACCGGTTATCTGGTGATCGAGAAAACCTCTACCTTCATCGAGGCCGAGCGTAAATTGAAAGCCCACTGACAAGCGGCCCGGGGCGTGGCCGGGGGTACGATGGTACGATTCGATTCAATATCTTATTAAAATTTTTAGGTTTTTGATATAATAGATTGATAAACAATATTATACAGACCTGTTTTTTATACGGTGAGCGCTTGGATCCAATCGTACCATCGTACCGTAAGGAAGCCTGATCGCTCATATACAAGGATTTGTGTTTTTCAGGAAAATCCGTAATCGTACCGAATCGTACCCTACCATCGAGGCTTACGGGTCCCCCCCCCGCAAACCCAAGGTTTACGCCCCCCAAACCCAAGGTTTACGACTCGTAAGCCTTAGGGTTATATAGGCCTAGCCCCCCGGAAAAAGGGCATGCGATATCCGGCGAAACCCTTTGTATTTCAATAATAATTCCGTATCTTAGGGGTATGGAAACAACATTCAGGATACGGCCCTACGGACGGATGGAACTGGCGCAAGCCTACCTGCCCGCCATGACTCCCAAGGCGGCTCACCGCAAGTTACAACACTGGATAGCGATCTATCCCGGGCTGGCAGATCGCCTCCACGACATGGGCTACCGGCCCACCGAGCGCCTCTACTCCCCCGCCATGGTACGGGCCATCGTAGAGGCGCTGGGTGAGCCTTAATTCCCTTTAACCTCCCCCTATTCCCTCGAACTCCCCATAAGTCGCAACTCGATACGGCAGCGACGTATCTTTGTGACATCATCAAAAACAATAGGTTATGATCAGATTCATGAAATTCCAGAACAAGAACGAGAAGAACCAGACGGCCTTCGGGAAATGGTACGCACGTGCCGTGTGCGACGAGACCGTAGACATCAAGGGGCTAGCCGCACACATGGCCAGCCACAACACCCCTTACTCCACAGGCGCCATCCACGGCATGCTGAAGGACATGGTAAACTGCACCAAGGAGTTGCTGCTGGACGGCAAGAACGTAAAGATCGACGACCTCGCCATCTTCTCCGTAGGCCTGCATACCACGGGGGCCCCTACCGCCGATGATTTCAACGCCAACACCAACATCACCGGCGTACGCCTCCGGGCGAGGGCTACCGGCAACCTTACTCCCACGACGCTGAAACTCGACGTGAAAATCAGGGAACTCACCGAGTATGGGGCAAGCGAGAATAAGGGAAGCGATAGCGAGAGCCCGGATGAGATCTGAGGAATCGGGAATTGAAAAAACGGGGTATTAATCATTCATTATTTATAATATGGAACAAGAGAAGAAAAAGTCTGTATGGGGAGTTATCATCAAGGTAATCATAGCCGTAGCCACCGCCTTGGCGGGAACGTTGGGCTTAACCGCCTGCGGAGTATGGTAGCCTCGTGTTTTTACCAGAATTACAGGGAGGTGCGCCTCCTTGTAATCCATTGCAGCGCCACTCGTTACGACCGTGATTTCCCGGTGGAAGCCCTTAGGGCCTCCCACAAGGCCCGGGGATTCGCCGACATCGGCTATCATTTCTACGTCACCCGCGACGGCGAGATACACCGCTGCCGTCCACTGAACCAGATCGGGGCGCACGCCGCCGGCTGGAACGACCAAAGCGTCGGTATCTGCTACGAGGGGGGGCTGGACGAGAGCCTCCAACCCACCGACACCCGTACCTACGCCCAAAAATGCGCCCTCATGGACCTGCTCCGCCAATTGAGGAGGGATTATCCGAAGGCTAAGATCCTAGGCCATTACCAATTAAGCCCCTACATCCGGAAAGCCTGCCCTTGCTTCGACGCACGTAGCGAATACGCTGAGTTATAAGGGGAGGAAGGGGTTATCAATCCAACTGATAAATCTTCAGCTTATTGTAAAGCGTCTTCCGGTCGATGCCCAATAACTGGGCCGCACGGGTCTTATTGTTGCCGCACTCTTGGAGGGCCTTACGGATAAGGTCTCGTTCGTGCTCCACGTTCTTTAGCTGGATGTTGGCGTGCGACAGGAGGTTCTCCGTCAGTTCCTCCGGGAGTTCCTTGCGGGTGATGTATCGGCCGGTCGCCAATAAGGTAGCGTACTTGATGACGTTCTTCATCTGCCGCAGGTTGCCCGGCCAAGAATAGGATTGGAACAATTGCATGGTATCGTTGTCGAAACCGATGATATCTTTCTGGAGCTCGCTATTCGCCAGATCGAGGAAGTGGTTGGCGAACAAGAGCAAATCCTCTTTTCGCTCTTTCAAGTCCGGGATACGGATCGTGAACTCATTGATACGATGGTACAGGTCCTCACGGAAATCTCCTTTCTCGATCGCCTGCCGCAAGTTCTCGTTCGTAGCGGATATCAGACGTACGTTGATGGCGATCTCCTGATTGCTCCCGATCGGCTTCACCTTGCGCTCCTGCAGGGCACGCAATAGCTGGACCTGCACCTCATACGTCAGGTTCCCGATCTCATCCAAGAAGATCGTACCGCCTTGGGCCGCCACGAACGCCCCGGTCTTGTTCTCGATCGCCCCCGTAAAAGAACCTTTCACGTGGCCGAAGAACTCGGAAGCCGCCAATTCCTTGGGGATAGCGCCGCAATCCACGGCGACAAACGGAGCCTTGCTACGATTACTTTGCTCGTGAATCCGACGGGCGATGTACTCCTTACCGGTACCGCTAGCGCCGGTCACCAATACCGACATATCCGTCGGAGCCACCAAACGCACATGCTCATAAAGCTGGCGGGCCGCTTGGCTCTGCCCCTCGATATAAAGATCCGGGGCCGAGGGAACCGGGACTCTCGCCGGAGCCTTCTCCTCCACGTGCGCAAGCTCCCTGATCTTTCCCAGCAACTCATCCGGGTTCAGCGGCTTGGCGATATAATCCGCCGCTCCCAGCTTCATCGCCTGAACCGCCGTTTGTATCTCCGCATAACTGGTCATCATGATAAGGGGTAAGGAAGGATGAGTGCTTTTCAGCCATTTCAATAAGTCGATCCCGTCACTATCCGGCAGGCGTAAATCCGATATAACCAAATCGAACGCTTCCTCCCCCAGCCTCCGTTTAGCGTCGGAGACAGAGGACGAGGATCTTACGACAAACCCTTTCTTACCCAGCCATGTGGTAAGCATCAAGGAAAAAGTTATATCATCTTCAACGATTAGAATCGACAACATACCCACTCAGATTATTTATAGTAACCACAAAGGTAAATAAATAAAACGAATCAAGAAAACATCCACGTAGCTTTACGCCATACTCCCTCGAAAGGACCTTGTTTATGATGGGCCAGCCACCAGTGGCAAAAACCTAGCTGGAGAATGAAAAGAAGGATTCCTACGGCGAAGCTGGCGGTCGTTCCCAGATCGTCATACAGGGATAAACCGTATCCGAAATAGATGAAAGAGCCTACCATCGATTGCGTGAGGTAATTCGTCAAGCTCATTTTCCCGTAAGGCACAAGCCCGTGAAGCACCTTATGCGGCGCCTTCCACTGCCACAAGAAGATAAAGGAGGATACCAATACGCACATGAACGAGAAATTACGCAAGGAAGACACGATCGTGCTCATCGGGCGAAGCTCTTCGGTACGCTCCAGCAAACCGGGTAGGGAAAGGGACAGATAATAGAGGGGAATGAAACAAACTACCCCGATAACAAAGGTCCTTGTCCAAAACGTCCGGTGCTTCTCCGGATCGACAAACAATCCCTTGCGCCCCAACAACATACCCAGCATAAAGAGAGCCGATGTCTGGAAGAAACGTCCATAGCTCCAAGCCCAGAGAAGGCTATACAGCTGCCCGTCCCACAGATTGGACTTGACCATTTCCCAAAAGCTGGTACCTTCCATATACGGAAAGATCCGCATACAGTGCACCAGCCATTGTTCCTTGGATGCCACATATTCCGGATGCATCAGGGCATACATGAATTTACCCCACTCCATAGGCTGTAGCATCAAGACCACGGCGATCGCTAATACCACCTTATTACTCAACTTGCAAACCGGTATCAACACAATACCCAAGATCGAATAAAGCACCAAGATCTCCCCCGGGAAGAACGATGCGTTGAAGCAACCGATAAAGAATAGGAGCACCAACCGCCAGAAAAAACGAAGCCGGAAGTCCTTCCCTTTCCTCGCTTGGTTATCAAACTGGATAAAGAAGCTAAAACCGAACAGCAGGGCGAAAATAGCGTATGCCTTCCCGGAAAAGAGGAAGAACAAGGTATCCCATACCCCTTTATCCAAGGCTTTCATAAAATCGGTAGTAGCCTCCGGAAAATTATACAAGTTAAAATGCTCGATATTATGCAATAGGATAATAGCCATAACGGCAAATCCTCGTAATGCGTCGACCACCTCGATACGAGGTCGGGATTGTAGTGCGTGTTCCATGATATGATTCAGTAGATTTTATTATTTCGTGGCAAAAGTAACGAAACTAAATAGAAAAAGCATCCTCGAAAGGATGCCTTTTTCTTTTGCAGACTTAAATTGAATACTCAGGACTTAATCTTTCGCCATGAATAAATTCATGACTTTTGTTTTTAACGGTTTAAATGTAGAAACGCCCACTTGCGATTTCATTAAATAGATAGCGAATATCGTGCCAAAGCCAGCGAAACGCACGATAATGAATATCTAACTACTTATCCTTTAACAAGTAATAGATAAATTTTGTTTCTATAAAGTGGAATTTTATTTCAAAAGCATGGGGAAAGGCATTCCACGGATGGGTATTTATTCCACACCGGATTCCACAAGATTACCCGATGGCGGACTCCGCATCCTTCACGATAGCAAGCGCTTGCTCGATTACCTCGCCCAGCAGGTGGTACCAGCCGGAATCGGTCAGTTCCTCATCATTCTTCTCCAAGATCCGCAGGTGTTGTACCAAAGAATTGGCCCCCAGCATCGTGAACAGGGGAATCAACTTATGAGATATCCGGGAGGCTTCCTCCCGGTCTTTTCCCTCTAACGCATCCCGAAGTAAGTCGATGCTCTTGCGGGTTTCCTCCGAGAAGGTTTTCAGTATAGAGGCTGAGGCCTCCGGATCCTCTCCGGCAAAAGCGGTCAACGAAGAGAAATTCAACTCGCTCCTTGCCTCCAGATGGAGTGTCAGCAACTCATTCAGCAAGGAGATTAATTGGGCGGCGGTAAACGGCTTGTTCAAGAAACCCGTGAAACCAGCCTCCAGATAATGCTCGTGCTCCTTGGCGATACTGGCAGATAGGGCGATCACCGGGATCTCATCCGTTCCGGGGATACCGGACGTACGTATCCGCTCCAGTAAATGATAGCCATCCAGCGTCGGCATCTGTATATCGGTGATAATGGCGTTGAATACGGTGTTCCGCAATAGCTCGAGGACGTTATGCGGATTCGTACAACCTACCACCTGCACGTGACTCTGCTTCAAGAGTTCCTCCGTCAAGGCCAGTTGTAGAGGATCATCATCAACCAGAAGACAATAGACATCTTGCCCCTCAAACAAGGGTAAAGCCTCGGCCTCACCAGCATCCGGAGCCTCCGCCGTTACGTCCGGCAAAGATTGATTATCGGCCAAGGGAAGAGGTAGCAAGATCGTGAAATCACTGCCTTTCCCCGGGGTACTATCCAAAGCAAGCGTACCGTTCATCAAGGACAGAAGCTTACGGGTGATGGAGAGGCCCAGACCGAAACCTTCCGCCTCTTCCGTATCGGCAAGGCGGGTAAACTCCCCGAATATCCGCTCTTGTTCCTCTTTCGGGATGCCCGGACCGGAATCGCTTACGGTAATAGATAATTGATAATTGATAATTGAAAGTTTTTGGAGGGAGACGAGGAGGACAACTCGTCCCGCTTCCGTGAACTTGATAGCGTTGGATAAGAGGTTTCCTACGACCTGCCGGATACGGATCGGGTCGCCCATATAGACTTGCCCAGTCTCCTCCGGTTCCAGGTTCAAGACAAACCGTAAGCCTTTCGCCTCCGCTATCGGCTGGAAGCTGGTATAGATCTCATCGAACAAGACTGGGACACGGAAGGGAACGCTATGCACCTCCATCTCGCCGGACTCCAACCGCTGGAAATCCAACAGGTCGTTCACCAAGGAAAGGATATGATCCGAGGAACCTTTCATGTTCTCCAGATAATATTGCTGACGCTCGTCTGGATGGCGGCGTAGCAAAAGCTCGATATATCCGATGATGGAAGAGAGCGGAGCCCGTATATCGTGGCTGATCGTCAACATCAGCTTCTCACGGCTTCGCAATAAGCTCTCGGCGACCTGTTTCGCCTTTTCCAGTTGCATACGGTAATATTTACTTCGTGAGATATCCCGTGAGATAAAGAAGAGGAACAGAAAGGCGATTACCACGGAGACGATCGCGATTCCGGCGATCAAATGGGAGGTCTCCCTTAATAGTACCTGCTTCTTATAGACCCTTTCCAGCGACGCCTCCATCTCCTCCTCCTCTATATTACGGAGCATCTGGTTGATCTCCCGGGTAATCACGCTATTGTTATACCGTAAGTTAGAGGCCCTTTCCAACAACTGATCCATCAGTTGTTGCCGTTGCCAAGCCACACTGTCTTGGATGCTTTTCAGCACGCTGACAATCGTATCGGTCGGATTATAAGCGTTCACCAACGTATCGGTAACGATCTCCCGGGTCGTGTTCACCACGATGCTGGTATCTTCCTTGCCGGGAGAGAACACGTCGGCCAAACGCTTGAAGAATCCCTTCTTCTTACGGGGAACTACCACCGTATCTTGCTTGACCTCTACCCGCTCTTGTACCTGCACCTCGTTTACGATTGTATCCCGGACGGCAATTATTTTCTCGATATTCTCCGTATAAAGACGCTCCGTATTCGCTTCCTGCCAAGTCTCAAGCAAACGACGGGTATTCCATCGCTTACGCTCCAGCAGTATGTCGATCGTATCTATTTTCAGGAGTTGCATGGAGTCCGTCACCAAGGTCCTCAACGAATCCATGTTATTATGGGCCTTATTCAACGTACGATTGAAGTGGCGGAACTCGTTCTGGGGCATGCCTACCAACTGCCCCAACGCCTCGCTTTCATAGAGCAGGGAGAGCGTATTAGTGACCAAGTACACCTTCCGGCGTGCCTGATGATCCGGCTCGTCCTCCTCGGCCACTTTCTCTACTATATTATAAATGTAAGCGACCGAGCAGACCGCAATGGTAATCAGCAAAATATAGCCTAATATCACCTTGCTAGTAATATGTCCGCTTTGCTCTTTCATATACGGTTGAGATCAGTCTAATTCCTATCATAAGCGATATCCCATTTATCCATCATCTCAAAATCCTGCTTTTTTAAGCCGACTTTCCAAAATGGGATCGGGTCGTCATGGTCTCCCAGATACATACGGTCACGTACCTTGAAGGCACGATTCGTTAAGGCAAACGTGGAATCGGCCACCGGAGTCCGCACGCCAGCTATATCAAGCATCGTATGGAATACGCTGTTCGTGCTAACCGGATAAGTCTCGTGTGCCTGCGCTTCCAGATATTTCTGGGGATATGACTCCCGGTAAGCCTTCGAGAACCAGATCACATACGGGATATGCAACTGGTAATAGGTCGGTATCGGAGACGCATGCAGATAACGGGCTCTGGAATCATCGAAGATATCCTCTCCATGATCGCTTAAGTAAAGCATGGATGCCGGAGCATTTGTCTTCGCCAACATATCCACGATTTCCCCCAGCACGTAATCTGTATAGTGGATGGAATTATCATAAGCGTTCCGTAACTCCTTTTTATACGAGGCACGAATTCCCTCCGCCTTATCCGGCCTATAGAAACGGAACTCCTTCGGATAACGTTCATGGTAATTAAAATGCGAGCCATAAGTATGCAGTACTACGAAAAGATTACCGTCCTCTTTATCCAGTTCCTTCTTTAGATAAGGCAGGATCGCCGCATCGTGCAAGGAGGTTAGCGTAGAACCCGTATTAAATGCACTCATATCGATAAAGGTATCTGCCTCCCGGTAAAAAGCGCCGATCATCGAGGTCGTTAGTTTCTGGTTGGCGATCACGAGCGTACGGAAACCAGCCTCTTTGAAAGCGGTCACGATACTTTTCTCGTCGTAAAGGACTCCATAATTCTCGGCGCTGGCAGCGGACAGGATAATGGGGACACTTTTATGCGTATTATTCGATTGCGTCACCACATCCGTGAAATGCACCAATCCGTCTAAAGCCTCCATACGGGGAGTCGTCTTGCGCTCGTATCCGTAAAGGCTCCATTCCATAGCACGGGAGGTCTCTCCCACTACCAAGACGTAGATCTCCCGTTTTCCCTCCGCTTGCTCCGGCTTAGTGGCGTCGAACTTAAAGTCGGCGGAAGTAATATGATACTTGCTGTTCCTCTCCGCCTTATTTATGGCGAAATATAAATTGTATAGGGCGTTAGCCGGATATACATCGTCCTTCCATGAGAACCGGTGATCTTGCGAAGGAGACAGGAAGCAAAGGAGCAAACCCACGACAAACATGCCTAGGCTGATCTTGGCCCATTTCTTCCGGAAAGGATTTCGCAGTTTCTCTTTCTGCCGTATCGAACGACAAGCGAGCACCAGCGTAGGTAATGTATAGAAAAAGAATACGCAACCGATCACCAGAATGATATTCCCCAATAACTCACTAGCCTCGGAAGCGTTCGAGCTGGTAAGGTTCAAATACATATCAACCGCTATCACGGACTGTCCGAAAAGATACAGAAGCACCAACTGCCCCCCATCTAATATAACCTTCGGCAACAGGCACCAAACCACGATCCCCGGTTTACGGGCCACTAATAAAACACACATCCAAAAGGCCAAAGGTATCAGCAACGAGGCGATACCGACCGTGACGGGAAGCGGTTCCGTAAAAAAGAACACACAGTTTGGGATGATAAATAACAGGGCAAATAAGAAATATAAATGCTCCTGTGAAGATATCCAGCGTATTAACCTTGTAAAATACTTCATTCAATCAAAACTTTGCCAACTCTCAATCATTACTCTTCTCAACTAATACCCAGAACCTGAAATTCCGGCAATTGGCAAAGATAGGCGTTATTAAACACATACAAAGCGTATTATACACAAAAAATGTTATTGACATTCATAACTTCTCTTTCATCCGTCGCCAATACTCATTGACAGAGCTTTTCACTTCCTTATGTAACAGCAAGATACCAATCAAGTTCGGGAGCGTCATCAAAGCCACGGTGATACCGGATAATGTCCAAACAATAGTAGTATCCGTGAACGAGGCCAAGAAAAATCCGACAATATAGATTACGTGGTAAATACGGACATATTTCGTTCCCCAAAGGTAGGTCACCGCCCGATCACCGTAGTAAGACCATGCTATCGTTGTAGAAAACGCAAACAACAACAGGGAAAACGGAATAATAAACTGCCCCCAATCCCCTAAAAAACCTTTCTTAAACGCCTCCGTAGACAAGGGGGCGGAATGAAGCAGCGACTTACCGGTTAAATACACCGCACGCTCTTTATTCATAGGTAATTCGATACGTCCGTCACGTACAGAGAGCGTACCACTAAACAACACCTCCTTCCCTTCCTTGACCCGCACGCTATCCGCAAAGGAACGTGCGTGTAGTAACGTTATATCCGTATTTAGGATCTGTCCGTTCCGGACCTCCAAGGAGCCTGTATAAAAAGGCAGGGGCTTATTCCCTAGTACATGCTCCGACACTGCGGATTTACCGTCCGGGTCCGATTCATGATAAGCACCGGACAAGACTACCGTATCCGCCTGCTGAAACTTATTCTCAAACTTTTTCAGCCAAGTACCGGATGACAATAGAACCAAGCCGGTTATCGAACAAATCACGATCGTATCGATGAACGGCTCCAATAAAGCGACCATACCCTCGGATACCGGCTCTTCCGTCTTGGCTGCCGCATGAGCGATCGGAGCGGAACCTTGCCCCGCCTCATTCGAGAATAATCCACGGTTCACACCTCGGTTAAAAGCCCAGACAACCGTCGCTCCTAAGAAACCACCCGTAGCCGCCGTACCGGAAAAGATATTCGAGAAAACAGAGATAAACGAAGGTAGGATATGCTGGTAATTATAGGCCAATATGCTGAAGGCACCGAGCAGATAGACGACCGCCATAAAAGGTACCAACTTCTCGGTAACCTGCGCTATACGCTTGATTCCCCCGATCACGATCAATCCCAGCAAGACCGATAAAACCGCCCCGGTAATATATTGCTGAATACCGAACGCCGAAAACATGGCGTTCGAGATGCTATTTACCTGTGGCAGACTACCCGTACCGAAAGAGGAGAAAATAGTAGCGACCGCAAAAAGTCCCGCCAACCAACGCATATGCAAACGATGCTTCATATAATACATCGGACCGCCGGAAATCGTACCATCTTCCGTCTGCTCACGATACTTATGGGAAAGGGTGACCTCTACCATCTTGGTAGTCATACCCAAGAACGCCGTCATCAACATCCAAAACAAGGCAGAAGGACCACCTAGATGTATGGCCAGAGCGACACCGGCTATATTACCGGTCCCCACCGTGCCCGAAAGAGCAGTTGCCAACGCTTGGAAATGGGAGGTATCTCCTATGTCTTGCTTATTGTCGTACTTCCCCCGCACGACCTTGATCGCATGCCCGAAAAAGCGCAATTGCGGAAACCGAAGATAGACCGTAAAGAACAATCCGGTTCCCAGTAATAGAAAAACAAACCATTGTGATCCTCCAAAATGAGCGTCAATAAGGGATAGTAAGTTATTCAACTCTTGCATCATCTGCCTACATTTTTAAATAATGATGCCGCAAGTTAAGAATAATAAAACAAAAAGCAACCTTACAAGCTTTTGTTTTTCATTTTAGACTTACAAGATTGCTTTTTCACAATCAAAAAGATACTATCACACAATAAAATTATATTTATCTCCTATATTTTCTGGAGGATAGCGATAAACTCATCATTCGTAATGTCTAGCTCCGGCTCTTTGTAATTGACATAATCCTCAAAATAGTCGCTGGCGATATCGGCTACGATCTCCCCTCCGTCCAAGCCATACGAGGAAACTAGTTTCTCCACCCGGTTACGTATCTGGCGAATCACCTGTAAACGATCCTCATAACGATCTGGCTTCTCCTGATCAGTGACGTGCTCATTCCGGGCGATCAAGTAAACTACCGTATAAAATTTCTCCATGCTCCCGAAAACAGGGACAAACAAGGCTTTCTTCTCCTCGGGCAGATCTGCCAAAAACTGTTGTATCTTTGTCATAACTCTTACTCTTTTACCTAATAAAAAAAACAATATACTTTTTGTTCTAAAACAATATACTTTCGTGTGTAAAAGTATATTGTTTCGACAACAAAAGTATATTGTTCTTCTCGAGTCTGTTAAATGATAGAATTCTTCTTCGTAAAGTCCAAAATCTCATCAATATAGCCAAAAGCCAATCCTGTTACCGTATCCGCGCAGCCGTAATAGATAGCGATACGTTTCGTCTCCGGATCATGCAAGGCGGCACAGGGAAAGACTACGTTCGGAACGTCTCCCATGCACTCGTAATCCTTTTGCGGGGATAACAAATAAGGTCCGGAGCGGAATTTCACTTTCCAAGGTTGCTCCAAATCCAAGATAGCGGAACCGAAGCTATACACATACCCGTTGCAAGAACGAAGCACGCCGTGGTAAATCAATAACCAGCCCTCGGAAGTTTCGATAGGGATAGGGCCCGCACCGATCTTCGTACACTGCCAAGCGCTATCCTCGAACGCAGCCGGAGACATCACGTGGCGATGTTTACCCCAGAAACACATATCCGGAGACTCGCTATAGAATATATCGCCGAACGGAGTATGACCGTTGTCGCTCGGACGGCTTAACATGGCGAAGTTTCCGTTAATCTTACGAGGGAACATCACGCCATTACGGTTGAAAGGCAGATAAGCGTTCTCCAGCTGATGGAAGGTCTCGAAATCGAACGTGTAAGCCACGCCGATCGTCGGGCCATGATAACCGTTACACCAAGTCACATAATAACGATCCTCGATAAAACATACACGGGGGTCGTAGGCGTAAACAAACTCGCCGATCTCCTTGTCGTCGCACTCAAACTCGAGTTTTGTCTCGGAGATACTCCAATGAATGGCATCTGCGCTAAAACCTACGTGCAAACGCATCCGGCGATTCGTATCGTCGCAACGGAACACACCGGCATAACCACCTTTGAAAGGGACAACAGCACTGTTGAACACGCTGTTCGATGTCGGAAGGATATCACGAGGAATCACCGGGTTCTTCGAATATCTCCACAATACTTCTTTGCTACCCTCGGGACGATCTTCCCAAGGCATATCAGGCAGCGGAGCGCCTACGATTTTCAAATTATCCATAACTAATCCTATTAAAATATTACTGTACTAACTTATTACCTTTATCGTCATACGTGAACGGTACGAAATAGGCTACCAAGAATGAAGGGATCATCGCCAGCAAGGTCACGATAAAGAAATACTTATAACCTAGCCAGTCGCTCACGAAACCGCTCATCATTCCCGGAAGCATTACGCCAAGGTTCATGATACCTGAAGCGAACGCATAATGCGCCATCTGATGCTTGCCCGGAGCTACCTGTTGCATCATAAACAGCATTAAGCCCACGAAACCGAATCCATAGCCAAAATACTCGAATACGATGGTGGAAGCGATAATGAGACCATTATCAGGCTGGAAACACGCCAAGAACGTGTATACCAAAAACGGTATATTGAAACAACAACAAAGCGTAAACAATACCTTTCGCAACCCCTTGGCCGAGATATAATATCCACCGAGCAAAGAACCCAGCACGAACGCCGCCGCCCCAAACGTACCATAATACAAACCAATTTCTTGCTCCGTTAGTCCTAATCCTTGATCAGCTATCGGAGCTTTCAAGAACAAAGGTACGATCTTTATCACGAAACCCTCGGCAAAACGATACAATATGATGAAACAGATATACCACACGATATACTTCTTCGTGAAGAACTCCTTGAAGACCAGCCATAACTCAGCCATACTTTCCTTCAACGAATGTTCTCTGGTAGCGGCTTTCCCACCCGAAGGCAACATCTTCATATGATAAAAACCAAGCAGGATCATGATCGTACCGCAAAGCAGCATAACGATCATCCAAGCGTATATCACGGCCTCTTTCTCCAATCCTATCCCGGTAAAATATTGCATCATATAACCCGCCAGATAAACCAGACCACCCGTGGCTACGATCTTCGCCAAATTGTAAAACGCACCTTGCCAACCGATATATTTGGCTTGATCCTCCGGCGAGAGCTCTTTCATATAAACGCCATCCGTTGCCACGTCATGCGTAGCCCCGCTAAGCGCTATAATACCTAATAATGCGATAGATAGAGCAAAGAAACTCGGCAAGTTTAACGCCAAGGCCACTAAACCGAATAAGCAACCGGATAACAACTGGGTCAATACGACAAAGAATTTCTTAGTACGATACATTTCCAAAAACGGGCTCCATAAAGGCTTTAAGGTCCAAGGTAACATGATAACCGAGGTCCATAACGCAATCTGGGCATCCGATATATCCAATCCCTTAAACATGAGTACGGTAACCATGTTCAGCACTACAAAAGGCAATCCCATAGCAAAATAGACACTAGGGACCCAAGTTACAGGGTTTCGACGTTTAGTAGCATTCGTGTTTTTCTCTTCCATGCTTTATTTAGAATTTAGGTGTACAAATATAATTAATAATCCGGATATATCTTTAATCGATCGGACAAATAGAGGAGATCATCCCGAAGGTAGCGTTATCATTCAAATCCCAGACCATCTTTCCGGCTCCGTTTATCTCGATCAACTGCGGGTAATGTCCTTTCGCAGCCTCTCCGTCATGGCCTTGCCAGTTACAGATATACAAACCACCGTCCCGTTTAGGGAGCAACTGGGCAACAAAGAAAAGCTGGGCTCCCTCGATATCGTTCGCATTCATCTTGCGAACGATATCTCCTGTCTCGAAATTCAGCTCTATGAAGCAATGGGCATCACCGCAAGCGACCAGATAATTACCGTTATCCAACGCAGCCACGCTAAACGGGTTACCGTCTACTTTCACGCTTTTCAGCAATTGACCGGACGGGGATATTTCCCGGATCTCGGAGGTAGCGAACAAGGGCACTAGATAATTGCCCCGCTTATTCTTGTTTACTTGACGGAATTGTGCATGGGGTTGCTCAATTCGGGTATCGAAATCTGTTTTCGACAGGATCTCTCCTTTTGCGTTCACTTCCATGATCGTAGCCGGGTTTCCACACCACGCCAATAAATAATTACCGTTGGAAAGTACACGGGCTGTCTGCATCTCACACCCTTCCGGAGCGGAGATATTCCAGACCTCCTCATGATCCCGGGTGATTAGCTTCGCCCCTTTCGAATAGGAAAAAAGGATATTCCGATCGGGAGTAACAGCTACAGAATTACATTCCCATCCTTTTTCCAAGGGATGCTCCCATTCAATTTCTTTCGTGTTCTTGTTTACGATGGCGATCTTGTCCCAGCCGGAACCGCCTAATAAAAGATGATGCGATGCCTCATGACATGCGGAACATACGAGTAGCAGGCATGCGGATAATATAAAAGTATAGATTTTCATGGTATATAATAATGTACTAATTAGATAATATGCCAATTATAGCAGGATGGACACATGGGATCCACCCTGCAAAAAAAGATCATGTGTGTTGTATTCGCATTGGCATATTGACACATTTAGCGAAACGACACATTGGTTCATTCTTCTTTATTTCGCTAAGTCACGGAACAACTCATATCCCTGATCAGGCGTGATACCTTGATGCACGACCGCATGAACCGCCTGGATCATGGCGACAGGAGAAGTACTCTGGAATACATTACGTCCCATATCCACGCCGGCCGCACCGTCGTTAATCGCATTATAACATAATTCCAACGCCTCCTTCTCCGGTAATTTCTTACCACCGGCGATTACCACGGGAACCGGGCAAGCGGCGGCTACCTTCTCGAAGCCCTCACAATAGTAGGTCTTCACGATATTAGCGCCATTCTCCGCACAGATACGGGAAGCCAGACCGAAATAACGAGCGTCTCGAGCCATTTGCTTACCAACGGCGGTAACACCCATTACCGGGATATTGTAACGGCTAGCCTTATCGACCGCCTTATATAAGTTAGCCACAGTCTTAGCCTCATGCGCCTCGTCGCCGATAGCCAACATAACCGCCATGGCGGAGACGTTCATACGGATAGCGTCCTCTATATCGATCAATACATTATCATTCAAATCCGTAAGGATAGACGTTCCAGCGTCCGAACGAAGACAAATCGGTTTCGTCGTATTCGCAGGGATCGTAGATTGCAGGATACCACGGGTACACATCAAGCAATCCGCATATTCAATCAAAGGAACGATATTCAAGTCGATACGCTCCAGACCGGAAGTCGGCCCCATGATGAAACCATGGTCAAAAGCAAGCATAACCGCCTTGCCTGTCTTCGGGTTGAAGATACGGGATAAACGGTCTTTCATACCCCAAGGTAAGTTCTCGGCTCCCTTCACATGGAAACTCTGGTTCTCACAATTGATGCCTAAACCGAAGTCCGCACCTTCTCTTAAATCATCTAAATCTGCCATATTTATTATTCGTTATATTATTATATTTTATAGAGACGGGGCACGCCCCGTCTCACGCTGTGTATTATTTTATAGCGCCTCAGCAAAAGAAGCGAACATACAGCTCCAAGAAGTAGCCCCGCTATCAGCGAAACCAATCGAACGCTCGCCATAGTTACGGGCACGGCCAAAGTTAGCTTTCATCGGTACCGTAGCCTCCGCTCCTTCAAGCGCCGCTTTAGCGCCGGCGTTCAAGACCACCTTGATATCATCCGACGTACAAGCCTGCATAGCCTCCACCGCCGGGATCAAGGCATCCATCATCGTCTTGTCGCCTCGTTTCGCTTGGGTTTGTTGTTGCACATTCGCCAAGCCACCGGCGAACATAGCTTTCACGCCTGCGGCATCCAACTCGGTTCCCTCTGCATGATCGCTCATGCCCAAGAAGAAAGCGCCGAGCAAGGTACTTGTCGATCCGCTCACTTCCATCATCACGTCCATACCCATATCACCAAGCATTTGCTTGAACTCCGTTCCAGACTGAGCGCTTTTATTCACGGCAGTCATAGCGGCAACGATAGCGGTACCATGATCTCCATCCCCGATTACGGCATCCAATTTAGAAAATTCCTCCTCACGTGCCTTGATCTGTTTCAGCGCATTGTCTAACATGGCCTTGAAGGCCTCGATAGTAAGTTGTTTCATGTATATTATTTATTTACCTAGGGTTGTCCAATAAGGTGCGTCCGCACGTTTGTTATTCAAATAATCGATATGATCCTCATCCAAGATCGCCATGATCATCTGGAATCCGGCTTGCTCCTGTACGGTCAAGATCTCTTGGATACGGCTTACCACCACCTGCAAGCCACGAGCCTCTAATTCCTTATAAGCCTTGCGGAAGATGATATTCAATTCCATATGGGTAGTAGCGCCTACGCCGTTAATGATCAATAACATCTTATCACCGGCTTTTGGCTGTAACTGCTGGCAAAGTAGGTCTACCATCTCCGCTGCCGTATCATCGGCGGATACCAACGGTTTCTGTCCACCACCGCCTTCGCCATGCTGGCCCATACCGATCTCCATGATTCCATCGGGAAGATTCGTGATCGTACCTCCGTTCTGGGGATGCGTACAAGAACGCATAGCGACAGCTAAGGTAGCCACGTTCTTATTATAGCGTTCACCCATCTCAATCAACTCGTCTAAAGACTTCCCTTCCTCGGCGGCGGCACCTAATATCTTATACAAAGGAACACAACCGGCCAAGCCACGGCGATCATCTACATTCGCCCCTATACCTGCGCTGATATCATCATGCGTAAGTAATTTCTTCACCTTGATACCCTTACGAGCAGCCAACTGGCAAGCCATATTAGCGCTCATCACGTCGCCGGAATGGTTCAATACGACCAGCAAGATCCCGGCCTCACGATCCATCAATTGCAGTGCCTGAAACAAACGTTGGGCACCCGGAGCGGCGAATACGTCACCCACGACGGAGCAATCCAACATGCCCTCTCCTACGAAACCGCTCAAGGCAGGCTCATGACCGGAACCGCCTAAGGTAACGATCGCTACCTTATCATTGCCTTTCGGGTTAGCACGTACGACGATATTCTCAGCCGCCAACTTTACTTGATTCGGATACGCTAACGCATAACCTTCCAATAACTCAGCCGTAATATTCTCAGGATCATTTATGAATTTTGTCTTGATGTCTGACATGGTATTATCCTCCTTTAGATTTATAAATTTTGATTTACGAATTATTTTAGTTCCATGATCTCGATAGCGATACCTTCTTCCTCGATGAAAGCGATCGTCAAGTGCTCGTCGCAAACAGCCGGGCCGAAGATTACCTTCTTACCTTCCAACTCTTTTTCCAAACAAGGAACCGTATAAGCGATATGGCCATTGGTCTGTACCAACTCCGGTAAGCAGCTGCCTTTCTCGAATTTCAAGAACTCGATCCGGTTCGGACTCTTGCTGTAATCCGTCAACCATACACTCAGGCCTTCGTTATAAACCGCCCCTTCTTTACTTTCCGTAGTGACAATTCCTACGTGATTAAATGTTCTCATGATCTATTCAATTTATAGTTAGACAATTATATTATTAAAATTCGTTCTCTTCCGATAGGATATAAAGCCAGCCCCCAATACTAGGATGATCGACAGATAAAGATAAATAAATATCCCGTTCACGTTGTCATTCTGGCCATAAGAGTGCATGCCACTCAAGAAATAATTCACACCGAAGAAGGTCATCAACACCGAATAGAAGGCCAAGATAGACGTAAAATTAAACAACCACAGGTTATTGCATTTCGGTATCAAGCGGAGATGCGTCACGATCGCATATATCACCATCGTAATCAACGCCCACGTCTCCTTCGGGTCCCAGCCCCAATAACGTCCCCACGACTCATTCGCCCAGACCGCTCCCAAGAAAGTACCGATCGTCATCAGGGCCAATCCGATCCAAAGTGACATCTCGTTCACGATACTCAATTCCCGTACCCGGTCTTTGAGCATCACGCTGTTCTTCTCCCCGCTTACGCTCATCATCACCAGATTCGTCAAGCCGATCAGACAGCTAATGCCGAAGAAACCGTAAGCCCCCACGATAACCGCCACATGGAACATCAACCATGGGGATTTCAAGACCGGAACCAACGGATTGATCTGCGGGTCCATCCAACTCAAGCCGGACACGAACAAGATGATCCCCCCGAATAAAGTAGCCAACGCAAACGTAAGCGTACTCTTACGTACGAACAACAACCCGGCGAACACCGTAGCCCAAGCCACATAAACCATCGTCTCGTACGAATTGCTCCAAGGGGCGTAACCTGCGATATACCACCGCATTCCCATCCCATACATATGGAAAACGAATACGGCCAAAATGCCCAGACTCAATACCCAAGTCGTATAGGTAACCCATTTTTCCTTCTTGAATAAGGCCACGAAAGCGAAGACCAGCAACAAGCCTCCCAAAATCAAGTACCCTTTCTTACATTGCCGGAATACATCCATTTGATTATATTTAATCTCGGCCTGTATTTTCTCAGGGCGAATGTCTACCGTCTTATTCTTGGCTTGCTGATACGTATGGATCATTCCGATTACCTCGTCCGCTTTCTCCCAATCACCACTCTTCAATCCTTCCTGTATCTCCGATAAATACCAGCCCATAATGTGGGTAACGAACATGGAGTCCTTTCCGGAAAACGCCGATAAATCATCGCCCGGCGCATACCATTTGTGATCCGGGTCGTCCTCTTTCGGGAAAAGGTTTAACATCTGGTAATTGATCAATTGATGGAAGATATTTACCTGCTCATCCAGCTTGATCAAGTCTTTATCGAAGCGGGTACGCTCCGCTGGCATTTTATTGTAGGCCTCTTCCAGCTTCTCTTGCAATTTATAGCGTCCGTTACTATCGAATACCTCTATATAGGCGCAATCCTTATCCGTAAGGTCGTAATAATTAGCCAGCTCACTATTAGACAAGGCGATAAACGGCACCCGGACCCACATATCCGGCATAGCCAAGACACTCAACAAAAACTGATCAGAGTTCAAGGAACCGAACTGATCCGATTTATGCAACTTTCGCAGTACCTCGGAAGAAAATGTATTGATCGGCAACATACGTCCGCTTACCGATTGGATCGGCAACGCACCGAACTTAGCGGCATGTTCCGGACTTATCGCATATTTCTGTATGGCCTCCTTCATCTCGGGAGCGGCCGCACCTTGCGCCCGCAAGCCCCCTACGGAAAGAAGAATCGCTACTAACAGGGTCGTTTTACGAGCGCCCGATCTTAAATCTTTCAACTGTCGGCTTAATTTCATGAAACGGGAGTTTTTACCTACCAAGCAAAGTATAAAGCCGATCACTAAAATCACGTAGCCGGTATACGTAATATTCCTTCCGGCCAGATCTCGGTTCACGGAAAGTACCGTTCCTTGCTCATCCGGGTCATAGGAGGCTTGGAAGAAGCGATATCCTTTCACGTCTAATACATTATTCATATATACCCGGGCATGGCGAGTCTGTCCATCTACATGTACCAGCAACTCACTCTCATAAGCGGAGGGACTGGCAGAACCGGGATAGCGGGTTAAGGTAAATTTCACGAGTTCTACGCTAAAAGGAAGCGTATGATAGAGAGTCTGGTCCGAGGTACGGATCATGATACGATCGCTAGCCTCTCCCTCACGCAGGTGAAGGATTCCTTCCTCGCCGAAAAGGTGGGAAATAAGGGCACCCAGAAGGATGACAATAAAGGCGGCATGGGTGACCATCAATCCCCATCTACGCCGCTTAAGTAACTGGTGCTTGATAACGATAGCCACGAAATTGGCTACCAATAAGAATTGGAGTAAGAAAAATACAGGAGAATAGTAAATCATCGCTTTAGCGGCGGCAGTACCATGATACTTCTCTATAAAAGTAGCGATAGCCAAGCCAAAGGCGTAGATCAATAGTAGGACGATAGTCGTCACAGAAGAAGAGATAAATCTTTCTAGAGTTTTCATTTGCTCATTTATTAATAACACTGATGCGACAAATGTACGCAGATTAATCATTTTTGAAAGAATCGGCGATTAATTTGCCGCATCCATGTTATCTATCTATAAATAGACCTTGTCTATTAATCCTCAATAATTACCCGGAAGCCTACGTTGAATACACGTTGGTACGGATAATATCCTTTACGGGTATAAGCCGTCGAGAATTTCGGTCGCTCGATATAAGAACCGCCACGAACTACCTTATACTCGGAAACCTCTTTCGATTTCTCGTTGTAAGGATAAGGCAAGTAATCTGAACGAGTCCATTCCGCCACGTTACCGTGCATGCAATACAAACCGAACGGATTCGCTTCATATTGCTTACCACCCACCTGAACCAAATTGCCATCATCCACGCCTTCCTCTTTCGGTAAGTAAGTATAGTACTTGTACCAATAAGAAGTCTTAGGCATCGGTTGCGGGTCGATACCGCTTACGGCAAGCAGGAGCGTGGTTACGTCGGCTAGGTTATCCTTTTTACCGAAGTCCGCATTCATATCGCCATACCAGAAATCTTGATCGCTACCGGCACGACAAGCCCATTCCCATTGCGCCTCGGTCGGAAGCGTGATGTTCAAGCCTGTTTTCTCACTCAGCTTCTTACAATAATCCATCGCGTCATTGTAACTTACACGGATTACCGGTTGCTCTGGCTTATTAGCGGGATATCCTTGAACCACGTGATCCTTCCATTGCTGATCCACGAAACGGCTGTCGTGATCCGGGAAAATCACGTTGAATTGCTGGTTCGTAACCTCCAACTCACCCATCCAGAAAGCTTTGTCAATCTTCACTTTCGCCGTCGGACGAGTATCGGATTGCCCACGATAGCTACCCATCACGAATTGTCCGGCCGGAACGCGAACAAATGTCATCTTGATACCCGGAGCCAACTCGATCTCCTTACGGGTTTCCTTCTCGTCGGCCAACATAGCCTTGATCCGGTCCGCATCGAATGGCCAACCTTTCACCTTCAACTCTTTTTCCTTGACAGGAGCCAATTTCTCCGGCATCTCCGGTTTGATCTCACCTTTACCCTTCAAGTAAGCGGCATAATCGGAGATCTCTTTCTTCCAATCCACGCCTGCGCCATTCGCATACTTATCCGTCAACTCTTTACGGCGCTTGATCTGGTCGAAGCCTTGATACGGGATGATATCCTTCGAAAGCACATTTGCGTTGAAATAACCCTTATCCGGAGCGTTGTAATCAATCCAGTTATAAAGGGTTTTCCACTCTTTATCCGTCAGTTGCACGTTAAAGTGCCCTTTCTTCAACATACGAACCAGTTCACTCGTGTTCGGATGATATTCATACGGTTGAAGAACCACCATATCACCCTCGCCACCTTGACGGTGTACATACGGATGCAGATTCAAGTAAGAAGTGCCATAACCTAATTTATCCTTCTTGCCCCCACGCAAGTCGAAAGCCTTACCCTCACCATTATGGCAAGCGATACAGGCACGATCCAAGATCGGTTGGATCTCCAGATCGAACGTGAACGAACGGGTCCCCCCTTCCGGCGGAGTCAACGCATGCGGGGCTTTCTGCGAAGCCATCACACGTTTCGGGATAGGAATCTGGTTCTGGTCCTCATGGCAACCGATACAAGATACCACCTCGCCCGGCTGACCGGTCAACCAGCTACGCATCCACTGGATAGCCACTCCGTCTTTGTCTAACGGCTGGATAGAGATCGGCGTATTCGCCGGGATCTTGAAGATAGCGGAGCCATCCTCTTCTACCGGTACCGTACCCAACATACGCTTGATGTCCCAACCGGACTGGATTCCATGCCAGTTATGATCGGAGGTAGTCTTCACGTAAGCATACTCATAAGCGTGCAGACGAAGAGACTTAACCGTACCCCGGGGAATGCCTCTCAAACCCTCTCCCTCGTAAATATCCTGAATAAAGACCGTAGCCTCTTTGTCATTCAATTTCACACGGTCCGGAATAGCCGGAGGAGTCTGTGTCTTACGTACGGCAACCGGACTGATATAGCCCTCACCCTCTACCTTACGCAAACAAGTCACGTTATCGAATACGTCCACCAAATAGATACCCCATAAATCCTGTGGATCTAATTTAGCGGCCACCAAGAAATATTTATCATTCAGCGGAGTCGGTTTGATAAACTGCGGCCATACGCCATTTACCAACTCATCCTTAATCTCCTCCACGATCGGCCGGTTACGATACGGGATCTCCTGTACCATACCAGCGGCGCCTTTACGGGCTTTCGCCGGATCGAACACGATCAAACGACCGGAACGGGCAATACCATGGTGACCGGAGATAATTCCCACGAAAGCGGAACCGTGGCCCGGCAACGGCTGAATATCGAACGTACTGTTCGGGAACATCGATCCGCTACCATACAGCGCTTTCTGCTCCGTACCATCCGGATTCATGTTCATCACGATACGGGAATAATAGTGCGTCAAGTCCGTGTACTCCCAACGAGTGTACATCACACGACCGTTATTCATCACTACCGGGTTCCAGTTTGCGTCTTGATCGAAAGTCAGACGGCGCAAGCTCTTCGTGTCCGGCGTATAAAGTACCATATTACCGACAGGGTCATCACCGCTTACACAAGGCACGCCTTGATAACCGATATTCGAGTTGGCGATGATACGTCCGTCTGGCAGGTAGGTTCCGTCGTAGAACTCCAGATCCGGCTCCTCATTATGAATCAATTGCTTGAAACCGGTACCATCCAATTTCACCTCGAATACGTTCCAACGCTTATCGGGCATCGTCTGGGTAAACATAGCACGATCGCCATCCCAATGCATCCGCAAGTCGGCGACAGAGGAACCGTTTTCCGGTTTATAGATCGACCGTACCTGTACATCCTCCCCGCGTAAATTACTCAACTCCACGATATCGGCGTCGAAGCCCATACGGCGGGCGGACTCTTGGTTACTCCAGTTATTACCCTGCGTACCCAAATCCGGAGCCATTGCCTTATGAGCGTTTACACCTAATTTAAAGCGGGCAGCCAAGACTTTATCACCATCCAAGAACGGGTTCGCCAGCAAGATCGTACGTTTATTCGCGATCGCTTTCTCGGCATTAACCAAAGCGGCCTCATCACCATTATAAATGCCATCGAAACCTTTCTTTACCTGCTGTTCCAACTCATCCAGAACCGGTTGATATTTAGTGGCGTCGAAGCCTTTCAACTTTTTCATATCGTTGAAAGCCAAACGAATCGCCTCCATATTCAACCAACTCAAGTCGCTCTGCAAATTACAGATACGTTGAGTTTTCTCATAAAGTTTCAAATACTCACGGATCTGAGTATCAATATCTTTTTCCGTCTCGATCTGCTTAACAGCGTTCTTTACATACGCAGCGTCTTTCAGACGAGAAGCCAAATTCAAGACAATATCACGCTCGGCGGAAGCGTCACTAGCGGTCAACCAGTTCTCCAACCCATCGATATTAGCGTTTAAGGCCCCCAATTCCTTCGGATAAGCGGCTAGCAAACGTGCGGCCTCCTCCTTCGGGAAAACATTCATGATACGGAAGAATACACTACCTACCGTCGACTGATCGGCCAAACCCACCTCAGCCTCGAAGCGTACATATTCCTTATTGATATTGTACACCATCACGCCATTGGCATGGCATAATACACTATGATCGTATTTCTTACCGCCGATCAACAAAGGATTCCCGTATAAATCCGTATTCTTGCGGATACTGCCCGAGCCAGAAACCCAATAATCAGGATCTAACTCATCCAACCAAACCGAACTACCGTCCGCCTTGATTAAACGGGCGTTCGCCCATGTACCCCAATCCCAATCCGTACCATCCGGTCCGGCAGCCGTAACAAGCACCAACTGATCCAGCCCCGTCAAATCGGCGGACATCGGGACAGCCTTCTGCTTCGCCTTGATCCAAGCCGACATGATCGGCATGTTCGCCTTCACCAAAGAGGCACGAAGCTCAGACTTTTGTTTTACTGAGGCGTCAATCCAGTTATCCACCTTCTTTTGCTTCGGACCTGCCGAAACAAGAAGAGAGGTCGACAACAAGAGTGATACCATTATATAGTATTTATTCATGTATTAAATTTAAATTTAGAAGGTTGTTTATTGAAACCCTAAGGATCACGATCGGCAACCCTTAGAATTACGAAGCATAACCCTAGAGGTTTTTATAAAGCGGCCTTCTGGTTCGTGAAACGTAAGCCAGCGTTGTCGTGATAGCATGCCCACTCATCTACGATAGCGCCTTCCGGACCTGCCATCATAAAGTGGAATGTCTCCAATTTCTTCAGACGTAATACGTCGCCGACCTTCTGAACCACGAAATTCTTGCTCTTGATCGGTCCGTGTCCAGCAGGGATAGCCGGGGCGTTCGGAGTCTCGTCACCTACCTCAGAGAAGTTGTATACCCAACCCTTCTCTACCATCCAAGACTCATGTTTAGCAGGGAAGTCAGTCTTTACGTGAGCGTGTTCCGGAATCATCTGGCCCGGCAACAAATAGATAGCGTGAGCGAAATACTTATACTCCGGATCGTTGATCCAGAAAATACCACCCATACCTACATTCTCGAAATCACCCAAACCAAAGTCTGTCACCCACATATCTTTCGCCATCAACTCCGTGAAAGGAACATCGTAGAAAGCAAACATATCTTTCATCGCTTCCATAGCGACATCTTGTTGAAACTTGCCGTCTTTATAAAAATCGGCGTTCGTGTACTTCTTTGAATAAGCCATTGTTCTATTTTTTTGATTGTTAGTATTACATGCGTTCGTGCATTCTTTGCGGCAAGTTCCTTCCGGACAATTACCCTCCCCGTTAGCGGCGCAACAAGTAGCGTCTGTTGTTGTCTTTCCCGTACATGCGACCATAGATGCCAACGCCAATCCCATAGCCGCCATTTTCATGTTCAAACCTTTTCTCATTTGTTTTTGTGTATATTTGTTAGTACTATCTGTTTCAACGTATCGCTATTCCCTCGATCTCGATCAATAACTCATCCCGGCAAACGTCGGCCCACATATAAGAGATCGGGATATTTAATCCGTAGGTATTCATCAAACGCTCAGCCTCCTCGTAGTCGGATTTATTCTTCAAGTAGACTCGTAACTTAACCAATTTAGCGTCAGCGATCAGTTCCGCTATATTTTCCATCGTGATCCGTAATTGACGTTCCAGACCTACTCCCTTCAAGCTCTCCTCACCACGGATAGCGGCTGTACCGGAGATATAAATCAATTTACGATCCTGAAAAGACATACTCTTGGCACGCTCGAACTTAGGGGTCGTCTTCTTTTGTCGGGCAACTTCCAGTACTTGTTCCGAATACGCATGGGCAGCCACCTGCAACTTATTATCGATCGGCGTAGCGAAAGCGTCCGGCGTAGTAAATACGACAGCATCCACATCAATCAAGATACCTCCCAGATTCGCCCCGATACCCGTAGCGGCAGGATAACCATTCGTCCATTCCGTTTTACTATAAAAATCAGACCGGGCGTTATTAAACGCTTGATAATGCTGATCCTGACCGTCGAAAGCTGTTATACGCTCGATATAATTCCACTGACGGATAATGCTATTCAACGGAAAACCCTCCCGACGAAGCACATCCCCCAATAACCGGAAAGCTTCCACCGACTGAGGCTCTATACCAAAATGGAGTACATCCCCTTGAAAACCGCCGGCAAAAAGGAAACGTCCCGAGGCATTCTCCAACAAGACATAAGGAACACCTTGATAATGACGGAAAGTAATCCGATCCTGCGCATCGGGCACATAGCTATGTACCTCCATCAGCAAAGGAGCGTTCAGCGGCGGTTGGGAGACATAGCTCAAAGCCGGTTCGCAATCCCCATAATACCGACGGATTTTCTCCCGCAGCAAAACCCGGCGTGCCACGTATTCCTCATTCGTACCCGGAGTACCGAAAAAGGCCAGTCTCATGATCACCTCGTTTTGAGGTAATTGAGACAATAGATCGTCCACCATAACCGCGAACTCAGCCGGCTCAGTGTTTAATATCGTATAATGTATTTTCTCACAATAATTCATATCCTTTTATTTTACAGGGAGTTTACATATTCCGTTAATGCCTCGACATCTTTCTTGGAGACCTTTTTATCGATACCATGCTTATGGACCTCGAACACCTCTTCCATGGTAGCCGCACGCCCATCAAACAGATAAGGAGCCGTACGCCAAACCTCAATCAAAGTAGGAGTGTCCCACCCTTTCTCAAATTCGATATCCTCGCCGATACGGTGCATCTTCATATCCGTATAATAAGGACCGCTATGACACTCGCCACATTTCAGTTTCTCAAACACCTTTCTTCCCTCTTTCGCCTTATCCGATAATTCCCCATTTACTAAATACGGACTAGGCACCGGACGCAAGGATTTCATATAAGCGTCCACACATTTCGCCATTTCCTCTTCTGGCTCAAAAAACTGGATGAACTTAAAACCGGCACGTACCGCATATTCCGCACTCTCACGAACACCCGAGATCATGCTTGGGGGAGTCACATGCGAATACAACATGCTCTTACAATTCTTCGAGTTACCAACTCCATCATTCATCAAGTCCCAGTTCATCCCGTCCGTACGGGCATCCCCCGGATGGCAACCATTACAACTCTGCCAGCCTTGATAACAATGATTCGCATCGTTAAAATATTTCTCGCCCTTGTTCTCCGGCGTTTCCGTACGACCCGGATTCATGTCGGTAGCCGTTACCTCCAATGTATTTATATCGACGGTATTCAAGATATCGGCGAAATAAGTAGGGATTATCAACTTATCTCCCGAAAATATAAAATTTCGGGGACCGTTTCCTTGTAAGGGAACTCGCTCACGAAGTCCATACAAGAAATTCAAGTCGTAATCCAGACGGCTCTTATCCTTATAAGACTCAAACTTCGCCAACATCGCCGGATGATCGATCAAGCTTACCTCATGCGTACCGCTATGCGTGATAAAGATATGCTTGTCATCGCAAGCGATACTCCAGATACCGGCAGCGCCACGATCCGGCTCGTCCACCAATACCGCCCCAACGAATTCCTGCTTCGCCACATCGATCACGCTAAAAGCACTCGTGTTCATCCAACCTTGTTGAAGCTGGGAAGTAGGCACCGTGAATCGTCCCAAGTTATGAGACACGTATATATATTTCCCGTCCGGCGTGATGCACATCCCTCGTAAGGCATTGCTACCATTCGCCAATTGGATATCTTTCACTTTCGTAAACCCATCCATCTCGATTACCGATACGCAAGCGGCCACCACATCCACGTCCGCCCGTTGTGCGGGCAGGAAATTCGTAACAAACATATACTTGCCATCCTTGCTGAATACCGCCGATTTAGGCTCACGCAACACTTTCACGCTCCGGACTACCTTACGCATCACCGGATCTACCTCGACCACCGAATTATCGAACTGATTACATACATATATATGTTTCTTATCCGGCCCGAACATCGGATGGCAGGCTCCCGATCCCGTCGGTATGGCCGCTTCCACCCTACCCGATTCCAAGGAAAGAACTTGTAGGCGGCCGGTGTTCTCGAAGGTCGTCACATACACCTTATCCCCATCCGGAAGCAATCCGGTCGGGATCTCATCAAACGGAAACGAATGAAGCAAGCTCTTACCGTCCGCTGAAAAGATATCCAGATGTCTCGTTCCTTTCTGTGTCATTAATAGCTCCCCCTTTGCGTTCAATACGGCATCCGTAGTAAAGAAAGGTGGGTTGCCGGCTGAAGCGAGAGAAACGCAACAGCCGACAAGACAAGCCACCAATGAGTTTTTTATCAAGTATTTTCGTGTGTTCATGGTATATTTTGTATTCCTTATTTTCTAAATCCTAGTTCGTTCGAGATTACCCCGGCAACCTCCTTGATCGTCTTCACCGTATTTTTCACCACCTCTTTCGATAAGCGGTCTTTCGGGCCGGAGATCCAAATCGCTCCACAAGGATATCCCGTATAATTAAAGATCGGGGCGCCTACACAGATCACGCCGCTCAGCTCCTCCTCATTATCCATGGCATACCCCAGTTTGCCAACCCTTTCTAATTCCTCCAGATAGGCCTCACGAGAAGTGATCGTCCGGGTATTATACCGTGTAAACGTCATGTAGGACAGGTAGCGATCTCGCACCGTCTTCGGCAAATAAGCCATAATCGCCTTTCCCGGAGCCGAACAATGCAACTCAAACGGCTTTCCCGGCGACAGGACGAAGCGGAACGTATGATGTCCTTGCGCTTGTTCGATAAAAATCCCTTTCTCATCTCCCAAGACACCAAAGCAAGCGGTCTCTTTCACTTGATCACGTAAATCACGCAAATGTGGCAAGACGGTCTCTAAAAGATTGTGTTCATTCAAGGATCTGAAACCAAGAGTCAATAATTTTCGGGAAAGTTTATAGCGTTTCGTGTCTTCACTAAAATTAAGATATTCCAGCCGCACCAATGTATTCAAAATACGGTAAGCCGTGGTCTGCGATATATCGAGCGCCGACTTAATATCTTGCAATGTTTCCCCCGCCGACCGCAAGGAAAGGTACTCAAGAACCGCAATGCCCTTCTCTAAATTAGGCACTTTATAGTTCTCATCCACTTTTTCCATATTTGGTAGCGTGTTTTCCATATTTGAAATTGCGTTTCAGATTTGAATCAAATATAGCAGTGATGAATTTAAACAAGATACGAAATATGTAAAAAGGTGTTAAGTATGTTGCAGAGCATAAATATCATAGAACAAAAAAGCCGGAATCTCTTCCGGCCTTCTTTAAACGCAATGAATCTACTATTTTTATTTCTTGCAATCGCAAGTTGAGTAGGCTACTAACATCCAAACCAACTTCTCCTGTTCTTTCAGATAATCGCTCATCAAAGCGACCGTAGCCTCATCGCCTGCCTCAGATGCCAAGGAAAGAAGTTTACGCTCCTCACCGATCAGATGACCGTATGTATCAAGAATATTCTTTAACGCCTCATCACCGCAAGATACGCCTGATACCTCTTTTACACGGGCTACTTTCAAATACTCGCTGAACTTGTTCTCCGGCTCGCCTCCCAACATCAGGATACGTTCCGCCAACTCGTCAACCTTCTCGGCAGCGTTGTTGTACATATCCTCGAATTTACCATGAAGAACGAAGAAACCGTGTCCCTTGATATTCCAGTGGAAACCACGAAGGTTCGTATAGAATACTTGGTAGTCCGCCAATAATTGTTTCAAGCTTGCTACTACGTTACTTACCGCTGATGCGTCTAAGTGGATATAATCTAATGTTCTCATAATTGCTACTTTTTAATTTGTTATACTTTTTGCTTTTCTTGTACCACAAAGATACGGCAAGTATAAGTAGCTGTCAAACAGATAATTTTTATATCAAGATAGAGGAAATTTATTAAACTATTCCATACAATAAGTATGCAAATGACATGAATACATAAATAATTGGATACTAACATTTTAAAAAGACGATTATCATTTTCGAAAAACACGTACGTGTTTTTTTGAAAAGTCGTACATGTTTTTCGGGAAACACGTACGACTTTTTACAGAATCATACGGCAAGGAACTAGAACATACATAAAAATATACGATAAGTCTCCCTTTTTCAGGGGGCCCAAAAGCATTTCCCCCAAAATCCCCTACTCGAATTATCGCTGTGGTTTTAGAGAGCCGTAAAAGAATGAAGCCGTTGCGCCTCCGTCTATCAGAAAATTTCTTGCGCAGAGGATGGCAAAGATAGATGAGTCCGTTCTATAGCCACTTAGCAAATTTACAGATTCTCTTACCACATTTACGGATTTACCAATATCAATAGTCGTCTTTATCAAGGATTAGTTACTTGATAAAGAAAGAAACCGGACGAACACCTATAAAAACTTAAGCAAAAAGGTTACCTTTGCGGAAACAAGATTTCGCTTTGGAAGTACAAGAATTATTGAAACTATATGCCGCTCACCCGCAAGTGACGGCGCTGGACACCTTACTGAAAAACGATACGTCCCGCAATATATTCCTAAAGGGACTGAATGGCTCGGGTCCGGCAATGACGATCGCCTCTCTTTTTACGAAAGGAAGGGGAAGTTATGTGTGCGTGTTGAACGACCAAGAGGAAGCCGGCTATTTCTATCACGACTTGATGCAGCTTACCGCCAGCGATGAGGTATACTTCTTCCCATCCGCTTACCGGAGGGCCATCAAGTACGGGCATGTCGATCCGGCGAACGAGATCCTGCGCACCGAGGTACTCAGCCGGTTGCAAGACCCGGACGCCTCTTTCGTGATCGTCACGTATCCGGACGCCTTGGCGGAACGAGTCGTGGCCCGGGAGGTATTGAAGGAGAATACCTTAAAGATCAGCGTGGGCGAGAAGCTGGATAATATGTTTGTCTCCGACGTGCTGGACGAGTATGGCTTCGAGCAGGTCGACTATGTATATGAGCCGGGGCAGTACGCCCTCCGTGGCAGTATCCTCGACGTTTTCTCTTTCTCCAACGAGTTTCCTTACCGTATAGACTTTTTCGGCGACGAGGTGGAGACCATCCGTACGTTCGACGTGGAGACGCAACTCAGCAAGGAGAAACTGGACAGCATCTATATCGTACCGGAGATGAGCAAGAACACCAAGGATAGTACTTCCTTGCTAGGCTCCCTTCCCCGGAACACCTGCATAGCGGCGAGAGATCTCGCATGGTGCAAGGAGCGCATCGGAAGCGTATGGAACGACGATCCGGTGGTAGCCGACGAGGAATCCTTCGCCGATATCGACCAGATGCGGAAGAAATTAGTCCGGGGCGAGGACTTCCTACGGGAGGTCTTGGATTTCCGTCGCATCCATTTCGGGGCACGGCCGATGGGAACGGCGGACGCTACCATCCACTTCTCTACGCAAACGCAGCCGATCTATCATAAGAATTTCGACCGGGTGAGCGAGTCGTTCCATAAATACCTCGACGAGGGTTATACGTTATATATATTGAGCGATCAAGAGAAACAAGCCAACCGTATCCGGATGATTTTCGAGGATAGGGGCGACAATATCCCTTTCACCGCCGTAAACCGCACGATACACGAGGGATTCGCCGACGATACGCTACGCATCTGCTTTTTCACCGACCATCAATTGTTCGACCGCTTCCACAAGTTCAACTTGAAGAGCGATAAGGCACGAAGCGGAAAGATCACCCTTTCACTCAAGGAGCTGAACCAGTTCTCGCAAGGGGATTATATCGTACATATCGACCATGGCGTAGGACAGTTCGGAGGATTGGTACGCACCGAGGTGAACGGTAAGATGCAAGAGGCCATCAAATTGATTTATCAGAATAACGATATTATATTCGTCAGCATCCATTCCCTGCATAAATTATCGAAATACAAGGGGAAAGAGAGCGGCGAGCCGCCTAAGTTGAGCAAGCTCGGCACGGGCGCTTGGGAAAAGATGAAGGAACGTACCAAGGCGAAGGTGAAGGATATCGCCCGGGACCTGATCCTCCTCTATTCCAAACGCAAGCAAGAGACGGGTTTCGCCTACACGCCGGACAGCTTCATGCAGCATGAGCTGGAAGCCAGCTTCATCTATGAGGACACGCCGGACCAGATGAAGGCTACCGCCGAGGTCAAGGCGGATATGGAAAGTACCCGTCCGATGGACCGGTTGATTTGTGGAGACGTTGGTTTCGGAAAGACCGAGGTGGCTATCCGCGCGGCATTCAAGGCGGTATCGGACAATAAGCAGGTGGCCGTGTTGGTACCCACCACCGTACTGGCTTTCCAGCATTACCAGACGTTTTGTGAGCGCTTGAAGGATTTCCCTTGCAAGATCGATTATATCAGCCGGGCCCGTACGGCCGCACAAATCAAGGCTACCTTGAAAGAGCTGAAAGAGGGCGAGGTGAATATCTTGATCGGTACCCACCGGATCGTCGGCAAGGATGTACGTTTCAAGGATCTGGGCTTGCTTATCATCGACGAGGAGCAGAAGTTCGGGGTATCCGTCAAGGAGAAGCTTCGGCAGCTGAAGGTGAACGTGGACACCTTGACAATGACGGCCACCCCAATCCCCCGTACCCTACAGTTCTCCTTGATGGGGGCCCGGGATCTTTCCAGCATCACCACGCCACCGCCCAACCGTTATCCCGTGCAGACGGAGGTGGAGCGTTTCAATCCCGATATCATCCGGGAAGCGATCAATTTCGAGATGAGCCGGAACGGGCAGGTATTCTTCATCAACAACCGTATCCAGAACATTTACGAGATGGAAGCCTTGGTACGGCGGGAAGTCCCCGACGCACGGGTAGCCGTGGGGCACGGGCAGATGGAGCCGGAGAAGCTGGAGAAGATCATCCTCGACTTCGTGAACTATGAATACGACGTATTGATCGCTACCAGTATCGTGGAGAGCGGCATCGACGTGCCCAACGCCAATACGATCATCATCAACAACGCCCAGCAATTCGGGCTTAGCGACCTCCATCAGCTACGCGGACGTGTAGGACGAAGCAACCGGAAAGCCTTCTGCTACCTCCTTTCCCCGCCCCTCACCTCGCTGACGCAGGAGGCACGGCGCAGGTTGCAAGCGATCGAGAACTTCTCCGAGCTGGGTAGCGGTATCCATATCGCCATGCAAGACCTCGACATCCGGGGGGCCGGGAATATGCTAGGCGCCGAGCAAAGCGGTTTCATTGCGGATCTGGGTTACGAGACGTACCAGAAGATCTTGGAGGAGGCGGTAGACGAGTTGAAAAGCGAGGAATTCGCCGATCTTTACGCCGATAACACCGAAGGGCACCGGGATACGGGCAGCGAGTACGTCCGGGAGACCTATATCGAGAGCGATCTGGAATTGATGTTCCCTCCCACCTACATCCCCAACGACTCGGAACGTATTTCCCTATACCGGGAGTTGGATAATATGGAGGAGGAACGTGACATCCTCGCCTTTACGGAGCGCCTGAAAGACCGCTTCGGCAAGATACCGAAGGAGGGCAAGGAGTTGATCCGGATCGTGCGCCTCCGTCGCATGGCCAAGAAACTGGGTATGGAGAAGGTGATCCTGAAGAAAGGGCAGATGAGCCTCTTCTTGGTGAATAACCCGGACAGCCCGTATTACCAAAGCGAGGCGTTCGGTAAGCTGCTGGGCTTCATCCAAAAGCATCCCCGTGAATGCAACCTCCGGGAGCAGAATGGCAAGCGAAGCATCGTGATCAAGAACGTCCCTACGGTGGAAGCGGCATGCGGCTACCTGCAAGAGATGGAAAAAATAAACTCAACCAACTTTTGACACATCCTCTTACAAACACGAAAAGATATGGAAAAGAAAACGATTATAGACCTTTTTGAGAGTTCAGCCAAGCGATTCCCGAGTAATCCTTTTTTATGGGAGAAGACGGGCAAGCGATTCGAGCCAACCACTTACGCCGAGGTTCGCGACCTCGTCTATGAGGAAGGCGCCGGCCTCATATCGCTGGGTGTGCGAAAGGGGGATAATATGGCTTTACTGAGCGAAGGGCGCAACGCGTGGATCATCGGCGAGCTGGCCATGTTCTACGCCGGGGCGACGAACGTGCCCCTATCGATCAAGCTGGAGGAGGCGAACGACCTCCTGTTCCGTCTCGTCCACGCCGACGTGAAATATATCATGGTATCGGGCCAGCAACTCAAGAAAATCCGGGCGATCAAGGATCAGCTCCCCGCCGTACGGAAGATCATCGTACTCGATGAGCAAGCGGAATACCAAGACCGTGAGATGTCGCTGTCCGAGATACGCCGGATGGGGAAGGTCTATCTGGGTATTCATCCGATAGAGGAGTTCTTGGCGATCGGGCAATCGCTGGGCAACGATGATTACGCCACCATCACCTATACCTCCGGCACGACCGCCGATCCGAAAGGCGTGATCCTCACCCACCGTAACTATACGGCGAACGTGGAGCAAGCGCTCACTTGCGTGGATATAGACGATACGTGGCGTACGTTGGTGATACTCCCGCTGGACCATTGCTTCGCCCACGTGGTAGGATTCTACATCTTCATGTCGAAGGGAGCCTCGGTAGCTACCGTGCAGGTAGGGCGTACCGGTATGGAGACCTTGAAGAATATCCCTATCAATATAAAGGAGTTCAAGCCGTACCTGATACTGAGCGTCCCCGCCTTGGCGAAGAACTTCAAGAAGAATATCGAGCAAGGTATCCGAGCGCGAGGCAAGAACGCCGTCCGCCTTTTCAACCTAGCCTTACGGATCGGTTATATCTATAACGGGGATAGCGACGAGGAGGAAGGAAAAGGTTTCCGCGTCCTCTTGAAGCCACTGGTCCGTTTGTTCGACAAGCTATTGTTCGCGAAAGTCCGTGAGAACTTCGGGGGCGAGCTGAAGTTCTTTATCGGAGGGGGCGCCTTGCTGGATAAGGACTTGCAGAAGTTCTATTACGCCTTGGGAATCCCGATGTACCAAGGATACGGACTGAGCGAGGCGACACCGATCATCTCGACCAACGGCCCCCGCCGCCATACCTTCGGCAGTAGCGGCGTATTGGTGCGGCCCCTCGACCTAAAGATCTGCGACATGGACGGCAACGTACTTCCTCCGGGAGAGAAAGGCGAGATCGTCATCCGGGGAGAGAACGTGATGGCCGGCTACTGGAAGAACCCGGCATCGACGGCCGATACCGTAAAGGAGGGTTGGCTGTACACCGGGGATATGGGATATATGCGTGACGGGCTTCTTTATGTGTTGGGGCGTTTCAAGAGCCTGCTGATCGGAAGCGACGGGGAGAAATACAGTCCGGAGGGTATAGAGGAGGCCTTGGTAGAGCATTCCTCTTGCATCGACCAGCTGATCCTGTACAATAACCAGAGTCCGTACACGACCGCCCTGTTGGTCCCTAACAAAGAACGGTTGAGGAAGCATCTGGCCCACCAGAATCTGGACCTCACGAGCGATCAAGGCCGAGAAGAGGCCATCCGTATCATCCAGCGCCAGATCGACCGTTTCCGCAAGGGAGGCGACCTGTCCACTCTATTCCCGGATCGTTGGTTGCCGACCACCTTCGCCATCCTCCCCGAGCCTTTCACCGAGCAAAACGGCATGGTAAACAGCACCATGAAGATCGTCCGGGGCAAGGTAGAGAAAGCCTACGCCGCCCGTATCGCCCAGCTCTATACCCCCGAGGGGAAGAACCCGCTGAACAAGTGGAACAAGGAGGCGTTGTAGAGACGCGGCGTGCTCGCCTACTCCATGCACCCCCGAGAAGGCTCCCTAAGCACGAAGCAGTATTACAACCCGGAATATTATCCGTTCTTGGTTCCTACGTTAGATGACAATGGCAAGCAGATCGGGGATCTGGTACAGCCCGAGGGCGGCACACGTATCATCGTGATCAAGAAGAAATGATTTATCGGCGAGGCCCGGCCACCAAGGTTGGGCCTCGCATTTTTTACAGATTTGACCTCGCGCCCGATATAAGTCCCATTTCAAATTTGAAATTCCACCTCGCACCCGATGTAAGCCCAGTCTCAAACTTGAAATTCCGTTTCACACCCAATGTAAGCCCCATTTCAAATTTGAAATTCCACCTCGCGTCCAATGCAAGCCCAGTTTCAAAATTGAAATTCCGTTTCGCACCCAATGTAGGCCCCATTTCAAAATTGAAATTCCATTTCATGCCCGATGTAAGCCCGAATATATGAAAAATGCGATAGGTTTTGGTGGCTGGATCCCAAAATTATCATACCTTTAGCACTGTAAAACGGATCTAGCGATCCTCCTAAAATTTTCAGATATGGAAAAAATAACCAAGGTGAATATTATTTATTTACAGAGATTGAACAACGCCGAGTACCGAACCTTCATGGCCCGCTACGGGAACCTGCTCGCGGGTGGCGGAGGCGACTCGGAATCTCCCGACGAGATCAGCTTCGACCCGAACGACCCGCTGGGCATCCCCCAAGAACTTCGTACGGCCTTCGCCACCGATTTCGCCCTGCTGACCGACGCCGTGAACCAATCCTCGGCCAGCGAGGAGACCGCGCAGATGTCCGCCCTCGACAAGGAGAGGGATGATCTCTTGATCTTCATTACTTCCACTATTACCCAAATGACGAAAAGCCCGCTGGCGGCGCAACGCACGGCGGCCGAGAAGCTATACCTTCCCGTGAAACCCTACATCGGAGCCGCGCGCCTCGCCAACTTGCAGGAGACGGCCGCCATCGAGGGCTTGCTGGTAGACCTCGACAAGGCTGGGATGCCCGAGGCGCTGGCGGCGATCAACCTCACCGAGGTAGTAGCAGCGCTGAAAGAGAAGAACAAGCAATACGCCACGCTCACCGAGCAACGCGCCAACGCCAAGGCGGACGACCCCGTAGAGAGCGCCAAGAAAATCCGCCTACGCATGGACGAGGAATACGACGAGATGTCCACCTACGCCTTTGCGCAAAGCGTGGTGAAGCCCACTCAAGAGACCGCCGCCTTCATCAGCCGCCTCAACGCGCTGGTCGACGAGACGAACGCCCTCTACAACCAACGCATAGCGCAGGCGAGGGCCGCAGCCGCCAAGAAACAAGAAGGCGACAAGCCCGCTACCGACAGCGACTCGCCATCAGAGATATAAAATAATGAAGATCTTTTTCGTTAAATAATGAAGCTCGCGTTTTCTACCGCCGGGTTTCCCATCGAGCGGTGGGAAACCCGGTGATTAATGATTATTAATAGCCTCTCCCCCCTCCCTCCCACGAAAAAAACATACCTTTGCCAACAGTATTATCCGTGAAGGAATAACGAGACATTTACATGATAAGATCTATTCGCTATATCACTTTGCTAGTCCTGTTACAATTCGTGACCGGCATTTCCGTCCTATACGCCCAGAGCATAACTTCCGCATCCGGAATCGTGAGAGACTCCGTAAGCGGGGAACCCCTATCCTACGTATCCGTCATGTTCGAGAACTCGACGATCGGGGCGATGACCGACGATGACGGGGCTTTCAGCCTCCAGAATGACAAAGGGCTTACCCGGCTGGTCGTATCCTCGCTTGGATATGACAATAAGGTCGTAAACCTAAAGGCGGGGCAAAAGAACAACGCCCTCAACGTGCTCCTCCGGCCTACCTCGTTCGAGATTGCCGAGGTAGTCGTCAAGCCTAAACGTGAGAAATATTCCCGCAAGGACAACCCCGCCGTGGAACTGATCAAGAAAGTCATAGAGCATAAGAACGACAACCGCATCGAGGCGAAGGACGAGTACCAAAGCGAGGTGTACGAGAAGCTCAGCATGTCGCTGGACGACTTCAACCCCAATCTCGAGAAGAATAAGTTCCTGAAGAAATTCAAGTTCATCAAGAACTATCTGGATACCTCGGAGTTCAACGGGAAACCGATCCTGACGATCTCCGTCCGTGAGACGATCTCCGACCAATACTACCGCAAACATCCCAAGGCGGAGAAGACGATCACCAAGGCCAAGCGCCAGCAGGGTATCGACAAGACCTTGGACGATGGAGGCGCCATCACCGCCAACCTTGAGGAGATATTCAAGGGCGTCAATATCTTCGACAACAATATCAATATCTTGTTGAACCGTTTCGTGAGCCCGTTATCTTCCACGCTGGCCGTCTCCTATTACAAATATTATATCATGGATACAGTGGACGTTGCCGGAGATAAATGTGTGGATCTCGCCTTCGTGCCCGTAAACAGCCAGAGCTATGGTTTCACGGGCCGCTTGTACATCACGCTGGACGGTAATTACGCCGTCAAGAAATTCCTCTTGAACACCCCGGCGAACATCAACCTCAACTGGGTGGACAAGCTCCGGATCGAGCAAGAGTTCAAGCGGATGCCGGATAGCACTTGGGTGCTCGCCAATGAGAATACTTACGTTAATTTCTATATCGTAAAAGGGGCGCAACAGCTCTACGCCCACCAGCTAAGGAATTTCGATAAGTATCAGTTCGACGTGCAGAACGCCGACTCGATCTTCGGCCTTCTCGGCCCGATCCATGAGTTGCCCGAAGCCACCGCCCAGACCGACACCTTCTGGATACACAACCGCCATGTCCCCTTGAAAGAGAAAGAGAGCGCCTTGGACGACTTGCTGGCGCAACTTCGCAAGGTACCGGCTTTCAACGTGATCATCAAGACCGCCGAGATATTGATCACCGGTTATATCCCGACCACGGCGGACAAGGATAAGAGCAAGTTCGATTTCGGACCGATGAATACCACGTTCAGCGCCAACCATCTGGAGGGCTTCCGCATGCGTGTGGGAGGTATGACGACGGCAAACCTCAACCCGCACTGGTTCGGTAGCGGTTATCTGGCCTATGGCGTAAACGACCGTAAGCTAAAGTATAACGCCAAGCTGACGTATAGCGTGAACAAGAAGAAATATCACGAGGGAGAAAGCCCGGTGAACAATATCTCTGCGATCCAAGAGTACGACGTATATACGCCTGGTCAGGACTTCCTCTTCACCAGCAAGGATAATATGTTCGTGGCATGGAAGGTGGGCGAGCCCGTCACCATGATGCAATACATCCGCAAGACCATGCTCCAGTACCAGAAGGAATGGCTGAATGGCCTGACCCTTACCACTTGGGCGCGGAACGAGAACAACGAGGCGGCCGGAACGCTCCGCTACGACCGTTACGACGCCGACGGGACATTGACGAACCTAAAGAGTTTCACCAACACGGAGCTAGGGACCCAGCTTCGTTTCGCCCCGGGCGAGCGTGCCTATAACGGACGAGAGGGTAAGAACTCGCTTTTCAACCTCTCGAAAGACGCTCCCGTATTCAAGCTATCCCATCAGATGGGATTGAAGAACGTGTTGGGGGGCGACTTCAACTACAACCATACGGAGATCAGCGCCGAGAAACGGATCTGGCTCTCTTCCTTCGGACATATCGACGCCTTGGTGACGGCGGGCAAGGTATGGGACAAGGTTCCTTTCCCCTTGCTCATCATGCCGAATACCAACCAGTCCATCACGATCCAGCCGCAAGCCTTCAACATGATGCGTGCGCTGGAGTTCGTAAGCGACCAGTATGTTTCGTTCTACTTCACGTATTATATGAAGGGATGGATCTTAAACCGTATTCCCGGCGTGAAGTGGCTACGTTTGCGTGAGGTGATATCGTTCAGCGGTTTCTACGGAGGACTGACCGATAAGAACAACCCTGCCTTGGACCCGACGGGACTATACCGTTTCCCCGAGGGAACCTCGCCGATGGGCCGTACGCCTTACCTGGAGGCCAGCGTAGGTCTGGAGAACATCTTCAAGATATTACGGATCGATTATTACCGCCGGTTGACGTATCTGGACCAACCGAATATCAAGAAGGGGGGCGTGCGTATAGCGCTGCGGTTCTCCTTCTAAGAGAAGGGACGTAGAGAATTGACAGTTGACAGTTAATTTAAGAGAGATAAGAAAAAATGGGGGAGTTGGAACGCAGACCGAACGCTTGGGCGTTGACACCGCTGGTGGTATTCTTATTGACTTATTTGGTGGTATCTATCGTGGCGGGAGATTTCTATAAGATGCCGATAACGGTAGCCTTCGTCATCTCCTCGATCGTAGCGATAGCGATCTCCAAGGGAGGCAAATTAAGCAACCGCATCGAGCAGTTCTGCCGGGGGGCGGCCAACAGTAATATCATGCTGATGGTATTGATCTTCATCCTCGCCGGGGCCTTCGCGCAGACCGCCAAGGCGATGGGTGCCGTAGACGCTACCGTGAATCTGGCGATGTCCATCCTGCCCGGTAACCTGTTGGCGGCCGGAATCTTCCTAGCCGCTTGCTTCATATCCATCTCGGTAGGTACGTCGGTGGGCACGATCGTGGCCTTGGCCCCGGTAGCTGTCGGTATAGCGGACAAGACGGGGATGCCAGACGCCCTTATGCTGGGTGTCGTGGTGAGCGGCGCTATGTTCGGCGATAACCTGTCGTTCATATCCGATACGACTATCGTAGCTACCCGCACGCAGGGTTGCCAGATGTCCGATAAGTTCAAGGTGAATATCCGTATCGCCCTCCCGATAGCGATCCTGACCGGATTGATATACGTGCTGGTGGGAAGCGGCGTGGAGAACGCTTACGCCCCCGCCCCGATCGAATGGGTCAAGGTGATCCCTTATCTGGTGGTATTGGTAACCGCCGTTTGCGGGATCAATGTCATGCTGGTGCTATTCATCGGGATCGTCCTGTCCGGTATAGTAGGTCTGTGGACCGGTAGCTTCGATATCTGGGGCTGGAACGCCTCCATGGGACTAGGTATCACGAATATGGGCGAGCTGATTATCGTGACGCTTCTGGCAGGAGGCATGTTGGAGATGATCCGTTATAACGGGGGTATCGACTGGATCATCCGCAAGCTTACCTCCCGCATCCATTCCTCCAAGGGGGCCGAGATGAGCATAGCGGCCTTGGTAAGTTTCGCCAACCTCTGCACGGCCAACAATACGATCGCCCTCATCATGGCCGGCCCGATCGCCAAAGATATAGCGGACCGGTTCAAGATAGATCCCCGCCGCAGCGCCAGCCTATTGGATATCTTCTCTTGCTTCGTACAGGGAATCATCCCCTACGGCGCCCAGATGTTGATGGCCGCCGGACTCGGGCATGTCTCCCCTATCGAGATCATGCAATATCTTTACTACCCGTATCTATTGGGAGCAGGCGCCTTATTGGCGATCTTATTCAATTATCCGAGGAAATATACACTCGTATAGACTGCCCGTCCTTACGAAAAAACACAATAGTATTCAAAGCAAAAAGACTATTGTGTCCGGGATTGAATACTATTGTGTTCGCTGATGAATACTACTGTGTTCAGGTGGGAACACGGTAGTGTTTGGGAGCGAAGGGAATACCGCTGTCGGATTAGCCGAACAAATCCAGCGTAAGCTGTTTCTTCGCGGCTTCCAGTTTACGAAGATGCCGCTTGCCTTGAGGGGTGACGATCTCCATCTTATCGAAACGGGTACGTATCACCGTAGTCACGGTATAGCTCACGTTGACCACCTCTCCTAGCTCCGACAGACGGCGAGCGATCTCCAAGACGCAATCGATGCACATACCGCTCGTGAACGAGATCTTGTCCTCGAACATCTGTTTCTTGAAATCCTCATCTTGCATATAGAAATCGATCGTCTCGCCTCCCTTGTTGTAGATACCTTTCCACCGATACTTACTATCTTTCAGTACCGGCGAGATGATCTCTATCGTGGCCTTATTATCCTTGACCGTAGGCAGATCGTCGCTACGCAAGATAAAATAATCGAACTGGTCCCGTTTCACCTCCAGCGAACCGGAACGGTTACGATCCTTCTCGTTCAACTCACGTACCGAGATTTTCGTCACCTTCGGATACCCTTTCAAAGCCTCGTAGAAATTAGACTTGCACTTGCAGAAACGGGGCGAGGCGTTCAACAGGTCGATCAAGCGGTGTGAAGGCGTAACCCCCGGAGTCTTCAGCCGTAGTTCACGGCGTAACTTGAACAGCTCACGCTGCATCTCCTCCTCGTCCGCCGGCGTACGATCCATCAGCGGCTGTCCACCCACCGACAAGGAAGGACGGGTCAATATCTGCATCACCAAGTTCAACACGATAGAGATAGAGCGGCTACTCTCCCCGGCCACGCCCAGCTTCTCACGGAAACCACCCTCCTTATCGTAAGGCTCGTTGTAAACCGTCAGCTTCACGTCCAGCATATCCGCCAAGGAACGTATCAGCGTAAGAATCTCCTTCTCACACCGGTGCTTGGTCATGGCATCCATATAATTGGATTTATTATTAAAGGAATAACGTATCTCCAGCTTATTCGCGAATTTTAGAATAGAGTCACTCATTTGTTTCTAGTTTTTCGGTTCTTCTTTCGGTTTACGATCAAAAAACGGGTTCTTCGACGAGGCGCTGACCGGTATCGCCATCACGCATTTACAGTCTCCCAACAGCCCCAGTCGTTGGGCCGCCAAGCCGGCGCTGAACATGACACGAGTATCCACACGCAGGTCCGCCGCCGTAGCGCAAGCCGAGCCGATAGCGATACCCAGATCGACGGAATTAATAGCGCACGGAACCAAGTCCGGCTTCTCCACGCAGGTATCGAAACCGCAATGGGCGCAGTTCAAGCCTTGTACTTTCTGGGAGGTACCGATAATCACCACGGCGTCGGCACTCTTTATATTCTCGGCGTCACGGAGCAGGAACTTGAATCCGGTCTCGGCCGCTATCCGGATCATCTCATCGGACAAGCGCAAAATATCCCCATCCGTCACCATCGCTATCTCTATGATATCAATACCCTTGCCTTTAGGAGCCGTGCGAGCGGCTGTCATCATACGGCGTGCGGCCTGTAACACAAGCTCATGCCTGATTTCTCTTTCGTTCTGTATCATATCCTTCTAAATTCAGTGAAACAAAATTAAGCAAAATATACGAAACCAAGGCAAACATATGAGGATAGAATTCATAATTCAAGATTAGTCATTCGGTCCGTGGCCTTAAAGGGATAAGCCGGGTATTCATAAATACTGAAGCGAGGCTCCGTCTCTCCCTCGCAATAATTCCAGATCGTACGGTACTCATTGACATCCTCGCCCATCTCCTTCAATTGCCTAAGGTAAGCGGCCACGGATTTATTCTCCACGATATAAACCTCACCCATTTGATCGATAATCGGGCTATGCCGACGGCTCCCGTCGTGATCGAACTTAAGAATCCGCTTTCCCTCGGAAGTCAGGCCTATGGTATGGAAAGTCATGCTCTTACCAATAGCGGGCAAGTTCAATACATTACGATCCGTACCTGCGAACAACAACCCGTTTTCCTTCAGGAAACGAACCAAACGCTTGCCTAAAGGACGTTGGTTACGGATCATATCATACAACTCCGCCTGTTTCTCCTTCGGCACCTGCCCGAAGATCTTCTCCTCACGAGCCTCTTGCAACGAGCGGCTATTCGGGGTGTAAACCGCATAATTCTCCCGGAATCCTTTCACGGAGAACGTATAATAGCAAACCACCCCAAGGGCGTTTAAGGTCTGCCGTAATTTCGCCGTATGTCCCTTACGGGAAGCCGAAACCGTATATACCAACTGATTCGTGATCGTCCAGCCCGCCGCCAAGATCGCCTCGATAGCGTGCCTCGCCTCCGGTGTCACCTCTAGTGGAGACTGGAAATGCGTTTGTATATAGAACTGGCTCACGCCGATAGCGGAAGCCTTCTCCTTGAACTCCCTCAATATACCGACCAACTCATCGGTCACACGCAGCGGAAGATAAGCCAGCAACCGGGAACCTAGCCGTACCCGTTGCAGCTCGGCGTACTTCTCGCCCTCCGGACGGCTCTCGTTCGCCTTCCGTTTCCGCACCGCCATCTTATATACCGCCTCCAATATCTTACGCAAGGTAGCGTTCTGGCTCATCAAGGCATCCCCGCCCGTTATCAGGATATCCCGTAGCTGGGCGTCTTCCTCGAAATAACGCATCAGACGACGTAACTTCCGGTCCCAACTCTCCTTAGGCTTCAGGACCTCGAAATCGAAATTCAACCGCTCGCTCTGGAAATCATACATGCGCTGGCAAGAAGCGCACAATCCACCGCAGGCACGCCCCATCGAATCGGGGATCAAGATCGCCACCTCCGGATACCTCCGGTGTATATTATGTCCCTCCGGCAATAGCCAACCCGCCGCATTCGGCTCATCGGCAACGACCATGTCTTCCTTTTCCCACGCCTTAATGCTTCCATACGTATCTACCAGCTCGTTCGAGTACATGATGTACGATCGCACCGTAGCGTCGTCATACCCCTCATGTTCTATATTTAATAGGGAAAGATAATAAGGAGTCACAAAAAAGGGCATCCCCTTCTTTTTGGCACGGGCCAATAAGCTCATCGTCTCGTCCGACAGGGAATATCCCAAAAAGAAGTTCAATTCCGTAGGACTCTTGATCGCCATCGACAAATGGAAACGAGCGGTATTCCACCATTCACGTACCCGGGCCTCTTTCTCCTCATAGGAGATGCCCTCGGCGAACTGAAAACGTGACGAAGGGCTATGGCGTCTTTCTATCTTCTTGATCAAGCAAGAGATGATACGCTCCTTGTTCCTCTCACGGATAGCGATTACCTCCGGGTCAAGCCCGGTCGGCCAACGGCTCATCTGCCTTTTCACCAATGCCCGGTCCGGTAGGATCTCAACCGGATATTCCAATAAATCAAACTGATGGTATAGGTCAATGAATAAATCAGGAGAGACCTCATTTTCCAAATGGCCGATCAGGAACTGCCAAAGATAAGTGACCGTCCGCACCGGAAGACGCTCGCCCGTAGACAGCTCGTCCACGAAAGTATCATCATGCTCAATCAAAAGAAGGATACGTCTCGCCACCGCCATTCCTACGTTTTCTTGGGTACTTTCCTTTTCCGTGAGCCGGGATAAAATAAGAGAACGCAAAGCATCCTTAAAATACTTTGCGTTCTCACTTTCTTCCGCTAAGGTCACCAACCAAGGGAAGCTCTGATTATATACTTTTTTTAGTTTAGAAATGTCGGATACAAGATGTTCTTTTTTTATCATAAGCATGTCATTTTTGTAGATTAGAATACATTTGTAAAGCGCCCTCTTGACGATTTCCTACAAAAATAACAAAAAATACGACAAAATGCCGTTTATACAAATCTAAAACATCTTAATAAATCCTTACCATACGATCGACGGACAATACTGCGATATCGTATTTTTCAATACCTTTAGATTGATCGGCTTCGTGATAAAACCAGAAGCCCCGGCTTCTTTAGCGGCTTCCATATCAGAGTCGAATACATAAGCCGATTGCATGATTACGGGGATATCTTTCGACAGCTTACGGATTTCTTTCAAAGACTCGATACCCGTCATCTCAGGCATCTTTATATCCATCAAGATCAAGTCCACCTCGTTTTCCTTAAAGAGAGCCAAAGCTTCCAAACCAGTTTTAGCACGGATCAAATTACAATATTTATGTAAAATGGTCTTCAGAAGTAAATAATTACTTTCCTCATCCTCTGCGATTAGCAACGTGGGCTTTCCTCCCCCCAAATCATTTTTCACATCCATATATATAACGTTTTATTCTTTTAATCAAAATCAAATAAACTCTGATGAAGCAAAGATAAAACAAATATTAGAAAGTAGACATAAAATTCAAGGAGATATGAGTATTCGGGGAAGTTCTTTTTCCACCCATGCTAGAAAGTTACGTCTATACCTCCCATAAATATCGCCTTCGGCATCGGGAATCCTTCGTTGATGGAATAACGGGCAGCCGTTAAATTCTCTCCTTTGACAAATAGATTCAAGCCTTTATCACGTGTACCGAAACGGTAGGCTACCTTCGCGTTCAGAACCGTGTAATCCTCTTTCACCTTGTCCGCCGTATTGATATAAAGGTCGAAAATGGATTGTACGTTCACGTTGAAAGTGAAACGTCCCGGGGCATACATCACGCCAGCGAAAAACTTATGCGCCGGAGCCGCCAGCAGGGCCTTGCTCGTATGCAAATAGCTATAGTTCATATCGAGGCTTAAATTCTTGAGAATCTGGTAGCGGGAATCGAACTCGATACCTTTATTGGTAAAAGTACCCGTATTGACATTCTTAGGGCGTCCGTCTATACGTGTCGTCTCGATCATATCTTGCCCGTCGATAAAAAAGGCGGTCAACTCCGTAAACAAGTTGCCATCCAAGAATGTCTGTCCGATGGATACCTCGTAGTTCATCATGCGCTCCGGTTTCAAATCTGGGTTCTGAGGCGGGAACATGTACATCTCCCGTATATTCGGACTCCGGAAGCCTTTCGACAAAGAAGCCTTTATCACGTTTCCCTCGAACGGACGTACCGTGAAGCCGGCCTGCGGAATCCACTCGCCGCCGAAGATACTGTTATGCTCATAACGAACCCCGGCGTTCAAGCTTACCTTGTCAAATAGATCCTGCTGCATGATAACGTATCCGGCTACCTCGTTCACGGTCTTATTCACCAACTCATTCTGGTTATCATTGATACTATCCTGCCATGCGTGACCACCCCAGTTCTTATAATCGATGCCGACCGTAAAACTATTCCCTTTCACCAAGCGGAAAGACTGATAAAGCAAGAAACCCGCATTATGATCGTCCGAATAAAACAGATAAGGATTAGGCGTCCCGCCCGGATTATACCCATCATCAATCTTATGATGGCCCCAGTTGTAGAAAGCACGAAGGGCACCACTTGTCTTCCCGTAATTATTCTCTAAAGCGAAGGAGGTAGTACCTCGCAGGATATTCATTATATTATCGATAAGCGGATTTGTTATCTCTCCCGGGTTCTGGTTCTTGAACTTAGCTAAGCTTACGTCTCCCGTCACCTTATAATGATCATCAATCTTATATCCTAACTTAGCGAAACCATTCGTGATATGGAACTTCGAATCCGGACGATGTCCATCCGTGCGGTCATGATTCAAGGAGATATAACTACTAAAGTTACCGATATTGTACCCATTATTAATCATATACTTCTGGGTGTTATACGAGCCGTACATGATACGGGCTTGTGTACGTCGTCCCGGCCGATTATGCTGGCGGGTAATGATATTCACGACACCTCCCATAGCGTTCGAGCCGTATAATAAGGAACCCGGCCCACGGATCACCTCCACCCTTTCCACGTCCGAAGCCACATAGGTATCCGGAAGCGAATGGCCGAATATACCGGCCCATTGAGGCTGTCCGTCGAACAACATCAAGACCTTATTACTCTGTCCGACACCCCGGATATTAACCGTCCCGGCCGCTCCCTCGGAGACGCCAAAACCTGTAATCCCTTTTTCCGTGACAAACAGCCCGGGTACTCGCTCCGACAATACGGGAAGCAACGCCGATTCACTGCTAGCCTCAATCTCTTCCCGTTCGATGACCGAGATAGATAACGGCACACTGTTCCGGTTCACATGGATCTTGTTGGCGGAAACCACCACCCCTTTCAAATTGATCAGACTGTCAATCTCTGCCGGATCTATCGCAAACGCCATGGAGCCTATCAACAGTCCGGAAACTAGTAAAAGTTCTTTTCTCATATACTACTTACATCTATAATATTTATCATTTTAAACATCCCGTAGTGGCACGTTCACCAGAAAACGTGTTACCAAGCCTGCAAAAAAAAGCATTAATCCGCCCGGCTCATCACCAACTTACCATGCTTAATGCCTTTGATTGTCGTCAACTTATCCGACAATTCTGTCAAGCGGTGAGCCGTTCCCATCACCGTCACTATATGCAAGCAAAAATTCTGATTGATATAATACTGGGAAGACGACAAGATCACATCCTTATAATTTTGTTGGATACCCGTGATTTTCAAGGAGATCTCTTTCTTGACTTGGTCATACATGATCACGATCGTCCCGGCTACGATATGGTTGCATTGCCATTTACGTTCGGCTACATTCTTCTCTATCAGAAAACGAATCGCCTGTGAACGATTGGCGAAGCCATTCTCATTCACATATTGATCCAATGATTCCAACAGATTGTCTTCCAAAGAGACACCAAAACGTTTTAAAGACATAAACCCTTTTTTTATAATTTTCGGTGCCAAAGGTAGTGTTTTTTCAAGAATCTCGGTATTCTATCGGCAGGAAGAGGAAAAATTAGTCGCTAATCACGAAAATTCACTCCGGTATCCCACCATAAGCGGGTACCTCCGGTATCCGGACCTCCCAGATACTCACACAAGGCGGAATATTGAGCCGGGTTACCGGAAATAATGCTAACCGGGAAATTCAAACGACGAATCATCGTTCGCGTATCGATCTTTCCATTGCTTTTATTCACCAAAACCGGGAACAAACGGGGATAACCGGTACGCCTCTGCTCCGCCCAAGCCTCACAGCCCTCGGGGTAACAAGCGATCCATTTTTGGGTAATGATCTTCTCCAGCTTGGTCTCCCTAGAGGCTTCTTCATCCCATGCCGGAGACACCAAGCAAAGCGCCTTCGCCGAATAGTCGGGAGTAAACGTATCCACGAAATCGGCGGCAACATGATCACTTTGTAAATAAGCGTTCGCCTCTCCTACCCTCCATTGATTGAACGATGATCGTACGCCTTGCTCATAGCAAGTCCCGGCGTCCTCCCCGGACCAGCCCCGCAAGGCTGCCTCCGCACGTAAGAACCAAACTTCCGCAGGCGTCATTAAGATAGCGTCCGTTTTCTGGGTAATCGTACTTCTCGAATGCTCACTATAGCGGGAATGATTAAATCCTGTCCCTTGCCGGATTCCCCGGTACTCCCCGGAATATCCCTTTCCGGTAGCAGGCTCAAAATAACGGGATAACCGAGGGTCTTTATATCCTTTAAGGATCGATTCCATATTAGCGTTCATAAAAACCTCTCCCCACGCCTTATTGATCTCCCCCAGCGGATTCGAATAGCCGGTTCCGGCGGTAGAAACCGCGACGACCTCATAAGCCTCCTCCAGCAAACCGGCTGGATGTGTCAGCGACTTATGCGCCTCATCCCTTGCCTTATCAGGGTCAGCCATAGCAATACGAATCGCCAAGCGCAAACGTAATGAGTTGGCGAAACGCATCCATTCCCCAAACGTCCTGTAATTCTCCGGCATAATCATATCGAAACGAGAAAAGGTTTCCTCTCCATCATATTCAGACAGCAGGTGAATAGCCTCCCCCAAATCTTGGAAAAAAGCATAATAAGCGTCTTTCTGGGAATCCGGCATTACCCCGGCATCCGACTCCCCAAACTTTGTATACACGATCGGGCCATAATAATCCGAGATCCGATGCATGATCTCTACTTTCAGTATTTTAGCGATCGCATAGAAAGCCGGATATTTGTCACGGGAATGATCTTCCGTCTGCTTTATCTCCGTCATGATATATCCATACGTATTATCCCACATCGTACCATTCCAGCCATCCTGCAAATTATAGACCGTATTCCCCAATCCTGCGTTGAAGGGTTTAAAATCATGCATATAACCGGAAAACATATCCGCATTCAGATTTTGCATCGTCTGGAAATGCCAGTTCTTGCCACTCCCCCAATCATAATTAAAATAAATCCCCATCTGGACTACCTTTAGCCAGACACCGAACGTATTATAATCATACGTTTTCTGCTCATCGGTAAAACCCGTATTATCGGTATTATACTCCTCGAATTTACCCGTACAGGAAAAAAGGAGTAATACAGCCAACAGAGCTGCCATCTTATTCAGAAATCTCGTCTTCATACGCTTAGAATGAAAGTTTCACATTAAAGCCGACACTTCTCGTAGTCGGTATCCCGAATATATCAATCCCTTGATTGCTATTGCTCGCCGAAAGCACGGCATCCGGATCAAATGGAGCCTTTTTATAAATAAAGAATAGATTCCGGGCGACAAAAGACAGTTCCGCCTTTTTGAGAAATTGTTTTCTCCCCAGCAATCTCTTCGGTAGCGTATATCCCAAAGATAACTCCCGCAAACGGATATTGGTAGCATCGTACATATAATATTCAGTCACACCGTTTCGTCCTCCCACCTGCTCATAAAATCCTTTTATGTTATAAATATGATGCCCTTCCAAATCCACATACCCCATCGTACGGGCCTCTCCGGAAACCTTACTCACTCCCGTTTGGTCAAGCACAGCCTGAGTCTGGGCCAGCACATCTCCCCCAAAATGCCCGTCAATCAAGAAATAGAACGAGAAATCCTTATACGTGAAACTATTTCCCCAACCCAATAAGAACGCCGGATTGCAATTCCCCACCTTAGCCGTATTCCCGCTGCCGATCTCTTGGGGCAAGCCGTCCCGACCATACACGATCGCACCATATTTATCCCGCTCAAAAGCTTTCCCATAGATATCACCAAACGAGCCACCTTCCACCAAACGCATCGTATAGCTAGAGGAGAATCCTTCATCTCCTTGAATAAAGCTAGCCAAATCATCATGTAGTTTCTTTACTTCATTTTTATTCCGGGAAAAGTTGAGTGTCGTATTCCATTTAAACTGATTCGTTAAGATAGGAACCGCACCGAACGTCAATTCCACTCCCATATTCTGTATATTTCCCGCATTCACAAAATAATACTTGTATGCGGCTCCAGCGGAAGAAGGTAAAGAGAAGAGTTGATTTTTCGTATTGGTCTTATAGAACGTAAGATCCACGTCCATACGATAATCAAAGAATTTCCATTCGGTACCTATTTCAAAAGAACTGCTCATCTCCGGCTTCAAGGTACCGAACGGAGCCGTATCATTCGGCTGGGGAATCCCGCCCGCGGCGATATGGCCTACCGTATTGCTAACGAATAAGGGTATATCATTACCCACCTTACTCCAAGAAGCCCGTACTTTCCCAAAAGATATCAAGGAAGGCATCGAAAAGGATTTAGGGATAATCCAAGAAAGACCGACTGAAGGATAGAAAAAACCTCTTGATTTACGTTCCGTAAACGCAAGGGTAGATGACCAGTCATTACGTGCGGTCACATCTAAGTAAAGGCTTTCCTTATATCCCAACTGCGCCATAGCAAAAAAGGATTGCATTTGCCGGCGTGCGTCATCCGACTCCTCGATGTAGGCACTGGACGACATGTTAATATTAGCGATCGTAAAGACATTCGGATAATACAAGGAAGCCGTTTTCGAATCCAGCCTCAACGCACTGGTGCGTGTGTCCGTTATGCTCGTACCGATAGCGGCGTTCAAGGAGAAATCACCCCAGCTTTTATTCAATTTGGCCATCAAATCCCCATAGAGCAACGTAGTCTGGTAGGTGTAATAAATGTAACGCCCGTTCTCACCGGCGATACCCGGAGAGGTAGAAGCGTATATTTCCTGCTGATACTTATCATTCACATAATCGATATTTCCACGGCCCTGTAATGTAAGCCAATCTGTCACCTTGAAACTAGCGGAAGCCAACGCCAACACACGGGCACGTTTGTCCTCGTTTTCCGTACGGTTGACCAACCAATAAGGATTTTGCTCAAAATCAGTAATCGTAGTATACCAGTTCTGGACGTTCATATTCCGTTTCTCGTTATATACCTCAAAGTTCTCCTTATAAGGTGCCATATCCATCCCTCTAGGAAACGTGTATAAACCTTGTAACGGGTTCATATAAAATCCCCCGGCCGTAGGTTTTCCTTTGATTGTTTGGAGTATCAAGTTTACCTGCCCCTCCAAGATCAAACGATCATCAAAGAAAGAAGAACTTTCACGGAGATTAAAATTATGCTTGCTTAAATTATTCTTAGGAACGATGCCCCGTGCGGTCGTATTGGCATACGAAAAATAATTTTGCACATGGCTATTCCCTGCCGTAAATATCAATGAGTTAATAGCGGTAATACCCGTCCGGAAGAAATCGCCGACAGGGTCATAGACCGGAAGAGAAGCCCGGTCTCCCCAACAAGTTTCCGCCCCTTCCATCCGTCCGAACTCATTCTGAAACTTGGGGAGACTGATCGCTTGATCAACAGTCAGCGACGAGGAGAAATGAATATTCCGTACCCCGGCCTTACCTCTTTTCGTTTTGATCAAGATCACACCGTTCGCCGCTTGTCCCCCATACAACGCAGAGGCCGAAGCCCCTTTCAAGACACTCAAACTCTCTATATCATCAGGATTTAGATTAGAGATACCATCGCCCGCATCCCGGTTACCGGCATCGGCCGTACCACCGATCGTTGTCAAGGCTTGCTCACTGCTAATGCTCAAGATCGGGACACCGTCTATCACATACAAAGGCTGGTTATTTCCGGATGCGGAACGACTACCTCGAATAATCACCCGGGACGAGCTACCCAGACCGGCGGAAGTCCGGTTAATCTGGAGTCCAGCCATCTTTCCGGAAAGCGTACTCATAAAATTAAAATCCTTGGCCCTTACCAATTCCCCACCTGTGATTAACTGGGTGGCATAAGGCAAGGAAGATTCTTTCTTCTCGATACCAAGAGCCGTAATAACTACCTCGTCCAAAATCTGGGCGTCATCCTCCAACTGCACATTCAATGACAATTGCCCCTCATACTCAATTTCCCGTGAACGATAACCGATATAAGAAAAAACCAAAGTAGCCTCCTCGGGAAGCTCCAATACAAAGCTGCCATCCATATCCGTAATCGTACCGTTTCTCGTTCCTTTTTCCACCACATTCACGCAGGCAATAGGCTCTCCTTTGTGATCGGTCACGATGCCTTTTACCTTACCATCCAGCTTTTGTTGCATTTGGATTATCGCCTCTTTCTTATTCAAGATGATCTGGTCATTCATGACCGTATAGACGATCTCCGTGTTCTTAAATAATAAATTTAAAATCTCGAAAACCGTACGTCCGGATAAAGATTTACGCACTTTCTCAGATAAATTGATCACCTGAGCGTCATAAATAAAAGAATAATTGGTTTGACTCTCAATCTCATCCAGAGCGCCAGCCAAGCTAACCGGGGGAGAGATACGAATATAGGATTCCGAACGTTCCTGTTGGGCGCCCAGCGGGAATATACATAATAATAGTAGAATGAAGATATAAATATATAATCTCATAATTTACACACGCACAATTTATCATGGGTAAATGTAAGAATTATTATCTAATACTATTCAATTATAACAAAAAATTCTCGCTTGGAGTACTGTTCTTCACAGATAAGTATCTCCAAACGAGAATAACCATCAGCTTCTGTTAAAGCTCAATATAATCAATCTGTCTGTTTATTTATTTTGAAGATGTGCAATAGTTGGAATTCTTATCCCACCAAATCGGGGTCGAAACCACATCACCTTTCCCACCTAACATGGATTTGCCTTTCTCATATTCAGCAGCATTTACCAATTGCTCTTTCATCGGGTATTTCATACGTTTGATGAAATTTTGAGGATTCAAGATATTTGTATCACTATTATTATATACAGCTTGATCTCGATAAACAGCCACATCCAAACGAGGCAAGTTCAAACGACGCTTGTCATTCCAAGCTTCCTGCGCCAAATCTGGAAGTCCGGCGATATATTTCTGCGTGATGATCTTCTCTAAAGCCGTATTGCCTGCGCCTTGTTGATCGTCATATTTCGCGCTGGTACCAGCCTCATTCTTTTCCGTGGAAGCCAAATACTCCTCAACATCACCCGATACACCCCAAGTCTCGAAGGAAGCACGTACCCCTGCCTCATAAGCAGCTTTAGCATCACCGGCGACCAAATTACGGGCGAACAACTCAGCTTTCAAGAAATCAACTTCCTCAGAAAGGAACATATCATAAGGACGAGATTTATACGGAGCGCCATCTTTAATAATAAAGCCCATCTCTGCACATTGCTTAGACTGATAAATACCAGTATTCGCCTCCTCTGCTTTCGCACCGTATACCAAACCTTTCCAATCACCATTCTCAATACCCGGCTGGAACATCTTCGGGGCACGAGGGTCTACCTTAGCGGGATGTACATTCGATACGGCAACTCCGGATGTCTGGTTTACCACGCCGGCAGGCCAATCGATATTACCGATATTAGTCACTAATTTCTCAAATGACTTAGACATACAGATCGGACCGCTCCAAGTAATCTGGAACATCGTATAGTTATAGTCCTGTCCCCAAGAACCATCCGCTTTTGGAGGCATATAAGCATTATCAGCCTTGCTTGAGATCAAACCACAAGGGGATGTCAAAGCGGCATTTGCCTCAGCGACACATTTCTCTCGATCCACCTCAGATAAACGAACAGCGAAACGAAGACGCAAGGAGTTTCCAAATTTTTTCCAAAGAGAAACGTCATTCTTATAAACCAAGTCGATACCAGCATCCGAGAATATAGGCTCAGCGCTATCGCTGAAGCTATTCAACGCCTCATCCAATTCCGTGAAATATTCATAATAGATATCCTTCACCGATTTATAAGGAGGATTATCTTCTACGGTAGCATAGGCCGGGAAAGGCATCGGACCAAACTTATCCGCAGCCAGGCTATGGATATACACACGCCAGATACGAGCGAAAGCGATCGTATTAGCGTATAAGTCCTTATCTTTTTCCATCAAACTACGGATCACGATATTAATAGAGGAGATCTGTGTCAGATACGCCTGCCATGTTAAATTGTTCCACTCGTCATTTTGGATATAATTCTTAGTTGCCCAGCCACCGCCATCGACCAACATTTGAGAGTAGAAATCAATTTGCAAAGGCTTCAAGCGTTGTTCCACATCACCATCGATAATCATCCCACCACGTAGCGTAGAGGCCAATCGAGGTTCGCTCATATTGTAATTTACATCATCCGTCGGCTTATCCGGGTTCTCATTTATACCTGTCAGGTCGCAACTGGCCATACTCGCCATCATAAACGAACAAGCTGCTAATATCTTTATACTACTTTTCATAATAATTCCATTTTTAGATTTATGTTTCATTAAAATGCCAGATTAATATTGAAACCTAAGCTTCTCATAGTAGGCATAGAACCGTACTCGATACCTTGGGCGTTACCAGATGTATAAGCAGCCTCCGGGTCGAATCCCTTTGTCTTACTATAAATCATGAACAAGTTACGAGCCACGAAACTCAAGCGAGCGGAAGTAAATGGAGTCTTCGCCAACATCGTTCTCGGGAAATTATAACCCAAACTCAACTCACGTAAACGGATGTTTGTCGCATCGTACATATAAGCCTCTGTCACGTTATTGCTAGAAAGACCATTCCAATAAGCTTGAGCCGTAATACTCTTCGTATTGGGAGTACCATCGGCCAATACCCCCGGAACAACCATACCATCACGACTATCCAACGTCATCTCTAAATTACCGGATGAAGCACCCGCACGGATAGATCCCATATACACATCACCGCCATAACGCATATCGAACATGAAGTTCAACACGAAATTCTTATATGACAAGGTATTGCTCCAACCCATCATCCATTTCGGCTGGTTGTTACCCAACAATACCATATCGTCCGTTCTCAAAGGAACACCATCGGCACCGATAATAATGTTGCCGTTATCATCCCGTTGATAAGCGTAACCGTAAATATCTCCATAGGCTCCACCCTCGTGAGCGACGATCTTCAAGAAACTTACTGATGCATCACTAAGGATCTGCTCTTTCGTATCATCTGTCAATGAAATTACCTTGTTGATATTCTTTGACCAGTTCAACTGAGTATCCCATTGGAAACCACTCTCGGAGATATAAGGAGTAGCGTTAAACGCAACCTCTACACCCTTATTCTCAATATTACCGGCGTTGATCATCTTTTTCTTGAACCCTGTAGCGGAAGGAACATCGATCTTTAAGATCTGGTCTTTGGCGTTCTTCTTATAATACGCTACGTCGACACCAACCCTATTCTCAAACGCCTTCAACTCAAGGCCTAACTCCCAAGAGTTGATCGTCTCATTCTTTAAATTTGGATTTGCCATCCAATCCTCGTTGCTGGCATTAAAAATACCCCCTTTAATATCATAACTGATATTATAATAGTCACGCAACATATAAGCGTCCGTATCATTACCTACCTGAGCCCAAGACGCACGGATCTTACCGAAAGAAAGAATACCCGTGTTATGCCCCATCTTATTCAACATTTGGGTGAAAATCCAGCTAACACCTACCGACGGGTAGAAATAAGAGTCATTGTCTTTCGGAAGTGTTGAAGACCAGTCGTTACGAGCGGTTAAGTCCAAATACAAATAGTCGTCCCAAGACAATGATGCCGTAGCATATAGCGAGTTGATTTGTTTACGGTTGCGAGTATACTCACCACCATGTGTCTTACCGTTGGCGATCGCATGGAAATCGGGAATCACAAACTCACCGGATGATTCCTTGTACCATGTAGAATTACGGTACATCATATTACCACCTACCGTACCTACGATACCGAATCGATCCCAGTTGCCTTTAGCTGTCAATAAGAAATCGGAGTTGATCTCGGTGAATTTCTCCATATTGGCTGTCATGCTACCGTTGTTCTCCCAATACGGGTTACCTGTCGCACGGATTGTCTCATACTGGATGGTGTAATTATCCATACCAGAGCGAAGCTTCAAGCTCAACCAATCCGTAAACGTGAAATCCAAGGCCGCGAATCCGATAAAGCGGTCTTTCTTATCCTTGTTCGTATTGCGGTAAGCGGACCAATACGGGTTATTGGCGTTGGCTCCCGTGTCGATCAGATAACCAGCGGGCTTTCCGTCCGCACGTTTCCAATCATTATCTTTATAGGCGTCATAGTCAGAGAAGCCCACACTTCGGGGCATACTTAAATAGTTAAGGAAGATATTATCCGGGTCGCCCGCTAATTTCACACGGTTGTTCGTATGCTGGCTTACATAATTAACCTTCACGTCGGCCGATAACCATTTAGACAGTTTAGCCGTAGAACGCAAGTTGATAGACGTACGATCCATTCCGCTATTCGGAACAACACCCTTATTATCCAAGCGTGTCACGCCGGCACGGAAAGTGATATCCTCGGAACTCTTGCTCAAATCCACGCTGTTTGTCCAAGTGGTACCAGTGCGCAAGAAATCCTTATATAAATCATTGTCTCTCGCCGCATACTGGTAAGAACCCATCGCCATATCCTTAGAAGAACCGTCCATAGCGGCACCCCAGCTCGTCGCTTTATTATTATCGAAAGCGCCGTCGATACCTTGTCCGTATACATCTTGGAACTTCGGGGTTTGCATCGGGTTCTCAGCCGTGAAATTCGAGTTGATACTTACGCCCCAACCTTTATTCTGGCTACCTTTCTTAGTCGTGATCATCACGACACCGTTACCTGCACGGCTACCATACAACGCCGCGGCTGCCGGGCCTTTCAATACGGACATACTCTCGATATCATCCGGGGAGATATCAGAGATACCGGAACCTTTATCCACGTTACCGTTACCCCAATAGTCATCCGTACCACCGCTAAAGTTATCGATAGGTACACCGTCCACAACGATCAACGGCTGGTTATTACCAGTAATAGAGTTATTACCACGAATCACGATACGAGAGGAACCACCGACACCGGTACCATTTTGCTTGATCTGCAAACCTGCTACCTTACCAGCCAAAGCGTTGGCCACGTTAGCATCACGGGTTTGCGTCAGGGACTCGCCTTTCAATTCAGACATAGAATATCCCAAAGCCTTTTTCTCTCGCTTGATACCCAAAGCGGTTACCACGACTTCATCCAAGGCTTGCGTATCATCGACCAATTGAACCTCGATAGAAGGTTGTCCGGTAAAGACGATCTCTTGCGTATTAAAACCGATATAGGAAACTTGTAAAGTCGCATTGTTAGGAACATCCAACTCGAAACGGCCATCCATATCCGTGATGGTACCGTTGGTAGTTCCTTTAACAATTACGTTAGCACCAATAATAGCCTCGCCCGTTTTGTCCGTAACGACACCGACTGCTTTTCGTGTCTGTTGTTGAGCGTTTAAGACTGTGACTTCATGCGTGTTCTCTGCGAAAACCATGGCCGGTACCAAACAGAATGCGCATACCCCCATGTTAATCATTAACGGAATTTTTCGAAAAAGAGAATAACTATTCCCCCTTAAAGCATTTAAGGTTACAATTTTATTCATATTTTTGTAGTGTTACTATTTATAATAAAGTTATTTGTAGCTGCGCCAACAGCTCTTCTTGACTTTTCGTACGGGAGAATACGCCAATATTCTTCCGTATGTTTTTAATCCTTGTTTATTCTTTCTTCATGGGCAGACGTATTTTAGAAGGTTACACATTATTTCTCATTTTGATATTTCCACGACTGAGGTTCCCGATCCACTGTCCTTAACGGTAGGTTTATGTATCGCATACTGGATTCCCGACGCCAATTTCAGGTATTCCAATACTTGAGGCAATTGCTCGTCCTTGAAACGGGCTGTTATTATGGACTTGAGTATCTCGTTATCTTTTACCTCGAATACTACGTGATAATGACGTTCCAGCGTTTTCAATACTTTATCCATCGGATGGTTCCTGAAGATAATCTCCCCGTTCTTCCAAGCCGTGTCATATTCGGTATTCACGTCGAACACCTTGATCTTGTCAGCACCCTTTTGATACTCAGCTTTCTCGTTTGGCTTCAACATCTGTGTCATTCGCTTTCCTCCGGACACGACGTTCAACTTTACCGATCCCTCTACCAAGGTGGTCTCTATCATACTCTCGTCTTTGTAAGCGGATACATTGAAAGAAGTACCCAACACCTCTACCGAGTAATCTTTATCCGCTTTCACAATAAAAGGCTTATGGGCATTCTTCGTCACCTCGAAATATCCTTGTCCGGTTAATTCCACCGTACGGGTATCCGCATTGAAATCCGAAGGATATCTCAATTCGCTATTGGCATTCAGCCAAACCTTAGAACCGTCAGGTAAATCGAATGCCGAAACCACCCCAGGATTCGTGCGTACGGCTAGCGTACGCACGTTCCCTTGACCCTGCTGTATGAACAAATAAGCGGATAAAAGAAAGACTGGAATGAATAACACGGCCGCAGCCCGTTGAATAACACCTAACACTTGTCTTAAAGCTAATCTTTTCTCTTTCTTATGGATTCTTGATTTAAAACGAGACAACGCCTCGTCCGGGTTCACGGTCCGCATGACTTTTAGGCGACTTGCCACTTGAGCTGTAAAATAGACCTGCTCCAACAGTTTCTCGTTTTCTAGAGAGGCGGCCCGCCAGTTTTTCACCTCCACAGCTTCCTCCTCGGTCAACATCCCATCGATGTATCGGATCAATATGTCTTCGTTTATTTCCATTTTTTCTTGTTTCTATAATTAATACAGTTGAGACAAAAGATGTACTAAACAAAAAAACGATTTTTTTCAAGAAAATTGAATAATGGCAAAAATACCGTTCCTAAAGAAAGGCTCAACAATATCCCTCTTTCTACTGTTTTACCACAAAATGAGACTTCTTATGGTAAAGATTCTTTTAAAACGGATTTATGAGGAGCCAAGTGAGGCGGATGGTTATCGCATTCTTCTCGACAGGCTATGGCCCAGAGGACTGAAGAAAGAGGATGCGAAGTTTGACGAATGGAGAAAAGACATCACTCCATCTAAGGAGTTACGCCAATGGTTCCACGAGGATAAAGACAGGCATTGGGAAGTATTCCAAGGTCGCTACGGGATGGAGATCAAGCAGAACCCGGATTTCATTCCTTTCTTACGAGAGATCGAGAAGCATCCGGTTGTCACTTTCCTCACGGCAGCGAAGGATGTACAACATAGTCATCTACCTATATTAAAAGAAGTCATCGAGGATTTCGAGAAAAACAAATCATAAAAATAAAAAGACCTATGAAAAGTATCGTATTGCTTCGCCACGGCGAAAGTGTATGGAATAAAGAGAACCGGTTCACCGGTTGGACCGATGTGGATTTGACAGAAAAAGGCGTGGCCGAAGCTTATAGGGCCGGCAACTTATTGAAAGAAAAAGGATATGTGTTCAATAAAGCCTATACCTCTTATTTAAAACGGGCTGTCAAAACCTTGAATTGTGTATTGGATCGCATGGACCAAGACTGGATCCCGGTGGAGAAGAGCTGGAGGCTGAACGAGAAACATTACGGATCGCTACAAGGGTTGAACAAGAGCGAGACCGCCCAAAAGTATGGAGACGAGCAGGTCTTGATCTGGCGTCGCAGTTACGATATAGCCCCGCTTCCCCTATCGGAAGGCGACCCTCGTAACCCTCGCTTCGATATCCGCTACAAAGACGTGCCGGATAAAGAGTTGCCCCGTACGGAATCCTTGAAAGATACGGTTGAGCGGATTCTCCCTTATTGGAAAGAGGTTATCTTCCCGACGCTCCGGACCGCCGACCAGATCCTTGTCGCCGCTCACGGAAACAGCTTGCGGGGAATCATCAAATATTTAAAAAACATCTCCGATGAAGAGATCGTTCATCTGAATCTCCCGACAGCCGTTCCATACGTGTTCGAGTTCGATGATGACTTGAAACTCGTGAATGATTATTTCCTTGGCGACCCGGAGGAAATCAAGAAACTCATGGAAGCCGTAGCCAACCAAGGAAAGAAAAAGTAGCGGGATTCATGCCTCTTATCCGGAATTATTCATTAAGTTTGCAACCAAACAAACTTAAACACTATTGTGGACGAGAACGCAGAACGAATTTCACTAGAACTTATCGCAGGAGACGAACAAGCGTTCGACACCGTGTACAAACAATATTACCGGGGATTGTGCGCCTTCGCCTCCCAATATGTAACAGTACCAGAATCGGAGGAGATCGTACAAGACGTGATGATGTGGCTGTGGGAAAACCGAAAATCCCTAGTAGCGGACATGTCCCTGAAATCACTCCTCTTCACCATTGTCCGCAATAAATGCCTCAATACGATCAGCCACATACAGGTTAAGCAACAAGTGCACGAGAGATTGTACGCCAAGTTCCAAGAGCAATTCGAGAATCCTGATTTTTATATAGGAGAACTGATGGCCTTGGCCTCCAAGGCCATCCGGGAGGCATTCGAGATGAACCGTTTCGAGGAAATGACCTACAACGAGATCGCCGAGCGGACAGGCGTATCCCCCAAAACAATCGCATACCGCATCTCTCAAGCGCTCAAGATATTACGGACGAAATTAAAGGACTATATCCCTTTATTGGTATGGCTGCTTTACGAACAAACACGCTCATAACGGAGGAAGCATCCTACCGCCATGAGCGTTTTTTTAATGAGTCAAAAGACTTATTTCACGAACGGTGCTTTCAATAAATAATCCACGCAGCCTTTCACGCCCTCAAACTGGGAACGTCCGTCAGGCATACCCTCCAACTCCACGAAATAATCCTTGATTCCATTCGCGTAAGCTTGCTGGAATATATTCTCGAAATTCATCATCCCGGACTCGCCTAGAATAGCACGGTCCTTGATGTGCAATACCTTAATACGGTTCGGATATTTCTTCAACCACTCTATCGGATCTTGTTGTCCCATCACGGCCCAATAAACATCCATCTCGAAAAATACAAGCGAAGGATCAGTATTCTTCAAGAACAACTCATAGATGCAATCTCCTTTCACACGCCTTCCCAGCTTGGCCTCCGTACTACCCGGATTTACCTTGGCGAACTCCATCTCATGGTTGTGATAGCCGAAAGGAATACCGGCCGCTTTCACGATCTTACCCGCCTCGTTAAAAATCTCGCAGACGAAAGCGGTTTCCTCGGTGCTACGGGTACTCGGTTGCCCGGGCTGGATCAAGTACTTCACGCCTAGTTTGGCATGGTCATCAGCCGTCTTCTTCCAATACTCGGAGATCTGGGAGCGATTGGCCTTCGTGTACTCACGTACCGGAGGATTCACGTGGGAACTGGTGATCTTCAATCCGGCATCATCCACCATCTTCTTGAATTCCATCATGTCTACACCGCCGATCTTGCCTTCCTTGTAACCGGCCAATTCCAGATTCGTGTACCCCATTTTCTTGATCTTTTTCAATCCACCGGGTACATCCGCATAAAGTTCCTTGCCTAAAGAATAGATTTGTAAACCAACTGTCTTAGCGGCCATCGTTTCAGAAGTGACAGGTTTAGCCGCATCTGCGCTCCCGACCTTTCCGGCCATCAGGCCACCCAAGGTGAAAAGGGACGCATTCTTTAAAAAATCTCGTCTATTTATCATGATTATTAGAATTAAGTCAGTCCAAAGATAGAGATTATAATCTAAAAAAAGACCGCATAGGATGGAAAAATCCACCTATACGGTCCACAAATGGTATACATTATATAATAGGACTCGATTAACGGCGAGGCTTGATATCCAACTTCACCGGCTTGATCATATTCTCCGGGCTTAAGATCGTATCCAATTCCTCCTTGGTCAAGATACCATGATCCAGTACCAATTGATAAACGCTAACGCCGGTCTCCAACGCCTCCTTCGCGATCTTGGTCGAGTTCTTATAGCCGATTACCGGATTCAAGGCCGTCACCACGCCGATGCTATGATGTACCTCCTCACGGCAACGATCCTCGTTAGCGATAATACCGTCCACGCAACGGGTACGCAAGGTATCGAAACCATTGATCAGCAAATCCACGGACTCGAAGCAGCATTGTGCCATCACCGGCTCCATGGCGTTCAGCTCCATCTGGGCGGCTTCCCCGGCCATGGTCACACATAATTCATTACCCATTACCTTATAAGCGATCTGGTTCATCACCTCCGGGATCACAGGATTCACCTTACCCGGCATGATAGAAGAACCCGGCTGCATAGCAGGCAAGTTAAACTCACCCAAACCGCAACGAGGGCCGCTTGCCAACAAGCGAAGGTCATTACATATCTTATTCATCTTCACGCAAACCCGCTTCATGGCGGAAGCATAGCCTACCAAGCAAGAAGTATCCGAGGTAGCTCCTACCAAATCGGAGGAGAGACGGATATCCCATCCGGTTATCTCACGTAAAGCCGCAATACATTTCTCCGCGTATCCCGGCTCGGCACAAATACCCGTACCGATAGCGGTAGCTCCCATATTAACCACCAAGAAATCGGCGGCGGCCTCATTCAAGTGAGCGATCTCATCCTGCAAGATGCTGGCGAAGCCATTAAAGGTCTGCCCCAACGTCATAGGTACGGCATCCTCCAACTGCGTACGTCCCATCTTGATAATTTGCGAGAACTCCTCTCCTTTCTTACGGAAAGAGGCGATCAATTCCTCCAAATGGGGAAGCAATTGAAGATGCTTAAAATACATACCGATATGGATAGCGGTCGGATATGCGTCGTTCGTGGATTGCGAGCAGTTCACATGGTCGTTCGGTGAGCAGTATTGGTATTCACCCCGCTCATGCCCCATCAGCTCCAAGGCACGGTTGGCGATCACCTCATTCGCGTTCATATTCGTAGTGGTACCCGCTCCGCCTTGGATCATATCCACCGGGAACTGGTCGTGATGTTTACCATCGAGAATCTCCCCACAAGCGGCGATGATAGCGTCTTTTTGCTCTACGGTAAGCAAGCCTAATTCAAAGTTAGCCATGGCAGCCGCCATTTTTGTTATAGCTAATCCTTTAATGAATAAAGGATATTCACTCAAACGGAATTTACTGATTGAGAAATTCTCGATTCCTCTCAAGGTTTGAACTCCGTATAATGCTTCGGCGGGGATTTCACGAGCGCCGATCAAATCGCTCTCTATGCGAGTTTTTCCAGTTAATTTAGTATCCATATTAGAAATATTAATCGTTTTTTATTGTTTCCGCAAAGGTAGAAACTATTATTTTGAAAGCAAATTATTCTTCGAAATAATAAAAACAAATACCAAAAACGCCAATACACGTCTACACAAGGCTCAATGAATTACAATTTGTCAATAGAGCAGTTTTAATAGACCTTCTGATCTTTTTTATCTCATTCATAAAAAAAGTACGATTTTATTTGCTGTTTGTCAAAGATTCCATATATTTGCTGCCGTAATAACAAAACAGAGTCATGAGAACATTCGTAGTAAATACATATTGGTGGTGGCGCTCCGTACAACTCAAAAGGTCGTAAGGAACGAAGACTCGTATGTATATATAAACACTACATAAAGATATAAAGAGGTCTGTCGCACTTGCGGCAGGCCTCTTTTCTTTTTATGGCAAATTCAAAAGGAAAATAACTAAAATAGATAAAAGATGAAAACGTATCAAGTTGACAAGAATGGTTACTATGGTGAGTTCGGCGGGGCCTATGTTCCCGAGATCCTTCATCAATGCGTGGAAAATTTACAGAATACCTATCTGCAAGTGTTGGAGAGCGATAGCTTCAAGGAAGAGTTCGATCAGTTATTGCGTGATTATGTAGGCCGCCCCTCCCCTCTTTACTTGGCCAAACGGTTGAGCGAGAAGTACGGATGCAAGATCTATTTGAAACGGGAAGACTTGAACCATACCGGAGCACATAAGATCAACAATACGATCGGCCAGATCCTCCTAGCCCGCCGCATGGGGAAGACCCGTATCATCGCCGAGACGGGTGCCGGACAGCATGGAGTGGCTACGGCTACGGTATGTGCCTTGATGAATATGGAATGTATCGTTTATATGGGGAAGACAGACGTGGAACGCCAACATGCCAACGTACAAAAGATGGAAATGCTGGGAGCTACCGTCGTGCCCGTGACCTCGGGAAACATGACCTTGAAAGACGCCACGAACGAGGCGATCCGTGACTGGTGCTGTCATCCTTCGGATACGTATTATATTATCGGTTCTACGGTAGGCCCCCATCCTTATCCGGATATGGTAGCCCGGCTGCAATCCGTTATCAGCGAGGAGATCAAGAAGCAACTGCTGGAGAAGGAAGGAAGGGATCACCCGGATTACCTGATCGCCTGCGTAGGCGGGGGAAGTAACGCCGCCGGTACGATCTATCATTTCGTGGATGACGAGCGGGTGAAGATCGTCTTGGCCGAGGCCGGCGGCAAGGGCATCCACTCCGGCATGAGCGCCGCCACGATCCAATTGGGTAAAGAGGGCATCATCCACGGGGCACGTACCTTGGTCATGCAGAACGAGGACGGACAGATCGAGGAACCTTATTCTGTTTCCGCCGGCTTGGATTACCCGGGCATCGGCCCGATCCACGCGAACCTCTCCGTAAAGCACCGTGCGCAAATCCTAGCGGTAGATGATGACGAGGCGTTGGAGGCCGCTTTCGAGTTGACCCGTCTGGAAGGAATCATCCCGGCCTTGGAAAGCGCCCATGCCTTGGGGGCCTTGGCCAAGGTAAACTTCAAGCCGGAAGAGGTGGTGGTACTGACTGTCTCGGGCCGTGGCGATAAAGATATGGACACTTACATTAATTATAAATTATCATGAATTATTCTTTCAAAACGATAAGCAAGAAGGTGATGGGCGACCTTCACACTCCCGTAAGCATCTATCTGAAAGTGCGGGATATCTACCCGGAATCGGCCCTGTTGGAAAGCTCGGACTTCCACGGAAACGAGAATAGCCTTTCCTTTATAGCGCTCCGCCCCTTGGCGAGCATCGGTATCAACAACGGGGAATGCACGGCGACCTTCCCCGACGAGACCCGTGAGGTTACCCCGCTCACCGAAGACTATAACGTACCCGAGGCGATGAACGCTTTTCTCGGCCGCTTCAAGGTGGAGGGAGCGGACAAGAAAGTCTGCGGATTATTCGGCTACACGGCTTTCGATGCCGTCCGTTATTTCGAGAACATCCCGGTCATGGAAGTTCATCACGAGGAGAACGACGCCCCCGATATGCTATACATATTATATAAGTATATCCTTGTCTTCAATCATTTCAAGAACGAGTTGACCCTAGTGGAGATGCTCCAAGAGGACGAGGCTAGCCGGCTGGAAGAAATCGAGACATTGATAGAGAACCGTAACTTCGCCTCCTATAACTTCCAGACAGCGGGTCCCGAGACCTCCCCGATCACCGGCGAGGAATACAAGGCGATGGTCCGCCAAGGCATCAAGCACTGCCTCAGGGGGGATGTCTTCCAGATCGTATTGAGCCGTCGCTTCGAGCAACCGTTCAAGGGAGACGACTTCAAGGTGTACCGGGCTCTTCGCAGCATCAACCCCTCTCCTTATTTGTTCTATTTCGATTTCGGAGGTTTCCGTATCTTCGGCTCTTCCCCCGAGACGCATTGCAAGGTAACGGGCAGACACGCCAGCATCGACCCGATCGCCGGGACCGCTTTCCGTACCGGTAATATCGAGGTAGACAAGCAGCGTACCGAGGCCCTGCTTGCCGACCCCAAGGAGAACGCCGAGCACGTGATGCTGGTAGACCTCGCCCGCAACGACCTCAGCCGGAACGCCCACGACGTGCAAGTGGATTTCTATAAGGAGGTACAATACTACAGCCACGTCATCCACCTCGTATCCCGTGTGAGCGGCGAGATCAACACCGATAGCGACCCGGTAAAGACCTACGTCGATACCTTCCCCGCCGGCACATTGAGCGGAGCCCCCAAAGTACGGGCCATGCAACTGATCACCGACATCGAGCATCATAACCGGGGTGCTTACGGCGGCTGTATCGGCTTTATCGGTCTGGATGGTGATTTGAACCAAGCGATCACGATCCGTACCTTCGTCAGCCGTGGCAACGTACTTTACTATCAGGCGGGAGCCGGGATCGTGGCTAAGAGCAACGATGAGCGTGAATTGCAAGAGGTAAACAATAAGCTGGGAGCCTTGAAGAAGGCGATAGATCTAGCGGAGAAATTAATCAATTGATTATCCGGTTGTAGAGACGGGGCGTGCCCCGTCTCCCACAGTCTGATAGTATTTTAAGTTACCATTTTGAAAGGATGAGACGGGGCGTGCCCCGTCTCTACAACAACAACAATATATATAAAATGAAGATATTATTATTTGATAATTACGATTCCTTCACCTACAATTTGCTACATATATTGAAGGAACTGGGTACGGACGTAGAGGTACACCGCAACGACAAGATCTCCTTGGAAGAGATAGAGCGTTTCGATAAGATCTTATTATCCCCGGGACCGGGCATCCCCGAGGAAGCCGGCATCCTCCTCCCCTTGATCCGCCGGTACGCCCCGACAAAGAGCATCCTAGGTGTCTGCCTAGGCGAGCAGGCCATCGGCGAGGCATTCGGCGCCACATTGATAAACCTTACCGACGTGCATCACGGCGTTTGCTCCGATATACGAATTGTCGCTAAAGATCCTATCTTCGAGGGACTGGAACCGGGTATACGTGTTGGGCGTTATCATTCTTGGGCGGTCTCCAAGGAAAACTTCCCGGATTGTCTGGAAATTACGGCGGTCGATACGGAAGAAGGACAGATCATGGGCTTGCGCCATCGTGAGTACGATGTACGAGGTATCCAATTCCATCCGGAATCCGTGTTGACACCCAAAGGGAAGACTATTATAGAGAACTGGCTGAAACGCTAATTACCTCCTAAGGCACTTATAGTTTCTTCCTAACGAAACATCAGTTTCTCTATGGTGAAACTAATGTTTCTCAAGCAAGAAACAAGAGTTTTCCCCTAGAGAAACAAAAGTTTTTCGATAAAGAAATATCGCAAAACTGCAATATTTTATCATTCAACACATTACAGACATGAAGCAAATATTATACAGATTATTCGAGCACCAATATCTAGGCCGGGAAGAAGCCCGGAACATCCTCCAGAACATAGCGGAGGGACGCTACAACGATTCCCAGATCGCCAGCCTGATCACCGTATTCCTGATGCGCAGTATCTCTGTAGAGGAATTGACCGGATTCCGGGAAGCTTTGCTGGAGATGCGTGTACCGGTAGATTTAAGCGAATACAAACCGATCGATATCGTAGGTACCGGAGGCGACGGAAAAAACACGTTCAACATCAGTACCTGTTCCTGTTTCGTAGTGGCCGGTGCCGGTTACAATGTCGTAAAGCACGGTAACTACGGGGCTACCTCGGTGAGCGGCGCCAGCAACGTGATGGAGCAACACGGCGTAAAATTCACGAACGATATCGATAAGCTACGTACCTCCATGGATACCTGCCATATCGCCTACCTCCACGCCCCCTTGTTCAACCCGGCGCTGAAAGCGGTAGCTCCGGTACGGAAGAGCCTCGGCGTACGCAGTTTCTTCAATATGCTCGGCCCGCTGGTCAACCCGGTCATGCCTACTTACCAATTGTTAGGCGTATATAACCTCCCGCTACTCCGCCTATATAATTATACGTATCAAGAGAGCTGTACCCGTTTCGCCGTGGTACATAGCTTGGACGGTTACGACGAGATCTCCCTCACGGCCGATTTCAAGGTAGCCATGCCGGAGAAAGAGAAGCTTTATACCCCGGAGATGCTCGGATTCAAACGTTGCACGGAAGCGGACCTCGATGGCGGAGAGACCCCGGAGGAAGCGGCCCGTATCTTCGACGCCGTATTAGGGAACAGGGCTACCGAGGCCCAAAAGAGCTGCGTGATCGCCAACTCCGCCTTCGCCATCCAAGTGATCTGTCCAGAGAAGAAGATCGAGACGTGTATCGCCGAGGCACGTGAATCATTGGAAAGCGGAAAAGCATTGGCTACATTCCGTAAATTTATATCTTTGAACCAAAGATAAAGAAACATATCCTATGAAAAAGGACATCTTACAAGATATTATCGCCAATAAGCGCATCGAGGTAGCCCGGCAGAAACAGGCCGTAAGCTTACAGACCTTATTGGCTTTAGGTAGCGACCGTATGGAGCGTGACACACGTTCCATGCGTGCGGCGCTGGAATCATCCCCCTCCGGTATTATCGCCGAGTTCAAGCGTAAAAGCCCCTCCAAGGGCTGGCTGCATCCGGGTGCGAATATCGCCGACGTGGTGCCCGCTTACGAGGCCGGAGGAGCCTCCACCTGCTCGATCCTTACGGACGGGGATTTCTTCGGAGGTTCCTTGGGCGACTTGCAAAAGGCCCGCAAGCTGGTGGATCTCCCATTACTTCGCAAGGACTTCATCATCGATACCTACCAACTCTTCCAAGCCCGGGTGATGGGCGCCGACGCTGTCTTGTTGATCGCCGCCGCCCTTACGGAAGAAGAATGCCGGATACTCGCCGAGACCGCCCATAGCCTGCAATTGGAAGTCTTGCTGGAAGTCCATAGCGAGGACGAGCTCAAATACATGAATGCGGATATCGATATGCTCGGCGTGAACAACCGTAATCTCGGCACCTTCCATACGGATGTAAACAACTCATTCAAGTTGGTCGATAAGATGCGAGGCTTCTCCCCTCTTTTAGTGTCCGAGAGCGGAATATCCGAGACCGATACCGTACGCCAATTGCGTGAGGCCGGTTTCCGTGGATTCCTGATCGGAGAGACCTTCATGAAAACCGAGAGGCCGGGCGATACCCTAGCCGATTTTATAGGAGGACTGGCATGATCATCAAAGTATGCGGAATGCGAGACTCCCGGAACATCCAAGAAGTCTCCGCCCTAGCCGTCAACTGGATCGGCCTCATCTTCTACGAACGCTCCCCGCGCTTCATCGGGCAAAGCCCGACGAAGCAGTGGACAGTGGACAGTGGACAATTGACAGTTAAATACCGCTTGTCGCAACTGTCAACTGTCAACTGTCAACTATCAACTAAAAAAGTGGGCGTTTTCGTCAACGCTACCATCGAGTCCATGATGGAGACAGCCTCCGCCTACAAGCTAGACTATCTCCAACTTCACGGTAACGAATCGCCGGAAGATTGCCACACCCTACAGAAAAGAGGATACTCCTTAATCAAAACCTTCCCGATCGCCTCCAAAGAGGATTTCAAGAAGACCAAGGAGTATGAGGGCCGGGTGGATTATTTCCTTTTCGATACGAGATGCGAGGGCTATGGAGGCTCAGGCAAACGTTTCGATTGGTCCATCCTAACCGAGTATAAAGGAGAGACTCCCTTCTTGCTCAGCGGAGGCATCCGTCCGGAAAACGCAGAGGCGATCCGGAACTTCCGGCATCCCCGTTTCGCAGGTATCGACCTCAACAGTGGCTTCGAGATTGAGCCGGGATTGAAAGACATCGACAAACTAAAGAATTTCATCCAACAAATTTTACATCTAACAGTAATGAATCGCATCACAAACTTATTCCAGACCCAGAAAGACGGAATACTCTCCGTCTATTTCACCGCCGGTTATCCGAACTTAAACGATACGGCAAGCATCTTAAAAGCCTTACAGGCTAAAGGTATCCACATGGTAGAAGTAGGAATCCCTTTCTCCGACCCGATGGCAGACGGCCCCGTCATCCAAGAGGCCGCCACGCAAGCGTTGCGTAACGGGATGTCACTCCACCTCCTATTCGAGCAATTGAAAGAGATCCGGAGCGAAATACAGATCCCGATCATCCTGATGGGCTACCTGAATCCTATCATGCAATACGGTTTCGAGAAATTCTGCGCCAGTTGCGTAGAGGCCAGCGTAGACGGAATGATCATCCCCGACCTGCCTTATGCCGATTATATCTCCGATTACAAGGAGATAGCCGATCGCCATGACCTGAAAATGATCATGCTGATCACCCCAGAGACCTCCGAGGAACGAATCCGGCTGATCGATGCCCATACCAGCGGATTTATCTATATGGTATCCAGCGCCGCCACGACCGGAGCCCAACAAGACTTCAACGAACAGAAGCAGGCCTATTTCCGTCGTATCAACGCCATGAACCTACAGAATCCCCGCTTGGTAGGTTTCGGCATCAGCAATAAAGCCACTTTCGAGGCGGCGACAGCTCATTCTTCCGGTGCCATCATCGGTAGCAAGTTCGTCCAGTTACTAAAGAGCGAAGCTACTCCCGCCGAGGCGGTCGATAAGTTACTGGAAGCCCTAAAACAATAGGAACCCTATTCATGTTTACATATAAAAACAGTAAATAGTCCTATGAATAACTTCACTTTTCACAACCCAACCCGTTTATTATTCGGTAAGGGCATGATTGAGAAACTGAGTACGGCCATCCCGATGGTGCATCGCATCATGATCACCTTCGGAGGAGGTAGCGTAAAGCAAAACGGTGTGTACGACCAAGTGATCAAGGCGCTAAAGGATCGTGACTATATCGAGTTCTGGGGCATCGAGCCTAATCCCACCATCGAGACCTTGCGAGAAGCTATCCAGATAGCGAAAGGCAAGCAGGTGGATTTCCTATTGGCGGTAGGCGGTGGCTCCGTCATAGACGGGACGAAGCTAATCTCCGCCGGCATCCAGTACGACGGTGATCCTTGGGAATTGGTACAGAAAGGGTATTACTATCATACCGTGCCCATGGGTACCGTACTGACCCTGCCCGCCACAGGTTCCGAGATGAATAGCGGGGCCGTGATCTCCCGGAAAGAGACGCAAGAGAAATTCCCGTTCTACAGCAATTTCCCCGTGTTCTCGATCTTGGACCCGGAGACGACCTTCAGCCTCCCCCCGTATCAAGTGTCTTGCGGTATCGCCGATACCTTCGTCCACGTGATGGAGCAATATATGACTACGACCGACCAATCCCGCTTGATGGATCATTGGGCGGAAAGTATTTTAAGTACCTTGGTTGAGATCGCCCCGAAGATCAAGGAAGATCCGAGGAATTACGACCTGATGGCAGATTTCATGCTATCCGCCACGATGGGCTTGAACGGCTTTATCGCTATGGGCGTAACGCAGGACTGGGCTACCCATATGATCGGACACGAGCTAACCGCCCTTCACGGATTGACGCATGGAGCGACTCTAGCGATCGTCTTCCCCGGAACCTTACGCACCCTACGCAAGCAGAAAGAGGGCAAGATACTGCAATACGGCGAACGGGTATGGGGTATCAATAGTGGAACAACAGAGGAACGGGTAAGCCAAGCCATCGAGAAGACTGAGCAATTTTTCCAAAGCCTCGGTTTATCTACCCGCCTCAGCCAAGAGAAGATCGGCGATACGACAATCACCGAGATCGAGAATCGCTTCAATGAACGAAACGCCGCCTTCGGGGAGGCGAAGAATGTAACGGGTAGCGTGGCACGGGAAATATTGGAGAGCTGTAAATAACGTACAACTTGTAGAGACGGGGCGTGCCCCGTCTCTACAAATAGGTATAGGTTTTATCTTAACAGGACTACTACTTGGATCGGACCATGCGCCCCGAATACCAAGGCTTGTTCAATATCAGCAGTCTTTGAGGGACCGGACATGAAGACTCCGTAATCATAATCCATAGTGGCAGTACGGCGGTAAGCCTCATTCATCGTATGAACCAATTGAGTCTTGTCCAACAAGATCACCAAAGCGTTCGAGATAAAGTACAGACCTTTATAACGTACCTGACGGGGTAACCAGACAGCGGCATTCTCCGCCACGCCGAAACTACCCTCCACCACAGATACGTCCGTCCCGTTCAACTCCCGGGGATCGGTCAGCTCATCCGGGTTAAAGGTAGCGCAAGTAATCTCCTTCAAATTCGAGGCGATACGTTTCGCCTCCGGAAACTCACGGCGGATCACCTCATTCACATCCTCGCCGGGCTTTAACTCGATGGCCTTGCCACCCGCCCCGGCTAGCACTTCCGAGAACGTAGCCAACTTATCCGCATAGGTAATCGCCTCCAACGTAAGCTCAGGCATCTCGTGGCGTGTACCCGTATGATGACGGATACTCGCCAATATAGAATCTTTACTACTCATTATCTCACCTTATTATTCTTCCACATATCATTAAACGACTCCTTGGCGAAAGCCGGAAGCTCACGTCCCTTGCCCCAAGCGTTCAAGCCATTATAGACCATGAAACGAGGCAAATGATTCACTACCGGAGCAAACTTCAACGCCGTATTGAACAATCCCGGACGTTCCATCAGGAACTTCATGCCGAAAGACATCACTTTCTTCTCCTTGCTCGCCTTACCGATCTTATCCAAATCTTGCCGCCAACGGTAAATCTGCTCGCCCAAATCGATCTTTACCGGACAAACGTTCGAGCAAGAAAGACATAAGGAGCAAGCCGATACGTTATCCGAATATTCCTCCGGATTCCTCAGCATACCCAAGTTGATCCCGATCGGTCCCGGGATGAAATACGTATACGAATAGCCACCACTCCTGCGATATACCGGACAGGTATTCATGCACTCGCCACAACGGATGCAATTCAACGTACGAATATGATCCGGTTTCGCCAAGATATCACTACGCCCGTTATCCACGATAATGATATGGAACTCTTGTCCCTCGGGCGGACGGCGATAATGAGAAGTATAAGACGTGATGGGTTGCCCCGTACCCGAACGAGCCAGCAAACGAGTGAATACGCCCAATGCCTCCAGATTCGGTACGATCTTCTCCATCCCCATCGTAGCGATATGCACCTTCGGGAAGGAGGTTCCCATATCGGCGTTTCCCTCATTGGTACAAACCACGATCTCGCCCGTAGAGGCGACGGCGAAGTTAGCACCCGTCATCGCCACGTCGGCATGCAGGAATTTCTCACGCAGATTCTTACGGGCGGCATGCGTCAGGTAGGTAGGGTCGATATTCCCTTTCTCCGTTCCCATCTCACGCTCCATCATCTCGCTGATCTGCTCCCGTTTGATATGGATCGCCGGCATCACGATATGGCTCGGGGCCAAATGCATCAATTGCAAGATACGCTCACCCAAATCGCTCTCCACCACATCGATTCCTTTCGACATCAAGAACTCGTTCATATGGCATTCCTCCGTCAGCATCGATTTGCTCTTGATCAGGTTCCGGGCATCATGCTGGCGCAAGATCCGCAAGACGATCTCGTTATGCTCCTCGGCATCTTTCGCCCAATGCACGATAGCCCCGTTGGCGATCGCGTTTTTCTCGAACTCCTCCAGAAGCGTGTCCAGATGGCTGTTGGAGTAAAGCTTGATCTCCGAGGCCAACTCCCTCAACCGCTCCCACTCTGGAAGCGAATGGCTCATCTTATCCCGTTTGGTACGTACCATCCAAAGCGTATGGTCGTGCCAAGCCTCATTCTCCTTATTCTCTAGGAAACGGGCCGCTGCTATAGCATGTTTCGTACTCATAATCCGGACGCTAATATTTGAACGATGTGAATAGTCTTGATCGGAAGTTTCTCCCGCTTGATAACCCCTTCCATATGCATCAAGCAAGAGCTATCCGCACCGGTGATATACTCGGCGCCGGTACTCATATGATCCTTTACCTTGTCTTGTCCCATGCAAGTAGAGACCTCAGGCTCCTCGATGGCGAACATACCGCCGAAACCGCAACATTCGTCCACCCGCTTCGGCTCGAACACCTCGATACCTTTCACCAAGGAAAGGAGATCACGTAACTTGGAATAGTACGGGATATTACGCTCGCTGGGCGACGAGAGATGCAACTCACGCACCCCGTGGCAACTATTATGGATACTCACCTTATGCGGGAAAACGGCCGGCAGGGATCCCGGTCTCACCACGTCGTGCAAGAACTCGCAGATATCATAAATCTTCTTACTGTTCATACAAACGTGATCCCGCTTTCCCAATATATGGGGATGGTTCTCTTTTACGAAGGCTACGCAACTGGCCGAGGGGCCTACCACGTAGTCATAGTTCTTAAACTGTTCCTCCATCCGGAGGGCCAAGCGAGCCGCCTCATCCTCGAAGCCGGCGTTCGCCATGGGTTGTCCGCAACAGGTCTGGTCCATCGGATAATCGACATCCACACCCACATGCCTCAACAATTTATACGAGGCGATACCCACTTCGGGGTACACCGCGTTAATGTAACATGGGATAAATAATCCTACCTTCATACTAATTTTATCTTATATATCATATACGACACCGTATATAATTAACACCTACAAGCCCCTCATAGCTGCATATTGGCCCTTACCCTGCTTAATGTCTCGGGAGTCATCAGCAAATAAGAGGCGATATGGGACAAGGGGGCACGCTGCACGATCTCAGGGTGTTCTTTCAATAAGCGGGCATAACGTTCATTAGCGGTCTCGAAACGAAGGAAATCCGCCTTCCGTTGAGACAGGATCAGCGAATTCTCCAACAGGCGGCGATACATGACCTCGATCTCGTAATCCTCGGCGCACAATGCCAATAAAGGATCATGAGGAATGCCATACAGCACCGTATTCTCCAAGGCCTCCACCAACAGATTAGCGGGACGCTGGCGCAAGAAGCTCTCGATGCAAATGAAGATGTTGTCCTCGCTGGCGAAATGCTCGGTCAGCTCTTTCTTATTCTTGAAGTAAAACTGGCGAACCATTCCCTTATAGACATAACCGAGTTGCGTACAAACCTCTCCTTCGCTCAAAAACAGGGCGCCTTTTTTCAATTCTGTCCGGATTAAGATAGAGGCCAGTTTCTGGGCGGCTTCCTCACTGAGTAGAATCGATTGCGCCGCGATCCTGCGAGCTATAAATATCGCTGTATCCATATTCATGGTTGTTTTTGTTTGTTTCCGCAAACTTACGAAATAAATACCACTTGATTTACATCAAGCCCCCATTTATTTATATTCCTGCCAACTCTTGATGCAGATATCATCTACGCTCAAGGTACAGAAGGCTTGAATGAAAGCGCTCGCCAGACGGGCATTCGTAATCAACGGGATATTCAGGTCGATGGCGGCACGGCGGATCTTATAGCCGTTGTCAAGCTCGCCGGCGGAAAGGTCACGAGGAATATTCACGACCATATCGATCTGCTTCTCATGAAGCATCTTAAGCGCCTGCGGTTCTCCCTGCTCGCTCGGCCAGTACACCTTCGTACTCGGAATGCCATTCTCCTCCAAGAAACGGTGCGTACCTCCCGTAGCGAATAGGTTGTAACCTTTCGCCGCCAGCATCTTAGCGGCATCCAGCATGGCTACCTTCTGCTTCGGCGTACCGGTGGACAGGAGGATATTCTTCTCCGGAACCCGTTGCCCGACAGCGAGCATACTCGTCAACACCGCCTCGGATACATCATCGCCCAGACAACCCACCTCGCCCGTGGAAGCCATATCGACCCCTAATACCGGATCGGCTTTCTGCAAGCGGTTGAACGAGAATTGAGAGGCCTTGATACCCACATAATCCAAATCGAACTCATTCTTATTCGGTTTCTCTACCGGCAAGCCCAGCATGACACGGGTAGCCAACTCGATGAAGTTTATCTTCAGCACCTTGCTCACAAACGGGAAAGAACGGCTGGCACGAAGGTTACACTCGATCACCTTGATCTCATTGCCCTTCGCCAGATATTGGATATTGAACGGGCCGGAGATATTCAGCTCCTTAGCGATCTGCTTACTGATACGCTTGATACGACGAACCGTCTCTACATATAATTTCTGGGCCGGGAACTGAATCGTAGCGTCGCCGGAATGAACCCCGGCAAACTCGATATGCTCGCTAATGGCATACATCACGATCTCACCATGATCGGCCACGGCATCCATCTCCACCTCTTTCGCATGCTCGATGAACTGGCTTACCACCACCGGATGCTTTTGGCTGACGTTGGCGGCCAATTTCAAGAAACGCTCCAACTCCTCTTGATTCGAGCAGACATTCATGGCGGCGCCACTCAACACGTAACTCGGGCGAACCAATACGGGGAAGCCTACCTCCGCCACGAAACCATTGATATCCTCCATGGAAGAAAGCTCTTTCCAGCGGGGCTGATCCACGCCGATACGATCCAACATGGCGGAGAACTTCTCACGGTCCTCGGCATTATCAATGCTCTTGGCGGATGTCCCCAAGATATTCACATGCTGCTCGTCCAGACGCATCGCCAAGTTATTCGGGATCTGGCCGCCGGTGGAGACGATCACGCCGTGGGGGTTCTCCAGCTCAAGGATATCCATCACACGCTCGAAGGTAAGCTCGTCGAAATAAAGGCGGTCGCACATATCATAGTCGGTAGATACCGTCTCGGGATTGTAGTTGATCATCACGGAACGGTAGCCCTCCTTACGGATCGTATTCAAGGCCTGCACGCCACACCAGTCGAACTCCACCGAACTACCGATGCGGTAAGCGCCGGAACCCAGCACGACAATCGAGCGATGATCGCCCAAATACGTCACGTCGTTTTCCGTACCGCTATACGTCAGGTACAGGTAATTCGTCTGCGCCGGATACTCGGCGGCCAAGGTATCGATCTGTTTCACCACCGGAAGAATGCCATGCTCCTTACGGAACTGACGAACCAACATCATACCCTTCTCCACATCCCCGTCGAGACCGATCGCCCGTGCGATCTGGAAATCAGAGAAACCTTGTATCTTCGCCCGGCGGATCAACTCCGGATTGATGCGCCAACGTTGGATCCCCTTCATATCGAAAGCGTGAAGCTCCTTGGAGGTCTGCATGATTCCATATAGTTTCTGTAGGAACCATCGGTCTATCTTGGTAAGCTCATGAATCTGGTCTACCGTATAACCGGCTCGGAATGCCTTCGAGATAACGAAGATACGGCGGTCGGTAGGCTCATGCAAAGCCTTATCGATATCCTCGATCACCAACTCCTTATTCTCCACGAAACCGTGCATACCCTGCCCGATCATACGCAAGCCCTTCTGGATAGCCTCCTCGAAAGTACGTCCGATCGCCATCACCTCGCCAACCGACTTCATGCTGGAACCCAACTCACGAGCCACGCCGTGGAACTTACCCAAGTCCCAGCGAGGGATCTTACATACCACGTAATCGAGAGCCGGCTCAAAGAAAGCGCTAGTCGTTTTCGTCACGGAGTTTTTCAAGTCGAACAAACCGTAGCCCAAGCCTAATTTAGCGGCCACGAAAGCCAACGGATAACCGGTCGCCTTAGAAGCCAAGGCCGAAGAGCGGCTCAAGCGGGCGTTCACCTCGATCACCCGGTAATCCTCACTCTCCGGATCGTAAGCGTATTGCACGTTACACTCGCCCACGATACCGATATGGCGGATGATACGGATCGCCAACTCACGTAATTTATGATAATCCGTATTACTCAAAGTCTGCGAGGGGGCAATCACGATAGACTCTCCCGTATGGATTCCCAGCGGGTCGAAATTCTCCATGTTACATACCGTGATGCAGTTATCGAAGCGGTCGCGCACCACCTCGTACTCCACCTCTTTCCAGCCCTTCAAGCTTTTCTCCACCAATACTTGCGGAGAGAAAGAGAAAGCCTTCTCTACCAACACGTCCAATTCTTCCTCATTGTCGCAGAAACCGGAACCCAAGCCCCCCAGTGCATAAGCGGCACGGACGATGACCGGATACCCCAGCTCGGCGGCCGCACGGCGAGCGTCAGCGGCGTTCTCCACGGCCTCGCTCTTGATCGTCTTCACGTCGATCTCATCCAGCTTGCGTACGAACAACTCCCGATCCTCGGTATCCATGATAGCCTGCACCGGGGTACCCAATACCTTCACGCCATACTTCTCCAGCACGCCGCTTTGGTAAAGAGCCACGCCACAATTCAACGCCGTCTGCCCGCCGAAAGCGAGCAAGATACCTTCCGGACGTTCCTTCTCGATCACCTTTTCCACAAAAAAAGGAGTAACGGGCAGGAAATAAACCGTGTCCGCAACTCCTTCCGATGTCTGTACCGTAGCGATATTCGGATTGATCAATACCGTTTGAATCCCCTCTTCCTTAATCGCCTTCAGGGCTTGGCTGCCTGAATAATCGAACTCGCCCGCCTCACCAATCTTCAAGGCTCCGGAACCGAGTATCAGGACTTTCTTTATATCTTCTTTCATTGCTTTACTTTTTTTAATGTTCTCTTTTAGGGTAAGCCTAAACACCCGTTTAGGGTAGACCTAAACACTCATTTAGGGTTGCCCTAATCCCTCGTTTAGGGTGGGCGTAAATCCCCGGCTACAACAATTCCGTGAATTTATCAAACATGAACTCCGTATCCAGCGGCCCGCTGCAAGCCTCGGGATGGAACTGAGAGGAGAAGAAAGGCTTCGTCTTATGCTTGATACCCTCGTTCGTCCCGTCATTCATATTGATGAACAGCGGTTCCCACTCCTCACCCAGCGTATCGTTATCCACGGCGTAACCATGGTTCTGCGAGGTGATGAAGCATTTCTCCGTGCCTACCATACGTACCGGCTGGTTATGGCTACGATGACCGTACTTCAATTTATAGATAGAAGCACCGCCGGCTTTCGCCAACAACTGGTTACCCATGCAAATACCGCAAATCGGCTTATCCCCGGAAAGCGCCTTACGGATATTCCGCACGGCGGCATCGCAAGTATCCGGATCGCCCGGACCGTTACTGATAAACAAGCCATCGTATTCCAGCTGATTGAAGTCGTAGTCCCAAGGCACACGGATCACCGCCACGTTACGCCTCAACAGGCAACGGATGATGTTATGTTTCACGCCGCAGTCCAAAAGCACGACGCGCTTTAGGAATTGAGAATCGAGAATCGAGAATCGGGAATCGGAGGCTTCCGATAAAGAACAGGTCTGGCTCGTACCATCGGGCAGGTAACAAATAATCTCCTTGCACGATACCCGATCCACATAGTTCACATGCTCATAATCCTCGATCTTCAATTCCCCATTTCCAATTTCGTTATCGGCATCGCCGATAACGATGCGTCCCATCATCACGCCATGCTCACGCAATTTCTTAGTCAACGCACGCGTATCGATACCGTATATGCCCGGGATCTTCTCCTCCTTCAACCAGTCGCCCAAACTGCACTCGGCGTTCCAGTGGCTATACTCATGGCTGTAATCGCTAACGATAATCGCCTCGGCATGGATCTTCTCGCTCTCCATAAACGTAGCGATCCCGTTCGGCTCGAACGTACGAGGCGGGACACCGTAGTTACCAACGAGCGGATAAGTCAACACCATCAACTGGCCTGCGTACGAAGGGTCCGTCAAGCTCTCCGGATATCCGGTCATAGCGGTATTGAACACGACCTCGCCAGCCACCGGTCTCTCATAGCCGAAAGAGTAGCCACGGAAGACGGTACCGTCGTCTAACATCAAAGTTGCTGTTCTGTTTGTCTGCATAGAATCTGTATGTTGTGTCATTTCACTAAATATTCTTCTTCCATATAGTGAATAAAAGCCTCGTTCACTAACCGAGTCCCGCCCGGTGTCGGGTAATCGCCGGAGAAATACCAGTCACCCGGATGCTCCGGACAAGAGGCATGCAAGCCCTCCAAAGTCTGGTAGACGATCTCTACTTTCGCCTGTGTCCCGGCCGGTGTAAGCAACTCCACCATCTTAACGGATATCTCCTCGTCTGTAAACGGGGCGTATATCTCCTTTACGTAATTCACCAACGGACCATCCGCCGCTGTTTGTTGTCGCTTCGCCTTCTGATAAGCGTCCAAGATCACGTATTCCATCCTCCGGTCACGTAACAGGGCCACCGCAGCCTTAAAAGCGATAAACTCGTTCATCCGGGACATATCGATACCGTAATAATCCGGGTAACGTACCTGTGGAGAAGAACTTACGATCACGATTTTCTTCGGATGCAGGCGATCCAAGATACCGATAATACTCTGGCGTAAGGTAGTACCCCGCACGATGCTATCATCTATCACAACCAGATTATCGATAAAAGGTTCAATACTTCCGTAAGTAATATCATATACGTGCGCCGCCAGATCATTGCGGCTATTGCCCTCAGCGATAAATGTACGTAATTTTATATCTTTTATAGCTACTTTCTCCGAGCGGATTCGCATGGAAAGGATTTGTTCCAGTTCCTCTTCCCTGAGCAAGTGACTACGATCGGCGATCCATTCTTTTTTCAGCTTATTCAAATAGTTGTTCAATCCCTCCTGCATCCCGAAATAAGCGACCTCGGCCGTATTCGGGATAAAAGAGAAGACGGTATGATTCAAATCATAATCCACCGCTTTCAAGATCGGATGCACGAGATTATCTCCCAAACGCTTCCTTTCCCTGTAAATATCCACGTCGCTACCCCGTGAGAAGTAGATACGCTCGAAGGAACAAGCCTTATTCTCTTTCGGCTCCACGATCTGGGAGATATGCCACTCGCCTTTCTTGTTGACGAGTATCGCCTCTCCCCGATTCAACTCCCGGATATTCTCTACCTGCACGTTCATCACGGTTTGTATAACCGGACGCTCGGAAGCCAACACGATAATCTCATCATCCGCATAATAGAAGGCCGGACGGATTCCCCACGGGTCCCGTACGCTAAACGACTCGCCACTACCGGTGATACCGCAAATCACGAAACCACCATCCCAGCCCGGGGTACAGCGTTTCAGCACGTTCGACAAATCGATTTGATCCTCGATGGCATGCGTGATATCCATCCCTCTCAATCCTTCCGCCTCACACTTTTGGTACAGGCGCTCCACTTCCCGGTCCAGCCGGTGTCCCAGCTGCTCCAGCATGATATACGTATCGGAATATTTCCGGGGATGCTGACCGATCGCCGTGATCTCCTCGAATACTTCATGAACATTTGTCAGGTTGAAATTTCCGCAAACGGCAAGGTTCTTTGCACGCCAGTTATTGCGTCGTAAAAAAGGATGGATATAAGAGATTCCGGATTTTCCGGTGGTACTGTAACGGAGGTGGCCCATATAAAGCTCTCCGGCGAAAGGTAGGTTGGCTTTGGCGAATAGCGGATCGTTGAGTTGCTCGGGGGTTAAATCCTTGTAGTGTTCGTGAACTGCGGCAAATATCTCGGTAATAGCTCCGGTCCCGACGGCCCGTTCACGGAACATATATTCCTCTCCGGCATTTGCCTCTAACTTCACGCAGGCTAAGCCCGCTCCTTCCTGCCCCCTGTTATGCTGCTTTTCCATCAGCAAATAGAGCTTGTTCAGTCCATACATCCAACTACCGTACTTCTCGTGATAATACTCCAAGGGTTTCAGTAACCGGACCATGGCAACACCACACTCGTGCTTCAATACTTCCATTGTCGAATCAACTTTTTGATTTTGCCGCAAAGATACAGACAATACCTAACATATTGTTTAAACAAACATAAAATAATTGACACTTTCACGGAAAAAATGTTTTTATCGGACGTTTGGTTAACAAAGCTTACATTTTATAAGCAAAAGGGAGCGTTTTATTTTCAATCCATAAGCCACTCATTTCCCTCTTGAAAGAGGCCTTTCAAAGATATCCATCCGAGAACCGTAATATTTCCGTAACAGAAAGAAAAACACCAATATTCTTTCTGGCACAGAAATATTCTTGCATAAATTCTTTCTATCATAGAAATAATTCGGTAATTTTGTGCGTAAATATAAATTCCATAGAATGAATACAAATATACTCCAAACACTGATAACGGCCATGCAACGCCGATTAGCGGCTCTTCCGCAGAGATTGCGGCCATTTACCACGGAGTTTGATGAGCTCCCTAAAAACCTGATGCTAACCGGTGCCAGAGGATGTGGCAAATCTACATTTCTACTCCATCATTCACAAGGCAGGCGCTTATTATACTTTTCTGCTGATAATCCGAAGATTATTGGCGAACCGCTCTATGACTTAGTTAGTAGCGTATTCATGCTTGGTTATGAAGGTGTTATTATCGACGAGATTCACTACGCATCAAACTGGAGCATACATCTGAAGGCCTTGTATGATGACTATCCAGGAAAAATCATCTGGATTTCAGATTCCTCATCGTTAGTACTTCGTGATGGCAAAGCCGACTTGTCCAGACGCTATGTAGCGATACAGATGCCTTTAATGTCGTTCAGAGAATTTCTATATCTTGAAACTGGCCAAATATACCCCAAGTATAAACTAGGAGACACAATACTACCTACACAACCAGATGCGGAGCTGTTGAACCATTTCCTCAATTATCGTAGTTACGGTACACGTCCTTTCTACCAAGAGAAAGATTTCGAAGCACGTTACATGGCTATCATCGACAAAATTCTCAATAACGATATACCGTTCTTCCTGCCTAGCATTTCCGAAAACAACCTACGTGTGATGCGAGCCATTATCGGCACACTGGCAAACTCCTCAATACCTCGTGTACAAGTCACCTCCTTATGCTCCGACTGGGGAATAGGAGCGGAAAAACTCTATCAACTGCTCTTTGTGATGGAAAGTGTAGATCTATTGAAAATAGTAAAGTACCCCAATGACACGAAAGCCCGTAGCACTGGCGCAAAAATGTTGTTCGCAGACCCATGCGCTTATAAGGTTTTGAATGCAGACCAAGGAACGGAACGTGAAGCCTACACTGTCCACTGCTTTTCTAGGGCAGGTTACGAGATAAACGCCATGAAAGACGAGAAGAAAGGTGATTATATGATTACAAAAGACCATGTATCACAAACCCTAGAAGTTGGAGGAAAAAACAAAAATCCTAAAGAAGCGGACTATGTCTTGAGAGACAACACCGACTACCCTGTAGGCAACGCCATTCCATTCTGGCTCATGGGTATGATGTGGTAGTATTATAGTCATCACCTAAAAAAAATAATCACCCCAGCCATTCGTCTCCCCCCTTCAAAAAGGAAATGAATGTCCAAGGTGATTATTTTTAAGTTTATCAGAAAGCAGGAAAATCCCTATCTTCCCCACTCCTTTATCATCTGCTCATTCTGCAAACGACAAATCAATAGTTGCCCATTCTTTTCAGCTACGATATAATCCTTAAGTCCTTCAATCACGACTTTGCGCTCATCCGAGATGTGCACAACACATCCAGCACAATCGATCATCCGTACCTCTGACCCCACGGCTGAATTCCCATCCATATCTTGAGGTAACAAGGAATGTAGTGATCCCCAGCTACCCAAATCACTCCAGCCAAACTCAGCAGACAGCATATAAACCTCTTTAGCTTTCTCCATCACCGCATAATCTATCGAGATTTTTTCGCAAGTAGGGAATAGTTCTCCTATTACTCTTTTCTCATCATCCGTATAAAAGCTTAAACTCATATTGTCCATCACTCTCGCCAGTTCCGGTGTATATTTACGGATAGCCTCCATAATCATGTCTACATGCCACACAAAGATACCCGCATTCCAAAAATAATGACCGTCAGCCAAGTAATCTTCTGCCACCTTTCGGTTGGGCTTTTCCTTAAATGCCTCAACCTTTACGACCTCATTCTTTATAGAGGAAGAAAATGTTTTTATATATCCATATCCAGTTTCTGGTCTTGAAGGTTTGACTCCTATCGTCACGATCGCCTTCCGCTCTTGCGTGAATGAAAGAGCCTGCGCAATCACCTTTCGAAACCCAATCACATCGATCACCAAGGCATCTGAAGGTGTTACGACGATATTGGCATTAGGGAACCTACACTTGATCTTCCAGCAGGCATAAGCGATACAAGGAGCCGTGTTACGAGCCTCCGGCTCAGCAAGAATATTATCTAGCGGTATTTCCGGTAATTGTTGCTGAACGATCCCCACATACTGTTCACTTGTCACCACCCAAAAATTACTCAAGGGACACAATGAGGAAAAACGTTCCACGGCAAGTTGAATCAATGATTTCCCTACACCCATCACATCAATAAATTGCTTAGGATAATCAGGCGTGCTCATCGGCCAAAATCGAGAACCAATACCTCCGGCCATGATGACGATATGTGTGTTGTTTGTTTGCATATATATTTAAAGAATTAATTTCAGCGACCAAATACGAATGTCATCGCAAAAGATTTACCTATCTTTACATAAAGATAATTCATAAATACTAATATAATCAATGACAGTATCGGAGTTAATACTAAATCGGTAAAGTATTTATCAAGATTATCTAAATCCAGAAAAACACCTAAAACAGTTTCAAGAAAGAAATACTGAAAGACATAGATATACAAAGTATTTTTACCCATATAAGAAATATATCTACCCAACTTAGAAGATTGAAAGAGACTAGACCTCATTTTAAACAAACAAAACAGAAACACTGAACCACAAAGGCCAATTATTATTTTATAAAATAAGACACTAAAATAATGCGTTAAAGAAGAAGAAGTATCAAATAAAACAAAAGGACCTAAATGTTCATAATATATTTTAAGATACTCATTATTCCAAAAACAAAACAGAAACAAAAATACGGTGGCTGATAAAAACGAAACAAGACGAATCTTACGATAGACTAATCTTTCAAATTCACGAAGGAACGTACCAAATAAAAAGCAAATGTACATTTCATTAAATTTATAATAGACGACAAACAGACTCAGTACTATTGTAAAAAATAGAACATACACATTCTTATATTTTGCATATGGATAATAAAACACAAAGCACAAGAATATAGATTTCAAAAACCATAAACAATAAAAATATTTACCTAAAAGACTACCTCCATATATATATATATATATATACGAACATAAAAAACCATAAATTATACAAGGAAATATCAATTGAATAAATTTATTTTTTAGAAACTTCACAAAAGAATACTTTGCAATATTGCCCGCAAAGAAACCTGATATCATCATAAACAAAGGCATATGAAAAGAATAGATACCTATATGTATATCATTTTCAAGGTAATCCGTAACACCATATTGAATAACGTGTCCCCAAATCACTAAAAACATCGCAAAGCATTTAAGAGCATCCAACCATAATATACGATTCAAACTAACAGGATCTTGCTTAATACACTCCATACAACTAATATTTTTATTTTATATACTTCATAAAACCCTTATAAGCAAAAATCAGCATAAAGTAAATAGAGGGGATCCATTTCACACCCTCTACCTTCCGGAGTACGAACCACTGTTGGGCGAACATCTTCCATTTATTTCCTGAACGAGAACTCACAGCCTCACGATACAATGCATGTATCTTACCCGTGTTATAAGCCTTTACCCCTTTACGCAAAATCTCTAGCCAAAAGGCGTAATCTTCTTTGGGAATCGATCGGAAGCGAGTCTGCTCGATTAACTCCCTATGCAACAATACTGTCAAGCAGGGAATCTCATTACTCTCTAGTATATCCCAATAAGTAGATACACTCCTAACCCGAATCCACCGATCAGCCCTAGCTCCATTCCACGACATCTTCTCGTAGTCTGAATAAACAAAGTTATAAGAATAAGCCTCCATGAACGCCACCTGCTCTTCTAGTTTATTAGGAAACCAAGCATCGTCACTATCCAAGAAGGCGATATATTCGCCCTGCGCTTGTTGAAGTCCAATATTCCTTGGCAGCGACGGACTGCCCGACGGATTCTCCGTCCTCAAATACCGAATTCTTGTGTCACGTTCCACATACGTTTGAATAATTTCAGCTGATCGGTCTGTCGAGCAATCATCTACGATCAACATCTCCCAATAAGGATAAGTTTGAGATAAGACAGATTCAATCGTTTGGGTAATAAAAGGAGAAGCATTATAACAAGGAGTTATAATAGATATAAGGGGGTTCATAAAATAAAAGTTTAGTAAGCACTTTATTTAGCCCATATGAGGCACTTGTTTGTGCCCCAAACTGAGTTTAATCATAAGAAAGTATATCTTATCTAATTATCTGTAATTTAAAAATTTACAAATAGGCACATTTACATCGATTCACCGCTCAGTCGCAAAATTAACGCCAAACCTACTCAAAATACTTTTTAGCGTTCTCCGTTGCCTAGGTGATATTTTCCACTGAAGCCAATTAGTCATATCAATCTTTATCTGTTGAGAGAGAGAAACAACGCCTCTACCAGAATCTATATACAAGCTCAATCCACTCAAACTTTCAACAGCATGCCTAATCCATTTACCTTTATATACTCCATGTATATATGGCAAGATATATTCTGAAACTGCCACCACATCTTTATAATCCTCTGATGGAGCAACAGCGGCTTGTTCATTTATTGAGTTTTCAATATCCCATGCGCTAAGAGAGCCATCGCCTAACAGTTCAACAAAAAGATCCTTTCGAAATATTCCAAATTGAAGATTGATAGCATAGGGGATTTGCTTATTGACACTACGTAATAAAGGAAAAGATTTAATTTTAGATCCTTTAGGAGTAGGGCCTAAATTACAATACCTTATCTCGTGGCTATCCATATAGTCAAGTAACCGCTCTATTAATGAATTGTCAACATTGTCACTCAAGATAATGTCATCACACATCAACATTACATACTTCGATTTTATAACTGGCAAAGCCGCTATAGTACGCTCAACCCAAGTATCATTTTGCTTATTATTGCATATACAAGTAATACCTTCATACGATTTGGTATTGGTGGTTAGAATAAACTCATAGGGACAATCACTCCAATATCTCCGATATCCTTTTAAAAATACGGCAAGCACATCAGAATACGAATCCGGAGAACTAACATAAATAGAAAGTCGCTTATCCATCAGCTATTTTACTTTTTCTATATATTCCTTCAAACTCATCAAGTTTTTATCCTTGTCAGAAATGATCAATTTCTCAATACCGCCAATCTTATCGAAAGGCCACTCTATAGCCATATCCGGATCATTATACATTATGCCGGCATCACCTTCACCATAAAACACCTCACCACATTTATAGCTAACGACAGAATCCTCCAGCACCAAATAGCCGTGGCCAAAATACTGAGGTATGTATAGAGCCTTCTGATTCTCTCCGGTTAGATCAAAACCTTGCCATTTACCAAATGTTGGCGAATCAGGGCGAAGATCTATGATTACGTCATACACATGGCCACTTATACAACGAACAAGCTTGGCTTGCTGTTTAACAAGCTGGAAGTGCATCGCACGAATTACACCCTTTTTACTAATGGTATAGAATACCTCTTTAAGTTCATGATCTATACCATTTTGCTTAAATGCATCAATATTGTAATCCTTGATAAAGCCACCACGTTCGTCTGTGGCATAGAAGGGAGTTATCTCATATGCCCCCTTCATATCAAGTTCCTTGAATTCAAATTTCTGTATCATGACTAATTCTACTATAACATCAAAGTGTTTTAAGCCAATCCATTGTTGTTTTCGTACCCTGAGCAAAACCAACTTCAGGCTCATAACCACAATCAGCTTTTATTTCTGAAATATCAAAAGTTGATAGGGGCATATTAGTACCAGAAAAAGGTACATCACCAAAATGAGGAATACAACGTGAGCCACATGAGTCAACCATTTCGAGTATAAATTGCTTTAATGGTTTTGCGTCACCAGAACCAATCATATACTCACGGAAAGGTTTTCCATTCTTTGCAACCAAATAAAAAGCTTTAGCCACATCACTCACATAAACAAAATCATAGTTTTGAGTAGCCGCAGTAAACCGCAGAGGCTCGCCATCAATAATTTTACGCAAAGTGGTATTTACAAAACGAGGAGAAAACTCTCCTACTCCATACGCATTGGTAATCATTGGCCAAAGAAGATCTATACCAATACTAGCCGCTACAGACTTACACATACAATGCGCTACGAGCTTACCCATACCATAAATATAGCCCATACCCGGATGTGAGCCTTGTGAGTGAATAGCCGCTTCAACCTCATACTCCATAATAGACCCAGCACATACAAATCTAGAACAACCTAATCCTTTAGCGACTTTCATACACTCTACTGTATTAAGCGCATTCTGCATCTGGAGATTGTAATCAATCCGAGCTTCACCGGCCGAACCTGCCCATGCAAAATGGATAAATGTGTCATAAATATCTTGGGGTATTTTTTTTAACATTGCTGAAGCGTCACCTATATCACATCGCATATATTCTAGATTTTCCCCAACTGTTAATCGGCGTGGAGTTTCTCCCATATCCAGAGCGAGAACTTTGCAACCATTCTCTAGAAAATAATTTACTGTATAACTGCCAACAAACCCGTCAGCACCTGTTACTATTACGTTCTTCATATTATCGTTATACGTTAAAAAATTCATCTATCTGTTTATCCATACAAACACGAACATCCCCACCTGCTAGCCAAACCTTACTCCATTCAACAATCTTTTCCATTGCCTCATCCAGATTCCATCGAGGGCTCCATCCAAAAGTCTTTTTCAATTTAGAGCAATCAAGCTTCAAGAAATTAGCCTCGTGAGGACCACCGTCATACTTGTTCACCCACCTCATACCTTCGCCCCACTTGTTCACAAATAGCTCAACAAGAGCGCCTGTTTGAAAACAATCCACATCATCGGGACCTACATTATAATAATCCGCAAAACCGATATCCTCATATTGCTTCATCGCTATCAGCAGGTAAGCATACAAAGGTTCTAGAACATGTTGATAAGGACGGGTAGAGTATGGATTACGCACAACAATATCCTCATGTTTTACAGCCGCACGGATACAATCAGGTATTATTCTATCACTGGCGAAATCTCCACCACCTATCACATTACCCGCTCTAGCAGTAGAAATAGGAATAATAGGCAGACCATCAATATCTGTAAAGAAAGAACGCTTGTAGCTATGAGTCACCAGCTCCGAACAGGATTTGGAATTTGAATAAGGATCATACCCATCCAATTCCTCATTCTCCCTATAGCCCCAACTCCACTCCCTATTCAAATACACTTTATCCGTAGTGACATTCAAGAAAGACTTCACGCAACAATTATTGCGAACACACTCAAGAATATTCACGGTACCCATCACGTTTGTCTCGTAGGTATAGGCAGGATCTTTATAAGAATCTCTAACAATGGGCTGAGCGGCAAGATGCAGCACAATTTCTGGTTGAGACTCATCAAAAGCCTTCTTTAGAGAGGCATAATCTCGTATATCGCCAATCACGGAATGTATGTCATCTTCAATATTAGCAATTTGAAACAACGAAGGCTCTGTTGGGGCTTCAAGTGAATATCCGGTAACGACCGCTCCGGCATTAGCGAGTATCCTACACATCCAAGAGCCCTTAAAGCCGGTATGGCCCGTAAGGAAAATCCTCTTGCCTTTATAAAAATCCAATATATTTCCCATTTGTATGATAACTTATTATTTTGCGTAATCTGGTATTTCCGGAACAGAGCGCTCCCAACGCTTCCAAGGAGCTTTATCCTCGGCAAGCAGTTTTTCAAGCATAGATTTTTCACGTATATTATCCATGCACTGCCAAAAACCAGTATGGATATAAGACATCAACTGACCCTCTTGCGCTAACCTGACAAGTGCGGTCTTTTCGAAGACACAAGAGTCACCCCCTTCCAGCATATCAAAAACCTCGGGTTCTAACACCATGTAACCGGCATTAATAGGAGCGCCATCAGAGGCGTTCTTTTCCCGAAAAGCCCTTACGGCTTGATCTTTAGTAATATCTAAGACTCCTTTATCTTGTGCTATCTTGACGGCCGTAAGGGTCGCAAGCTTACCATGGCTCTTATGAAACTCCACCAATTTATCAATTTCTACATCACAAACACCATCGCCGTATGTCATCAAGAAAGTCTCGTTCTCTATATATCTCTGGATACGCTTAATACGGCCTCCAGTCATAGTGTTGTAGCCCGTATCAACGACAGTGACTTTCCAAGGCTCCATATTAGTTTGATGAACGGTCATTTCGTTGTTGCCATCACGATAGTCGAAAGTCACATCAGAGTTATGAAGGAAATAGTTGGCGAACCACTCCTTAATATATTCCTGTTTATAACCGGCGCAAATGATAAACTCGGTATAACCATAATAGGCATACTCTTTCATTATGTGCCACAAGATTGGCATACCACCAATCTCAATCATTGGCTTTGGCTTGAACTGGGATTCCTCAGATATACGAGAACCAAAACCTCCTGCAAGAAGTACTACTTTCATTGTAATAAATTTATAGTATTGTAATCAATGCATTGTCTTAAATTAGACATACAATAACCTAAACATCAGAATAATATCAAAAAGCATCTATAAAATCTCTGAACTTATTTTCAATCACCGAAGTCTCATATTTTTCAGAAAATAGCTGATAAGTATATGGATTAAACCTGTTATCAGAAAGAGAATTTATAGTATGAATAAACTCTGATGGCGTATTACATTTCCCCCCCATACGACTATAATCACATTCTATACCCTGAAAAGCTTCATCAGTACCTATGATAGACTTACCAAAACTCATCGCCTCTATCACTTTCGTTTTCATACCCGACCCCTTAAATATAGGGGCTACAACAGCTAACGCACTTTTATAATATGAAGATAAATCATCTACATATCCCTCAAGTTTCACATTAGACAGAGTTTTATTTCTTAAAGTAGGATTATTACAACAAGCCCCAACAATGCGTAAATCCAATTGGATAAAAGGGGATACATGTTCAATAAACCATACTATCCCTTCTATATTTGGATAAAAATCAGCACCAACAAATAATAAAAACGGTCTATTTATAGCGGTTAATACAGGAACATCATCTAAGTCCACCTTAGGACTTGTTATCGGAAAAATCAGTTCTGGTTTCCGTCCATACATTCGCTCGAACCCATCACAATCACGTTTATTAAGTGCTATTAAAGAGGTAGCATATCTCACAGTTCGCTTTTCATTGAATTTTATAAAGCGATATTTTACGTAAGAGACAAGAGAATGATCATACAAGTATTCTTGATAAGCCATTGACGCATCTACATTATGCTCAAATATCACGGACTTTGCTTCTAATCCATGCAACAATTTAACAATCCTACCAAATAATGACCCTTCAAAGAAAACGAAATCAAAAGAATCCTTACAATAGACATCCATTATAGTTTCTTCGTCTCTTTTAGAAACACCATAACACCCCATGCGTAATAAAGATAAAACGATGATTTTCAGAGTAGGGCGAGCTACTGAATAACAAATGACATTATCTCCTCCAAATAAGCGAGTAAGCATCTCATAATTTCGATGCATCACATAAGTTCCACCGTTAAGGACTGAGGAAAATTCTCGATGGACATATAATATTCTCATGATTCAAGATATTAAATAATTTGAGACAGAAATAAACTTAAGATCGAATTAATTCTTTTGTACTATCCAAGGAAGAAATTCGCAGCAATAAAAAAGACAACAATAGATAATCCTTACTACTATAAAACACGAATAACATCATTATAAATGCAAAAAATGACATTACTTGTCTGGAAAGAAATAATTTTATTAATAAATGGATATACATAATCAAAATAATAATACCACCACGCACAAAAACACCATAGATCGCCAAGTGTAATCTTACATAATCATTGCGTATCATATCCAATTCTTTATATCCTCCATATCCCGCAAAAGGCTGAAACCAACCAAACAAATCCGGAACTCCTGCTCCTGCCCCCTTACCTATAATAAAATAAATAGGATTAAGAATAAAGTAATATAACAAAGTTACTAACTCTGCGACAAGATTACCAATACTACTAAAGTCTGATGCAACATCCAATATACTAATTGAATTAAAAAGCAATAATACTTGATGAAACTTATAAGCAATTGTTCCATTTTCTAGATTCTCACTCAGAAATTCTAATAAAAACAAAAACAATGGAATAAATAACAGTATTAACAAAATATTAACCCCCAAAATCTTTTTATTATATCCAAGAATCCAGAGAAGTAAAAGCCCAAAACTTATAATCGTTTTTCCTGAAACAAAATAGGAATTGGTTAACAGCAAAAATATTATTATCACAACAGAAGATAAGAAAAAAAATGAGGTATAATATTTTCTCATTATAAAAACCCCACATGGTAATAAATAATACAGGCTATTATATACAACAAACTCACTTCCACCATATTCCATTTTACGATGTAGAAGAAAAGCAAATAGTAATGAAATAACACTAATAGAAAAAGTATATATCAATACTTTTTTCAAGCTTTCGACATCTAAATTTTTAAATAGAACAAAGTAGAATAGAACAGGTAAAATAGCCAGCAAATCATCTATATAGTTATCCGAATAAATATTTCCAAAAAGGACATTAACAAAACCTACGACAGCTATCCATATCAAATATATAAGTAAAAACCTAGAATAAGGATCCATGCAGTAGCTAATAGATAATCTCCGTTTTAATATTAAAATCACACAAAAAAAGAACTGAATTACAATATTCAACGAAACCCCCCCAAATCGTATTCCCCAATAATTCAAGGAAGAATTGTCTAAATGATAATAATTACCCCATCCTATAGTCAACAAATTAAAAGAGATAAGATATAATATAGCATTTTTTTTATTTATAAAAAATAATATTATCAAATAGGCATAAACAAGGCAGGAAAATAAAAACTTAATTAAATCTATCCCTTCTATTCCATATAAAAAAACATCGATCAAGGAAAATAGAAGTAAAATACAGAAATTATAATTGCCCATAGAGAGCCTTTTTCCACAACTTGTAGATATCAACTTAAACATCATGTTTATTCAATAGAAATTTATAATCAGGCATTAACGCCAACAGATCATTAACACTCTGCGATACTTCAGATGACGACAAAGACAAAAGCGTTTGCAGCGAAGAAAGCACATCACTATTAGATGTAAAATATCGAATATCAATTCCTACATTTTGATATTGACGAAAATAAGAAGTATCACTTACCAATGCTTTTTTATGATTAGAAAGTGCCTCAAGTAACACCCCACTAGTTCTATACTGAAAAGACCGAGGATAAGGTAAAAAAATCACATCACTTTTTAGAAATAAACACTCATAATCCTCTTTCTCCATCACATCACGTATGATATGAATATATCCACAGGTTGATTTCAAGACTTGTGAACGTAGAACAAAAAGAACATTATTACTAGCCAAATAATCAAGAAAAGCGGAATCTGCGATAAGAAAGGCTAGTACATGTTCATCAACGCTGGTCAAGGAAGGAGAAAATATAATTTTACTATAACCCTTAAACTTTTGATCGTACACAGAAGTAGCACTTTTATTATAAAATGGTTTAACTAAACCATGTGCAACGACTTCCACATTGTCAACACCTAACGAATGTAAATAAACCTTTGACTCTGCATCAAGGACAATCTGCTTATAACGCTTTGACACACATCTGTAAAAAAAACGTTTTATCCTACTAAATGGTAATCCACTTACATTTATATGATTAATTAAATATGTAAACAATGGATATTTAACAAAAAAAAGACATATTTCATCATAATAGGAAAATAGGATAACATCATAATCATTCAGTTTTATATTTCGCTTTATCAAATAGTACACATATATGGTTATCAGCCTACTTAATAAAGAATTTTTTGTCCTTTTGTAATACCTCAAAGGTATGCTATAAACAATATTATCAGATGCAATATTTAAGTCTTTTTCATATCCTTCTTTAAAAACAAAATCAACTCTATCTGCTATCTTACAAAGAGCCTCTATTTGCATTCTATTATAATTAGAATGAGCCAAAAATGATGCAGGATCTATATAAAGTACTCTCATATTAATTTACCATCTTAGCAAGTATAGACATTGATTTATTTCTCTCTGTACTCAAAATAGCATTTACAGGCGTATAATCTATATCATTTATGGCAGTTTCACCATTATACATTCTTCTCGAAAGATTAAATTTATTCAATATAGAGACACTTCGACTGGAATACTTATCAGGTAAAACCGCTAAAAATTGCTTATTAAAATTAATAGAAAAAGCTGTTCCATGAAAAGAACTTACAATCACGTAGTCAGCCTTACTAAATAGAGAAATAAACAAATCAGGCGTTCCAAATACAAAACGCTTATCACATTTTACACTTTTAACATTCCAACTGGTAGAATACACATATATCTTCAAGCCTCTCAACGATGCTATATCTTTAGCCAATTTCATAATTAGATCATCATTGTTCCATTCGACCGAATACACCAATAAAAAAGGCTCTACTTTTATAAATGAAGATTTCTTGAACACAGAAAGCCATTCCTCTTTGGATAAAAGGAGCGTAGGATCTAGAACTTGAGTAGAGTCATACCCTAATTCGGTCAACTGAGCTTTAGCTAAATCTTCCCTTACAGTCAAACAAGCATAGCATTTCAAAGCACTACGCATAGATTCTTTTTCTATATCAGACAAACTATTTTGTCCGATACTTGCCGCATAAGCAATTTTTTTTGCGTGTTGAGGAGCAAAATCTAAATAAAATACTGGATCTATCCCCCTATTGTACTCATTATTCCATACTTGATCACTTCCTGTCATATAAATAGTATTTCTATCATCTATTTTAGATAAGGTGTTTAAACTACACATCGGAATTACCTTACGGACTATGTGCTTCAACCTCATTCTTAAAATTTGCTCCAAACTAATATTAATAATAGAAAGCCCTTTTCGAAAAAATGATTTCGACTGATTCCTAAAAACATTCTTTACCAGGTATACAAATCTTAAATGAGGACGGCTATAATTAACAAGTACAGGATTATGTCCCAATTTTCTTACACATACACCTAACGCCAATGCTTGCAAAAAAGTACCCGTATTTATATTATCAAGAATTGTAGCTATAACTATCTTTGCCATACTACTTATTTATATATTAGCATTTTCAATTTATTAAAAGCTGATCTAAGATGAAAAACATCAATCCATTTAGAAACATAATTTCTAACGGAAAAAGGCTTATGAAACACTTTGTATTTTCTTAAAAAGTCATCCAAATGCATATTATCAAAATCCTCATAAAACGTATCCCTAAGATTTGGACGTCTGCTAGCTCTAAATATATTAGGATTAGCCAATTTAGCCTCTTTCAAACTTCGAGCCTCACAATATGCCTCTTTTTGTATATCTTGCCATAATTCTATCCCTTTAGAATTATTGATTAAAATACATGATACTCCATGAGTTGTATCATGGCCAAACAACTTCCACCTACCTATACCCCAAAAATCTCCAATTGAAATATCTCCTTGCCTAGGTAAAGCCGCAAATGGACACCGATAGCAAGATTCTCTAAAGTTTAATCCTTTTAAAAAGGATTGAAGATATATATCATCCGGGCTATTATATTTAACAACATGATTACCATAGCTTTGTTGACACTTCCATGTTTTTGTATCCCTAAAGATGAGAGATTTCGTCACATCATATCCCCTATCGCTCAGTATACTTGATGTTTTATGTAAAAATAAAGGCGAGGGAACCCCATGACAAAATATATCTACTAAAAACAGATTAGGGTATGGTTTCCTTAAAAAACGTTTAAGGCCTGCTATTTGACATGGGGTACCGGTAAACAAGACTAAACGACCTTTCTGTAAGATCTCTCGTACCTCACGATATGAATAACCAAGGGTACTTTGAACATATTTTGATCCTCGCAATTTATCTAACTCATCTATAGACGTGATACTAGTATGATATACTTCGTTATTAGAATTAATAGCCGCACCAAAAACAACACCACCTCTATTTATAAACAGCATAGCCAATAAAGAGAAAGCACCTCCAGAAGAACTGCGTTGACAAATAGAATCCTCAGCACATAAAGCATATGTAGAAGGAGCTGGATCATTATCATACAGTTTATCCTCATTCAAGACAGGACATGCTTTTTCACACAAACTACACTCTTTACATTTATCCACATCTATCACAGGATACAAAAATCCTTCTTTATCCGGTTGCATAGACAGCGCCTGGTGAACGCAAACATTATAGCAAGAGCTACAACCTGTACAATCTTTTTTATCACACAGTTTTATCATAAACTTTTATTTTTTTAATCTTTCTAAAGTAAGAGCCACCATTCTACGTTCACTCCTATCTAAGCCTATAAAGTAAAAGAGTACTCCTACGCTTAACAAAGATGAGATAATGGAACTAACAATCTTAATAATTGGAAATGAAATATTTAAAGAAGAAAAACAAACAAGCTCATAAGAAATGGCTGTCACAATAATACTTCTAAAAACAACTTTTCGCAAATAAGAATTTGTAGGAAAACTAAATAGATATTTCAAATATAATAGCCTTACTATATATATCAAAACATTCATTACCACCTTTATGCCCAACGCCACCTCAGGAACATAACCTAGTCTAAAAAACAAATAGCTTATGGGTACGTTTGATAAGATCATTATGCCCATCAGGATTTGATAATTGCGGATATTTCCAGTAGCCTGTACAGAGATCCAAAGCGGTCCCTGAATGGCATCTAATAGAGAGAAGAGAATCATCCACCGACAAAAGGAGACTGTATATGTAGGCACCTCACCTAGCCACAAGGCCAACACCTCCTCACAGCAGAGATATAAAGGCAGTGAGATTACATAAAGCAAATAATAAGAATACTTGGAAGTTCGCATGATCAAGTCGATGAAATAGCCTCGATCGCCCGAGGCGTAAGACTTAACAATTTGCGGATTAAAAGCCGTCTGGAAATTTCCAACGAAGCTATAAACCGCCGATTGTACTTGATTAGCAATGCCCATAGCGGCATTTACCGTCACACCAAAAAAGAGATTCAGTAAGATATTCAATCCCTGCGAAGCTCCCATATTGGCCACTCCCCCGAACAGGCTCCAACCGGAGAACCCCAACAACGAACGATACAAGCCTTTGTCCCAAAAGAACCGATAAAGGCATACGGCAAACGACCGCCTACAATACAAATAATAGCAAACCGTTATCAAAACCAGCACGACAAACATCAAGAACGCATAAAAGATCAAACGATCCCAAGATGCCAAAGCTAGCAAATAGACAATCAAAAGGCGAAGCACGGCCTCAATCACGCTACTATAAGCATAAAACGACATCCGCTCATGAGCGATGATGGCAGCGTTATAAGGGGTACGAACGACATTGATGCAGGTGGATAATATCGTAAACTGATACGTTAGTGTCACCGCCCATTCCCTGTCCGAAGGATACTGGATATAATGCTCCAAAAACCACAATCCCACGGTCTCCGCCAGTACGAACGTCAACAACGCTATACCCAGATGGATCGTGACACTAGCTGAGAACACTCGCCGTACCGCCTCCGAATCTCCATGCCCCAACTCATAATTCAAGAACCGTTGCGTGGAGGTGACCATGGCGTTATTGACAAATGTGAAGAGTACCACTATTCCCCCCACCACATTATAAATCCCGAAATCCTCTACCCCCAATACTTGTAGCACGACCCGGCTGGTGTACAGCGTCACCCCCATGATTAGGAGCATTCGCATGTAGAGGAATAGCGTGTTTTTCGCTATCCGCTTATTATTCTCTGACGTAGCTGACATAAAAATGAGCACATAAGACACGCTTACCCCGCCGATATACCAGCGGGACAAACACATCGAATATTTAGATTTAAAATGAGTTCAAGCTATATTTATAGAGATAGATCACTGAGACAAATCATTCAGCATAATACAAATAGCAGAGTTTCTAGGATCTCTCATTTATCTCATCCCCTCCCCCAGCACATACTTCCTGATCCCATATCGAATGCTCGGTACATTCGCCCCGTTCACGAACGTGAGGTGAGGCAAAAGGGCGCTGATGAAGGCACGGCTCTTGACCAGCTTGAGGGGAGACGAGTAGTCGGCTAGGATCTCGTTGTAAAGGTCCGTCAATACCGTCTGGCAAAGGGTGACCGTGTCCGGGCAGGCGCATAGGCGGGCCTCGTAGACAAGACGGGTCGCCTCGTCCGGGATGAACAACGCCAACGAGGAGGGTTCAGCCGTCACCGGAGGGGCAGGAGAGTTTATCGGAGGAGACGGAGACTCATGAAGTCCCGATTCTGCGGGCGTAATCCAGCGTTCCGTCCGTGTCACCGTCCCGTCACCCCAATGGATGTTCTGGATAGCGATGGTGGCATTGGGCAGGATCTGCACGTTACCTCCATTGACCGTAAAGGCAGAACGTGCCTGTTCCGCCCGCTCTTGATTTTCTGTCATATCCGTTTTTAATTTAAGTGTTAACAATAATCACCCTTTTCACGGGGGATATTTATTTCTATCCTCATTTCATCCACCATACGTCCGTTTCCGTATCCGTCCCGTCCATCGCTATTCCGGGAACGGGCAGGAACGCATTCCTTTACCGGCAGTAACCGAATAATCAATTTATTTTATCCGATCATGAAAGAGTCTATCTTTTCCTTTTTCAACGCCCCCATCACCAATCAAGTGCCGAACGGGGTTGTCTGTGTCAGTCAATTGCACGCCTATATCACCACCAGCGAGTGGCTGCGTGAGCGTACCGATCAGGTACGTGCCGCATCGGGTGACGAGAAACGGTTCAGGCGGCTGAAACAGAGTTTGCTACCCTATGTCACGCCCGCCGGTATCTTCTCCTACCGCAAGGAAGATCACTTGCTCGTGCCCTCGGGCGAGTTCGTCATCGACATCGATCACCTCTCCTCACCCGAAGAGGCGATCTGTTGGAGGGACACGCTGTTCGCCGATGAGCGGCTACGCCCCGATCTCTCCTTCGTGAGTCCCAGTACCACGGGAATCAAGCTCCTCGTACCCTATCGCCTGTCGATCAAGAAAACCGTGGAGGAGTCTTTCGACGAGGCGGTACGATTCGCTTGGGAATATCTTGAGTGGAAATACGGGCTGAAAGCTGATACCACGAACGCAGACCTCTCACGGGCTTGCTTCCTTTGCCACGATCCCTCAGCGAGGCTAGGAGACCGGAATCGTTGACAGAGGACAAGTGACAGTTGGTAGTTATAAATCATTATTCACCATTCATTATTCATTCATCATGAACCCATTATCAGATCTGGAGCGGCTCGTTGTCGCCATCGAGAAACAGGGGGCGAACATCGCTCCCACCTATCAAGAGTATATGCCGATCGCCTTCGCCATCGCCAACGATTGCGGAGAGGCTGGTCGGTCGTCATTCCATCGTATCTGCCGATTGTCGGAGAGATATGTCTCCACCGAGGCGGATAAGCTATACGACCATGCCCTCAAAGGAGGCAACGGACGGAATGGCTTGGGATCCGTATTCCACTTAGCGGATCTGGCCGGCGTGAGGCTGGACAAACCCTTGGCCGAGGCTGGGAAACTTTCAAACTTTCAAACATTCACGCCTCCCTCACACATGCACACGTGTACGCACGAGGAACCGCCCGTGAAAAATGTCCCGCCCGCCTTTCCGGAGTATCCTTGGCCCGCTTTCCTCAAGCGGATGATCGACCGGGGCGATACCCCCGCCCAACGGGATATCCTCCTGCTGGGCGCTATCACCGTGTTGGGAGCGACACTCAACAAATCGATCCGGATATCGTACGGGCGAAAATTCTACTACCCTTGCCTGCAAACGTTCATCGTCGCCCCGCCCGCCTCGGGAAAGGGAGCCCTCGCTTGGACACGCCGGCTGGCCGAGCCGATACACGAGGCGATGATGGCGGACTACCGGCAGAGGCATAAAGCTTACCGGGAGGAGAAGAGCCGTTGGGACTCGCTGGGCAAGAAAAAATCCGATACGCCGGAGCCCGAGATGCCTCCCCTCAAGATGTTCCTTATCGCCGGTAACAACTCCGGCACCGGCGTGCTGGAGAACCTCATCGAGGCCGACGGCATAGGGCTGATCTGCGAGACCGAGGCCGATACCGTAAGCACGGCCATCGGCACCGAGCACGGGCACTGGAGCGATACCTTGCGTAAATGCCACGACCACGAGCGGCTGGCCTTCAACCGACGTACGAACCGGGAATACCGGGAGTGCCCGGCCTCTTACCTCAGTGTCTTGTTAAGCGGCACTCCAGCGCAGGTACGGCCACTTATTCCCTCGGCCGAGAACGGGCTGTTCTCACGCCAATTGTTCTACCGGATGCCACCCATCGACGAGTGGGCGGATCAGTTCGAGCAGGGCGACGAGGACATGGATAGCCTCTTCTCCGATTGGGGGAGACAGTGGAAGAAACTCGTGGACTACCTACATGAGAGGGTCAATGTCATACAATTCCATCTCTCCGACACGCAAAAGGAGCGATTCAACAGCTGCTTCGCACGCATATTCGGGCACGCCGGTCTTTCCTACGGTTATCCGATGCGAAGCTCCGTGGCCCGTATCGCCATCAATATCTGCCGGATCGCTTCCGTGGTGGCCTTCCTGCGATCGGTGGAGAGTCTCCTCATCCCACAAGCCATTCTCGATTCTCAATTTTCAATTCTCAATTGTCCCGATCTCTCGCCTGCCCCCGAGATCCCGGAGGAGAACGTACGAGACGGTATCGTTCCTTCCCTAGAGTTACGTATCGATGATGACGATTTTAAGGCTGTCCTCTCGCTCGTGGAGCCGCTCTACCGTCATTCGGCAGGCATACTCTCCCTGCTTCCGTCTGACGAGGTGCCACGCTCTCGCACACCCACGCCCCAAGAGGCCCTCTTCGCGGCTCTTCCACTCTCTTTCAACCGACAACAGGCCTTGGAGGAAGCAGAGAGGAACAACATCCCCACCGCCACCCTAGATACCTGTCTCAAGCGAATGCAGGAACGAGGCACGCTGGAGAAGAACGGCCGGGGCGAGTACAGCTTCGGCGACCGTGTCACCCATAAGTAATCCCGGCCTCCCTCACACCCCTATATAACGTACCCCACGGGCGTGTGTGTGTGAGGGGGGGACGAATGTTTGAAAGTTTGAAAGTTTCATTCTCCCAAATCTATAAATCATAAATCAAATGTCCTTACCATTAAGAAAGTCCGCACTGGCGGCATCCTATTTCCCTGAGCTGGCCTCCCATCAAGCTTGTAACCGTCTACGCCGTTGGATCATCCGATGCACGGAGTTGTACGATAAGCTGCGGGAGACGGGCTACCGCCCCGAGCAACGTATATTCACGCCACGACAGGTGGGGTTGATCATCCGCTATCTTGGTGAACCGTAAATTAGTTGACAGTTACGCACAGCGGTAAATTAAAACGGCCTATTGTCACTTGTCAACTAGAACAGGCATTCTAAGGTCTTTACAATGCCCATCCAAGGCTTCTTATAATGCCTATTCAAAGGGGCTTACGATGGGCAGCGTAAGAAACCGGCGGTTATCACCGTGTCCCATGTTAATTAATCGTTATTCCCTGCCCCGGGCATCAACCGGCATCACCGCCCCTTACGGCGGAACCTATCTTTGTAACGTTGATCAGCAAATAATTAATTTTCTATTATCAACTTTTAATTTTCTATTACCATGCCACAAGCATTTCAAGCACGAAAGTTTTTTATCCCCAAGACGGATCCCAAGCAGGAGGTGTACAAGCCGGTTCCCTATTATTTCGGTACCCTGTCCACGCAAGACGCGGCCGATCAGATCGCCGAAGAGTCGTCGCTCACGAAGGGTGACGTATTGAACGTATTGGATCGTTATCAGCGGTATGTCATCAAGAACCTGCAGAAAGGCTACAAGGTGGAGCTGCTGGGGTTCGGAACCGTCTATAACCGCTTCGTCACGGAGAAGGGGGTAGCGACCGCCCCCGAGGTCAAGGCTACGCATATACGGACTATCGTACCGGGATTCTCGCCTTCCTATACCATACTGAACGGGGCACGACGGTACTCGCTGTTGGGCGAGAAGACTTCGTTGCTCAAGGTGACGATACTCGGGACGCCGGTGGAGGAAGGGGGTGGTTCCGATTCTGAGTCGCCTGATGAGATCTGATATGTCACTTTTGGCTTGACCCAAAAGTAACCAAAAGGTCAAGGCTGACGCTGACGGGCTACTTCGAGACCTACGCTCGCTGTCGCATCCCAACTCGCTTCGCTCAAACAGGGATGCTCCGGGCGCTCGCTACGGTCTCTTCGCTTGACGCCTGTCCGCTGAGGCCGTCCGAAGGAAAGCGAAGCTTTCCTCTTATATCAGCCATGATATTTTTATATTTTAATTGATTATTCATTATTAATCATAATTCATTCATCATGAAGAAATCTGTTTGGAGTACCATTCTCAAAGTGATCATCGCCGTCGCTACCGCTATCGCAGGGGCCTTCGGCATAACGGCTTGCGGATTATGAGCAAAGCCTATTGTTTCTACCAGAATTACAGGGAGGTTCGCCTCCTTGTAATTCACTGCTCAGCCACACGCTATGATAGGGATTTTCCTGTGGAGGCGCTCCGTTCATCGCACAAGGCACGGGGATTCGCCGATATCGGCTATCATTTCTATATCACACGGGACGGGGAGCTACATCGTTGCCGACCGGTCAACCAGATCGGGGCGCACGCAGCCGGATGGAACGACAAAAGTATCGGTATATGTTACGAGGGAGGACTCGACGAACAAGGCCGTCCGGCCGATACCCGGACCTACGCCCAGCGGTGTACCTTGACGGATCTGCTACGGCAATTACGAAGGGACTATCCGGAGGCACGCATCCTAGGACATTACCAATTAAGCCCTTACATACGCAAGGCTTGCCCTTGCTTTGACGCAAGGGAGGAGTATCTCGTTTTATAAAATAGATACCGGCTCGTCATTCACTCGCTAGATTGTCCGGTTTCACGACTTACTTTGTAAAAATACCCCCTATCTCTTTCAGCTCTTGCTCTTTATGATGCCTCGTTATGAAGCGGTTGATCGTCAAGTGAAGGATAGACCATAAAACCAAGTTCAAGAGCAAGAGGTAGGTGGCGTTTACCTTCATGGCCAATAAGACATTCAATACGATGAAAAAAACAGATACGCACAGAATCGTCACCATCACCATCCGTACACGCATACCCGTACGAAGCA
>ENA-UOJJ01000163-UOJJ01000163.1-human-gut-metagenome-genome-assembly--contig:-CS66-NODE-163-length-117669-cov-23.176076_pt1 | contig 117669 bp, 102 predicted proteins | sample MGYA00242343_ERZ723890 | MGnify/ENA metagenome assembly ERZ723890
TCAGCTGGATAGAGCAACGGCCTTCTAAGCCGTGGGTCGGGGGTTCGAATCCCTTTGGGCACATTTGAGAGAAGGATGAAACCTATCTCACATATGGTGGGTATGGCGCAGTTGGTTAGCGCGCCAGATTGTGGCTCTGGAGGCCGAGGGTTCGAGTCCCTCTATCCACCTTACCCGGGGTTGTCCCAGGGGACAAGCTTGGTGAAGAACCGATTGAATACGGTTCGTTTAATGGGCTATCGCCAAGCGGTAAGGCACAGGGTTTTGATCCCTGCATTCGCTGGTTCGAATCCAGCTAGCCCAGCTTATAAATATGGGCCACTAGCTCAGGTGGTAGAGCACTTGACTTTTAATCAAGTTGTCCCGGGTTCGAGTCCCGGGTGGCTCATTATATTTTATTTATTCCGGCGCCGCGTATGTAGCGCCGTTTACTTTTGTAAAGAGAGGATCCCTATGGAACAGAAAGAAAATAAGATGGGTGTGATGCCTGTCGACAGGCTTTTAATCAGTATGTCACTGCCAATGATGATTTCCATGCTGGTGCAGGCGCTTTATAACATTGTAGACAGTATCTTTGTATCAAGAATTGATGAAAATGCCCTGACAGCGGTATCGCTGGCATTTCCGTTACAGACGCTGATGATTGCCCTGGGAACCGGTACCGGTGTCGGAATCAATGCACTGTTATCAAAGTCTCTTGGCGAGAAGGACTTTGATAAGGCAGATAAGACTGCAGAGAATGGTGTTTTCCTTGCTGTGATCAATTATGTGGTATTCTGCCTGATCGGTATTTTCTTAACGAAGCCCTTTTATTTAAGTCAGACCAGGGATCCACAGATCATAGAGTATGGGGTACAATATTTGAGAATCGTGTGCTGCTGTTCCTTTGGTATGTATGCACAGTTTGTGTTTGAGCGGCTCCTGCAGTCTACCGGAAAAACAGTTTATACCATGATTACCCAGAGCCTTGGGGCAGTGATTAATATCGTTCTGGATCCGATTTTTATTTTCGGATATTTCGGTGTACCCAGAATGGGCGTTGCCGGTGCGGCAATTGCAACTGTTATTGGACAGATTGTTGCAGGGACGGCTGCCTGCATCATTAACCTTAAAGCCAACACGGAAATTCACCTGCGGATTAAGGGCTTTCGTCCGGATGGAAAAATCATCGGATTGATTTATGAAGTAGGTATTCCTTCTATTATTATGCAGTCGATTGGATCGGTTATGACTTATGGCATGAATAAGATTCTGCTTGGATTCAGTTCTACCGCAGCGGCAGTGTTCGGTGTATACTTCAAGCTCCAGAGTTTCATCTTTATGCCGGTATTTGGACTGAACAACGGCATGGTGCCGATTATTGCGTATAATTATGGTGCGGGCAAGAGGGAGCGGATGATGAAGACCTTAAAGCTCAGCATTCTGTATGCAGTGATTCTGATGCTGATCGGATTCCTTGTATTCCAGGTTATGCCGGACTGCCTGCTGGGACTGTTCGATGCGTCAGAAACAATGCTTGCGATCGGCCGCCCGGCACTCCGGATTATCAGCATCAGCTTTCTGCTTGCAGGCTTTTCCATTGTGTGCGGTTCGATGTTTCAGGCTCTTGGAAATGGTGTGTACAGCATGCTGGTATCCATTGCCAGACAGCTGATTGTACTGCTTCCTGTAGCATATCTGCTTTCGAGGACAGGAAATATTGACATGGTATGGTGGGCATTCCCGATTGCAGAACTCGTATCCGGTGGACTAACCATATTTTTCCTTGTAAGGATTTACAGGAAGGTGATTGTTCATATCAGTGAACCGGAGCATGAGACCGCTCAAGATAGTCAATCTATACAATCCGTCAGCTTATGAATGGGCATGGCTGAACTGTAACAGATAGTCCGGGGATCGTTAATAATTGTGAATCCTGAGATGGTTTAAAAATTGAGATTGACAGGAATCTGGTGGAATGATAACATAATAAAGTTCCATCAGTTATCCGCGGGTGTGGCGGAATTGGCAGACGCGCTAGATTTAGGTTCTAGTGTCCCCGACGTGCAGGTTCAAGTCCTGTCACCCGCATGAAAAAGTCTAGTGTTTACTAGACTTTTTATTTTTTGTGTTGCATTTCGTGTTGCATATACTGGTAAAAACATCATTTGCATGTTTATTGATCGTCCCGGATTGATCTGATAAAGCATGTCTGTATGGAAGAAGAGCATTTACCTTGATGTTTTGGTGATATGAAATACATGAGACTTATTTGACGAAAGGCACATAATATAGTATTCTTAAAGTAATAGAGTTGGTTAGTTACTGCTCATACACCAGCCGGGCACCTGCAGTCAGACGGCGCAGGAACAGGCCTCAGGAATGGACAGTAATAACAATTGGGAGGTATAGGTATGATTTCAAAAATTTTGGGGAATTATCTTATCAGTAAGGGGAAGATTACATCGGAGCAGTTAGACGATGTAATAGAAGAAATTACCAGGGTTCGTGTGAAGTTAGGGCTGATTGCAGTAGCAGAAGGGATGATTACGCAGGAACAGGCAGATAAGATCAATCGTCTGCAGGCAGTGATGGACAGGCGTTTTGGTGATATTGCGGTTATTAAGGGGTATCTGACACAGAAGCAGGTGGACGAGCTGCTGAGACTTCAGGGAAACCCGTATCTTGCATTTGCACAGGCTCTTGAGAATCTGAACCTGATGAAGATCACAGAGCTTGACGATATTATGAGAGAATATCAGGCAGAGAATGAATTTACGAACTCCAGTATGGAGGACTTAAAGAGTGATGATGTGGATCGCGTATTACCGCTGTTTTTGCCGACAGATGCAGCAGAGTATCTGGATATGGCAGGGGTGGTACTCCGTACGATGATGCGTTGTGTTGATAATAATGTCATGCCAATGAAGGCATATTTTGATAAACAGTACCTTGCAGATAACGGTGCAATGCAGCTTGTAGAGGGCGAGAGGCCGGTTACCTGTGCTTTCGCGGGAAACGGTCAGGCACTTTTACCGATTGCCTCCTGTTTCGGACATGAAGCGTTTGAAAAGGTGGATGAGGACGCTCTGGATGCTGTGGCAGAGCTGATTAACTGCATAAATGGTCTGTATGCATCGGATATGAGCCAGCAGAGAATTGAAATGGAATTATGTCCTCCGGAATTTTCCGATTCCATCAGTGGATTTTACAGCGGAAAGATGCTGGTGCTTCCACTTGAAGTATGTGGAGAGACTATACGGGTGCTTATTACCATAGGCGACAGCCTTGAAATGCGATAGAGAAAACAGGAGGAGAAATAAGAAATGGGAAAGATACTGATCGTAGATGACTCCAGAACATCCCGTAAGATGTTGAGAGAGATTTTGGAGGGCATGGGACATGAGATTGCCGGGGAGGCCACGAACGGTGAGGAAGGCTATGTCATGTATAAGGAACTCAATCCGGATCTTGTAACTCTGGATATTACCATGCCGAAGATGGATGGTATTGAAGCCCTGATGCTGATTAAGAAGTATAACGAGAATGCAGAGGCAGTAATGATTACAGCAGCAGGACAGAAGGAGAAGATGATTCAGGCAGTAAAATACGGAGCATCCGAATTTATCACGAAGCCTTATGAAAGTGATGAGGTGGAGCGTATTATTGCACAGATTCTGGATTGATTTTTCACAGGAAACAAAAGGAAAGATCCATAAGATCTTTCCTTTTTAGCAAAAAGGGAGCAGAAAGCAGATGGAACTATCAGAATTTAGTCAGATTCCGGTGTGGCTCAGAGAATTACGGGAATTGAATATGCTGTCAGTAACGATCCGGCTTCTGCTTGCTCTTCTTTCAGGAACCCTGATCGGAATTGACCGTGGAATGAAGCGTCGTGGCGCCGGAATTAAAACGCATGTACTGGTCTGTCTTGGGGCGACACTTGTTATGATGACCGGACAGTATATTGTGGATTATTTTGGCACCAGACAGGAGGTTGCACGTCTTGGAGCGCAGGTAATCAGCGGAGTCGGCTTTTTGGGAGTCGGTACGATCATTGTAACGGGCCGGAATCAGGTAAGAGGACTCACTACGGCGGCGGGGCTCTGGGCTTGTGCCTGTATCGGACTTGCGTTGGGAATCGGGTTTTATGAAGGGGCATTTGTTATGCTGGTACTCGTTCTGGTTACCTTTGTGGGGCTTGCAAGGCTTGACCGGTATGTCTATATGCATTCCCGTGTGCTGGAGCTCTATATCGAGGTGGACAGTGCGAAGAGCATTGTGGAACTGCGTAAGCAGCTCCGTAAGATGGATCTGCGGATAGCAGGATTTGAAACTATGGAGACTATGATCAGGGGAGATGATACTGCGGTGATGACCAGTATTGAACTTGCCGGTCCCCATATGCACGACTCGACGATACAGGTAATCCGTGACATTGAGGGAGTTGTTTATGTAGAGGAACTGTAAGCGCTTTTGACTTGCATTTTAAGCGTAAAAGCGTTATAGTTTTTAAGAAATACGTAATTATTCAGTATGTTCTGACGGGACAGAAATATAATGATATGAGTGTCATTTGTGCAGGAACAGCTGGTAACAGGAACGGATATCATTTCAGGATATTTATGGAGGAGATTATGGCAGGACAGACGAACTTACAGAAGGATGTGCTGGTACTGAATATGGAACATCAGCTTTTGGAAATTGCACAGAACATGTTTGATAAGGAGATTGCAGAGCTTACAGATCAGGAGCTGTATTATGTGGTGCTTGTATTAACGAAGCGCCTCATGAAGGTCTCGGATGAGAATGAAGGCGAGAAGAAGGTGTTCTATATCTCCGCAGAGTTTCTCATAGGTAAGCTGCTTTCCAACAATCTGATTAATCTTGGCGTATATGACAAGATGGTGGAGATCCTTGATAAATATGGAAAGAAGCTTTCTGTGATCGAGGAGGTTGAACCGGAGCCTTCTTTGGGAAATGGCGGTCTTGGAAGACTTGCTGCCTGCTTTATGGATTCCATTGCAACGCTGGGATTACCCGGTGAGGGAATCGGATTAAATTATCATTTCGGTCTGTTTAAACAGGTGTTCCGTGATAAACTGCAGTGTGCAGAGAAGAATGAATGGATGGAGAAGGAATCCTGGCTTACCAGAACAGATATTTCCTTCGATGTTTTTTTTGGCAGGAAAAAGGTCGTTTCCCGGCTGTATGACATTGATGTTCCGGGATATGACAGTGGTGTCAATAAGCTTCGTCTCTTTGATATTGAAAGTATAGATGAGAGTCTTGTTAAAAAGGGTATCGACTTTGATAAGGAAGCCATTGAGAAAAACCTTACCTTATTCCTTTATCCGGATGATTCGGATGAGGCAGGTAATCTGCTCCGTATTTATCAGCAGTATTTCATGGTATGTAATGCGGCACAGCTCATTTTGCATGAGATGAAAGAGAAGAAATATGACCTGCGTAAGATGTATAACCATGCAGTGATTCAGATCAATGACACCCATCCGACCATGATTATTCCGGAGCTGATCCGTATTCTGGTTGAAGAAAAAGCATTTACCATGGATGAAGCGATTGAAGTGGTAAGTAAATGCTGTGCCTATACCAATCATACGATTCTGGCAGAGGCTTTGGAAAAGTGGCCTTTAAAATACCTGGAGAAGGTCGTTCCCCAGCTTGTTCCTTATATTAAGGAGCTGGATAAGAGAGTAGCTGCGAAATACAAGGATCCGAAGGTGCAGATTATTGATAAGGATGGCAGAGTGCACATGGCACACATCGACATTCACTATGGATTTTCTGTAAACGGTGTGGCAGCCATCCATACAGAGATTTTGAAGAATACCGAATTAAATGCGTTTTACAGGCTGTATCCCGAGAAATTCAATAATAAGACGAACGGTATTACCTTCCGCCGCTGGCTGATGAGTTGTAACCGTGAGCTGTCAACCTATCTTGCACAGACCATCGGGGATGGCTTTAAGAAGGATGCCGATAAATTAGAAAAGCTTCTGGAATTTAAGGATAATCCGGAGGTTCTGGATCAGATTGCGCAGATCAAAATGAACCGCAAGCAGGAACTGGTTGCATATGTGAAGGAAAACGAAGGCGTTACCTTAAATCCGGATTCCATTTTTGATATTCAGATTAAGCGGCTTCATGAGTATAAGCGTCAGCAGATGAATGCCTTATACATTATCCATAAATATCTGGAGATTAAAGCAGGTAAAAAGCCGGTTCGTCCCATCACCTTTATTTTCGGAGCCAAGGCAGCACCGGCCTATATCATTGCACAGGACATCATCCATTTACTTCTGGTATTACAGGAAATCGTGAATAACGATCCGGATGTGAACCGGTACATGACCGTTCTGATGGTGGAAAACTACAATGTAACCTATGCAGAGAAGCTGATCCCGGCATGTGATATTTCCGAGCAGATTTCTCTTGCATCCAAGGAAGCATCCGGAACCGGCAACATGAAGTTCATGCTGAACGGTGCCGTGACGCTTGGAACCTCCGATGGTGCGAACGTTGAGATTAATGAGCTGGTTGGAGATGATAACATTTATATCTTTGGTGCGAAATCCGAAGAGGTTATTGAGCATTATGCCAAAGCTGACTATGTTTCAAAGGATTATTATGAAAAGAGTCCGGTGATTAAGGAAGCCGTGGACTTTATCGTTGGAAAGCAGGCACTGGCAGCAGGACATAAAGAGAATCTGGAACGTCTCTATAAGGAGCTTCTGAATAAAGACTGGTTTATGACACTGCTTGATCTGGAGGCATATATCAAAGAAAAGGATAAAGCATTTGCAGATTACGAAGACCGTACCAAATGGAAGAAGATGATGCTGGTAAATATTGCAAAGGCAGGCTTCTTCTCATCGGACAGAACCATTGCTGAGTACAATCGCGATATCTGGAAATTAAAATAGTTACAATAGTGTTTATATATGCTTCAGAAGAAAACAGACAAAAGAATGAATGGAATAAATGATGAAAAAAACAATAATTGTAATGCCTGTTGCGAATGAAGAAAGTACGATGGGGCAGATTCTGGATGAAATTCTGGAGCTGCCCTATGACCGTTTATACGTATATCCTGTTGTTGACGATTATTCAAAGGATCGTACGGAAGCGATTATACGTGAGAGGGAGAAGCACAGCGATAAGGTAAAATGTATCTATTACAAAGAATCAACCGGTGTGATCAGTTGTTATCTGGAAGGCTTCCGGAGAGCTCTTGCAGATGGCGCGGAACAGATACTTGAAATGGATGGGGGCTTAAGCCACTTACCCTCTGAAATTCCGCAATTTCTGGAAAAGCTGGAGGAAGGGTATGAATGCGTCTGGGGATCACGTTTTATGAAAGGCGGCTCCATGAGGGAACAGCATCCAGCCTGAAGGGAAGCTCTGTTGTGGAGGCTCTGAAAATATTATTTAAACTAAAGAAGAATGAAAGAAATATATGGAAAAAGTAAAGTATTTGATTCTGGGAGCGGGACCTGCGGGATTGACCTTTGCAAACAGATTAAAACAGTCAGGTGAAGATTCTTTTCTGGTAGTGGAAAAGGAAACAGAAGCAGGAGGACTTTGCAGATCCTGTCAGGTGGATGGAAGTCCTTTTGATATTGGCGGAGGTCATTTTCTCGATGTCAGACGGCCTTTGGTGAATGAATTCCTGTTCCATTTTATGCCGGAGGAGGAATGGGAGAGGTTTGACCGTGACAGCCGGATTGTAATTGGAGAAAGTGAAATCAGTCATCCGCTGGAGGCGAATATATGGCAGATGGAACCGGAGGATCAGGTTCAGGTGCTTTCTTCGATTGCCAGAGCCGGATGCAATAGTGATAAGCCAAAACCGGAAAAGTTCCGTGAATGGATTACATGGAAACTGGGAGATCAGATAGCCGGGATGTATATGCTCCCCTACAATCGTAAGATGTTTGCGGATGAACTGGATGAGCTTGGAATATACTGGCTTGATAAGCTTCCTGATGTAAGCTTTGAGGATACGCTGCGTTCCTGTCTTACTCATAAGGCTTACGGGCAGCAGCCGGGACATGCCTCCTTTTATTATCCGAAAAAGTATGGTTATGGAGAGCTGTGGCTCCGTATGGCACAAGAAATTGAAGGTCATGTAAAGTATGGAACGGATGTCATTGAGCTTGATCTTAATCACAGCAGAATCAGAATGGCGGATGGAGAGTATTGTGAAGCGGAAAAGATTGTAACAACAATTCCGTGGAGCAGTTTTCGGCATATTGGCGGATTACCGGAGGATTTACATCTGGCAGTGAAACGATTGAAGCATAGCTCGATAGAAACCAGATATGTCGGTGATACCTTACAGACAGATGCCCAGTGGCTCTATATTCCGGATGAACAGAAGCCCTATCATCGAATTCTGATCCGGCATAATTTCTGTCAGGGAAGCAGGGGATACTGGTTGGAAACCCGAAAAGAGCGCGTGGATATGTATCCGGACGAAGCGCAGTTTTGTTATATGAACGAATATGCTTACCCGTTAAATACGATTGATAAACCGCAGATTATGCAACAGCTGCTTGCATTTACTTCTGAAAGACAGGTTTACGGCCTGGGAAGATGGGGAGAACACTGTCATTATAATTCAGATGTGGTTGTTGACTTAGCAATGAAACTTTCGGAGAAGATTTGTCATGAATAATAAAATTTGGTTGAAAAGAATCATAGGAAGTGTATTCGGACTGTTCGTTTTTGCAGCGGTCATGCTTGTGCTTACCCATACCGCACAGAATAGTGTTGCTGCTACGCAGATTCTTCCGACGATTAACCCGGATCCTGTCTATGTGGAATGTCCGGCGGGAGAGGAAAGGGAGATTACCTGGAAGGTGAAAGAGGATTTTTCCGTCAGTGGCTTTGATCTTCTTCTGGTTAATGTTTCTTCGGAAAGTCAGGGAATCTTTCGTATGGAAATCTGGAATTCCGAGAAAGAGCTTATATTTAATGATTCGCTTGCCGTAAATGAAATTGAGCCGGGTAAGTGGACGGTTTTTCCTGCGGAGCTTTCGTTTCAGGAAGGAGAGGAGTACCGGATTGTCATCGAGGCGGATGCAAGTGATCCCTATTTCATGCAGGTGCCGGATGGCTGGGGAGAAAAGCTTCCTTTTGAAGAAACGGTATGGGAGAATGGAGAGGCTCTTTCCTGTGGAATCTCTGTCGGAATAGAGAAGGTGGAGCCTGTGCGGGTAACTTACGGAGACATTTTCTACTATTCCATTCCTGCGAGTATTCTGCTGTTGATTGTATATTTATTGCTGATATGGATTGGAAAGGAACGGTTGCTTGGATTTGTCCGAAGAATTCCTCTCAGGGAATGGATTGGAAAATACGGAAGTGATGTTTTCCTGATTCTGGTATTCGGAATGGTTTGTATATTGATCTATTCAAAAGCATATCTGAATGGAATTTACATATCCGCTGATTCCACAGGCTATCTGGAAGAAGCGGAAAACCTCGTGCAGGGCAATGGCTTTCAATATGACGGGCTTGCCGGATATCGTTCCTGGTTTGCCAACTGGCCGATCCTTTATCCGGCATGTATTGCGGCGGTAATGCTTGTCACGAAGGTAAATGCGTATCTGGCTTCCAAAATACTGGCCATGCTGATTGTGGGTCTTTTACTTATTCTGATGCGTGTGTGTTTTCGAAAGGATGCTTGGATTTATGCACTGTGTCTTACAAATATCGGCTTTCTTGATCTGTGCTATTATACGTGGAGTGAAGTTCCCTTTATTCTTTTTTTGTCTGGCTTCGGTCTTGTGCTTGCACGGATTCTGAAGGAGGACCATCCCGGGGTGAAGTGGTATGTTCTGCTGGGCATTATGGGGATATGCAGCTTCCTGACCAGATATTTCGGAATTTATGTATGGATTGTTACCGGGGTATACATTTGTGCATTATTATGGAAATATTATAAGGAGAGGGAAAAAACCGATTTTCACAAGGCAGTCTGTCTTGGAATAACATCAGCTGTTTCCGGAATATTGAGCATGGGATATCTCATGATGAATAAGATCATGAATGGAATGGCTTCCGGAGTAAGCAGAACAATGTGGTGGGATGATTTCCGGACACTGACAGATGATCTGATCCAAAGCCTGCTGACAGAATTCTTTAATATATTTTCATTACAGATACCGGAGTATATGGAGAATTTCCCATATAGAATTAAGGTCTTTGCGGTTCTTTTCATCGTCATTCTGCTGATGATTCTGATTATGAAGAGGTGCAGGCATTTTTCATTGCAGTCGGTAATGATTACCATGGCGGTAACCTATTATATGGTGTTCATTGCCATTCGTTATGTATCGTCCATGGACACCTTTTATTTCCGATTTTTTGAACCGGCAACTTTTTTGTTGTGCATCGGAGTGATTGGACTGATCCTGCCCGATATAAAAAATGGTGGGAAGGCTTATGTTCTTGGAGGGGCAGTGACGGTCTGTGTGATTCTTTCGATATGGTCTGTCTTTGACAGAGGGGAATTGACAGTTCAGCAGCCGTATTATGAGGCAGTTACCGAACAATGGGAACAGGCTTACGCAGAGATTCCACAGAAATCCGTAATTATCTTTAATGATATTGACTACCGGTCTTCCTGGTACCGTCCGGATGTAGTAGATGGAACCATAACCCCACAGGACAGTAAAGAGAGCGTAATGAAAACCTATTATGGATCCGAATATTTATGTATCCGCAGAACATTTGCTGAGGAAATGCTTTCCGCAGGTGACTACAATAAGGAGATTCAGGACTGGCTGTCACAGGGATTGGAGAACGGCACAGAGGATCAGAAATTTGTTGTCCTGCCTTTACGGTAAAAGGAACGGATGGAATGACAGGAAAATCTAAAGCTGCTCAGGAATGAAATAAGAATGGGAGAAGGGCTGCAGCATGGGATCATTCATGCTGCAGCCCTTATATTAAGTAAATATGAATTCGCGTAATTTAGAAAACGAAACTAAATTCTTTCTGCAAAGCTCATGTAATATTCTCTGCAAAACTCATTGATTCTATCTAAAATTTTCTTCATAACAGTCACCTTAACCTTTCTGTAAACAATTCTGTTACAACTTACCCAGGTACTTTTCCTGTTTGGCGGAAAAGCCTTTTAAGAGGTCCGGCCTGACTTCCTTTTGATGATTTTACTTTAACATATGTGACCTATAATGTGAAATACATATAATGACATTAATACAATACCTATAAAGTATTATACGTGCGGCTCAATAGTAGGGAAATAAATGGAAGAGATAATACAGAAGAGATAATACAGAAGAGATAATACAGAAAAGATAATACAGAAGAGATAATACAGAAAAGATAATACAGAAAAGATAATACAGAGAACATAATATAGGAAGCCTAATACAGAATATATAATACAGGAAGCATTAATAGGAAAGAATCCATATGGACTTGGCATGATTGTAAAGATAGAGAATTTGAAGCATTAAGTCATTAAGACATTATGACATTAAAATATTAAATATACTGTTGGACGCAGGTGTAATTATAAGAAAAATACAACATTTTGTAATAAAGTGTTGCATTTTTCTGTACACTTATATTATCGACATACTCAGAAATTACTTAACCCATGAAATAAAATTTTTTAAATAAACTTTTTTAATTGTTTTTCGCCACACTCAATTGCCAAAGTAAATTCCGTGAATTCTATCCCAAAAGCTGAAGTTGCTTCGGCAAATGTAACAATTCAGCCATGGCCATTCATAAGTTGCCGGATTATACATATTGGCTAACAAATATACGTGCTTTCCGGCAACTTATTTCATGTCGGGCGTCAGCCCTATAGAAATGATTGTATAAGCTGCCCTTAGTGAGCAAGCTCCCACGGTCATCTTGCACAATCATTTCTGCATGGCTGAACTGTTAACGGCAAATTCTTCCTGCTATAGCCTGATTTTTTCAAACACTTGATCCTTATCATCCTGATCAATTCCAAGATACCGTCTGGTGATCTGGTAGGAGGAATGATTGTAAATATCCATCAGCATTGCCGGAGGTACACTTTGCTTCCATGCATGATAACCAAATGTTTTTCGCAGGGAGTGACAGCTGATATGCTCCGGCATCCCTGCATAAACGGCAGCCTGCTTTACAATCCGGTACGCCTGGTACCGGCTCAATGGCATATTTTTATATTTATAGCTTGCAAATATAAACTCGTCTGCAGCTCTTTGATTCAGCAGGCACTGGAGCAAAGCCTGCCTTACCTCTTTATTTATGTAGATGGATGTCGGTTTGCCGGTCTTACTTTCCATCACTTCAAGATGCCTCTTGAAGCTTTGCTTTTGTAAATCCCAGACATCGGATACCCGTAGCTGCAGAATATCTGAAATACGCAGTGCCGTATTCAATCCCAGAATAATCAGTGCATAATTACGTTTCTCCGGAATAATTTCCTGATAATACTTTTTAAACTGATTCAATTGTGTTGTTGACCTGATAGGCTGTGTTTTGCTCATATGGACTCCCTTCTCCTGTTTTCTCCGTACATTATACGCCGGCTTTTTGGACATAAATGGACAATCAAGCCTGGAAAAGTCCAAAATAGGAAGCGATCAGGCAGTGAACCACGGAAAGTAACTGTTTTTTTGGATATAAATGGATAATTAAGCCAGGAAAAGTCCAAAATAGAAAGCGATCAGGCAGTGAACTCCTGAAGGCAGCTGGATTTTTGGACATAAATGGACAATCAAGTTGGGAAAAGTCCAAAATAGGAAGCTGTCAGGCAGTGAACTCTTGAAAGCAACTGGATTTTTGGACATAAATGGACAATCAAGTTGGGAAAAGTCCAAAACAGGAAGCTGTCAGGCAGTGAACTCCTGAAAGCAGCTGGATTTTTGGACACAAACGGATAATTAAGTTGTGGAAAAGTCCAAAACAGGAAGCTGCAAGCAATGAAATTCTGAAATCATTGTTAGTGATTTCTTGTAGTGCTGCACAATTCCTGAACCATGGCAATTCATAAGCTGCCGTTTGCCACTTCATACCTATACGGTTGATATTTGGCCGGCAGCTTATTTCATTGAGGGCTTCGCCCTATAAAAAGAGAAATTCAATCAGCCTCATGTGAGCCAGCTCCCATCGGCTGGTTGAATTTCTCTTTTTGCATGGTTCAGGAATGCAACATTTTATTACAAAGTGTTGCATTAGGAATAACAACAGCCAGGAGGCTCGAAGGAGACAGGAGGTTTCTATGTTAAGACTAACAGTAAGTACGGAAGAATATCTGATGATTGGTGACAACATCAAGGTCGTATTCCTCGGAGGAACGAAGAATCATCTGCGAATCATGGTGGATGCTCCAAAGGATGTCAACATTGTACGAAGCTCCATGTTGGAGAAGCAGATCACCGATCCGGAAGAAAAGGCAGCTCTTCCTAAATACTATGCAGAACCCGAAACGGATCCTAGGTATTTAAAGAAGAAAAAGTCTAACGTCGTAATTGCTCACGGCAATCTGGATCAATAACATCGGTAATAGCCGGAAACTTTGAATATCACAAGTCAGGGCCCGTCTTTGAAGTTCGGGTTTCCGGTTACTATAAAGCAACAAAAAGAAACTATTTACAAAGCAACTGACACAAATGGATTTGTGCCAGTATTACAAGGAGGTAATATTATGGTAGTACAACACAATTTAACAGCAATGAACTCTAACAGAATGTTAGGCTTAACTACAAAGACACAGGCTAAGTCCACCGAGAGATTATCTTCCGGATATAAGATCAACCGTGCAGCAGACGATGCAGCAGGTCTTTCCATCAGTGAGAAGATGCGTAAGCAGATCAGAGGCTTAACACAGGCTTCCTTAAATGCACAGGATGGTATCTCTGCAGTACAGACCGCAGAAGGTGCTCTGAATGAAGTTCAGGATATGCTTCAGAGAATGAACGAACTTGCTGTTAAATCTTCCAATGGAACAAACAGTGAGGATGACAGAAACTATATCCAGAACGAAATTGACCAGCTGACTACTGAGATCGACCGTGTATCCACCACTACGAAATTTAATGAGACATATCTGCTACAGGGCGATGGTCGTAAGGTAGCAAAGGATGCAAAAGAACTTGATGGTGTTAAAGCCAAGAAGGCAGATGGAACATTGGCTTCTACAGGGCTCAAAGCAGAAATTGCAGGAGGAAATACTTATACAGCAGGGAAGGTGTCACTTGGTAAAACTACAGCAAAAGTGACTACTGGTACAGGTGATCTTGATATCGATAGCCTAAGCGGATCTCTTAAGACACAGCTGGACAAAACACAAGAAACATTAACTATAACTTATAACGCTCCTGCTGGTGCTGGACAAGAAGCTACATGGACTATAGATAATGACACAACAAAATATACCGCTGCACAGTTAAAGGAAATGGGCTTGAATGCTTCTGGAACGTCAAACATCGTAATCACTAAATCCTTTGAGCAATCTAATAATCTTCCTACGGGTGTTAGTGTAGATGTAGCAGGCATTGATTTAACCGGGTTTACTGTTGGGACTGAGGTGAATGTAACATTAAAGACGGATGTTACAAATGGTATAGATGTTAAGGATTACGATGCTACTTACTCACCGAAGCAGTTATCCTTTGACCTGCAAGTGGGAGCAGATTCTTCAACCGACAATAAGATTTCTGTAGGTATCGAGTCTATGAGTGCATCTGGTTTAGGATTACTGGATGACACAGGTAAGTTACTGGTTAACGGAAAAGATAGCAAGAATGCTGATGCAGCCATCAACACCATTGCCAATGCTATCCAAAAAGTATCCACCCAGCGTTCTGCTCTCGGTGCAGTTCAAAACAGACTTGAGCATACCATCAACAACCTCGACAACGTAGTTGAGAACACCACAAGTGCAGAAAGCCAGATCCGTGATACCGATATGGCTACTGAGATGGTTAAGTACTCCAACAACAATATCCTGTCTCAGGCAGGTCAGGCTATGTTGGCGCAGGCTAACCAGTCCAACCAGGGTGTACTTTCCTTATTACAGTAATTTCTATAAACAACACTGTATGAGTAAAATTGCATAATTGAGTTGTAAGCAAAGGCGGTCAGGCAAAAATACCTGACCGTCTTTTCCCATTCTGTCTATTCTTTATTTGCCATCTCATTACATTTTTGCAGCAAATTCATCCATACTCGAAACCTTCGCAGCAAGCTTCAGCCATTTCTTTAAGGTATCCGGATCCTGCTCACTTAGGATCTTTTTGTGAAGTTCTTCCGGGATAACTCCATAATCCTCTAGTAGTTCCATAATATCCTCAGACTTTGTCGAAAATTTTCCTTCCCGCTGTCCATCATGATAAACCTTCTGTAACTTTTCCCATTGTTTCATATACTTCACCGTCACTTCCGCATCTTTTTTGATTTGGTTAACCATCTGCGCGATTTCTAAGGCTTCTGTCTCCTCCGGTTCGAGATCTTCTTCTGAGCGGCTTCCATCGATGTACTGTAGCAGCTTCCGGAGTCTTTCCGGCGGATTGCCTTCGGTTCCTTTCGTATAAAGGAAGATCGTCTGTGCACCATCCTTATAGTTCATATCCGGTTCTTCCACACAGCCGGTTCTTACCGTATAGATCATCCGGTTTAATCCGAAGGGATCATAATCGGTAATTTTCCCATTCTGTCTATTCTTTATTTGCCATCTCATTACATTTTCGCAGCAAATTCATCCATACTCGAAACCTTAGCAGCAAGCTTATGCCATTTCTTTAAGGTATCCGGATCCTGTTCGTTTAGGATTTTTTTGTGAAGTTCTTCCGGGATAACTCCATAATCCTCTAACAATTCCATAATATCTTCAATGCTGCGTTCCCGTTGTCCATCATGATAAACCTTCTGTAACTTTTCCCATTGTTTCATATACTTCACCGTCACTTCCGCATCTTTTTTGATTTGGTTAACCATCTGCGCGATTTCTAAGGCTTCTGTCTCCTCCGGTTCGAGATCTTCTTCTGAGCGGCTTCCATCGATGTACTGTAGCAGCTTCCGGAGTCTTTCCGGCGGATTGCCTTCGGTTCCTTTCGTATAAAGGAAGATCGTCTGTGCACCATCCTTATAGTTCATATCCGGTTCTTCCACACAGCCGGTTCTCACCGTATAGATCATCCGGTTTAATCCGAAGGGATCATAATCGGTAATCATGATGATCAGCACATTTTTGAGATTTCCATAGCTCTTGCCGGATTTCAGACTGTGGGAATCAATTACGGCATGATAAAACCGTACCCGCTTCGGCAGGTTGTCTTTTGATTCCAGATCCTTTTTCTTCTCGGGCTCAAGGTCATAAACACTGGGAACACCTTCATCCTCAAAATCCAGTAAGAAGTCCGGTTCTTCCTCCTCCAGATAAACATCCAGCCGTGCACCATGCAGATCGGTATCCTCTCCATAGTATTCCTTCTGCGGAATCACGTGCAGTTTACCGACATCCCTGCCAAGAATCAGTCTCAGCAGCAGTCTGCTGAATTTCGGTCCATACTTTGGATGATTCATCATTTGAAAGAATAGAAAATCGTCAATCAGATGTAGTTCATCCAGTTTCTGTTTAACATACGTGTTGTTCATTCGGTTCCTCCTCTGCGTGCAGAAACCTTCTGAAAACCCGAAAGCCATCCGTCAATCGAATATCTGAACATCCATTAACATTCTGAAAAGTCCCTGCCTGCTATTGTGAAATAAAGTGAAATGGTAAAGCATAGACTTTCTGAAAATTAAGAGGGATGCCTTCTGTCCGACGGGCAGATGCATGTAAGAAAGGATGAAAATGCAATCCTTAATACCTGATTCATAGAAACTGTATGCTTTGTCTGCATTATAGGAAATAACCGTCAAAGCGTCAATGGTTAAATTGTATTTTCGGCACATTGCACAGAAAATCATAAAAAAGGGAGAAAATGAGAGGGATCAAAATGCAAAATTTATTTGAAAAATTTGAAAACAGAGAAGCAGCATAATTTAAAAATCGGGAAGCAGTGTAAACTTGTCTCCCGGTTTTGTTTGTGATAAGATGTAACTGTTCTGAAGAACCATATTTCGCAGATCCCGTGCAGAAGCAGAAAGACGAGGAAGACCATGTATCAGTATCAGACCAGAATTCGTTATAGTGAATTGGATGAGTCCGGACATTTAAAGCCGGAGGCATTATTGGACTATTTTCAGGATTGTTCCACGTTTCAGTCTGAGGATCTTGGAATCGGAATCGAGTATTTAAAGGAGCGGAATATGGTGTGGGTGCTTAGCAGCTGGCAGATTGTGGCAGAGCGGTATCCATTGCTTGGAGAGACCGTGACGGTTGGAACACAGCCATATGAGTTCCGCAGCTTTATGGGCTTCCGTAATTTTGTGATGGACGATGAAGCCGGCAACCGGATTGCTTATGCGAATTCGCTGTTCAGTCTGATTGATATTGAGACAGCGCATCCTATGAGACCGACTGAGGAGATGCTTGAAAAATATGTGCTTGGTGAGAAGATCCAGATGGATTATGCTCCAAGAAAAATTACGATTCCGGATGGAGCGGTAAAGGGAGAAGAGATCCTCATTCTGCCGCATCATCTGGATGTGAACCATCATGTAAACAACGGCCAGTATGTACGGATTGCCATGGATTGTGTCCCCAAGGGACTTAAGATCCGTCAGCTGCGTGTGGAATATAAGAAGCAGGTGAGACTCCATGAGGTGCTGACTCCTTATGTGTCGCGTACAGAAACAGGCGCCTATGTTGTGGTACTGAAAAACAGGGAAGATGAGGTCTGCTGTGTGGTGGAGCTGGAATGCCGTGAAGTGTAGCGGAGGCCGGCAGTAAAATGACAGAGGATGGCCTGAAAGAAACAAATGACAGAGGATGACCTGAAGAAACAAATGGCAGTGGATGACTTGGAAGAAACGAAAGCAGGTGAAATGACCTATGGTTACACTGAATGATTATCTGTATTCCGGAGATACCGTACTGCGTATTTTGCAGAAATATATGCAGGATTTACGGAAGGAAGCAAAGGAGACGCACAACGAAATTGATCTGGCGCATTGTAATTTCCTGATTCAGATCATGGAACTGTTAGAGCATAATGACTTCCTGACAGCGCAGTCCCAGAAGATCCGGGAATTCTATAAATATATGGCGAGAGAGTATCCGTATCTTTCCTTTACCTTTAAAGGGAGAATCAAGTCGCTCATCCGTGCGGAAGAGAAGTTCAACGGATATGTGGTGGAATATATTTATGATTATTATACGAAATACCATGAATATCCTTCGGTGCCTGAATTAAAAGAAAAGCTGAACTGCTTCCGGGATCTGATCGCATACCGTATCGTGGTATCGATGCCCCGGTGTCATTTAAAGAATTCTTCGGAGCGTGAACCGGAAGAAATCCGGCATCTGTATGAAATTGCGAATGTACTTCCGAATTTTCTGGAGGAAAGGGGATTTACCGTGGAACCGACCGGAGGAGTCAAGGAGAGCCGTTCCCCATTGTTATCCGATGAAGTACGTCCCTATTACAGGGATTATATTGAGGGAGAAAATCCGGGTAATTACCGTTCCCTTCATATTACCTTTTACGATAACAGCGCAAGGTGTTACATGGAAATGCAGCTCCGGACGAAGGAAATGGATGATATTGCAGAGATTGGTTCTGCCAATCATCAGGCATATGAAAAGCGTCAGGAGGAGTCCCGTGCCAGGAGAGATGCAATCCCGGAGGGAGAATGCATTTACTTTGATGAAGCATATGAGCGGGGAATGCTTTTGCAGAGGCTGAATTTAGCTGACGTGGATGTCAACATGTTTGCAGCCGTAAGCAATACCCTTATGAATGACGGGTGTGGCTTATTCCGCGGCCGGCTGATTTTACCGTATGAACACTTATCACGCTTCCAGAATGATCTGATTGATTAATAAGAAAGGTGACATAGATGTCAGAAGTAACCAAGAGAGCATTGGAGCAGTCCTTAAAGAATCTGCTGCTGAAAAAGCCGTTAAATAAAATTACGATTAATGATATTGCGGAGGACTGCGGAATCAACCGCATGACGTTTTACTATCATTTCAAGGATATTTATGATCTGGTGGAATGGTCGTGCCTTGAGGATGCCCAGAAGGCCCTGAAGGAAAAGAAGACCTACGACACCTGGCAGGAGGGACTGCTGCAGATCTTTTATGCAGTGAGGGAAAATAAGCCTTTTATCATGAATGTGTATCACTGCGTAGACCGGGCGCAGGTGGAGAAGTATCTGACGCCGCTTACGGATGAGCTGCTGATGGGTGTCATTGAAGAAAAGTCCAGGGGAGTGCAGGTGCGCAGTGAGGATAAGGAATTTATTGCACGGATCTTTTCCTACTGCTTTATAGGAATGATGCTCGACTGGATAAGGGATGATATGAAAGAGCAGCCTGAGATTATCGTGGACAAGCTGGCGTTGGTATTGAAGGATGCCGTAACCAATGCCATTGAGCGCATGAGAGTATGAGCGTATGATAATATGAGAATATGAGGCTCTTTGCGGAATACATCAAAACGGTTGATTTGATAAAATTTTATACAATATGAAGGCTTCTGATAAAAGTTTTATCAGGAGTCTTTTTCTGTTTATAGTAAAGGATTCGGGGCAGACTTATAATAGACTCATAACAAAGAGATACAGGAAAGAAAACAATTTCACTGTAAATCAGAAACCCATAGGAACAGGCTTACAAGATAAGCAGACAACCATTTATTCAAGGAGGTAATTGATTATGTATTATTCAGCAGGTACTTATGAAGCTTTTGCACATCCGGAGAAGCCGCAGGGCGTTGACAACAAATCCGCATATATTATAGGAACAGGCCTTGCAGGACTGACCGCAGCATTTTATCTGGTACGTGATGGTCAGATGAAGGGAGAACACATTCATTTATTGGAAAAGCTGGAGCTGGCAGGCGGAAGCTGTGACGGCCGCAAGGATATCACCAAGGGCTTTTACATGAGAGGCGGACGTGAGATGGATAACCATTTCGAGGTTATGTGGGATGTTTTCCGTGATGTTCCTTCCATTGAAACCGAGGGCGTATCCGTATTGGATGAATATTACTGGTTAAACAAGCATGATCCGAACTATTCCCTTTGCAGAGCATCCGTAAACCGTGGTGAGGATGCCCACACCGATAAGCAGTTTAAGCTGGATAAGGAATCCGCAATGGCACTTTCCCAGCTGTTTATTACACCGGAGAAGGATCTGGAAGGAAAGAAGATTTCTGATGTGCTGCCGGATTCCTTCTGGGAGACAAACTTCTGGCTTTACTGGCAGACGATGTTCGCATTCCAGCGTTGGTCCAGTGCTTTGGAAATGAAGCGTTATCTTTGCCGTTATGTTCATCATATTGACGGACTTCCGGATTTCAGTGCACTCCGTTTTACCAAATATAACCAGTACGAGAGCATGATTCTTCCCTTGGTTAAATATCTGGAGGCACATGGTGTCAAGATTGAATATGGCATGGATGTGAAGAACGTCATTATCGATAAGGCTGGTGATAAGAGGGTTGCAAAGCAGATCGTTTATGTAAAGGATGGACAGGAACAGACCATTGACCTCATTGAGGATGATCTGGTATTTATTACCAATGGCTGCTGTACCGATACCTCCTGCTATGGCGATCAGACGCATACACCGGATTTGAGTCAGGTAAAGAATGGTGCCGGAGAGTCCTGGGATATGTGGAAAAACATTGCAGCTCAGGCAGAGCATGGTGAATATGGTAATCCGGATGCATTCTGCAGCGATGTGGATGCAACCAACTGGATGAGCGCTACGGTAGCAACCTCCAATGAAGAGATTATTAAGCACATTATGAATGTCTGCAAGCGTGATCCCAGAACCGGTAAGGTTACAACCGGTGGTATTGTAACCGTAAAGGACAGTACAGAAAACTGGTATCTGTCATGGACCATTAACCGTCAGCCGCAGTTCAAGTCCCAGGACAAGAACATGGTGCTTATATGGTTATATTCCCTCAATACCAATAAGCCCGGTAATTATGTACAGAAAGCAATGCGTGACTGTACCGGTGAAGAGGTCTGCCAGGAATGGCTGTATCATATCGGCGTTCCGACCGACCGGATTGAAGAGCTTGCCAGGAATGCATGTAACACAACGACCTGCTTCATGCCGTATATCAATGCATTCTTCCAGCCCAGAAAGTGGTCCGACCGTCCGTTGGTTGTACCGGAAGGTGCAGTAAACTTCGCATTCCTTGGACAGTTCGCAGAGACGCCGCGTGATACCATTTTCACAACCGAGTACTCCATGCGTACCGGTATGGAAGCGGTTTACACCCTGCTGAATGTAGACCGTGGTGTGCCGGAAGTCTGGGGCAGCAAGTATGATGTCCGTGAACTGCTTCGAGCCTGCTACTATGCAATCGACAAGAAGCCGATCACCGAAATGAAGCTTTCCCTTAAGGAAAAGGAGCTTCTCCGTATCGTGCTTAAGAAGGTAAAAGGAACGGATCTTGAGATCCTGCTGAAGGAAAGCGGATTGATTGGGTAAAAAAGATAACAGGAAATGCAGGAGAAGCTTTCAGCATAAAAAGTAATGATGAGACCGGATATCTGTTGCGTGCAGATATCCGGTCTTATTACTTTTTAGGGGCATATGAATTGCAGTTGCTGCTAAAAAAACCCAATTGAATGAAAAAGACTGGATGTATGAGAAGAGAAATGTGTTATATACCCAATGTCGTGGAAAGCGTTGGGTATGAATAGAGAAAAGAATAGAGAAAAGGTAAATAAAAACCCATGAAGCTATATTTTATGATAGAATGAAAATACCAAACTCAAGAGGAGGAATAATCATGGTAAAACGTGTAAAGAGACTTATGATCGCGGCATCTCTTCTTATGCTGTTGGGTGCCTGTGGTAAGGCAGAAGCAGATCTGCCAGGTACGGAGACAGAGGTAGAGGTACAGGAGGAACAGACACAGGAGGATCTGGAGGATCCGTCTGCCATGGGTAAAGAAGAAACGACCGGACAGGAAGAAGAAGGCACCGCAAAGGCAGGTGAAGATTCAGAAACATCAGCAAATTCAGAGACTACGGAGATTCCGGACGATGCCGTGATGATTCAGGATGTGGCGGTACGGCTCCTTAGCGTAGAAGCGGATGAAAATATCGGACTGATGCGGAGAACCTTTGAAGCATATGGTGACCAGGCTGTGATTGAGAAAATTTTCCGGGGAAGCAATACGGTTATGGAAAAGGATGCACAGAAAGTAACTGTGACAGAAACAGCCTTTTTTAATAGTGTGGATGAAGTATGGAAGCTGTCCTGCCTTCTCGATGGAGAGGGTGCGGAATACACCTTTGAGGAAGGACAGATAACGGCGATGGAACAGAAAGAATTCACAGCAGCTACAGATAGCGGCAATCAGGCCGAAGTGATTCTGACTCCTTATGGGGTATGGATTCAGAGTGTGGACAACTGGATGGTGATGTCGGAGGCTTATCAGTTTACGGCAGAGCTTGCAGATGGAAGTGAGGATGAAATTGTAATTCTGCCGCTTACCAGAAGCCGGCAGGCAAGAAGTCAGGAGATGAAGGAGCTTCCGTACCTGGGCGATGGCTATGTGCTTGGAGAAGAGCTGCAGGATGAAAATGGTGATACCCGGGGCGGCAGATTCATTTTCTTCGAAGAAGTTTCACTGGATGATTTGGTGGATGTACATATCTACCAATAAAGGGATCCATGATAAAAGATAAGATCTGATTAAAAGAAAAGAGCCAGATATTTGTCAGGAATACAGATATCTGGTTTTTATTTTGAAATAAAATACTCTTCATGAAAAAGTTGCACAAAGATTGTATATGATATGATAATATAGATGTGAAAGTAAGGTGACAAATCTTAATAAGAACAGGAGAACACTATGGGATTATTTCATTGGGGAAAGAAATTTGGAAAGGAATAAACTTATGAGGGTTATGGAATACATCAGAGAGCACCGGGAGGATGAAAATCCGTTTGAGTGCGTGATTCTGCCGGATGGAAGTGTGGATGCGCCTGTACCGTCCCATATTGAGAAGCTGGCACAGATTGCGGGAGAGGACAAGATCTCTTTAAATAAGAAGATGGAGAAAAATATGGAGCCGTTGTTTTTCATGGTGGAGTATACGGGATGTATGCTCGTCTGGGAAACAAGGGTGGTAGAACCGTCCCATCCAACGAAAGAGCAGAAAGAAACGCTGGAGCTTCTTTATGATGCAGCGATGCTTTCTCCAGGACTTAAGAAGGAGCAGGCAGGACCGGAGTATGAGGCCTGTGTCAGACGGGTGAAAGCAGATGAGTTGCCATACATATGAGAAAATGATCCAGTGGATCATTTTTGGAGTGAAGGAATTCATATCGTAACAGTTCAGCCATGCCCATTCATAAGCTGCCGGATGGTACAGATTGGCTGACAAATATACGTGTTTTCCGGCAGCTTATTTCATGTCGGGCGTCCGCCCTATAGAAATGATTGTATAAGCTGCCCTTAGTGAGCAGGCTCCCACGGTCATTTTACACAATCATTTCTGCATGACTGAACTGTAACACCCATATTGACAAGAAACCGATATACTGTTTATAATAACTTAGAACAAAGGCGTTCTTATATGCACGATAGAAATCGATGGATATAGGGATGCCTTTACGCATTTTATAGGGAAATTTACATTTTTAAGGAAAACAGAAAGGACACAGCTTATGAAGAAGGGTTATACGAAGGAAGACATTTTAAGAATGGTAGAAGAAGAGGATGTGGAGTTTATCCGTCTGCAGTTTACCGATATGTTCGGATGCCTGAAGAATATGGCGATTACCGTAAGCCAGTTGGAGAAGGCGCTGAACAACCAGTGTATGTTTGACGGCTCCTCCATTGAAGGGTTTGCAAGAATCGAGGAATCGGATATGTATCTTTATCCGGATCTTGATACCTTTACGATTCTGCCCTGGAGACCGCAGCCGGGAACCGTTGCAAGACTGATCTGTGATGTATACAGGAGCGATGGAACACCGTTTCAGGGAGATCCGAGACAGGTGCTGAAAAAGGCAGTTGCCCATGCGGCAGAGCTTGGCTATGAGTTCGAGGTCGGACCTGAGTGTGAATTCTTTTTATTTAATGTAGACGAAAACGGAAGACCGAGCACAGAATCCTATGAGCAGGCAGGCTATTTTGATCTGGATCCGCAGGAAATCGGTGAAAATGCAAGACGTGACATGGTTTTAACCTTGGAGGATATGGGACTTGGTGTGGAAGCCTCCCATCATGAGGCAGCTCCTGCCCAGCATGAAATTGATCTGAAATATGATGAAGCAATTTCAACAGCGGATAATCTGATGACCTTTAAGATGGCGGTCAAGACGATTGCAAAGCGTCATGGACTGCATGCGACCTTTATGCCCAAGCCGAAGTTCGGCATTAACGGCTCCGGTATGCATATCAATATGTCCCTGAATCGTGACGGACAGAACATTTTTAATGACCCGTCCGGTGAACTGGGATTAAGTAAAGAAGCTTATTATTTTATGGGTGGAATCATCCGTCATATGAAGGGGATGACCCTGATTACCAATCCGCTTGTAAATTCCTATAAAAGACTGGTGCCCGGATATGAAGCACCGGTTTATATTGCGTGGAGTGCAAGCAACCGGAGTCTGGCTGTGCGTGTGCCGTTTGCACAGGGAGCGGGAAGCCGTATTGAGCTCCGGTGTCCGGACCCGGCAGCCAACCCTTATCTGGCACTTGCCGTATGTCTGGAAGCAGGACTCCAGGGAATTATTAAGAAGATTGAACCTCCGAAGAGCGTAGACTGTAATATTTTTGCCATGAGTGAGGAAGAAAAGGCAGTGAAGAATATTGAAGCTGTGCCGGATTCACTGGATGAGGCGATGGAGGAATTCGAAAAGGATACCTTCGTGCAGGAGATTTTAGGAGAGCACATGGCGAAGAAATATCTGGCAGTGAAGAAGCAGGAATGGGCAGAATACCGTGAACAGATTACCGACTGGGAGACGAAGAAGTATCTGAACCAATTCTAGAGGGGAGATCCGGAGATGGGTAATATTATCATTACATTTCTCAGGATAAATGATGCTCAGAATATCAGGAATATTCTTGTCCGAAACGGATGGGGCAATGTCAGTATCTGTACATCGGGAGCCGGAACCCTTGCCATGGCCGATCAGTTGGAGAGCGGTGTAGTCATCTGTGGATACCGTCTTCCGGATATGGCATATATGCAGCTCAAGGAGGATCTTCCGGCAGGCTTTCAGATGCTTCTCATTGCATCAAACAGTGTTATGACAGGGGCGTCTTCTGCTGAGGTGACGCATATGGAAACACCGCTCAAGGTACAGGAGCTGATCCAGACCATTCATTTCATGGAGGAGGATGCAGCAAGACGAAGGAGAAAACGGCGGGAACAGCCGCGGCAGCGAAGTCCGGAGGAACGTGCAATGATCCAGCAGGCAAAGGAGCTTCTGATGAAGAGTAATCATATATCTGAGGATGAAGCACACAAATACTTATTAAGAACCAGTATGCAAAGTGGCAGAAATCTGTTTGAAACAGCGCAGATGGTACTGCTGCTCAAAAATAAATAAAAGAGGTAAAAGCGATGACACGTGTGAATGAAAACTATTTAAAGCTTCCCGGAAGCTATCTGTTTTCCACGATTGGAAAGAAGCGTAAGGCTTATGCAGAAGCACATCCGGACAGCAATATCATCAGTCTTGGGATCGGAGATGTTACCCAGCCGTTAGCTCCGGCCATTATTACGGCACTGCATAAGGCTGTGGATGAGATGGCGAATGCGGAAACCTTCCATGGCTATGCACCGGATCTCGGATACGAATTTTTAAGGGATGCAATTGCGAAGAATGATTATCAGGATCGTGGCTGCGAGATTTATGCAGACGAAATATTTGTTTCCGATGGAGCAAAATGTGACTGTGGTAATATTCAGGAGATTTTCAGTGCGGATGCAAGGATTGCAGTGTGCGATCCGGTATATCCGGTTTATGTTGACACCAACGTAATGGCAGGAAGAACCGGAGAGTACGATCCGAAGTCCGAAACCTGGAGCAATGTGATCTACATGCCCTGTGTGGCAGCCAATAACTTTGCACCGGAGCTTCCGAGGGAGGTACCTGACCTCATTTACCTGTGCTTCCCGAACAATCCGACGGGTGCAACCATTACCAAAGCACAGCTTCAGGAATGGGTTGATTATGCAAACCGTACCGGCTCTGTCATCATTTATGATGCTGCTTACGAAGCATATATTTCAGAAAAAGATATTCCACATTCGATTTATGAATGTGAAGGGGCGAGAACCTGTGCGATCGAGATGCATTCCTTCTCCAAGAATGCAGGCTTTACCGGCGTGCGTCTGGGATATACGGTTATTCCGAAGGAATTGACCTGTGGAGGTGTTGCCCTGCATGGCTTATGGGCAAGAAGACATGGAACGAAATACAACGGTGCTCCCTATATTGTACAGCGTGCCGGAGAAGCGGTTTATTCTCCGGAAGGAAAGCAGCAGTTAAAGGAGCAGGTCGCTTATTATATGAAGAATGCCGCTTATATCCGCGAAGAGCTGACTGATGCAGGCTTTACGGTATCGGGTGGTGTGAATGCTCCTTACATCTGGTTAAAGACCACGAACGGCATGACCAGCTGGGAATTCTTCGATTATCTGCTGGAAAGAGCCAATGTGGTTGGTACTCCGGGATCGGGCTTTGGACCGAGCGGAGAGGGGTACTTCCGCCTGACCGCATTCGGCAGCCATGAGAGTACGAAGGAGGCCGTACGCCGGATTAAGGCGCTGTAAAAATAGTGTCTTTAGCCACTCCGTTATGGAGTGGCTGTATAGCTTTAAAGATTGATGCCACTATCTGTGGAATAAGAAAGCAGGGGATCGAGATCGGATCCCTTCAGCATATGGATCAATGCCTGAACCGGAGGTGTCAGTGGGTGCAGAGGATTCCGGATCAGGCAGATCTGTCTTTTGGGAATGAAAAAATCTGTGTTCAGCTGTATAATTCCGTAATTAATTAAATAATAGCGGGCAAACTTAAAAGGAACGAGCCCGATTCCCAGATTGTGGACTGCGGCCGGTGCGATCAGATCGTTGGAGTTCAGCTCAATATTGGGGGTAAGTTCATACCCCTGCTCCTCAAAAAGAGTATCCCAGAATCTGCGGGATGCAGTTCCGGTTTCCATGGAAATGATTGGATAAGTCAGAATCTCTTCCATGGAAAGAATCCGGTTCTCCAGATAGGAATAACGGCTGCCGGCAATCAGAATATCCTGAAAATCGGAAACCTGGGTAACCTCAAAATCATAACAGTTATCAAGTGGTGTGATACTCAGGGCAAAATCAGAGGTTTCTTCACGCAGCGAAGTAATTGCAGTTGGAAAGGAATGCGCGTGGATCTGCAGCTTAACATTGGGAAAGCAATGCTGGAACCGCTCCATAAAGGGAAGCAGAAAATAGCGCATGGTCAGCTCGGTAGCACTGATGGTGATTCTGCCATCCTGGTTCGTTACGTATTCCCTGATAACCTCCTGAGCCTGTCCCATTTGCTGGCAGGGATGGCTGATCTGGCGATAAAGGCGCTGACCCTCCGATGTCAGGGAAACCCCCTTTTGTGAACGGAGAAACAGCTGGCAGTTAAGAACTGCTTCGAGATTCTTTATGTATTTTGTAACGGTTGGCTGTGTCAGACACAGATGACTGGCAGCCAGAGTAATACTGTGACTTCTTGCTACTTCATAAAACACCTTATAATAGTCAAAGCTGATTTCCATCAGATTCTGCATAAAAACTCCCCCTCTGAAGTATGGTTTATCTATTGCGTTAAGTATAATATAGTCCATTCGAAAAATCTATGGACAATACAAAAAAAGTGAATTATGGAATTATAAATTTTTGTATTATAATATTTGCGTTGAGATACGGGACAGAAACCGTTATTACACATTAATAAAAGGAAAGGAAGTGCGAAGATGGGTAACTTGGGACAAGCACTCAGGGAAGAGCTGAACTGTGAAAGCGTTTTTACGATCGGCGGTATCGGGATCTATGAATCGGTTGTTGTCACCTGGATCATTATGGCCGTTGTCCTGCTCTTATCACTGATTCTGACCAGAAATCTGAAGGTTGAACATCCGGGAAAAAGGCAGCTGCTTTTGGAACAGGCGGTAACCTCGCTGGAAGGAATCACGGAAGGTATTCTGGGAGCAGATGGTAAGCGGTATGCAGCATATCTGACATCAGTGCTTATGTATCTTGGTATTGCAAACCTGATCGGAATTCTGGGCTTTAAACCACCGACCAAGGATCTGAATGTAACAGCTGCCCTGGCTATTATGAGTATCGTTCTCATAGAGTACGCAGGAATTCATCAGAAGGGTGTAAAGCGCTGGCTTAAGGGCTTTGCAGAACCAATTGCATTGGTTGCACCGATCAATGTACTTGAACTCTTTATCAAACCGTTGTCACTTTGCATGCGATTGTTTGGTAATGTACTTGGTGCTTTTGTCATTATGGAACTGATTGAGTACATTATGCCGGTCGGTTTACCGGTCGTATTCAGTATGTATTTTGATATTTTTGATGGATTGATACAGGCCTATGTTTTTGTGTTCCTGACAGGTCTGTTCATAAAAGAAGCAATGGAATAAGGCAGCGGGGAACGATAAACAGGAAACAGCTGTAATCAGGTAAAAGAAAAAGGACAAAAAAAGGATAAGAAAAGAGGAGAAAAATTATGAGCACAACACTTATCGCAATTGGTGCAGGTATTGCAGTATTAACAGGTATTGGTGCAGGTATTGGTATTGGACTGGCTACATCCAAGGCAACAGAGGCAGTTGCAAGACAGCCTGAAGCAGAAGGCAAGATAACCAAGCTGCTGCTATTGGGTTCGGCACTTGCAGAGGCAACTGCAATTTATGGCTTTGTTATCGGACTTCTGATTATTATTCTGCTTAGCTGATCAGAATAGGAAAGGAATGAAAACATATGTTAAAACTAGATATTAATCTGCTGTTTACCGTTATCAACCTGGTGGTATGGTATCTGTTGATCAAAAAATTCCTTTTTAAGCCGGTGAATAACATTATTTCCAAAAGAGAAGAGGCTATTGCAGACCGTTACCGGGAGGCAGAGCAGGAAAAGGTGCAGGCAGGTGAACAGAAGCAGAAGTATGAGGCCTTACAGAGCAGCATCCAGGATGAAAAAACAAAGGTGATGCAGAAAGCACAGGAGGATGCCAGAGAAGCTTACCGGCAGATCGTTGATGAAGCAAACCGGAAAGCCGGAGAGATCATGGAGGATTCCAGAAAGACAGCAGAGCTGGAGCATACAAAGATGGTAGAACGTGCCGAGAAGGAAATCCGCTCCCTGCTTTTTGAAGCCGCATCGGAAGGAATGCAGAAGAAAGACAATAACAGTGAATTATATGACAAATTTTTGATAAAAGCAGGTGAGAGTGAGCATGCAGAATCTTAATATTTATCTGGAAAAAATGATAGGTGAGCAGATTACGGAGAAGTCGCTTGATGAAGCTCTGGATCTGCTGCAGATGGTACCGGAGATACAAAAACAACTGGATGATCCCACTGCTTCACAGGAGAACAGGGAAAAACTGATCCGGAAGCTTTTTCCACTGGAGATCAGGGGACTTCTCGGACTTCTTTCCAGGGATCATCAGGTATCTGAGCTGGCAGCATTGAAAAAGGAATATGGTGCATTAAGGTCAGAAGAGAAGGAACCTCTTAACTGTGTACTTGAATATGTGACCGAACCGACAGATAAGCAGTCAGATGGAATAATTCGTTTCCTGAAAGAAAAATATCCGGGAAGAGTCTTAAACCTGACTAAGAAGCAGAATACAGATCTGGGAAATGGATTTGTCCTGCGGGCAGGAAGCGAAGAATATGACTGGAGTATGAAGGGCCGGGCAGCATTATTAAAAAAGAGGATTGATTCCATGGAGCTGTCTGGAAAGGATTCTCTGCTGGTGCAGAAGGGTATCATCAGCATTCTGAAGGATAGTCTTGAAAATATTGAGGTATCCGGAAATGAAGTGGGAATTGTTAACAGCATCGGCGACGGAATCGTTTATGTGGATGGAATTGATCATGCCATGTATGGCGAGATAGTGATCTTTGAGAATGGGCAGAAGGCTATGGTACAGGATGTCCGTGAGGATGAGGTCGGCTGTATTTTGTTTGATGATGAGGAAGAAATCGAAGAAGGCACGAAGGTGGTTCGAAGCGGACGTATGGCAGGAATTCCGGTAGGTGATGAATTTATCGGAAGAGTTGTGAATGCGCTGGGAGTACCGATTGACGGCAAGGGAGAAATCAGTGCCTCGGATTATCGTCCGATTGAGCAGCCGGCTCCCGGAATTGTGGACAGGAAGTCAGTGGATACGCCTCTGGAAACCGGTATTCTTTCCATTGACTCCATGTTTCCGATCGGACGTGGGCAAAGAGAGCTGATTATTGGAGACCGTCAGACCGGTAAAACTTCAATTGCAGTAGATACCATTCTGAACCAGAAGGGAAAGAAGGTTATCTGTATTTATGTAGCAATCGGACAGAAGGCCTCTACGGTTTCCAAGCTGGTGCATACACTGGAAAAGCATGGGGCAATGGACTATACCATCGTTGTATCTTCAACGGCGAGTGATCCGGCACCGCTTCAGTATATTGCACCATATTCCGGTACGGCGCTTGCCGAGTACTTCATGTATCGGGGGCAGGATGTGCTGATCGTATATGATGATCTCTCCAAGCATGCGGTAGCTTATCGTGCATTGTCCCTTCTGCTGGAGCGTTCCCCCGGCCGTGAGGCATATCCCGGAGATGTGTTTTATCTGCATTCCAGACTTCTTGAGCGTTCCAGTAAGCTGAGTGATGCATTGGGCGGCGGTTCCATCACGGCACTTCCAATTATTGAAACACAGGCAGGAGATGTATCCGCTTATATCCCGACCAATGTCATTTCTATTACAGACGGACAGATATTTCTGGAGAGCAATCTGTTCTTCTCCGGTATGCGCCCTGCTGTTAACGTGGGACTTTCGGTATCACGAGTAGGTGGTGCAGCACAGACAAAGGCAATGAAAAAGGCAGCAGGAAGTGTCCGTATTGACCTTGCACAGTACCGGGAAATGGAAGTATTTACGCAGTTCAGTTCGGATCTGGATGCTGTTACCATGCAGCAGCTCCAGTATGGAAAAGGATTGATGGAGCTGTTAAAACAGCCTCTGGAGCATCCGATGTCCCTGCATGAACAGGTTATTACCCTGTGCAGTGCCACTAATAAGCTGTTTCTGGATATCCCGGTATCGGGGCTTAAGGATTTTCAGGCAAAATTACTGGCTTACATGGACGAAAAGCATCCGGAGATCGGAAACGAAATTGAACAGATGAAGTCGCTGAGTGATGATCTGGTACAAAGGATTATTTCAGCAGTGAAGGAATATAAAAGTCAGGTGGTGAACTGACATGGCGGGTTTAAGAGAGATTCAGGGCAGGATCAGAAGCATCGAGGACACACGTAAGATTACAGGTGCAATGTATATGATCTCATCTACCAAACTGAAAAAGGCAAAAAAGGATCTGGAAAAGACGGAACCATATTTTTATATGCTGCAGTCTACCATTGAGCGTATCATGCGCCATCTTCCGGAAATGGAGCATCCGTATTTCGAAGATACTTCCAAAGAGGCTTCCAGGATAGGACTGCTGGTGATTACCGGAGATAAGGGACTGGCGGGGGCTTATAATCATAATGTCCTGAAGCTGGCACAGCAGTTTCTGGACTGCGCCGGAAAGCAGGTGAGCCTGTTTGTGGTAGGAGAACTGGGAAGACAATATTTTGCAGGTCGGAAGATCCCGATTGCAGAGAATTTTACCTATACCGTTCAGGATCCGACCTTTGACAGAGCCAGATGGATCTGCAATATTCTGATTGAAAAATATATGACAGGCGAAATTGAAGAGCTGCATGTTATTTATACCCGTATGGAAAACAGTATGCTGTGTCAGGCAGAGGATAAACAGCTTCTGCCATTGTCCGGAAAACAGCTTCCGGCTCCGCCTGCCGATGTATATCAGGAAGAATTTAAACTGGAGCCTTCCGCCAGGGATGCTGTAGATATGATCGTGCCAAATTATCTGGCAGGTTTTATTTATGGAGCTCTGGTAGAGGCCTTCTGCAGTGAACAGAATGACCGGATGCTTGCGATGGAGGCAGCTACGGATAATGCAGATAAGCTGCTGCATGATTTGAATATTCTGTATAATCGTGCAAGACAGGCACAGATTACGCAGGAAATTACTGAGGTGTCAAGCGGAGCACGTGCACAGCGCAAAAAACGTAACAACAAGAAGAAACGGGCTGCAATGCTGCAGCGGAGAATAGAAGAGGTGAATGTGTGATGGAAAAAGGAAAAATCATACAGATATCGGGTCCTGTCGTTGATGTAATGTTTGAAAAGGGACCACTTCCACATATTAAAGAAGCGCTTACTGTAGAGAACCAGGGAAAGCAATGCGTCATGGAGGTGGCAAAGCAGCTTGGTAATAATATCATCCGCTGTATTATGCTTTCTGCCAGTGAGGGACTTTGCAGGGATATGGAGGTGACACCGACGGGAGCCGGAATTACGGTTCCGGTAGGAGAAAAGACTCTGGGAAGATTATTTAATGTTCTGGGAGAAGCCATTGATGACGGAGAACCGGTTACAGACAGTAAAAGGTGGTGTATTCACAGAAAACCACCGACATTTGAAGAGCAGAGCCCTGTGGTAGAGATTCTGGAGACAGGAATCAAGGTAATTGATCTTCTGGCGCCCTATGCCAAGGGAGGTAAAATCGGACTGTTTGGAGGTGCCGGTGTAGGAAAGACTGTTCTGATCCAGGAGCTGATCCGTAATATCGCGACAGAACACGGAGGTTATTCCATCTTTACGGGTGTCGGTGAGCGTTCAAGGGAAGGAAATGATCTATGGACCGAAATGAAGGCATCCGGTGTTCTTGAAAAGACAGCGCTTGTGTTCGGTCAGATGAACGAGCCGCCCGGAGCCCGTATGAGAGTTGCAGAAACAGGTCTGACAATGGCAGAATATTTCCGGGATGAAATGAACCAGAATGTGCTTTTGTTTATTGATAATATTTTCCGTTATGTACAGGCGGGCAGTGAGGTATCCGCACTGCTTGGACGTATGCCGTCTGCTGTTGGTTATCAGCCCACACTGGCTACGGAAATGGGTGAATTACAGGAAAGAATTGCGTCGACAAGAAAGGGCTCTGTTACTTCGGTACAGGCAGTTTATGTGCCGGCCGACGACCTGACAGACCCGGCACCGGCTACCACATTTGCCCATCTGGATGCGACCACTGTTCTTTCAAGAAAAATTGTTGAACAGGGAATTTATCCGGCGGTTGATCCGCTGGAATCCTCATCACGTATTCTGGAAGCAGACATAGTGGGACAGGAGCATTATGAAACAGCCAGAAAGGTGCAGGAAATGCTGCAGAAATATAAGGAACTGCAGGATATTATTGCAATTCTCGGTATGGAGGAGCTGTCTGAGGAGGATAAACTCACGGTGAACCGTGCAAGAAAGATTCAGAGATTCCTTTCCCAGCCCTTTCATGTGGCAGAAAACTTTACCGGTATTCCGGGAAAATATGTGCCGCTTAAGGATACGATACGTGGCTTTCAGGCAATTATTAACGGAGAGGCAGATGCCTATCCGGAGGCTGCTTTCTTTAATGTTGGAACCATTGAGGATGTGGCAGAAAAGGCGAAGAGCATGGAAAGTGCTCTGTAGGCAGACATAATCTGTTCAAAGCTGTGTGCAGCTGTATGCAGCGTTTCATTCAGCCGGAGTCCATATCTCCGGCTGGGCTGAAAGGAGTTTGGAATGTCAGAATTTTATCTAAAAATGATTTCCAGTAATGGAGTGTTTTATGAAGGAATGTGCAACTCACTGATTGTTCCGGCACCGGATGGGGAAAGAGCTGTCATGGCGCATCACGAGGAGCTGATGATCGCTGTGACAGAAGGAGAAGCCAGGTTTCGTAAGCAGGAAGGAGAAGACTTCAGCTGTGTTGTGGTAGGACGTGGCTATTGCCAGGTGGCAAACAACAGAGTGGTATTTCTGGCAGAAACTATGGAAAGACCGGAAGAGATTGATGAAAAACGTGCCAGAGAGGCTCTCGAACGTGCGAACGAACGTCTGCGTCAGAAGCAGAGTATCCGTGAATATCATATGACCAGAGCTGCCATGGCAAGAGCCCTTGCCAGAATCAGGGAAACGGAAAAATATGCAGGGCATTAATGCTGGTAATAAGTATCTGGTTAAAACAGCAAAAGACCGCTGCTCCTTGACGGAGTCAGCGGCCTTTTTCACAACAACATTTATAGGAGCTATGTAAAGAGATTACTCAACATCCTGAAGTGCATCGTAATCTTCTTCGCCGGTACGAATCTTTACAACCTTGTCAACGTTGTATACGAAGATCTTACCATCACCGATATGTCCGGTGTACAGAGCCTTCTTGGCAGCTTCAATAACATCCTCAACAGGAATCTTGCTGACAACAACCTCGACCTTAACCTTAGGAAGTAAAGTTGCATCCATTTCAACGCCTCGGTACATTTCACCGGCACCCTTCTGGATACCACAACCCATAACCTGTGTAACGGTCATGCCGGTAACACCTAAGTCGTTCATGGCTTTCTTTAAGTAATCGTATCTGGAAAGCTTTGCAATAATCACAATCTTATGAATACCTGTCTCAAGGGAAACAGGAGCGGTAACAACCTTTACGGAAGCGTTCTTTGCAGCAGGTGAAGCTGCTTCGTAGGAATCGCTGCCAAGACTTGTGTTGGCATTTGTTTCCATCGTCATGGTGTTGGAAATATCCATGATGCTGAATCCGGAATAAGCAGATGCAAGACCATGCTCGGTAGGATCCAGACCAACAATTTCTTCTTCTTCCGTAACTCTTAATCCAACGGTTGCTTTAATAATTAAGAAGGTAATCGTAATGGTAACAGCGGTCCAGGCAGCAACACTGGCAAAGCCAAGAAGCTGTAAGCCAAACAGATGGAAGCCGCCACCATAGAATAAACCGGTATATGAATCATTTCCGGGAGCAGAGGTGGTTGCAAATAAACCAACTGCCAGGGTACCCCAGATACCGTTTAAGCAGTGAACTGCTACGGCACCAACCGGATCATCAACGCGGAGCCTGTAATCTAACAGCCAGACACCGAATACAACTAAAACACCGGATACGGCACCAATAACAATGGCACCAAAAGCATCGGTTACATCACAGCCAGCAGTTATTGCAACAAGACCTGCAAGGGATGCATTCAGACACATGGAAACATCGGGCTTGCCATACTTAATCCAGGTAAAAATCATACATACAACGGTAGCAATTGCAGGAGCAATGGTCGTTGTTACGAAAATGGATCCGAGCTGCTCTACGCTTGTGGCTGCAGCACCGTTGAAGCCATACCAGCCGAGCCAGAGAATGAATACACCGAGTGCACCGATCGTAATGTTGTGACCGGGGAAAGCATTTACCTTTATGATTTTGCCGCTTTCATCCTTTGTGTATTTACCGATACGGGGGCCTAAGAGAGCCGCACCGATTAATGCGGAAATACCACCAACCATGTGGATGGCACAGGAGCCTGCAAAATCATGGAAGCCTAACTGGGATAACCAGCCGCCGCCCCAGATCCAGTGTGCCTCAATGGGGTAGATCAATGCAGAAATTACTGCAGAATAAATACAATAGGATAAAAATTTGGTTCTTTCTGCCATGGCGCCGGAAACGATAGTTGCAGTCGTCGCACAGAATACAAGGTTGAATACGAAATTGGACCAGTTGAAGTCTGCGTAGCTGGTGAAAATATCAAACCCCGGCTTACCAATGAGACCGACCAGATCCTCACCAAGTAAGAGGCTGAAACCAATTAAAATAAATACTACGGTACCAATACAAAAATCCATCAAATTCTTCATGATGATGTTACCGGTATTCTTGGCTCTGGTAAAACCAGCCTCCACCATTGCAAAACCGGCCTGCATCCAGAACACCAGCGCTGCGCCAATCAAGAACCAGACGCTGAAAACTTCACTGCTTACGGCACTTAAAATTTCTTCTGTCATAATACATCTCCTCCTTTTTAACACATGATGTGGAATACCTGAAAAGTATGATTCATTTTATACGCCATTTTACCTTATGAAGCAAAACAGCGTGCATACTTTAGAAAGTATACACGCCATTGTGTCGTTTTTATGTATAACTATCCGGAACCATGTTTGAGGTGTGGAATAGTTACCGTCATTATTCTATTTATTTTTATTTACGATCAGATATGGAACAGCAGATCACCATACTGCGGGAACGGCCAGGAGCTTTCTGCAGTATCTACTTCGAGTGCATCACAGTCGCTTCTTAATGCTTCCATAGCAGGAAGGATCTGATCCTTATAGAAGGTTGCCTGAGCAAGGCCATCGGAAATCTTTCCGCCTTCTTCAAGGAGAGCAGCCAGTTTATTTGCTTTGTCATAAGCAGAATCTTCCAGTACAGAAAGCTTTTCAAGCAGATCTTTTTCCATCCTGCAGGATAAACCTTCGGTAACCGACAGCTTCTTCTTTGCAGTGGAAGCGAGGTTTCCGATATAGGAATTTACAGCAGGCAGAATCTGTTTCTTTGCCATGTCAACCATGGTAAGACCTTCAATGTTGATAACCTTGCTGTAGGTTTCCAGTAAGATCTCGTATCTGGATTCCATTTCCTTTTCGGTAAAGATTTTATGCTTGGTGAAGAGTTCTACATTCTTCGGTGCAAGGAAGGTAGGAAGGGCATCTACGGTAGTCTTTAAGTTCAGAAGACCTCTCTTTTTGGCCTCTGCTTTCCACTCATCCGAATATCCGTCACCGTTAAAGATAATTCTCTTATGCTCCTTAATGGTCTTTTTAATGAGTTCGTTGAGCTTTTCGGTGAAGTCCTCCGCACCCTCGAGCTCATCCGCAAACTGCTTTAATTCCTCTGCAACAATGGTATTGAGAATGATGTTCGGTCCGGAGATCGACTGGGAAGAACCAAGGCTCCGGAACTCGAACTTGTTACCGGTAAAGGCAAACGGTGAAGTACGGTTACGGTCTGTCGTATCCTTCGGGAAGGAAGGAAGTACATGAACACCGATTTCCATCTTTTCAATACCGCTTCCGTTATATGGCTTACCGCTTTCGATGGCTTCCAGGATAGCTTCCAGATCATCTCCAAGGAACATGGAAATGATAGCCGGAGGTGCTTCGTTAGCGCCCAGACGATGATCATTTTCAGCAGATGCAACGGAAACTCTCATCAGATCCTGATATTCATCCACCGCTTTGATGACTGCGGATAAGAATAAGAGGAACTGTGCATTTTCATAAGGAGATTTACCGGGCTCTAACAGGTTGACACCGGTGTCGGTTGTCAAAGACCAGTTGTTATGCTTACCACTTCCGTTCACACCCTTGAACGGCTTTTCATGAAGCAGGCAGACCAGATTATGTCTCTTTGCTACATTCTTCATGATTTCCATGGTGATCTGGTTGTGGTCGGTTGCAATATTGGTAGTAGAGAAGATCGGTGCCAGCTCATGCTGTGCAGGCGATACTTCGTTATGTTCGGTTTTCGCTAAAATACCTAGCTTCCATAATTCTTCGTTTAATTCCTTCATGAAAGCGGAAATTCTTGGCTTGATCGCTCCAAAGTAGTGATCCTCCATTTCCTGACCCTTCGGTGCCATCGCACCAAATAAGGTACGCCCGCAGTAAACAAGGTCTTTTCTCTGCTCGTATAAGTCCTTATCTACAAGGAAGTATTCCTGCTCGGGACCAACCGTTGTGATGACACGCTTTGCATCGGTGTTACCGAAGAGACGTAATACACGGACGGCCTGTTCGCCAAGGGCTTCCATGGAGCGGAGAAGAGGTGTCTTCTTATCCAGTGCTTCACCGCCGTAGGAGCAGAATGCGGTAGGAATACAAAGCACTCCGTCCTTTACGAAAGCGTAAGAGGTAGGATCCCATGCGGTATAGCCTCTTGCTTCAAAGGTGGCACGTAAGCCGCCGGAAGGAAAGCTGGATGCATCCGGTTCGCCTTTGATCAGCTCTTTACCGGAGAACTCCATGATGATGCGTCCGTCATTCTGTGGAGAAATGAAGCTGTCATGCTTTTCAGCGGTGATCCCGGTCATCGGCTGGAACCAGTGTGTATAATGGGTAGCTCCTTTTTCGATTGCCCAGTCCTTCATGGCAATGGCAACCACATTGGCTACAGTAATATCTAAATCTTTGCCATCCTCGATGGTCTTTTTTAAGGATTTGTAAATGTCTTTAGGAAGTTTATCTCTCATTATGGCATCGTTGAATACCATACTTCCGAAAATTTCTGGTACATTACTTCTCATAAATGGCCTCCTTTAAAATTGTTGTGATAGCTCAAAACCAATTCTGTTTTGAGGGTGGCTGCACAAGATGCGCGTCTTGTGCAGCGCTTTAAGGAAAACAATTTCCACATAAAAAAAGACGCCACAAGGATAAACCTCATAGCGCCTTTGCTTATGATAGTTCGGATTTTAGACCTAAAATTTCCGGTTGTCAATAGGTTTTTTAAAAAAATCAGAAAAAATTTTCCGATAAACGGCATACGGAAAAACGTATTAATTAGGAAGTAATGCAGAATTGAGAAAAATGTCAAATTTCTATTGACATCACTGTAGAAACCGTTTAAAATGGCGCTTAGATAAAAATTGCATTATTGTATACAGGAAAAGACAAAGGAGTCTGTTGAGGGATAAGTGCCCTCATCGGACTCTTTTTTTTATTTATATTATTGGTTTTATGATTTTAGATATAAGGGTGAAATGAAAGGAGAACAATTATGTTTGACACGAAGAAAGATCTTCCACAGCCTGCTTTGTACCGGTCTTCATTTGAACATGATAACTGCGGTATCGGTGCAATTGTAGATATGAAAGGAAGAAAAACGCACAAAACAGTATCCGATGCGTTGAGCATCGTAGAAAACCTGGAGCACCGTGCAGGTAAGGATGCGGAGGGTAAAACAGGTGACGGTGTCGGTATCTTATTGCAGATCAGCCACAAGTTCTTTGTAAAGGCCTGCAGGGAAGCCGGAATTGTACTTCCGAAGGAACGGGAGTACGGTGTGGGAATGTTCTTCTTCCCGCAGGATGAATTAAAGAGAAACCAAAGCAAGAAGATGTTTGAAATCATCGTAGAAAAGGAAGGACTTGAATTCCTGGGATGGCGTGTGGTTCCGACCGTACCGGATGTACTCGGACAAAGAGCAATCGACTGTATGCCATATATTATGCAGGGATTCGTCAGGAAACCGGCAGAGACAGAAAAGGGCATTGATTTTGACCGGAAGCTGTATATCATAAGAAGAATTTTTGAACAAAGTACAGAGAATACCTATGTAGTAACGCTTTCCTCCCGAACGATTGCTTATAAAGGAATGTTCCTGGTAAAACAGCTTCGTACCTTTTATCCGGATCTGCAGAGCGAGGATTACTGTTCCGCAATCGCGCTGGTACATTCACGATTCTCTACCAACACGAATCCGAGCTGGGAAAGGGCTCATCCGAACCGGTTCATCGTGCACAATGGTGAGATCAATACCATCCGCGGTAATGCGGACAAGATGCTCGCAAGAGAAGAGACGATGGAATCTGAGTACTTAAAGGGAGAATTATATAAGGTACTTCCTGTGATTAATTCTTCCGGTTCCGATTCCGCAATGCTGGATAACACGCTGGAATTTCTGGTCATGAGTGGTATGCCGCTCCCGCTGGCCGTGATGATTACCATTCCGGAGCCGTGGGTCAATAACCGTACCATGTCCCAGAAAAAGAAAGATTTCTATAATTATTATGCAACAATGATGGAGCCGTGGGATGGTCCGGCGTCCATTCTGTTCAGCGATGGCGATATTATGGGAGCGGTGCTTGACCGTAACGGACTTCGGCCTTCCCGTTATTATATTACCGATGATCATCAGCTCATCCTTTCCTCCGAGGTCGGTGTGCTTCCGGTTGCTCCGGAGCATATCTTAAGAAAGGATCGTCTCCGTCCCGGTAAGATGCTGCTTGTCGATACCATAAAGGGTGAGATGATTGATGATGATGCCTTAAAGGAGCAGTACGCTTCCAGACAGCCTTACGGAGAATGGCTTGACAGCAATCTGGTAGAGTTGAAGAATCTGCATATTCCGAACGAAAAGGTTCCGGAATATACCTATGAAGAGCGTCAGCGTCTGCAGAAGGCGTTTGGTTATACCTACGAGGATTACCGCAACAGTATTTTACAGATGGCAAGAAACGGGCAGGAAGCCATTGCAGCCATGGGTATTGATACCCCGCTTGCCGTACTTTCCAAACACCATCAGCCACTGTTCCATTATTTTAAGCAGCTGTTTGCCCAGGTAACCAATCCACCGATTGACGCCATCCGTGAGGAAATTGTTACCTCTACCACGGTATTCATTGGTGAGGATGGTAACCTGTTAGAGGAAAAGGCAGGCAATTGTAAGGTATTACGTGTCAATAACCCGATTTTGACCAATACCGACCTTCTTAAGATTAAAAATATGAAGGAGGACGGCTTTCATGTAGAAGTGGTTCCGATCATTTACTATAAGAGCATGAGCCTGGAAAAAGCAATCGACCATCTGTTTATCGAGGTGGACCGTGCGTACAAAGAGGGTGCCAATATCCTGATCCTGTCAGACCGTGGCGTGGATGAAAACCACATGGCAATCCCTTCCCTGCTTGCGGTTTCCGCATTGCAGCAATACCTTGTTGCAACGAAGAAGAGAACGAGCGTTGCCATGATCTTAGAGTCCGGCGAGCCAAGAGAGGTACATCACTTTGCAACGCTGTTAGGCTACGGTGCGTGTGCAATCAACCCGTATCTGGCACTCGATACCGTAAAGGAACTGATCGAAAACAACATGCTCAACAAGGATTACTATGCAGCCGTGGATGATTATAATTCCGCTGTGTTACATGGTATCGTAAAGATTGCTTCCAAGATGGGTATTTCCACGATCCAGTCCTATGAGGGCTCCAAGAACTTTGAAGCAATCGGTATTGATTCCTCCGTGATTGACAAGTATTTCACGAATACGGTCTGCCGTGTGGGAGGCCTTACCCTGAAGGATATTCAGAAGCAGGTGGAAGAGCTGCATACCGAAGCCTTCGATCCGTTAGGACTTGAAAATGACCTGACTCTGGACAGCCCGGGCAGACATAAGATGCGTTCCGGGGCAGAAGAGCATCTGTACAATCCGCAGACGATTCATCTTCTTCAGGAATCCACGAAGCGAGGAGATTATTCCTTATTTAAACAGTATACCTCCCTTGTCAATGAAGAGGACAAGGTACGGAACTTACGTGGACTGCTTGATTTCAATTATGCAGCAGAGCCGGTTCCGATAGACGAAGTCGAGGATGTGGATTCTATCGTAACCCGGTTTAAAACCGGTGCGATGTCCTATGGTTCCATTTCCAAGGAAGCACATGAGACACTGGCAATTGCCATGAATACCCTTCATGGAAAATCCAATTCCGGTGAAGGCGGTGAGAGCATTGACCGTCTGACAATTGGCAAGGATGGATTAAATAAGTGTTCTGCAATTAAACAGGTGGCATCCGGACGATTCGGAGTAACCAGTGAGTATCTGGTAAGTGCGAAGGAAATCCAGATCAAGATGGCACAGGGAGCAAAGCCCGGTGAAGGTGGACATCTTCCGGGTAAAAAGGTTTATCCGTGGATTGCACAGACCAGACATTCCACTCCGGGAGTAAGCCTGATTTCCCCGCCGCCTCATCACGATATCTATTCGATTGAGGACCTGGCACAATTGATTTATGACTTAAAGAATGCGAATAAGAATGCCGGAATTTCGGTAAAGCTGGTATCCGAAGCAGGTGTAGGTACGGTCGCAGCAGGTGTTGCCAAGGCCGGTGCCCAGGTCATCCTGATTTCCGGTTATGACGGTGGTACGGGTGCTGCTCCAAAGACCTCCATTCACAATGCCGGTCTTCCGTGGGAGCTTGGTCTTGCAGAAACCCACCAGACCTTAATTATGAACGGCCTTCGTAACAAGGTCCGGATCGAGACAGACGGAAAATTGATGAGCGGCCGTGATGTTGCCATCGCAGCCATCCTTGGTGCGGAAGAATTCGGTTTTGCAACCGCTCCGCTTGTAACCATGGGATGTGTCATGATGCGTGTCTGCAACCTGGATACCTGCCCAGTTGGTATTGCAACCCAGAATCCGGAGCTTCGTAAGCGTTTTGCCGGAAAGCCGGAATATGTCATTAACTTTATGAGATTTATTGCGCAGGAGCTGCGTGAATATATGAGTAAGCTCGGTGTCCGCAGTGTGGATGAGCTTGTGGGACGTTCCGATCTCCTTAAGAAAAAGGAGCATCTGGAGGGACTGGCAGAGCATATCGATGTTTCCAACATCCTTGACAATCCTTATGTCTCAGATCATGCAGGAGCAGTCTTTGATAAGAAGCAGATTTATTCCTTTGACCTTGATAAGACGCTGGATGAGAAAGTGCTGCTTAAGAAGCTCGGACCTGCACTTAAGGAAGGAAAGAAGAAATCCATCGAGGTTCAGGTCAGCAACGTCAACCGTACCTTTGGTACTCTGTTTGGTGCGGAAATCACCAGACAGTATAAGAACAGCCTTGCTGAAGACAGCTATGTAATAAAATGTCAGGGCGCAGGCGGTCAGAGCTTTGGTGCCTTTATCCCGAAGGGACTGACGCTTACACTTTGCGGTGACAGCAACGATTATCTTGGCAAGGGGCTTTCCGGTGGTAAAATTATTGTTTATCCTCCGAAGGATGCACACTTTGCAGCAGATGAAAATATCATCGTCGGAAATGTGGCACTCTATGGTGCAACCAGTGGTAAGGCGTTCATTAACGGTGTGGCAGGAGAGAGGTTCTGTGTCCGTAACTCCGGCGCACGCGCTGTTGTAGAAGGTGTCGGCGATCATGGATGCGAATACATGACCGGCGGACGTGTGGTTGTCTTGGGTAAAACCGGCAAGAACTTCGCGGCCGGAATGAGCGGCGGTATCGCTTATGTACTCGATGAGGACTTTGATTTATATACCAGACTGAATAAGGAACTGATTAACTTTGGTGAGCTTCAGAAGGAAAAGGACATTGCAGAATTAAAGACGCTGCTTGAGGAACATGTGAATGCAACCGATTCCCCGAAGGGAAAAGAGATCTTAGCACACTTTGAAGAATATATACCGAAGTTTAAAAAGATTATTCCGAAAGAATATGAAGCCTTAGGAGGTACATTATAATGGGAAAACCAACTGGATTTTTAGAATATGACAGAGAGGTTTCCAAAGCAGTGAAGCCTCATGAGAGAATTAAGAACTTCAATGAATTTCATACTCCGTTATCGAGAGATCATCAGCAGGAGCAGGCAGCCAGATGTATGGAATGCGGTGTGCCGTTCTGCCAGTCGGGTATGACCTTAATGGGGATGACAAGCGGATGTCCCCTTCATAACCTGGTGCCGGAATGGAACGATCTTGTGTATACCGGCAACTGGAAGCAGGCGTATAACCGTCTGAAAAAGACCAATAATTTCCCGGAATTTACCGGAAGAGTGTGCCCGGCACTGTGCGAGGCAGCATGCACCTGCGGTCTGCACGGAGATCCGGTCTGCACCAGGGAAAATGAGTTATCGATTATTGAATATGCGTATCAGAACGGCTATGCAGATCCGAAGCCGCCAAGAACCAGAACCGGAAAAAAGGTTGCAGTCATCGGCTCCGGTCCAAGTGGACTTGCAACCGCAGACCAGTTAAATAAGAGAGGACATTCGGTTACGGTCTTTGAGCGTTCCGACCGTCCCGGCGGATTATTGATGTATGGTATTCCGAATATGAAGCTTGAAAAGCGCTTCGTAGAGCGGAAGATCGATGTCATGAAGCAGGAAGGAATCACCTTTGTAACAAATGCAGAGGTAGGCGGAGAGAATCCGGAATATGCGGCTTCCAGAATCATGGAGGAATTTGACCGCGTGATTCTTGCCTGTGGATCTGCCAATGCCAGAAATATTGATGTGCCCGGAAGAGATGCATCCGGCATTTACTTTGCGGTAGATTATCTGAAGTCCGCAACGAAATCCTTACTGGATGCCAACATGGAGATCCGTAAGGCATCGAAAAACTGGATCAGTGCCAAAGATAAAAATGTAGTCATTATCGGTGGCGGTGATACCGGAAATGACTGTGTGGGAACTGCCATCCGTCAGGGCGCCAAGAACGTGATCCAGATTGAAATGATGCCTAAAGCACCGGATAAAAGAACCGAATCCAATCCATGGCCCGAATGGCCGCGGGTGTGCAAGGTGGATTACGGCCAGGAGGAAGCGATTGACCAGTTTGGTAAGGATCCCCGTATTTATGAAACCACAGTCAAGGAATTTATCAGGAATGAAAAAGGCGAGCTGACTGCAGTAAAGACCATCAGGCTGCATGGTGAAGTCGATAAGAAGACCGGCAGAAGAGTCATGAAGGAGATCGAAGGAACCGAACAGATTCTTCCGGCAGAGCTGGTATTGATTGCAGCCGGATTTTTAGGATGTGAAAAGAGAATTGCAGATGCGTTCGGGGTAGAGCTGAATGCACGCACCAACGTAAATACCGAGGCAGGAAAATATCAGACAAATGTACCGCATGTCTTTACCGCAGGCGATATGCACCGTGGACAGTCCCTTGTTGTCTGGGCAATCCGAGAAGGGAGAGAAGCAGCAAGAGAGGTCGATGAAAGTCTGATGGGCTATTCGAACTTAGGCATACAGTAAAGAAAGAGAGGGTGAAAGCAATGACCAAGTATATTTTCGTAACGGGAGGTGTCGTATCCGGACTGGGAAAAGGAATTACGGCGGCCTCTCTGGGACGATTATTAAAAGCAAGGGGCTTAAAGGTAGCTGCGCAGAAACTGGATCCGTACATCAATGTGGATCCGGGAACCATGAGTCCTTTTCAGCATGGAGAGGTATATGTTACGGAGGATGGTGCGGAAACAGATTTAGACCTCGGCCATTACGAAAGATTCATTGATGAAGACTTAAACCGGTTTTCCAACCTGACAACCGGTAAGGTTTACTGGAACGTATTAAATAAAGAACGCCGTGGAGAGTATTTAGGCTCCACGGTACAGGTCATTCCACATATTACGAATGAGATCAAGGAGTTCGTTTACCGTGTCGGAAAACAGACTGACGCAGATGTCGTAATTACGGAAATCGGCGGAACCATCGGTGATATCGAGTCACAGCCGTTTCTGGAGGCCATCCGTCAGATTGCACTGGAAATCGGAAGGGAAAACAGCTTGTTTATTCATGTGACACTCGTGCCATATTTGCGTGGCTCCGAAGAACACAAGTCCAAACCGACTCAGCACTCCGTAAAGGAATTACAGGGAATGGGAATCAACCCGAATATCATCGTGCTCCGGTGTGATGAACCGCTGGAGGATTCCATTAAGAACAAGATTTCCATGTTCTGTAATGTGAAACCGGATTGTGTGATTGAAAATATCACCCTGCCCAATCTCTATGAAGCCCCGCTGATGCTCGAAGAAGCCAACTTCTCTTCGATCGTGTGCCGGGAGCTTTCCCTTAAAACAGCACCCTGCGATCTGAAGGAATGGACGGCACTGGTAGAAAAGATCAAGAGCCGGAAGAAGGAAGTCCGGATCGGACTTGTCGGGAAATATGTACAGCTTCACGATGCGTATCTTTCGGTAGCGGAGGCGCTGCAGCATGCCGGATACCAGTGTGGGACTTATGTAAAGATCCAATGGATTGATTCCGAGAAGTTAACGGAACAGACGGTAGAGGAAGAATTAGCCGGTCTTCAGGGAATCATCGTTCCCGGAGGATTTGGAAACCGGGGTATTGAAGGCATGATTCTGGCAGCCGGATATGCAAGGGAGAAGGGCATCCCGTATCTGGGCATCTGCCTTGGCATGCAGATTGCGGTTATGGAATTTGCCCGTCATGTGGCAGGAATTACCGATGCCAATTCCGGTGAGTTCGATGAGCTTTGTGCCAACAAGGTCATTGATTATATGCCGGGACAGAATGACGATATTGATAAGGGCGGAACATTACGTCTTGGAAGCTACCCCTGTGAAATCCAGAAGGGAACCGGAATGGAAAAGTGCTACGGCACAAATCATATTAACGAGCGTCATCGTCATCGTTACGAATTTAATAATGCCTATCGGGATAGCCTGCAGCAGGCAGGACTTACCTTAAGCGGTCTGTCTCCGGACGGACGCCTTGTGGAGGCGGTGGAATTAAGTGGGCATCCGTTCTTTATCGGTGTGCAGTATCATCCGGAATTCAAGAGCAGACCCAATAAATCGCATCCCCTGTTTCAGGGATTTGTCAATGCAGCGTGTGAACATGTATTGAAAACGGGTAACTAACTATTCAGAACAGGTCGAAGCATTTACTGCCAAGACCGTAAGAAAATGATTCAGTAATGCAAAATCCCATCGGCGAAGCCGATTTGGAATGGATTTTGCATCGTAACTGTGAAGGTACTGAACAGTTACGAAGACGGAGGAGCAGTAATGGAAAATTTAAAAGGAATTCATGAAGAATGTGGCGTTTTTGGGTGCTTTACCCTAAACGCCACAAATCTTGCAGAGATTGCCTATTATGGATTATATGCCCTGCAGCACCGTGGACAGGAAAGCTGCGGAATTGTGGTCTGTGAGGATGGTCTTTTTACCTCGCATAAGGATCTGGGACTTGTCAATGATGTGTTTTCAAGAGAGGTACTGGCAAAATTTCCGGCGGCAACTGCCTGTGTCGGTCATGTCCGTTACGGAACAACCGGTGGTAACAACCGCAGCAACTGCCAGCCGATCGAGGTCAATCATCAGAAAGGGAAAATGGCACTGGCACATAACGGCAATATCAGCAATGCCTATTCTTTGCGTGACCGGCTCGAACTGAACGGTGCGATTTTCCATTCCACAAGCGATACGGAAATCATTGCGTATATCATCACCCAGATGCGATTAAAAGCCCCCTCGATCGAGGAGGCTCTTTGTGATACAATGGAGGTGTTGGAGGGCGCCTACTCTCTGGTACTGATGTCGGCAACGAAGCTTCTTGCCGCAAGGGATCCTTTGGGAATGCGTCCCCTGTGCTATGGAAGGACTGCGGACGGCATCTATGTGGTCGCTTCCGAAAGCTGTGCCCTGGAAGCGGTCGGAGCTGCCTTTGAGCGGGAGCTTTTACCCGGAGAGATTGTGGTGTTTGATGAAAACGGCGTGCGTTCCATAAGGACACACTGTGGGAAGAAGCGCTGCCGGATCTGTATTTTTGAGTACATTTATTTTGCACGTCCGGACTCTGTCATTCAGGGAGTCCCGGTGCATGAAGCAAGAGTGCAGGCCGGACGGATCCTTGCAAGGGAAACCCCCGTGGATGCTGATGTCGTGATCGGTGTCCCGGATTCCGGACTGGATGCCGCCTTAGGGTATGCACAGGAATCGGGAATCCCCTATGAAATCGGATTTATCAAAAACAAATATATTGGCAGAACCTTTATTTCACCGGGCCAGCAGTCCCGGATGAATCAGGTCCGCATCAAGTTAAACCCCATTCACAATGTGGTAGAGGGAAAACGCGTGGTACTGGTGGATGATTCGATTGTGCGCGGAACAACCAGTGGACAGATTGTGAAGCTTCTGCGCAATGCGGGAGCAAAGGAAGTACATATGCGCATTTCCGCACCGCCCTTTTTAAATCCCTGCTATTACGGAACCGATATTGACACGAAGGAGAATCTGATTGCCTGCCATTATCCGGTTGAAGAAATTGCAGAGCAGATCGGCGTGGACAGCCTTTCTTATCTGCCGGTCGGGGATCTGAAAAACCTGATCGGAAGTGAGGATTACTGCAGTGCCTGCTTTGACGGCGATTATCCGACCACCATACCGGAGAATACCGCGAAGGACCGTTTTGAGAGCCGCCTTTCCGAACGGGCGCTGAAGAAGTGATTTGTTACAGTTTACACAGCAGCCGGACACTTGTTGTCAGGCTGTGCAACAACATGATTTGAGCAGAACAGGTTATGAATGGGCAAGGCTTGGCTGATACATATTTTGTCTTGCAATCAGAAGAATATTTGTTACACTTAATAAAGGAAGAGTTATGAATTTAATGAATAAATGAATCTATATAGAAAGGAAGAGACAGAAATCATGAACAGTCCGGACAGGAAGCTTATTCTGGAGGATGGCAGCGAGTACATTGGCTACCATTTCGGAAGTCAGGATGAGCGGGTATGTGAAATCGTATTTAACACCTCCATGGTGGGATATCAGGAGATCCTTTCCGATCCGTCCTATACGGATCAGATGGTTGTGATGACCTATCCTCTGATTGGTAATTATGGAATTACCGATGAGGATTTTGAAAGCAAGCTTCTTTCCATTGGAGGAATGATCGTCAGAGATTATAATGATATGCCTTCGAATTTCCGGTATACCCAGACCTTATCCGAGGTCATGGAAGAGAACCATATTCCGGGAATTTATGGAATAGATACAAGAGAACTGACCAGAAGTATCCGTGATCTGGGATCCAGACGCGGTATTATGACCGATATATCGACAACATTGGAGGAGGGGCTTGCGAAGATCAAAGCAACGCCGGTTCCGCATGATGCCGTAGCCCGTGTAAGCTGCCATAAGAAATGGTATGCACGTACCGCAAACCACCGTTTCAATGTCGTAGCCATCGACTGCGGAATGAAAATGAACATTGTACGTTCCCTAAATAAATATGGATGCAACGTCACTATCGTTCCTTATGATGTTACTCTGGATGAAATCGAATGGATGAGACCGGATGGTATCTTTTTATCAAACGGCCCGGGGGATCCGGAGGATGTAACGAAGGTGATCGCACTCATTAAGCAGCTTCGCGGCAGGTACCCGATCTTCGGGATCTGTCTTGGACATCAGATGATTTCTCTGGCATATGGTGCGAAAACCTATAAATTAAAGTTCGGTCATCGTGGCGGCAACCATCCGGTGAAGAACCTAAAAACCGGTCACATTGAAATTACCTCCCAGAACCACAGCTATGCCGTAGATCTGGATAGCCTTGAAGGAACGGGACTTAGCGTGACCCATATGAATCTGCTTGATCATACCGTAGAAGGTGTCTGCTGTAAGGAGGACCGCGTTTTCAGTGTGCAGTATCACCCGGAAAGCGCACCCGGACCGCAGGACAGCAGCTATCTGTTTGAGCAGTTTATTGAGAATATGAAGGAGGTAGCGACAAATGCCTAAACGGACAGACATTAAGAAGGTACTGGTCATCGGTTCCGGTCCGATTGTCATTGGACAGGCAGCAGAGTTTGACTATGCAGGAACACAGGCATGTCTGGCGCTGAAGGAAGAGGGGTATGAGGTCATCCTCGTAAACTCCAACCCGGCGACCATTATGACAGATACCTCTATTGCAGATAAGGTTTATATGGAGCCCTTAACCCTGGAATATGTGGCGAGAATCTGCCGTTATGAAAGACCGGATGCGATCGTACCCGGAATCGGCGGCCAGACCGGATTAAATCTTGCCATGCAGCTTCAGAAAAAGGGCGTCTTACAGGAATGTGAAATTGAATTGTTGGGAACCGATGCAGAAAGTATTGAATGTGCGGAAGACCGTGAGCTGTTTAAAGAGCTTTGTGAACGGATCGGAGAACCGGTCGTTCCTTCCCGGATCACCTACTCGGTGGAAGAGGGTCTGGAGGCAGCAAAGGAAATCGGCTATCCGGTGATCCTGCGTCCTGCATTTACCCTGGGCGGAACCGGCGGCGGCTTCGCTTATGATCCGGAAGAAATGCAGCAGATGATGAAGAATGCGCTTGCATTATCTCCGGTGCATCAGGTTCTGGTAGAAAAGAGTATCAAGGGCTATAAGGAAATTGAATACGAAGTAATGCGTGATGCGAACGATACGGCAATCACCGTCTGCAACATGGAAAACCTGGATCCTGTGGGCGTGCATACCGGTGACTCCATCGTTGTGGCACCGAGCCAGACGCTGACCAATAAAGAGTATCAGATGCTCCGTGACAGTGCCCTTAAGATCATTCGAGCCCTTAAGGTAAAGGGTGGCTGTAATGTCCAGTTTGCACTGGATCCGCAGTCCTTTTCTTATTATGTGATTGAAGTAAATCCCCGTGTATCGAGATCTTCGGCACTGGCTTCCAAGGCAACCGGTTATCCGATCGCGAGAGTATCAGCAAAGATTGCCGTCGGTATGGATCTGGATGAGATAAAGCTTGCCAACACACCGGCCTGCTTCGAACCGGCTCTTGACTATGTGGTTACGAAGATGCCCCGTTTCCCGTTTGATAAGTTTACGGATGCTTCCAATGTACTGAGCACCCAGATGAAGGCAACCGGTGAGGTTATGGGTGTCGGACGGACCTTTGAGGAAAGTCTGTTAAAATCCATCCGTTCCCTCGAGGATCACAAGAACCATATCCATATGGAGAAGTTCGACCGTGAGAATATGTCTAAGGAAGAGCTGCTTCAATATGTCCAGGAGGGCAGGGATGACCGCATTTATGCAATCGCCCAGCTGATGTGGATGGGAGCCGATCATTCCCGGCTTTGTAATGCAACACAGATTGACCTGTTTTTCTTAGATAAGATCAAGAAGATCGTGGACTTTGAAAAGGAATTAGAGGGTGCTCCGGCCGGAGATGAAACCTTTTTACGCGAAGCCAAGAAGAGAGGCTTTTCGGATGCCTATATTGCAGAGCTATGGAAGCTGAAGGAAGAGGAAGTTTACGATATGCGTAAGAAGTACGGTATCTTCCCGATTTATAAGATGATTGATACCTGTGCAAGCGAGTTTGACAGCTATGTACCGTATTTCTACTCGACCTATGAAAGTGAAAATGAATCCATTGTATCCGACCGCGAGAAGATCGTTGTGTTAGGCTCCGGACCGATCCGGATCGGACAGGGTGTGGAGTTCGACTACTCCACCGTTCATGCGGTACGTGCGATTCAGGAAGCCGGATATGAAGCCATCGTCATCAACAACAATCCGGAGACCGTTTCTACCGATTATACGACGGCAGATAAGCTCTACTTTGAGCCGCTTACCGTAGAAGATGTTATGAACGTTATGGAGCTTGAACATCCGAAGGGCGTGATTGTATCCTTAGGTGGACAGACCGCCATCAATCTGGCAAAGCCCCTTGCCGAAAAGGGCGTACCGATCATCGGAACAGGCTGTGAAGCCATTGATAATGCAGAAGACAGAGATCTCTTTGAGAATATGATTCAGAAGACCGGAATTCCGCATCCGCAGGGAATTGCCGTTACCGATATTGAAAGCGGTGTGGAGGCAGCGGCCAAGGTCGGTTATCCGGTACTGGTAAGACCGAGTTTTGTACTGGGCGGACGTGCCATGGAAATCGTAGCGAATGAAAAGATGCTGCGCCATTACCTGAAGAATGCTGTAGAGGTGGATAAGGATAAGCCGGTTCTGGTAGATAAATATGTCGTTGGTAAGGAAGTCGAGGTCGATGCGATCTGCGACGGAGAAAAGGTATTTATCCCCGGGATCATGGAGCTTGTGGAACGTACCGGTGTCCATTCCGGAGACAGCATCAGCGTTTATCCGCCGTATGACATTTCCGATCAGGTCAAGGAAACGATTGCAGATTATACCACACGTCTCGGACTTGCCATCGGTATCCGAGGGCTGTTCAATATCCAGTTTATAGTAGACCGTCAGGATCAGGTATTTATTATCGAAGTAAACCCGAGAGCTTCCCGAAGCGTTCCGTTCCTGTCGAAGTCTACCGGACTTTCACTTGTCAATATTGCAACGAAGGTCATGATGGGTGAAAATCTTGCATCCCAGGGCATTACCGAGATGATTCCGAAGGAAAAGGAAAGATGGTATGTCAAGGCTCCTGCATTCTCCTTCGAGAAGCTGAGCGGCATGGATGCATACCTTTCTCCGGAAATGAAATCAACCGGTGAGGCCATCGGCTATGACAAGCGTCTGAACCGTGCCTTCTACAAGGCATTGCAGGCATCCGGCATCCGCATGAAGGACTATGGAACCGTTGTGGTAACCCTTGCAGATGAAGATAAGGAAGAAGCCCTTCCGCTGATCCGTCGTTTCTACATGCTTGGCTTTAACATTGAAGCAACAATTGGAACCGCCAATTTCCTGAAGGAGCATGGCATCCGTACCAGAGTGCGCGGTAAGCTGAGTGAGGGCAGTGATGAGATCCTAAAATCCATCCGTGCCGGATATGTCAGCTACATCATTAACACTCGCGCGATCCTTTCCGGAGTGCACTATGAAGATGGTGTTGCCATCAGAAGATGTGCGGTACAGAACGGAGTTACCATGTTCACCTCCCTCGATACCGTAAAGATCCTGCTCGATGTCCTCGAAGAAACCGTTCCGGAGATCTCAACGATTGACGGTGGAACTCCGTGGTAGAACGCTTACGGCCTGTAAGTTTTCCGATGGAAGGCAGGGTGCTGTGAATGCGCATGGATAAATGGTTATGAATATAAAATAAGAAATCAATGATGAATCCCCGATCTGTCCGATGTGGTGTGAAGCCACAGAACAGACCGGGGATTTGATTTCATGATAGAGCAGAAGAGAAGCCGGAAATAACAGATTATTTTCCTGAAAAATATGGTATGATCTTAGGCTTCCAGAAAAATAGAGATGCCATACGGCGCTACTTTACAGGATGCTTCATTCCTTATTTCTTCATGAACGGATACGATGTCATGATCTGCACTGTTCGTATCCATAAGCGTTTCTCCATTCAGGGTAATGACTTTATAGTTCGCAAAAGGAATCTGTAGTGTCCGGTAATCCTCGTGGATATTGACACAGAAGAGAGTCCGTTTGCTTTCTTTTTGCGTGAGAACCGTGTCTACCGGATCGTTCTTCGACTCCAGAAGAATCTCGCCGCAGTACTTTCTGTAAAAGGCAAACGGATAAAATATGGTCTGCTTCCAGGAAGTATCTTTTTCCACGATAATGGGAGCAATGACATTAACCATCTGGGCAATATTCGCAATCTTGATGGAGTCACAGTGGCGAATCATCAGATTCAGAAAGGTGGCAACCCATAAAGCATCCTTCCAGGTGTAACACTGCTGTAAACCATATTTGGAACCGGAACTTACACTTTCACTATTCCAGATGTTCCATTCGTCTAAAGCAATACCGATGTTATTCCGACGAGGTGGTATCCGGTACCATCTGTCTATCTGGACAGGACTTTCGTTGTATCGGGAAAGCAATGTCTCAATCCGGTTTAACCGGTCTTCAAAATCCTTTAAGGTGTCGAAACAGCTGTCATCAAAACCATAATGATGAACGGACAAATAATCGCAGACAGGAGATAAGCTGTCTAACACCTTCTCATTCCATGAATTATCGTTGCCGACGAAAACAAGTTCAATAGTAGGATCCGTCATTTTCATGTACTTTACATATTCCCAGGATTCACGTATATAAACGTTCACATCATCCTGCATTCCCAAATCCGGTACTGCATAGCTTTCATTTCCAATACACCAGTATTTTACGCCGAAAGGTTCTTCATAGCCATGGCTTCTGCGAAGATTGGCATAATAGGTATCTTCGGTGCCATTACAATATTCCACCCATGCAGCAGCTTCTTCCGGGGAGCCGGTAGGCATATTGATACAGATCATAGGCTCGGCGCCAATGAAACGGCATAGTTCTATGAATTCACAGGTGCCGAACTGATAGGTCATAAGACCACCCCAGACGATATTTTTGACCTTTTTACGTTGCTCCACAGGACCGACATAATCCTGCCAGTGATAGATGCCCATGACTGTGCCGCCGGGGAACCGGAGCACAGTGGGGGATAGCTCTTTGCATAGAACTGCGGCATCCTTTCGGATCCCTTTTTCATCGGTCAATGGATTATTTTCCCAGAATAAACCATTTCCAAGACAGTTTTCGATGTCTTCTATGAAACTTCCAAAAATTCTTTGATCAATATCATGCATCTTTCTTTTACCTGCTTTCTTTATAAACGATTTTTGACAAATGGTGATTAAGATTTCTGCTGGTTGATTGGAAATCAGATTGTTTACATCAACCACAGAATTGATATGATATAAATCATCGCCACGACGAATTCTTCGTAAAAGTGCCTCTGATGAAACGCTATACCTTCCCGAATTTCTTCCAAAGGCTTTATATGCAGCACGACTTCCACGGATTCCGGGTAGGTTTCAAAAAAGACGAGAATCTATCTTGACATCATATTTCATGGTATCTTCCTCCAAATTCAATTGGACTCAATATAGTATAGCAATAATTTAGCCGGAAATCTACTGTCTGTTTATTGTATCAAATCCATCTTATCCCAAAGAATAATGCCATTGGCATCAAGATATTCTTCATTGACGTGAACTGCCTCGACCTTTCCAATTTTCTGCCAAAAACTTCGACTTTAAGGATAACAAAAAAACGTTCCTCTCAATGCAGCATTATGTATCTGAGAAGCGCACATCTGCAAAGTCCGTAACAGATATTTATTATCTGACACATCGATTAACACATAGCGATGCAGAAACACGAAAGATTTTGAGTAAACTTTTTACGTTATTTCATTTGTTGGATACAACTTCTTTGGACTGCCGGAAAGCAATATCTTCTGAAATTGGTGATTATGAAGATGCTATTAAAGCTATTAGAGGAAAAAATAAAACTGAATAAAAACAGGAAGGGAATAATCCGGTAGCTACTCTTTGGTTACCGGTTTCTGCTTTCGATTATGAGGTGCCCTGTTCACAAGCCAGATTCCGCAGGCTACCATTAGGACGGCAAGAAAATACTGCCATTTCAGTTCTTCGTGAAGCAGCAGGGAAGCGAAAATTACTCCCAGCACAGGAATCAGTGCGTTGTAAATCGCTATTTTACTGATCGGGTGACAGGCAAGTAATTCATTATAAACAGCAAAACAAACCGCTGAAATCAGAATCAGGACAAGTAATACGATCATCCCTTTCAGGGTCCATGTCCATGTATGGTTTGTTCCGATCAGGAAACCGATTATCAGAAGAAATACACCTCCGATTAGCATACTTAAGCCGGTTGCACACATTATGTTCATTTTCTTTGAAACCACCCGGGTAATCACACCGCCAAGAGCGGCGCAGAATGCATTCAGGAGAATCATTCCGTCACCAAGAAATGTAATATTTGAAAAATAATTTACTCCGGGCTCCACATTAATAGAAATAATTCCCACAATTCCAAGCACACAGCCTGCCAGCTTCGGAAGAGTCAGTTTATCATCTGCAAAAATAAGAACCGACAGGATAATCAGGAAAAAACCGCCCATTGAATCCAGAATCGTGGATCGTGCGCTTGCATTATAGCCAAGGCCGATATAGGCGAACATATAATGAAGTGTCGTATTCACGATGGCAAGGAGCAGGAGCCATGAAGCATCCGTTTTGTTCTGCATAGCAAGGTTCATTTTTCTGGACTGGCAGAAAAGCAGTACGAAGAATCCTGCGAAAAAGAAGCGCACACCTGCAAATATGATTTTTCCACCCGGATCCGAGGAAGGAATCGAAAACTGTTCGTAGCCGATTTTGATAAGAGGGTATGCCAGAGACCATCCAAATGCACAGAAAAAAGCCAATATGGATTTATATTTGGGGTTTTTAATGTAGTTGTCCATGAGGGTTAACCTGTCTTTCTTTTCATTCATTTGCGGATCAGATGAAATTAATCAAACATTGTCTGGCAATCTGGATGCTCATATGCTTCAAAGCACATCAGAATCTGTTCCCGTGTACATTTTTCAACAGCAAGATGATCCGGAATGTCTGTTTTCCTGAAAGAGGAAATTCCGGTTGTCTCGATATTTTTTTCAAAACTTCCATGTTCATATCTGCACAGGACAAAAACCTTGAGAACGCCGTAGGCATAGTTAATAACGTTATGTTTCCGCCAATCCTGCAGGGCGATAATTTTTTCAGCTGTTACGGTAAAACCGGCTTCCTCTAGAACTTCCTTTTCTGTATTGGATGCAATGGACTGATCCACATCGCACCAGCCGCCGGGCAAAGACCAGGTTCCGTTATTTTCATGGACCAGCAGAATTTTGTCATTAACAAATACAGCCGCACGTGTATCAATCTTGGGGGTCTGATAACCGGTTTCATTACAAAACAGATCATGAATTTTTCCTGTTGGAATATCTGTTTTCACAGAAATCATTTCAGCAGAGATCTGTCTTAATTCTTCATAGCGCTCTTTATCATATGGGTCTTTTCCGTATTGAAGCCCTGCCTGTGCAATGCTCTGGATACGGATGGCAAAATCAAGCCATTTATCATTCATACATTTATCTTCCACACATTTATCATTCATATAGGTATCTCCCTGATTCTGATTTTCTGTTATAGCAATCTTGCAAAAAATATAAACCTTCTGATGGAAATATTAGCTTTCTCGTAGGCAGCACGTCCTGAAATAAGCTAAAATACGCTCTTTCATATCCTTATTTTCCTGAAGGTCCAGGAGTAGAGAGTATAACTCCGGGTTTTCCGAACGGGAAATCATGATATAGTTGGCATTCATTTCATCTGAAATGCCATATAAATAATCCGGATTACAGTGAAAGGTCTGGGCAATGTAGCACACAGACTGATAAGAAGGTTCGCGTTCTCCCTTTTCGTAGCGGCCATAGGCCATTGCTGAAATATTTAGGCGGCGTGCCGCTTCTGCCTTGGTTATCATTAAGGCAGCTCGTACCTGTTGTAATCTTTCCGGATAAAAATGCATAATAAATACCTCTTGCCAATAACCATTGGTTATGATAACATAAAAACAATCTAACCAATGGTTATTATATCGTATTAAATATTCAGATGCAAGAGGAGAATAGAAGATTATATGCCGGCATTGTTAGTTGATTATGAAAATGTTAACGGATCCAATGGCTTGAAGGGAGTAGATGCCCTATGCGAGAAGGATACGTTGATTATTTTTTATAGTAATTGTTGTACAAGAATCCGATATGATCATATGCAGGATATTATAGAGAGTGGATGCAAATTTCGGGTTATAAAGTTAAAAGGAGCAGGAAAGAATGCACTGGATTTCTATATTGCAGCTGAGTGTGGGGTGATGAGTGAGAGGGGAGAAGATGAAATTGCAATCATTAGTAATGACAAAGGATTTCAAGCAGTAATCGATTTCTTCGCTATGGATCAGGAAACACTGAATGTCCGTATTGTTAAAGCCGAAAATATAGAAAATGCGCTTACACTGTTTACCAATCCGGAGGATAAGCAAAGAAGAAAATTATTGCTACACCGTAAGACGTTTTTAGATCTTACAACGGAGTATGGCAAGATAGAAGAGCGAAATAGAATTAGTAGAGAGTTAACCCAACTTTTGAAAGGAACAATGTACGAAGAGAAAAATACGGAAATACTTAATTTGGTTTTCACAAGAAAGAGTCAGGGAAAGAAAGCTTTATATACAGGAGCATTACATGAATTTGGACGCAAGGATGGAACGAAAATATATCAAATGATAAAAGACAGTATGGATAGCAAGCATTAAGCAGTATATCCTACATGTTTTTGAAAAGCATTGATGAAAGGATATGAGTATAATAAAATATGTAAATAAGAACACTAGGTTCAGAATGTTGAAAAGGGGTGGCGATATGGTAAAGATGGAGTCAGTAACCATTAAAGTGCCGGCCGAAATGAAAAAATACATTGTTGATACAGATGCAGAAACAGACCTTGTCCGGAATGCTCTTCTTCTTTATCCTTATATACTAAATCAGACAATATCACATGGAAGAGCGGCAGAAATTCTGGGAATAAGAAAATCCGAATTGATAGATATATATGATAAAATGGGGTATTCCTATTTTGATATGACAATAGATGAACTGGATACAGAACTGGAAACCTATGAACAACTAAAGAAGGAGCAGAGGAAATTAGATGTAACCTAAATCCACCACTCCGGAGTAAGTTCACCCAGGGTTACCACTTTATTGGTTTCATAGTCCATCATAATTTCAACTGTACGATAACTGTCCGGCATTAACTGTGTCATGAATTCACGACAGGCACCGCAGGGTGGAATCGCTTTTCCTGTACGGTTGATTGCAATAACCCGCCGGATTGCATTTTCACCATTGGTAATCATGTGGGAAATCGCATTGCGCTCGGCACATATACCCAGTGTACATGCAGTATCGACACACACTCCAACATATATTTTCCCTGATGTTGATTCTATTGCAGCGGCAACGCCGCCTGCTTCTATCATTTTAGAAATTTCCCGAGGATTTAATACCTGTTTTGCAGCATCATATAATTTGTTCCATGTATTGTCCATGAATTTTATCTCCTTAAAACAAAGATGCGACGATTCATTAGTGATCTATTATATCATTTGCATTTTCATATTTTTAAAGTATATCAGCAACGTTTTGGAAAGTCTACTATTTCCAAAAAACTTGACTTGAAGTGAGGTTTAGGTGCTAAAATAAAATCAGGTTTCTGCGGTTAAGAGCATTTGGAGAAAGTGATGGATATAACCTGCCCACTTGACGGGTGTGTAAATACGGTGTATAAATTTATGGTAAATGAAACTGTAAAATATGCCGGCTTATCCGGACACAGACCGAAGCACTGGGCGGTGAATACTGCGATTACTGGTATGTGGGAGATAAAAGTCTGGCATTGGAACAGTAAAGGTTTTTGAACAGATTTAAAGTCACTGCGGCCACAACAGCGTAATATGGTAATACAAAGGAGTTAAATGATGATGGAAGAAATGAAACAGCAGTTTTTAACAGGAGAGCGTGCCCTGTTTCAGGGACATGATCTCCGGATTATGGATACAACCTTTGCAGACGGTGAGTCCCCGTTAAAGGAAAGCCGTAATATTGAGTTGACAGGAAGCATGTTTAAGTGGAAATATCCTCTGTGGTATTCAAAGAGTGTCACTGTAAAGGACAGTACCTGGTTTGAGATGGCTCGTGCCGGGGTATGGTATACGGATGAAATCACGGTTGAGGATTGTGCGATTGAAGCACCGAAGAATTTCCGTCGTTGTAAGGATGTCATCCTGCGGAATGTTTCTTTTGCCAATGCAGCAGAGACACTCTGGAGTTGCGATGGAGTAACGATTGATCAGGTGACGGCAAGGGGTGATTACTTTGCCATGAACAGCCAGAATATGAATATCCAGAACCTCACTCTTTATGGAAATTATTCCTTCGATGGCGTGAAAAATATGGAAATCCGCTCATCCCGTCTACTTTCCAAGGATGCGTTTTGGAACACCGAGAACGTAACGGTATATGATTCCTTTATTTCAGGAGAATACCTTGGCTGGAATGCAAAGAATCTGACGCTGATTAACTGTACGATCGAAAGCTTACAGGGAATGTGCTACATTGACAATCTGGTGATGAAGAACTGCAAGCTTTTAAATACGACACTGGCCTTCGAGTATTCTACGGTCGATGCAGAAATCACCAATAAGATCGACAGTGTCTTAAATCCGAGTGAAGGCGTGATCCACGCAGAAGAAATTGGCGAACTCATCATTGAGAAGGATAAAGTAGATCCTGCCAAAACCAGAATCGTGTGCACCAATTCTGCCGGAGAAAGTGAAAATTGAGAGCCAAAGAAGAGCAAACCGACAGCTTATGAATGGCACGGCAGAAGAGGTGCCGGAAACGAAGCAGAGCAAGCCGAGAGAGCTTGCCGCAGAGGAATCAGAAAGAAAACAATGGAGGAAACAGCAGTGACCTATCACTTTGATGAAATCATTGACCGGCGCAATACCAATTCCTTGAAATGGGATGTAGAAGAGAAGGAATTACCCATGTGGGTAGCGGATATGGACTTTCAGACGGCTCCGGAGATCCGCGAGGCGATTGAGAAGCGTGCCGCACATGGAGTATTCGGGTATTCGATCATTCCGGAGGAATGGCAGCAGGCGTATGTGAACTGGTGGAAATTGAGACACCATTTTACGATGGAAAAGGACTGGCTGATTTTCTGTACGGGTGTGATTCCGGCAATCTCGAGTACGGTTCGGAAGCTGACCACTCCAGCGGAAAAAGTGGTAGTTATGACTCCGGTATATAACGTTTTCTTCAATTCTATCTATAATAACGGACGTAATGTATTAGAAAATAAACTGATTTATGAAGAGGATGGATATCATATTGACTTTGAAGATCTGGAAGAGAAGCTGTCCGATCCACAGACATCACTTTTGATTTTCTGTAATCCCCAGAATCCGGGTGGTAAGATCTGGGATCGGGAAACGATTGCAAGAGTAGGCGAGCTGTGTGATAAGTATCATGTACTTGTCATTTCAGACGAAATTCACTGTGACCTTACGGATCCAGGGAAAGAATATGTACCTTATGCATCGGTATCGGAAATTTGCAGGAATCAATGCATTATGTGTATCGCTCCCACCAAAACTTTCAATATTGCAGGAATGCAGACGGCTGCGGTAGCGGTACCGAACCCGGTAATCCGGCATAAAGTATGGAGAGCACTGAATACCGATGAGGTTGCAGAACCGAATGCATTTGCAGTGGATGTGGCGGTTGCAGCTTTTACCAAGGGTGGTAATTGGCTGGACGAATTACGAAGCTATATCAAAGAAAATAAAACAACTGTTATAGAATATGTTAAGGAACAGATCCCACAGTTAAAGGTGGTTCCATCCGATGCCACGTATCTGCTGTGGCTGGATTGCAGAGGCCTGGGAAGCAGTGCTTCACGGGCAGCAGAACGAATCAGGGAAGCAACCGGCCTTTATCTATCCGCAGGAGAACAGTTCGGAAAGGGAGGCGAGGACTTCCTCAGAATGAACATTGCATGTCCGAGAGCAAGAGTAGTGGAGGGCTTGGAAAGGCTGAAAAAGGGCGTGGAAATCCTTTGTTCAGCCGGGCAGAAGTAAAAATCAGAACTTATATATAACATCTGATATGGAATGCAATAATGATATAAACAAAAAGTCAAATGTACATTTAACAAATAATCGCTGCGCATATAGCAGATTTAATATGGATAGTTATACAAATTCATTGCATGTCTTTCAACAACCGATAGCAGGAAAACGATAAAACGGGACATCACATCATGTGATGTCCCGTTTTAAGACGAAACTTTAATCTGCAGTTTGGGGCTGGGTAACTGAGAATTTTAATTTTATACAAGGCGGGTGGTCCACTTGGTGCAGTCCCAGACATCGGTAGCCAGACCATCGTAAAATTCCGGCTCATGGCAGACCATGAGGATGCTGCCCTTATAGGCGATGAGCGCGCGTTTTAATTCCTCTTTGGCATCGACATCCAGATGATTGGTCGGTTCATCGAGCAGAAGAATATTGGTCTCCTTGTTAATGAGCTTACATAAGCGGACCTTCGCCTGCTCACCACCACTTAAAACACGGACACGGCTTTCAATATGCTTCGTGGTAAGACCGCACTTGGCAAGTGCGGACCGCACCTCATATTGGGTAAAGCTTGGAAAGTCCTTCCATATTTCTTCAATGCAGGTCGTAGAGACATTCTGATCCATTTCCTGTTCAAAATATCCAATTTCCAGATAATCACCAAGCTCTACCGAACCGGACAGCGGAGGGATCAGACCAAGAATACTTTTTAAAAGGGTAGTCTTACCAATACCGTTTGCACCGGTGAGAACGATCTTCTGTCCACGTTCCATTCGGATATTTAAAGGCGAGGACAGTGGCTCTTCGTAGCCGATCAGCAGATCTTTTGTCTCAAAGATGTAGCGGCTGGGAGTCCGTGCTTCCTTAAAGTGGAATTCCGGCTTCGGCTTTTCGGAAGCAAGCTCGATTACATCCATCTTATCCAGCTTTTTCTGACGGGACATTGCCATATTCCGGGTGGCAACACGTGCCTTGTTCCGGGCAACGAAATCCTTCAGGTCGGCAATTTCCTTCTGCTGCTTATTATAGGCAGCTTCAAGCTGGGATTTCTTCATGGCATACACTTCCTGGAACTTATCATAATCTCCGGGATAGCGGTTCAGCTCCTGATTATCCATATGATAAATTAAATTAATTACGCTGTTTAAAAATGGAATATCATGTGATATTAAAATAAAGGCATTCTCATATTCGTTAAGGTAGCGTTTCAGCCATTCTATGTGTTCCTTATCCAGATAGTTGGTTGGCTCATCCAGAAGCAGGATGTCCGGCTTTTCCAAAAGAAGCTTACCAAGCAGCACTTTAGTACGTTGTCCACCGCTTAAATCGGTGACGTCTTTATCGAGGCCTAAGTCCAGGAGTCCCAGTGCTCTTGCCACTTCTTCCACCTTGGCATCAATCATATAGAAATCATGCATGGTCAGCATATCCTGAATGGTTCCGAGATCTTCCATGTATTGTTCCAGTTCTTCTTCGGAGGCTTCGCCCATTTTATCACAGATGTCATTCATCTGAGCTTCCATGTCAAACAGAAAGTTAAATGCAGATTTAAGAACATCCTCGATCGTCATTCCTTTTTCTAATACCGTATGCTGATCCAGGTAACCGACACGGACATTTTTAGCCCATTCGATCTTACCTTCATCCGGCATCAGCTTTCCGGTAATAATATTCATAAAGGTGGACTTGCCTTCGCCATTCGCACCGATCAGTCCGATGTGTTCGCCCTTTAACAGACGGAAGGATACATCGTTAAAAATGGCGCGGTCACCAAAACCGTGTGTTAAATGTTCTACGTTTAAAATACTCATCCGGTTTTCTCCATTTTGCTTTTATTGTTGCTGTTACTAAAAAATACTGCTGTTATCCAATTGCGGATACATAGATCCTATCAACTAAAATGACTTCTAACATCATAAAAGATATTGGTGTAGAAATCAATCATAAAATAAATATTACCATTCATTACTGTATCCGAATTGCTACGATTATGTACCGTTAAAAGCAAATCTGATGTCTGCATTTGCCTGAGAGCCTATGGAAACGAACAAGTGCGAAAATCCGGTGGATTTACTGCCCGTTTTTTTGTATAATGTAAGGAGCCAAAAGAAAACCAAGCGACTCCGCAGGAGGCATTTGGTTTTCCTGGCTCCTTAACGAACATGCGTCTGACGACAGTCAGACAGAGAGTGCGAAGCACGGGCATGTGAGTTACAATCAAACGAACGAAAGTCCAGCGAAGCAGGACGTAGAGCGCGAAGTGCGGATTCGTGAGTGTCAGATGGGAAGAACATGCGTCTGACGACAGTCAGACAAAGAGTGCGAAGCACGGGCATGTGAGTTATAGCTATTACAAGAAAAGGAGGCAACAAGAAATGAATGAAATTGAGCAACTGAAAAATGAATTTATAAAGCAGTTATCTCCTGAAAAAATATATTTATTTGGTTCCTTTGCAACAGGAACAAACACAGAGGAAAGTGATCTGGATTTTTATATTGTTGTGAATGATACGGTGACAGACTTGTTAGAAGTTACAGCCAATGCATATAAGTCGATCCGGAAGATCAAACAGCGGCCGGTAGATATTATAGTAGGGACACAAAGTCGTTTTGATGAACGTAAAGAAATGATGTCTGTGGAGAATGAAGTATACAAAAAAGGAGTATTGATTTATGAATCAGGAAGCAAGACAGTGGCTTGATATGGCACAGACAGATTTTGGAGTTGCAAAACATTTAGAAGCTAATTATTATCCAAAACCATTAGAGATTATTTGCTATCATTGTCAACAGGCTGTGGAAAAAGGAATAAAAGCGCTTATTGTAAAATATGGAGCAAAAGGGGGAATGCCAAAAGTACATGATCTTTCATTTTTGTTAAACCAAATTAAGAACCAGGTGAATGTGGATGAAAAATATTATGATTATGCAGATACCTTAACTCCATATGGAGTGGCAGTCCGTTATCCAAGTGAACTATCATTAGAGGAGCGCCATGCCCAAATAGCGATTCAATATGCTGAAGAGATGTTAAAATGGATTAATCAGATATTATAAGAAGGAGGACACGATTATGGAAGAAACCATGAAGGATTATGAGAAGGAGTTAGAAGCATCCTTCCGCAAAATCAGAGAAGGAGATGTGATCAGCGGCACAGTAATTGATGTTAATGAGGAAGAGGTCACACTGGATCTGAAATATTATACGCAGGGAATTATCAAGGCAGAGGATATGAGTAATGATCCGGCCTTTTCGCTTTTGAATGATGTGAAAGCAGGAGATGTCATTGAAGCAACGGTCATCCGTATGGATGATGGACAGGGCAATATTCTTCTTTCCAAAAAGGAAGCCAATGAAGTACTTTCCTGGGACGTTTTAGAACAGATGAAGGAAGAAAAAACAGACGTTACGGTAAAAGTGTCCGAAGCGGTCAATGGAGGCGCAGTAGCGTATGTAGAAGGAATCCGGGGATTTATCCCAGCCTCCCAGCTTGATCTGAATTATGTAGAGGATCCATCTGCTTATGTAGGAAAAACATTGAAGGTTCGTGTGATCACTGTAGATCAGGAAAAAGAAAAACTGGTGTTATCAGCCAAAGAAATCCTGAAAGAGCAGCAGAAAGAAGAGCATGACCACAAGGTAGCAATGATCGTACCGGGAACGATTCTGGAAGGAACCGTTGAAAGCCTGCAGACGTATGGAGCATTTATTGATCTGAAGGATGGATTAAGCGGACTGGTACATATATCACAGATCTGCCAGAAGCGTATTAAGAAGCCATCCGAGGTGCTGAAGGCAGGGGATAAGGTCAAGGTTAAAGTACTCAACACAAACGATGGCAAAATTTCCTTAAGTATCAAGGCAGTAGCAGAAGAACAGGAAGCTTCGGAAGTAGAAGATTTTGATACAGCCTCCTTCAGTTCCAACGAAAATGTAGGGACAAGCCTTGGAGATTTATTTGCAAAGCTGAAATTGTAACTATTCAGAGCCATGCAAAATTGCTTTCTGTGAATGCTTGCATTTAAACAGAAGAGCAATTTTATATGGCGAAGTAACCACATGAGGTAAACTACGCTGCATTAGCAGCGGTTTTACGAATGGGGTTCTGAATAGTTACAATTCTCTTAAAATACAGGACAATAAGAAGGAAGAAAAATGTATCAATATTGTTTATTTGATCTGGATGGAACGTTAACGGATCCAAGGGAGGGAATAACAAAATGCGTGCAATATGCTTTGCATCATTATGGTATTGAAGAACCGGATCTTACGAAGCTGGAGGCGTTCATCGGACCACCTCTTGCAGACAGCTTCATACAGTTTTACGGGTTCCCGGAGCAAAAGGCCTGGGAAGCCTGCACGGTATACCGGGAACGGTTTATTCCTATCGGTGCTTATGAAAATAAGGTGTTTGAAGGTGTGCCGGAGATGCTGCAGCAGATGAAAGAAAAAGGAATTCAGATTGCCATTGCATCAAGTAAGCCGGAGGTTTCCGTGCGGAAGATCCTGGAACACTTTGATTTGATGAGGTATTTTGATGTGGTGGTTGGAAGTGCACCGGATGGCAGCCATGGAACCAAGGAAGAAATTGTGGAACGGGCGTTATCAGAGCTTGGAGTACAGGCGTTACCGGATGAAGACCGATACAGTCAATGCGTAATGGTGGGAGACCGTAAATTTGATATCTGTGGAGCCAAAAAGCATGGCGTAACGGCCGTCGGGGTCAGTTTTGGTTTCGCAGATGAAGGTGAGCTGGAACAGGCAGGAGCCGATTATATTGTGGATTCCATAGAAGAAATGACAGATTTTCTGATAAGACCGTGATAGGAAGTGGACAGGCGGAAACAATGAAGTATTATTTAACATGGCTGAAAACAAAATGGAATAAGGAAGAGATTGCAACATGGCGTTCTATGGTCAAGGTGCTTTATGTTCTGCTGCCCATTGCAATTTATTCCCTGCTGCAGGATCTGATCGAAATATTTTTATGGGCGTTGGTAAATTACGGAGCCGGTATGGCAGGAGATCAGGTTATTTCCTATTTAAGTGAGCATTCCGATACCCTGAAGGGAATTCTGTATGCAATCACGATAATTCTGGCACTTCTGCCGTTTAGAACTATGATTCGTAATGAAATATCAAATGTTATGAATGGCGAGAAACTCACAGATTTTGCAGTAATACAGAAATATCTGTGGATTGCGGTTCTGGGACTGGGAGCAGCGTTCAGTCTGAATTTCGGCATGGGACTTTTCAGTGTGGTTTCGAATTCGACCGGCTATCAGCAGGTAGCTGATGCACAGTACGGAGTCAGCTTCTTTATTGGACTTTTTTTATATGGAGTGGTTTCACCGGTTACGGAGGAAATCATTTATCGTGGAATTACCTATCAACGTCTGAAACGTACCTTTGGAGTGCTCCCCGCGATGCTGATTTCTGCTTTAATCTTTGGAGGACTTCATGGTAACTGGGTACAGGCGGTTTATGGAACCCTTATGGGAATCCTTTTGGCATGGGTTTATGAAAAATATGCAGGATTTCTTGCACCGGTACTGGTGCATATGGTTGCCAATCTTGGCGTGTACAGCATCACCTATGACAACCGGTTAGCCGGATTGAGCCGTAATACATGCATCATGGCAACCATAGTGAGTGTTTTGATAACGGGTGTCTGTTTTTGGTATTTGAATTGTAGAATGTCCCAAAGTGCAGGAATGATGCATAATGAAGGTAAATAATCATAAGGCGGTAAGGATTTGGACATATGATGGCCAAGTAGCAGTTTTATGTCCAAAAGGATGGAAATATAGCAGCAAAACAGGCTGATTTTGACTGGAATTGGACACAAAACGGTAAAACGAAGTTATTATGTCCAAAGATCAAGTGTATTTTGGACATAAATGGAATAGAAAACCAGAATATGTCCAATGGCAAATAAGGAATGGAAGAAATCATGAGTAAGATTTTGTGCTCAACAGGCTGTCTGATCGGACGGCCGAACGGAAGAAATTATCATCTGATCCGCGAGTTTGTGAAGGAACTCAATTATGACGGAATGGAATTTATGATGTACAGTGACTGGTATCCGGAGGTGGATGCTTTACTGGAAGAATTACTTGCTCTTCCGGTACAGTTTCCGGTGATGCATTGTCAGAAATCCGTCGGAGAGGCAATTAGTCTCGGGGGTGCGGAGAACTGGAAGGATGCTTTTTCAAGATTTGAGATTAATTGCAAGATTGCGAAGAAAATCGGAGCACGTAAGATGGTGATGCATCTCTGGGATGGGATAACCAGTGATCATTATTTTGAGAACAATCTGAAAGCGTATGGAGAATTGCAGCTACCAGAGGTTGCAGCAGATTACGGAGTTGATCTTCTGGTTGAAAATGTAGTATGTAACGTAGAGGATCCGATGCATCATTTCTGCCAGCTGGTTGACCGTTATCCGGATATTCATCTTATATTTGATACAAAAATGGCTGCTTTTCATGGGCAGCTTGATCTTTTATATGAGGAAAAATACAGCTTCTTATGGAAGGAGCATCATATCCGGCATTTTCATGTGAATGATTATGGTGGCAGCTATATGGAGTGGGGAAAGTTGAAAACGCTTCCGGTCGGAAAGGGCTGGATTGATTTTGACCGGTTCTTTGCGTTTATCCGTGAGATTGGCTATGATGATACCTTTACCGTAGAGGCTACGGCATTCGGACCGGATGGGAAGGTAGATCTTGCCATGCTGAATGATTGCGTACAGACCATCCGTCAGAAATTAGTATAACAGTTTTAAATTAACTACCCCATATCACTTGCCTATTTTCCCGATAGCACAGGCTAAAAATCCTCAGCGTAGCCCGCTACGCCTACGTTTTTTATCCTGCACTCTCAGAAAAATATTCTACGTGAATGGTATAGTTATTTAGAAACCGTTATACTGGGCAGCGGTTCAAGGGTGTAAATTCCAGACTGCGAAGCAATGATTTTATGAACTGGATTCCGGGCAGCTGTGGAATGATAAGGGATAGATGAAATCGGGCAACGTATGTATGCCTATATGGGATGAGATATTAAAGATGGTAAAGATGGAATATAAGCATCAGAATGGAAGTTCTGACCGTAATGACTGGTGAGGCAAAAGGAATGGAACAAATGACTTTGGGACAGATGTCCCTGTTTCAGGAACAGGTGAATATGAGTAGTCCGCTGGCAAGCCGCCTGCGCCCGGAAACATTGGATGACTATGTGGGTCAAGAGCATCTGGTTGGAAAGGGGAAGGTGCTTCGGCAGATGATTGAGAAGGATATGATTTCTTCGATGATTTTCTGGGGACCTCCGGGAGTTGGAAAGACCACACTTGCGCGGATTATCGCCCATATGACGCATGCGTCATTCATTGATTTCAGTGCTGTCACAAGTGGGATCAAAGAGATTAAAGAGGTGATGAAACGCGCAGAAGACAGTCGGATGATGGGAATGAAAACAATTGTCTTCGTGGATGAAATCCACCGTTTCAATAAGGCACAGCAGGACGCGTTTCTTCCTTATGTAGAGAAGGGAAGCATTATCCTGATTGGAGCGACAACGGAAAATCCGTCCTTTGAGATCAATTCCGCATTATTATCGAGGTGTAAGGTGTTCGTATTACAGGCACTTACCACAGAGCATATGGAGAAGCTGCTTCGTCATGCGTTAAAGGATCCGCGTGGCTTCGGCAATCAGACGATTCATATGGAAGAGCGGATTCTTCATGGAATTGCTGTTTTTGCCAATGGAGATGGCCGGATGGCGCTAAATACATTGGATATGGCTGTTTTAAACGGAGAGATCGGTCCGGACGGTTCCATTACCGTGAAGGAAGAGGTCCTGGAGCAGTGTACCGGTAAGAAAATGCTGCTTTACGACCGGAACGGAGAAGAGCATTATAATCTCATTTCAGCGTTACATAAGTCCATGAGGAACAGTGATCCGGATGCTGCCATGTACTGGCTGTCACGAATGCTGGAGGCAGGAGAGGATCCGCTTTATGTGGCACGCAGACTGATCCGGTTTGCAAGTGAAGACATAGGACTTGCCGATCATGAGGCACTTCCGCTTGCAGTTGCGGCCTACCAGGCGTGCCATTTCATCGGCATGCCGGAGTGCAGCGTGAATCTTGCACAGGTTGTTGTTTATCTTTCCCTGGCACCGAAGTCGAATGCGCTGTATGTTGGGTATGGGAAAGCGAGCGCCGATGCACAGAAGATGCTGTATGAGCCGGTGCCGCTGCAGATCAGGAATGCGGTAACAGACCTGATGCAGGAGCTGCATTACGGGCGGGGATACCAGTATGCACATGATACCGAAGAGAAGCTGACTGGTATGAGCTGTCTGCCGGAATCCATAAAGGACAGGGAATATTATCTGCCGGATGGACAGGGAGAGGAAAAGGAGCTGAAGGAGAGGCTTTTCTCTATTAAAAACAGGAGAAAGGAATTAGAGTAACAAAACACAAACAAATGTTCTAAAAAGACTTGAAAAATTCTTCATAATATACTAATATGAACATATGTTCTGAAGGAGAAGTTATTCAGAACCATGAATGCCATTTCGGGAGGTGATCCTTTGGATTGCTTTTAAGTCGCCCTGTATAAGGGAAAATGATCTCAGGGATCATTAGGAAGTGGTATGATTCATCGAGGTATATTATGGAGAATTTTGTTGTTCCGAAGCAGGAGAGCCTGCAGATTTATCAAAAAGAGCAGATGTCTGTGAAAGAAAAGCTTAAGATTCTGTCGGATGCGGCGAAGTATGATGTTTCCTGCAGCAGCAGCGGCGTTGGCAGGAAGGGTGATGGAACAGGCATCGGGAATACCGAGAGTGCCGGAATCTGCCATAGCTTCAGCTCGGATGGACGTTGTATTTCTCTTTTGAAGATTCTCTTTACGAATGAGTGTATCTACGACTGCAAGTATTGTATTAACCGCAGATCCAATGATGTACCGAGAGCGTCCTTTACACCGGATGAAATCTGTGAACTGACGATAGAGTTTTACCGGAGGAATTATATTGAAGGATTGTTCTTAAGCTCCGGAATTATTAAGAGTCCGACCTACACGATGGAATTAATATATGAAGCTATTTTGAAGCTTCGCACCGTTTACCGCTTTCAGGGCTATATTCATGTGAAGGCGATACCGGGTGCAGATCCTATGCTGATTGAACGCATTGGGATGCTGGCAGACCGCATGAGTGTGAATCTGGAGCTGCCAACGGCAGAGAGTCTTAAGACACTTGCTCCGAATAAACACCGGAAGAATATCCTGGGCCCCATGCGGATGATTCAGCAGGGGATTGCACAGAATAAGAACGAACTTGTGGCATACCGGCATGCAGGAAGCTTTGTTCCGGGTGGACAGTCCACGCAGATGATCGTGGGAGCAACGCCGGAGAATGACTATCAGATCATGATGGTAGCGGAGAGTCTGTATCGCAAATTTGATTTAAAGCGTGTCTATTATTCGGCATTTGTGAGTGTGAATGAGGATAAGGATCTTCCGGCACTGCCGGGAGGACCGCCATTGCTGCGGGAACACAGGCTGTATCAGGCAGACTGGCTGCTACGGTTCTACGGATTTGAGGCTAAGGAGCTGTTAAGTGAACAACGACCCAATTTTAATATTCTGCTGGATCCGAAAGCAGACTGGGCGTTGCAGCATCTGGAGCAGTTTCCGGTGGAGATTAACCGCGCAGACTATCAGATGATCCTGCGTGTGCCTGGAATCGGTGTGACGAGTGCGAAACGCATTGTGAAGGCAAGGAGAACAGGTAACTTAAGTTTTGAAGATCTCAAAAAGATCGGTGTTGTTCTGAAACGCGCCCTGTATTTCATTACGTGCAGCGGCCGTATGATGTATCCAACGAAGATGGATGAGGATTATATCACGAGGAATCTCATTGATCCGAAGGAGAAGCTGCCCTTTGATCAGGATGGAATGACCTACCGGCAGTTATCCTTATTCGATGACGGGCAGGTGTTGCAGTGGAAGCAGGGAATTGGAATAGCAGGAAGTGGTTTACAGAGCACAGGATGAAGGAATTTTAAAACATGTGTGGAAGCTCTGACAGAATATGTATATAAGCGTATATATGTATTAAGAAAAGACAGATCGAAGGAAGACAATATGGAAGAATACTATCTCATTTGTGAGGATTCACTGGAAGGGATTTTCACAGGAGTATATGATGCATATTTATGGAAGCAGCCTCTTGAGCGGGTGCATCTGCTGACAAGGGAAGAAGATAATTACCGGCTGTTTGCACAGTACCAGAACTGTGTGCCCGATCAGGAGAAGACCAAAAAGGTAGCGGCAAGAGTCATGAAGACCTTTGGCATGGAGGCTTATTTTTCACTTTGTGAGGTGGCTGCTTCGCATGAGGAGGATAAGGCAGAAGCAATCTTGAGGACGATTGTTCATGGGCTTTCAGACAAGCTTGGCTTCACATTACTGAATGATCTGCGGGATCCGGGAGTATACCGCACATTCGTAATGGCCAGGAATGTTGGTAAAGAAATCCATTTTCACAAGGAATTCTTACGTTTTGAAGAGCTGGAAGGTGGAATTCTGTATGCACAGATTGGCCCGAAGAATAACATCATAACTTTTCTGATGCCGCACTTTGCAGATCGCCTTCCGCTGGAAAATTTTGTGATTCATGACGTGAAACGTAACATTTTTGCACTCCATGAAGCAAAAAAAGACTGGTATCTTGTATACAATCCGGTGGGACTGGATAGAATTAAGTATACCGTTTCTGATAAAGAAAAGCAGTATAGCGAACTGTTTGCCGCTTTTTTTCATACAATAGCAATAAAAGAACGGGAAAATCCGACGTTGCAATTGAACATGTTGCCACTTCGTTATCGGGAGTATATGACAGAGTTTCGACAAAATGTGAAAACTTTTTGAAACGCAGGAATTTCACTTTACAAATGAAAAATGGAGTGATAATCTTTTATGGAAATAAAGAAACTATTGTTTATAGTTTAGAAGAAAGTAAAGGTGATCGATATGATGCAGCGCAAAATCATGTTACGTCCCGATGACGTAAAGGCATTTGTAAATGCAGCAACGAAATGCAGCTTTGATATTGATGTTTCGTACAATCGCTTTGTAGTAGATGCAAAATCTATTGTCGGTGTCTTAGGACTTGATCTGACAAAGACGTTGACGGTAACTTGCAATGGTTATGACAGCGAGTTCGAACAGTTTTTAAATCATCTGGCTGTAGCATGCTGATAATTAGGAGAAATTAAAATAACTAATTAATTATCAGAAGCATATAGAATTAAAATTTATCCAATTGACTCCCATAAGAAGATGACGTACGATCTTTTATGGGAGTCAATTTACGTAGAGCACTTAGCTCATAATAAAAATTAATCCAGAGGGAAAATAGTATGGATATACATATTTCTGTAAGGAATCTGGTAGAATTTATCTTACGATCCGGAGATATTGACAATCGAAAGGCTGTGGCACCGGAAAATGCCATGCAGGAGGGGAGCCGTATTCACCGCATGATCCAGCGGAGAATGGGGTCCGATTATCATGCTGAGGTTTCTTTGCAGTATCTTTATGAGACGGAGAATTACCGGATTCTGATTGACGGGAGAGCTGATGGGATTATTGATGCGACGGAAAGCAACGGAAATATGGTGACCATTGATGAGATTAAGGGGACATACCGGGAAATCCACAGGATTAAGGAAGCACAGCAGGTTCATCTGGCACAGGCGAGCTGCTATGCTTATTTTTATGCGAAGCAGCAGGAACTTTCGGCAATCCGGATCCGAATTACCTATTGTAATATGGAAACAGAGGAGCTGAAATATTTCCATTATGAATATACAATCAGGGAGTTGGAAAACTGGTTTATGGAAATCATCAACAGCTACCGACGGTGGGCAGATTTCCAGTATGAGTGGCAGAGCTTAAGACAGCAGTCTGTCAGGAAGCTGGTATTTCCATTTCCTTACCGGGAGGGGCAGAAGAATCTGGTGACTTACGTTTACCAGACGATTTATCATAGGAAGAAGCTGTTTATCGAGGCACCGACCGGAGTCGGAAAGACGATATCCACGGTATTCCCTTCCATTAAGGCCATGGGAGAAGGGAAAGGGCAGAGGATCTTCTACCTGACAGCCAAGACCATTACCAGAACGGTGGCAAATGATACGCTGGAGTTGTTAAGGAAACAAATGTTACGTTTGAAGTCGGTTACATTGACTGCTAAGGACAAAATCTGTTTTATGGAGGAAACCGAGTGCAATCCCGTAGATTGTCCCTATGCAAAGGGACATTTTGACCGGATTAACGATGCGATCTATGATCTGTTGATCCATGAAGATAACTTTTCCCGTGAAAAGATCGAAGAATATGCAGCACGCCATAAGGTGTGTCCGTTTGAAATGAGTCTGGATATGAGTCTGTTTGCGGATATGATCATCTGTGATTATAACTATCTGTTTGATCCACATGTCTATCTGAAGCGGTTCTTTTCCGAAGGAGTGCGGGAAGACTATATTTTCCTGATTGACGAGGCGCATAATCTGGTGGACCGGGGAAGGGAAATGTACAGTGCAACGCTTCAGAAGGAGGAATTCCTGGGGCTAAAAAAGGTCGTGAAGGATTATGATCTGCATATTTACCGTCTACTGGAGAGGTGTAATAAGGAGCTTTTGGAATTAAAGCGGTTGTGTGATGAGTATGTATGCTGGGAGGAAGAGGAGATTGCACCGTTCGTACGGGGCGTAATCCGACTGTCCGAAGCAATTGATCATTATCTGGAGGATCATGAAGACAGTCCGGTCAGGAAGGAACTGCTGGAATTTTATTTCAAGCTGTCCCATTTTCTGATGATCCATGAGCTGTTAGATGATCATTATGAAATTTATTCCCAATATACGGCGGATAACTGCTTCGAACTGAAGCTTTTTAATGTGAACCCGTCTAAGAATCTTAGAGAATGCATGATGCGAGGACGGTGCAGTGTGTTGTTTTCGGCAACGCTGCTTCCGATCCGGTATTATAAGCAGCTTCTTGGTGCAGACGAAGGGGATTATGAGGTTTATGCGAAGTCCGTGTTTGATGCAAGACGTAAGGGACTGTTTATTGCCAATGATGTAACCAGTAAATACAGCCGCAGAACAGAGAGTGAATATTATAACATTGCTTCCTATCTGCACCGGATTGTTCAGATGCGGACCGGAAACTATATGGTATTTTTTCCTTCCCATGCCTTTTTAAAGAAGGTTCTTGAGGTGTATGAGGAGAATTTTGGCGATGAGCATGTGGAATGCCTTGTGCAGGATGAATATATGAATGAGCAGAGCCGGGAGGAATTCCTGATGAGATTTGGTGGCGGCAGATCTGCCCGGGAGATTTCTTCTGCTTTCTCCACAGAACTACCGAAAACAGAATTACCGATAACAGAGCTACCGGGAATAGAGCTTCCGATAACGGAGCTCCCAATGGAAGACCCTCCGGCGTGCAAAGAGAACTTTCTCGAAGAAGTTATCCACATGGAGATTGAATACGAAGAAGACCGAACGCTTCTGGGCTTCTGCGTGTTAGGTGGAATTTTCAGTGAGGGAATTGATTTAAAGAAGGATCAGCTTATTGGTGCGATCATTGTAGGCACAGGACTTCCGATGGTATGTAATGAACGGGAGATTTTAAAGAAGTATTTTGACCGGCAGGGGGATAACGGATTTGACTATGCCTATCGCTATCCGGGGATGAACAAGGTATTGCAGGCAGCAGGACGTGTGATCCGTACCGCAGAGGATATTGGCATTGTGGCACTTCTGGATGAACGGTTTCTGACGACACCATATCAGAGAATGTTTCCAAGAGAGTGGAGGGAGTATGAGGATGTGTCCCTTAAGGAAATCGGTCATTATGTCGAGCGATTCTGGGATGAATGGCTATAATCCTTCCAAACGGTCATTGTGACATCACATTTTTGCAGGAAAGTTATGTGGATCAGTAATTATGACATGTATGTCATTGTGGATAACTATGTGGAAATGGGGGATTTCTTTTGAGCTGATGTGATTAATGATAATTATTGTCAATAAAATTCTGAAGGAAAAATGCATTAAAAATGAAAAAATACTGGATTAGTCAATGGGAAAAGGTGTATAATTGACCAGGATGAATAATCGTATAGTAAAGGTATCAGCCGGTTATGGACAATCCAAAGACAAGAAGGGAGAAAGCAGATGAGCACTGGATTTTGGGCATATGAAAGCGTATTCTATCAAATATATCCGTTGGGATTTTGTGGAGCACCGTTTGAGAATGATGGTGTGCAGACACATAAGATTAAAAAGGTGGAGGAATGGATTCCGCATATGAAGAAATTAGGAATCAACGCCATCTATTTTTCCCCGGTATTTGAATCCGATACCCATGGATACAATACCAGGGATTATAAGAAGATTGATGTCAGGATCGGAACCAATCAAGATTTTAAAGAGGTTTGTCAGAGGTTACATGAGAATGGAATCCGCGTAGTACTCGATGGTGTGTTTAACCATGTGGGACGAGGCTTTTATCAGTTCCAGGACGTATTGAAGAACCGTGAAGCTTCTCCTTATTTGAACTGGTTTCATATCAACCTGGGTGGAAATTCCAATTATAATGATGGTCTGTGGTATGAAGGCTGGGAAGGTAATTACGATCTGGTGAAGTTAAATCTTCAGAACGGTGAGGTTGTTCATCATATTCTGGATGCCGTGCAGTATTGGATTGATGAATTTGATATTGACGGATTGCGTCTGGATGTGGCTTATTGTCTGGATGAGAATTTTGTACGGACACTTCGCAGCTTTACAACAGAGAAAAAGCCGGACTTCTTCTTATTAGGAGAGATGCTTCATGGCGATTATAACCGCCTGATGAATGACAGCATGCTTCATTCCGTAACCAATTATGAATGCTATAAGGGATTGTATTCAAGCTTTAACAGCATGAATATGTTTGAAATCAATCATTCCCTGCTTCGTCAGTTTGGACCGGAAAACTGGACACTTTATAAAGGAAAGCATCTGTTATCTTTTGTGGATAACCACGATGTGACGAGAGTCGCAAGTATTTTATCCAATGAAAAGCACCTTCCACTGATTTATGCAATGTGCTTTGGCATGCCGGGAATTCCCTGTGTATATTATGGAAGTGAATGGGGAACCAGGGCAGATAAGAGCCAGGGTGATCCGGCGTTACGTCCCTGCTTTGAACAGCCGGAATGGAATGAATTGTCTGAGTTTATCAGTAAGCTTGCTGAAGCAAAGAAGAATTCCGAAGCGTTAAATTATGGAAGCTTCCGTTCGGTTCTTCTTACAAACCGCCAGTGCATTTTCGAACGTGCAAGCGGGCATGAACGGGTAATGGTAGCGATTAATGCCGATGGAGCACCGTTCACAGCCCACTTTGATGCAGGCTGTGGCATGGCAACCGATCTGATCACAGGACAGCCACATGACTTTGGTGGTGGAAGTGAGCTTCCTCCCTATAGTGCTGCATTTTGGAAGATGGAGCGGTAGAGGTCAGATATGCAATAACAGATCGTAGATAAAATCAATATGTAAATAGATATGAAGTAATTGCAACTATTCGGGAAAACTGTACTGGAGCACGTAGGCTTTGGTACAGTTTTCTATTTGTAAAATATATTAGATGTCGGGGTCATAAGGTCTTTCACCCACTTACGAGCAAGCTCATGTGGACTTAGACCTTTTGACCCTGGCATCATATATTATTGACATATAATATTATATGTTGTATAGTATGTATGTAAATAATATTATATGTCGTATAATATTATACATATTCGCACAGAAAGGAGCGAAGGGCATGGTTTTTAATACAGGGGCAGCACTTCTGGATGCCATTGTGCTTGCGGTTGTTGCGAAAGAGCCGGAAGGGGCATATGGCTATAAGATTACACAGGATGTGCGGCAGATTATTACAGTTTCGGAATCCACCTTATATCCGGTATTACGAAGACTGCAGAAGGACGAATGCCTGACCATTTACGATCAGAAATGTGCCGGACGTAACCGCAGATACTATCTGGTTACGGAAAAGGGAAGGCAGCAGCTTTCTATGTACCGGGAGGAATGGAAGAGCTATTCCGGTAAGATCAATCAGATTTTTGAGGGAGGATCCACAAATGAACAGATTTGAATATATGAGGAGACTTGAGGCTTTATTATCCGACATTTCTCCCAGCGAAAAGGAAGAAGCACTTACTTATTATAATGATTATTTTAATGATGCCGGGCAGGAGAACGAGCAGCAGGTCATTAAAGAGCTGGGAAGCCCCGAACAGGTAGCAGCAGGAGTCAAAGAGGGACTGGGGTTGCAGAGTTATGAGCGCGAGCAGGATTCTCTTGAAGGAGAGAAAAGTCAGAACCAGAGTGCACCGGGCGAAAGAGATAGAGATGCAGGTGTGCAGAACACCAGAAGTCAGAATGCATTCTCACAGAACAACCAGATACCATCACAGCCACAACAGAAGCAATCGAAACCGGCGTGGCTGATTACCTTAATTGTCATCGGACTGATCCTTGCGTCCCCGTTGATTCTGGCATTGATCTGTGTGGTATTTGCTGTGATTATCAGTGTTTTCAGTCTGATTTTCGGCTTGCTGATTGGCTTTGGAGCAGCGGCAGTATCACTTTATGTCACAGCAATTGCCTGTGCAATGCTGGGGGTTGTGGTATTACCGGTAAATGCTCTGGTGTCAGGGGCACTGCTTGGAAGCGGATGCTTATGCGCTGCCGCAGGAATCCTGTGCATGATTCTTACTGTACTTGTGGCCATGACGGTTCCGGCAGCCTGCAGGGGTACGGCGTGGCTGTGGCGTAAAATGTTTCGGAAGGCTTAAGGGAGGAAAACGAAGATGAAGAAATTTTATAAAGTCAGTCTGATTACAGCAGGTATTCTGGCAGCGGTTGGTCTGGTATTGTGTATCTTTTGTGGATTTATCGGAGGATACAGATGGAAACAGAGGGTAACAAGTGAATCAGTGGTTTCCTATATGGCAGGACTTTCCAACCGACTGGGATTTAAGGTTTCCTTTGGAGAGGGAAGCGGTATTTATATTGGTACACTGGATAAAAATCCCACGGGAGCAGACGGAGAGCTTATGGTAAATGGAGAGAGTATCGAAGAAAAAGGAACCACATATGAAATCCCGGTGAGTGAAGTTAAGGAATTGAATGCAGAGCTTGGCGCCGGACTTTTTGAAATCCGGGAAAAGGAGGAGACTTCTGATACCATAAGCCTTATCTTTGATGCTTCGGGGGTATGGGAATATTCACTTGAGGATGAAACGCTGAATGTTGGAATGAAAGAAGAATCCATATATGTCTTATGGGGACTTAAACAGAATAAAGGAGCGCGGTGCACGATTGAGATTCCAAAGGACTTTACATTCCGGCTCTTTACGGCAAAGCTCGGTGCCGGTAAGCTTCAGATCGAAGGAATCAAGGCACAGGAGATGACTTTGATAGCCGGTGCGGGACAGCTTGAACTTGCAGATATTGCAGTTGAGGACTTCGAGCTGAAGGTAGGAGCCGGGCAGGCAGTATGTGAAAATGTGACAAGCCGGAATGCCGTGATGGACATTGCCATGGGTGAATGTCAGTATTCCGGTAAAATCAATAAGGATCTAAGTGTGGACTGCGGACAGGGCAATGTGGAAATTGAGGTAGATGGAGCAGAAGAGGAGCACAATTATGATCTGGATTGCGGAATGGGTAATATTCTGGTCGGAAGCATGAGAGCCGCAGGAATGGGAGCGCAGCAGACACAGGATAACGGTGCAGACAGTCTGTATCATGTGAAATGTGGAATGGGAAATGTAACAATTACGTTTAAATAATTTGAAATCATATAAAAAGGGACTTCCGTATTGAGCATATTTGATCCCAAAGATCAGCTCAGACGGCAGCCCCTTTTATTTTATACTTCATAGTTTGCGATGATACGGGATGTTACTACAATTCCATGAATAATCCGGCCTTTTTAAGGGCGGGACGAAGGGCCATGTAAACAACGCTTGAAACGATCGTAGAGGTTACGGCATTGATGGAGGTAGCGGTTACATTCCATGCAAGGGTAAGCTCTGCAGCAGGTTTTCCAAGAATCAGCAGCTTGTAAAGATAGCCGATTAAAGGATCAAAAATCACGTTGAATAATAATCCGGCAGCTGCAGCAAGGATCACCCATTTCCAAACCTTTCTGTTATCGGTCTCTTTCGTGATGTGTCCGATTTTGTGGGCAACAAGTCCGGTGATTAAACCGATGCATAATTTTAATAAGAAGGTTTTCGGTGCGTAGACAATATAAACCGGGTCAAGCAGATCACCGATTGTCATTCCGATGGCACCACCTAATCCGCCATATAAGCCGCCGAGCAGCAGGGCACCGAGAACACATATGGCATTTCCGAGATGGATGGAAGTGGCATCACCGCCCGGAAGCGGAATCCGGATCTGTAAAAAGGTAAATACCACATAGGAAAGTGCAGCCATAAGGCCGGTAAATGCGATTTTCATTAGTTGCTTGTGTTCTTTCATAGGTTACTCCTCTTTTCATATAAATATTAAACAGGTCATAGTGCAGGGCAGCTATATTGGGATAGCTCTTGCTGCAGGGTATGTATGACACTGATGTTGCTATTTAGTATAAACAATACTGGTATTGTTAAAAGTACCAATTTTGAACTTCTTGATAAGACCAGAAGGAGATAAATTCGTCAAATTGACGAAAGATTTATAAATTTTTTATGAAACATTTGGGATTTCATTGACATTAAAAAATCAAATCATTAAACTTAAAAACTAAAGGTTAAATTACAGTAACTATTCAGATATATTGCAGGATATTTGAAGCAGATGCAAGGAAAGGAAGACGATGAAAAGATATTGGAAGTATATTAAACCGTATCTGCCGGCATTTATTATCGGACCGCTAATGATGATCGTGGAGGTCATTGGAGAAGTGGTTCTGCCGAAGCTTATGGCAAATATTATTAATGTCGGTGTGGCGAATGGAAGTGTCGGTTATATTACAGGAACCGGCGCATTGATGATTTTAGTAGCACTTCTTATGATGGCAGGTGGTGTTGGCGGTGCATATTTTGGCGCGAAGGCAGCAGTCAGCTTTGCCGCAGATTTGAGAAAGGATGCATTTGATAAGGTACAGACCTTTTCTTTTGCCAATCTCGACCAGTTCAGTACCGGATCCCTGATTACCCGTCTGACCAATGATATTACACAGGTACAGAACCTGATTAACATGGCTCTCCGGATGATGCTTCGTGCGCCCGGAATGCTGATCGGTGCACTGATTATGGCGTTTGTCATGAATGCGGAGCTGGCGGTGATTGTGCTGATCGTGATCCCGATTCTGGTCGGAGCTATTGCGGTTTTAATTAAGATTGCATTCCCGAAGTTCAAGATCATGCAGAAGAAGCTCGATGCACTGAACTCCAATATTCAGGAAATGCTTACAAATGTCCGCGTGATCAAATCCTTTGTCCGTGGTGACTATGAGGAAAAGAAGTTTGCAGCCTCCAACGAAGACTTAAAGCAGACCAGTCTGGGTGCATTTAAGACGATTATTATTGTAATGCCGCTGATGATGCTCATGATGAATGGAACGACACTTGCTGTTGTATGGTTTGGCGGCAGGCAGATTATCGTAGGGAATATGCAGGTCGGTGACCTCACTGCTTTTACCACATATATTGTACAGATCCTGATGTCCTTAATGATGCTGGCTATGGTCATCCTGCAAAGCTCAAGAGCACTGGCATCCTTAAGCCGTATCCGTGAAATTCTTGACACGGAGGTTGATCTGAATGATGAGCACTGCAAGGAGCCGGATAAAATTGTATCGAGCGGACGCGTGGAATTCCGCGATGTCTCCTTCCGTTATTATAAGGAAAACAAAGAGGCGGTGCTTTCCCATATCAGCTTTGCAGTAAAAAGTGGTCAGACCCTGGGAATCATCGGATCAACCGGCAGTGGTAAAACAACACTCGTACAGATGATCCCGAGATTATACGATGTCGATGAAGGAGAAGTCCTTGTGGATGGTGTGAATGTCAAGGATTATACGCTGGAAAATCTGCGTGAGGGCGTCGGCATGGTGCTGCAGAAGAACGTGCTGTTCTCCGGATCCATTCTGGAAAATCTGATGTGGGGCGATGAAAACGCTTCCATGGAGGAGGTGCGCAAGGCCGCGCAGGCCGCACAGGCAGACGGTTTTGTAAGCAGCTTTACCGGAGGCTATGAGATGGATTTAGGTCAGGGCGGCGTCAATGTGTCCGGCGGACAAAAGCAGCGTCTTTGTATTGCACGTGCCCTGTTAAAGAAGCCGAAGATCCTGATTCTGGATGATTCCACAAGTGCCGTGGATACCGCAACAGAGGCGAAGATCCGTGAAAGCTTTGCCGGAGAGCTGAAGAATACGACGAAAATTATCATTGCACAGCGTATCAGCTCCGTGCAGGAGGCGGATGAAATCATGGTACTTGACGATGGTAAGATCGTCGGATTCGGAAAACATGAGGATCTGCTTGCTTCCTGTGAGGCATATCAGGAGATATACTATTCCCAGATGGATAAAGAAAAGGAGGGAGCAGCATCATGAAACAGGAACGACTCGATTATCTTACCGGAAAATATGAAGCAAAGCTGAACCCTTCGAACGAGGATGCAATGTCCGGAAAGCCAATGGGAGGAAGAAAACACGGCGGACCTGGCGGACCGGGAGGTCCTGGTGGACGCGGCATGATGGGTGGTAAGCCGAAGAACACCAAAGCAACGATCAAGCGTCTTTTTTCTTATATCGCAAAGGATAAATGGAAGCTGCTGATCGTACTCTTATGTATTATGGCAGGTACGGCAGGAAACCTTGCAGGCTCGTATCTGCTGCGTCCGATCATTAACGGACTGACCGATACCGGTAAAACAGGCACTCAGCTCCTTGCAGGACTGATTCAGGGGGTATTTACCATGGCGGTTGTTTATATCGTGGCAATTACCGCACAGTATTTACAGTCCAGAATTATGGTTACGATTTCCCAGGATGCGATAAAGCGGCTGCGTAACGAATTGTTTGAAAAGCTGCAGAAGCTTCCGGTGCGTTATTATGACACTAATAATAACGGTGATGTCATGAGCCGCTTCACCAATGACGTGGATGTCATCGGTGAAATGCTGAATAATACTGTAGTGCAGCTGATTTCCGGAGCAATCAGTATTATTGGAACCTTGAGCCTGATGATTTATACGAATATCTGGCTGACACTGATTACGATTGTCATGGTTCCACTGATGTTAAAGGCGGTATCCGGAATCGGCAAGAGAAGCCGGAAGTATTATAAGGCACAGCAGGCGGCCATTGGCACGATGAACGGATATATTGAAGAGACAATTACCGGTCAGAAGGTGGTTAAGGTCTTTAACCATGAGGAAAGTGCGAGAGAAGAGTTTGATTATCTGAATCAGGATCTTCGCGGCAAGCAGATCCGTGCACAGTTTTTTGGTGGAATTATGGGACCTGTCATGGGAAATATGGGACAGGTCAGCTTTTCCTTAACAGCAGCCATTGGTGGTATTCTGTGCGTGCTGCGTGGATTTGATATTGGCGGGCTTACCGTATTTGTCAATTATTCCAGACAGTTTTCCCGCCCGATCAATGAGGTTGCCATGCAGGTTAATACGATTTTTTCGGCACTTGCCGGTGCAGAGCGTGTTTTTGCGGTGATGGATGAGGCTCCCGAGGCAGAGGATGTAGAGAATGCCATTACCATAGAAGAAACTGAGGATGGTAAGCACTATTATGTGATCCCGAAGGCGAATGCTTTTGTGAAAGAGCATGGAAAGCCGGAGGGAACGGCACATGAAAATGAGCTGAATTATTATGCAGAGGTGAAGGGGGCTGTAACCCTGAAGGATGTTACCTTTGGTTATCTTCCGGATAAAACGATTTTGAAGCATATTTCCCTGTATGCAAAGCCGGGTCAGAAAATTGCCTTCGTAGGCTCTACCGGTGCGGGAAAAACGACGATCACGAACCTGATCAATCGTTTCTATGACATTGATTCCGGGCAGATCCTGATGGATGGCTTCCCGATTACGCAGATTGCAAGGGATTCTTTAAGAAGAAACATTGCGATGGTATTGCAGGACACCCATCTTTTCACCGGAACGGTACGTGAAAATATCCGTTATGGAAGGCTTGACGCAACGGATGAGGAGGTGGAGCAGGCAGCAAAAATGGCAAGTGCCCATTCCTTTATCATCCGTCTGGAGCATGGATATGATACCGTTCTTGAGGGTGATGGTGCAAACTTAAGCCAGGGACAGCGTCAGCTCATTAATATTGCAAGAGCCGCCATTTCCAAGGCACCGATCCTGATTCTGGATGAAGCGACGAGCTCTGTTGATACAAGAACCGAGAAGCATATCGAAAAGGGAATGGACCGCCTGATGGCAGAGAGAACCACCCTCGTGATTGCACACCGTCTGTCAACCGTCCGGAATGCCAATGCCATCATGGTTTTAGAGCAGGGCGAGATCATCGAACGTGGTGACCATGACGCACTGCTTGCACAGAATGGCCGGTATCATGAGCTTTATACCGGGAAGACAGAGTTGGATTAAGCTGTGGTATCATGACTTGAATTGGATAAAAAAGTATGCTATAAAAGAATTCGGAGCAGAAAAACATTTACCTATTGACAAGGTGGGTAAATGAGACTATACTGTTCCGAAAAGACAGTCAGTGAGGAATAATGTATAGAAATACATTTATACAACAGAGAAAGCCTTACTGAGGGAGGAGAAGAATATGAAAAAGTTATTAGCAGTAGTACTTACCGGTGCTTTCGTTGTATCTGCACTGGCAGGCTGCGGAAAGAGCACATCTGCAGACGATAAGGTGATCAAGGTTGCGGCTTCCGCAACACCTCATGCAGAGATTCTTGAGCAGGCAAAGCCTTTATTGGAGGCAAAGGGTTACGACCTTCAGGTGACCGTGTTTGATGATTATGTACAGCCGAATGAGGTTGTAGAAAGCGGTGATTTCGACGCAAACTACTTCCAGCACATCCCTTATCTTGAGAGCTTCAACGAAGAAAAGGGAACACACCTTGTAAATGCAGGTGGTATTCATTATGAGCCGTTTGGTATTTATCCCGGAACAAAGGCTTCCCTGGATGAACTTGCAGACGGTGACAGCATTGCCGTACCGAACGATACCACAAATGAAGCAAGAGCACTTCTTCTGTTACAGGATAATGGCATCATTACCTTAAAGGAAGGGGCAGGACTTACTGCAACCAAGAATGATATCGTAGAGAACCCCTACAATGTAGATATCGTTGAGCTTGAAGCAGCTCAGGTTCCGAGAGTAAAGGACGAGGTTGCATTCATGGTATTAAATGGCAATTATGCACTGGAGGCCGGATTTTCTGTAGCAAAGGATGCTATTGCTTATGAGAAGGCTGATTCCGAAGCAGCTAAGACCTATGTAAATGTTATTGCTGTTAAGGAAGGAAACGAAAACAGTGACAAGATCAAAGCTCTTGTCGAGGTTCTTACTTCACAGGAAATCAAGGATTATATCAACAATACTTATGATGGAGCGGTAATTCCTTTTGAATAAGCCGAAACAGAGTATTGATCCTGCATCGTAACTGTGAAGGTACTGAACAGTTACGAATAAACAAAACGAACAATAAGAGATAATGGAACCTTCCGGTAGTAATGTTACCGGGAGGTTTTTTTGCTTTGCAACACCGCTCGCACGCGAAGAGTTCGCACGCGAAGAGTTCGCACGCGAAGAGTTCGCAAGCGAACTCTTTATTTTGCATAAGGATGAAAAAAATAGCAAATAATCAAAAAGGGACAGTGGTTGTGTGGGGATCATTAATTGTGTTATAATGCCAGGTATATGACCGGCTCAGATGAGTCATAGACGGGTAAAAGAAAATAGATAGTAGAAAATAGATGGATTTGGCTGAACCTTTTACAGGAACTGATAAATCCATAAGAATGTATAGATTAATAGATTTTGGAGAAGATAGATGTCAGAAGAATTTGATGAAGAATATGAAGAACGCCGCAGACGGAGAAATGCACGGAATGAGGAGATGCGGAAGCGCAAAAAAAAGCAGCAGATGATTCGTATGCTGATGCGCAGACTATTTCCCATTGCCGGGATTATACTGGCTGCGGTAATTCTTATTATAAATGGAAGAAGCATTATACGAGGAATACAGGGATATCCGGCTCCAACAAAAACTGACACAGGTGTTGCTGTTTCACCCGCAGTTTCAGAGAATGTGACACAGACGTCGGATGATTCGGAAGGTGATTTACAAGCGGGAGCAGATGATGCTCAGGTGGAAGTTGATAAATCTCAACAGAATATAGAAGATGGCGGGAATGCACAAGAAGATTCGCCAAATGATCAGAAAATCGACTCACTCGATACGGAATCAGAAAGTTCGGATATATCAAATGGAAAATTATCTGCTGATGAAGTGAACCATAGACTACGGCAGTTAGTGACGGACGATCACAGGCAGCAGGTTGTTGTGTCAGGAGTTCAGGCTTCATTCCCTGATATGACAGCACTTTTGGAACAGGAGGAGGAAGAGCAGGCACAGGTACTGAAGGAACAGAAGGTTTATACGGCGCAGACAACAGATGCTACGACTTCTGTAGATGATGAAGTGCAGAGTTCGAATGGTATTTTCATTGATCTTGCCACAGGAAATATCCTTTTTGACCGGGATGCGCATACAAGAATTAATCCGGCGTCCATGACGAAGGTGCTGACTGTGCTTGTTGCAGCAGAGCATGTGACAGACTGGTCGGATACCTTTGAAATCACACCGGAAATTACAAATTACAGTTATGTGCATGATTGCAGTGCTGTTGGATTTTCAAATAATGAAGTGGTTACCGTTGAAGATCTGTTCTACGGAACGGTGCTGTGCTCGGGAGGGGATGCAGCACTCGGACTGGCAACCTATGTGGCGGGCTCCCAGGAAGCCTTTGTAGATATGATGAATGAAAAGCTGAAGGAGCTTGGGCTTTCGGATACAGCACATTTTACAAACTGTGTCGGTTTGTATGACGAAAATCATTACTGTACGGTTTATGATATTGCCATGATTCTGGAGGCGGCCATTGATCATCCGCAGTGTCGGGAAGTGTTATCAACAAAGAAGTACACAACCTCGTCCACGCCGGAGCACCCGGAGGGCATCCAGATTTCCAACTGGTTCTTAAGAAGAATTGAGGATAAGGATACCGGCGGCGAAGTGATCTGTGGAAAAACCGGCTTCGTGGCACAGTCCGGAAGCTGTGCGGTAAGCTATGGAATGGATGAGTCCGGAATGGAATATATCTGCGCCACCGTGAATGCACACAGTGGCTGGCGGTGTATTTATGACCATGTGGAGCTGTATAAGCGGTTTGCAAAAACTGTCTGAAAAAAACAAAATAATATTGAAATTTACGGCAATTGTGCAGTTTTAAAATAAATGGCTGGACAAAAATGAAAACATAGGTTAATATGTATATGTAGACAGATGAAGAAGAACAGATAATTGTGCAAATTAACAAAATGATAACAGGATGCAGAATCTATCGGTTGTCAATTCGTCAAAAATGGAAACGGGAGATGAGAAACGGATGAAACAGTTTACTTACGTGGTTACGGATGAAATTGGTATTCATGCAAGACCGGCAGGTCTTCTGGTTAAGGAAGCCAAGCAGTTCCAAAGTACAGTGATGCTGACCTGCAAGGGAAAGAGCGCCGCCGCAACCAAGCTTATGGCTGTCATGGGAATGGGCGTTAAGCATGGTGATTCGGTCGAGGTTTCGGTTGAGGGACCGGATGAGGATGCTGCTTATGAGGCAATGGAGAGGTTTTTCCGGGAGAATCTGTAAACCAGAATCCGGTGAATCATATGAGAGGGTGGAAAATGGAGAAATATATTGGAAAATCCGTATATAAAGGAATTGCAATCGGTCCTGTCCATGTTCTGAAGAAAAAAGATCACCTTGTCAAGAGAATCCATGTAGATCATGTGGAAAAAGAACTGGAGCGCCTTGAGAAGGCTAAGGAACAGGCACTAAGTCAGCTTGGTGAGCTGTATGAGAAGGCCATGCGGGAGGTCGGAGAGGTCAATGCGGCAATCTTTGAGGTTCATCAGATGATGCTTGAGGACGATGATTATCAGGAGGCCATACACAATCTGATCCGGAATGAAGAAGTGAATGCAGAGTATGCGGTAGCGGTTACCGGTGATAATTTTGCGGAAATGTTTGCCAGTATGGATGATGAGTACATGCAGGCACGCTCAGCGGATGTCAGGGATATTTCGAACCGGCTGGTTCGTAACCTTGCCGGAGAGGAACAGATGGACTGGAGTAAGCTCGAACCGTCCATTATTGTTGCGGATGATCTGACACCAAGTGAAACGGTCCAGATGGACAAGAACAAAATTCTGGCCTTTGTTACCGTCCACGGTTCAACGAACTCACACACTGCGATTCTTGCCCGTATGATGAGTATTCCGGCACTGATCGGTGTGCCGCTTGAACTGGAGAAGCTTCAGAATGGAACCATGGCTGTTGTAGATGGTAAAAAGGGAGCCTTTTTCCTTGATCCGGATGAAAACGAAATTCATCTGGCCAGGGTACAGCAGGAGGAGGAACAGGAGCAGAAGCGTCTTTTAGAGAATTATAAAGGCAGGGAATCCGTTACGAAAAGCGGAAAGAAAATCCATGTCTTTGCCAATATCGGAAGTGTCTCGGATGTGGCTTATGTGCTTGAGAATGATGCTGAGGGTATCGGGTTATTCAGGAGTGAATTCCTGTATCTTGGCAGATCTGAGCTTCCGGATGAGAACGAACAGTTCAATGCCTATCGTCAGGTATTGCAGATGATGGCCGGAAAGAAGGTTGTTATAAGAACCCTGGATATCGGAGCGGATAAGAACGTGGATTATCTCGGACTTGGACAGGAGGATAATCCGGCAATGGGCTACCGTGCGATCCGGATTTGTCTGGAACAGCCGGATATTTTTAAAACACAGCTGAGAGCTCTTCTGCGAGCTGCTAAATATGGAAATCTTGCAATTATGTATCCGATGATTATTTCGGTGGAAGAGGTTAAGTGCATCGGGGAAATTGTTAAGGAGGTGGCAAAGGAACTGGAGGAAGAGAAGGTTCCGTATACCATTCCGGAGCAGGGTATTATGGTGGAGACACCGGCAGCAGTCATGATGAGTGAGGAGCTTGCAGAGCTTGTGGACTTCTTCAGTATCGGAACCAATGATTTAACCCAGTATACACTGGCGATTGACCGGCAGAACAGTAAGCTGGACCGGTTCTACAATCCGCATCATGAGGCGGTTTTACGGATGATACAAAGGACAATTGACGGGGCTCATAAGCATGGCAGGTGGGTCGGTATCTGTGGAGAGCTTGGTGCAGATACAGCACTTACAGAGCGGTTTGTACAAATGGGAATTGATGAATTGAGCGTTGCTCCATCGATGGTGCTCCCGGTCCGCAGTAAAATATGTGAAATGGAGTAGATGAAATGAGAATATATAAAGCGAAAGATTATGAGGAAATGAGCAGAAAGGCAGCCGGCATTGTTTCCGCACAGATCATTATGAAACCTGACTGTGTGCTCGGACTGGCAACAGGCTCCACTCCGGTCGGCCTTTATAAGCAGCTGATCGAATGGTATCGCAATGGGGATCTGGATTTTTCAGGGGTAAGAACGGTGAATCTGGATGAGTATAAGGGAATCAGCCGTGAGAATGATCAGAGCTATTATTACTTTATGCATCAGAATCTGTTTGACCATGTGAATATTCCGGCAGGGAATACCCATCTGCCGGACGGCATGGAGCCGGATTCCGAAAAGGAATGCAGAAGATATGAGGAATTGATCCAATCCATGGGAAGTGTGGATTTACAGCTCCTTGGTATCGGCCATAACGGACATATCGGTTTTAATGAGCCGGCAGATGCATTTGATAAGCTGGTTCACTGTGTGAACCTGACACAGTCAACCATTGAAGCAAATAAGAGATTTTTTGCATCCGCCGAGGAGGTTCCGAGGCAGGCATATACCATGGGAATCCAGACGATTATGCGCTCGAAAAAGATTCTCATCATTGCCAATGGTGAGGGTAAGGCTGATATTGTAAGGGATGCTTTCTTCGGACCGATTACACCGATGGTTCCGGCATCGGTTCTTCAGCTGCATAATGATGTTACGCTGGTAGCTGATGAGGCAGCCCTGAGTAAAATCCCTGCATCGTTCGTTTAAGAGAAGTTGTAAGAAAACAGAGCGGATAGAGGTATGGAATAATGATTATAAAGAATGCGAATGTTTTTACAACGGATCACCGGTTTGTACAGGGTGATGTTACCGTGACCGGTGACCGGTTTTCCGTAGTCCTTGAAAAAGCGGATGGTGATGGACGGGTGGTGGACGCTGCCGGACTATACATGATTCCGGGACTCGTAGATATTCACTTTCATGGGTGTAAAGGCGCGGATATGTGTGATGGAACGCAGGAAGCCCTGGATATCATAACCGCATATGAGGCTGGTATCGGAGTGACATCGGTTTGTCCGGCGACCATGACGATTCCGAAGGATGAACTCCTTGCGGTAATGAAGAATGCCGGTGCATATTCCTATAAGGGAGGAGCACATCTGGTCGGTATTAATATGGAAGGACCGTTTATCAGTGCTTCCAAGAAGGGTGCCCAGGCGGCAGAAAATATCATTCCCTGTGATTATGAGTATTTCAGACAGCTTCAGGATGCTGCGAACGGATTGATCAGGCTTGTGGATATTGCACCGGAAGAGCCCGGAGCAATGGAGTTCATTGACCGGACGAAATCAGAGGTGGTGATCTCCATAGCCCATACAGTATCGGATTATGATACGGCATGTGAGGCTATCCGGCATGGAGCGTCCCATGCAACGCATCTGTATAATGCAATGCCACCGTTGAATCACCGGAATCCGGGAGTGATCGGTGCGGTCAGGGATTCTCAGTCGTGTCATGTGGAATTAATCTGTGACGGGGTACATGTTCATCCGTCGGTAATCCGTGCGACCTTTGCCATGTTCGGTGCAGAACGGGTGATTTTAATCAGTGACAGCATGAGGGCAACCGGATTAGAGGATGGTGAATACACGTTGGGCGGACAACCCGTAGTGGTAAAAGGAAATCTGGCAACGCTTCATGATGGTACGATTGCCGGATCTGCCACGAACCTGATGGATTGTATGAGATTTGTTGTAAAAAATGCTGGTATTCCACTGGAGGATGCGGTGATGTGTGCAACGGAGAATCCGGCCAGGGAAATCGGTATTTTCGATCAGACAGGAAGCATTGAGGAAGGTAAAAAAGCAGATTTTGTTCTTCTTGATAAAGAATTAAATATTGTAGGAATTTATATCGACGGAAAGGAGCAGTCATGCTAGGTTTTTTTAAAGGAAAGACAAAGGAAAAGGTGATCTGTTCACCCTGTGTGGGAAATGTGACACCACTTACGGAGGTTCCTGATCCCACTTTTTCAGAAAAAATACTGGGTGATGGGTTTGCAGTAATTCCTTCAGAAGGAAAGATTTTCGCTCCGGCGGATGGAGAAATAACGATGGTGTTTGATACCCTGCATGCGATTACCATGACAACTGCTGCGGGAATAGAGCTTCTGATTCATATCGGACTGGAGACAGTTACATTAAAGGGAAAGCCTTTCCATGTACACGTAGCAGCAGGGGATCAGGTAAAGCAGGGAGATCTGTTAATGGAAGCAGATCTTGATCAGATCAGGGAGGCCGGACTTAATATCATATCTCCGGTTGTCGTGTGCAATACCGATGATTATTCCCAAATAAGCCTGCTGAAGGTAGGCGGGGTCTCACCGGATGAGGCGGTACTCAAGGTTGAGTAAGTATCCGGATCATATCGTAAAATGGATTGGACTAATCCAATTTTAATTTTATAAAAACAAAGGAGGAGAAAGTATGAAATTTCTTCAAAAACTGGGAAAAGCGTTAATGCTTCCCGTAGCAGTACTGCCATCTGCGGTATTCTCATGGGTATTGGTTACTTGCTGTGTCCGGCAACCATGCAGGGTGGAGATATCGAGGGTGCAGCGAACTTAATCGGTCTGTTCTTAGTGAAAGCCGGCGGCGCTTTGATTGACAACATGGCCATTCTGTTTGCGATCGGTGTCGGTGTCGGTATGTCAGAGAAAAATGATGGTACAGGCGGAATCGCGGCACTTGCTTCCTGGTTGATGATCACCACACTTCTTTCAACCGGAGTTGTAACAACTATTATGCCGTCTGTCGCTGACAGCGCAACCAAGACTCTGGCATTTAACAAGATTGCGAATCCGTTTATCGGAATCCTTGCCGGAATCATCGGTTCTATGTGCTATAACAAGTTCAAGAATACCAAGCTTCCGGACTGGTTATCCTTCTTCAGCGGAAAGCGCTGTGTAGCAATTATCGCCGGTGTGGTTTCCATTCTGGTATCCGCAGTACTGCTTTTTGTATGGCCGTTACTGTTTGGCGGACTGGTTGCACTGGGAGAGGCAATTGTAGGTATGGATATCGTCGGTGCCGGTATTTATGCATTCCTGAACCGTCTGTTAATTCCTACCGGATTACACCATGCATTGAATAATGTATTCTGGTTTGATACCATCGGACTTGGAGATCTTCAGCACTTCTGGGCTGGTGAAACCTCCGCAGATGTATCCTGGAGCCTCGGAATGTATATGTCCGGCTTCTTCCCTTGTATGATGTTCGGTATCCCGGGGGCGGCACTTGCAATGGTAAGATGTGCGAAGACCACAAAGAAAAAAGCAGCGATCGGACTTGTTGCTTCCGCAGCACTCTGCGCATTCATTTGTGGTGTTACAGAGCCGTTTGAATTTGGTTTCATGTTCCTTGCTCCTGGACTTTATGTAATTTATGCATTACTTTACGGTATCTTCACCATGATTACCGTTGCACTTGGCTTCCGTGCAGGCTTTAGCTTCTCTGCAGGCGCGATGGATCTGTTATTCTCATCCTCACTTCCTGCAGCACAGAGGACATGGCTTATTATCCCGCTCGGAATTGCAGCCTTTGTTGTATTCTACTTCGTATTCTACTTTGCCATTAAAAAGTGGGATCTTAAGACCCCTGGCAGAGAAGATGATGATTTAGAGAAGGAAAAGAGCATCGAACTTGCAAGTGATGATTATACAGCCATTGCAAAGGCCATTCTTGAGGGTTGTGGCGGAAAGGATAATATCACAAGCATTGATAACTGTGTTACAAGATTGAGACTGGAGGTAAAGGATATTACCGCAGTCAATGATAAGAAGATTAAGGCCGCAGGTGTTGCGGGAGTCATCAAGCCTGGTAAGACCTCAGTTCAGGTAGTGGTTGGAACGAAGGTTCAGTTCGTGGCAGATGCATTCTCAAAGCTTTGCGAATAATAAGAAAACAGCCGTAAATACGGCAGCTTGGGAGGCTATGTATGACATAGCCTCCTTTCTATATTACAAAAATAACTATTCAGAACCCCATTCGTAAAACCGTTGCTAACGCAACGTAGTTTACCTCATGTGGTTACTTCGCCATATAAAATTGCTTTTCTGTTTGAATGCAAGCATTCACAGAAAGCAATTTTGCATGGCTCTGAATAGTTTCATAAAAAACACTTGATAAATACCCACGTGGGGTATATATTAAATACCAACAGGGGGTATATTGAGTTAAGGGAGAAGAACAGGAGCAGGACTTCACGTATATTCATGAAGAGGAGCAGGAGATGAAAGAACAGAGAACACAGGAAGCGGGTAACCGATGCTGTTACTGTATGGAAAAGCATACCTTACGTTCACAGGAGCAGAAGAAAGCACTGATTAACCGGCTGAGGAGAATTGAAGGACAGGTGCGCGGCGTACAGCAGATGCTGGAAAATGATGCATATTGCAATGATATTCTGGTGCAGTCTGCAGCAATCAGCGCAGCTATGAATGCTTTTAACAGAGAAATTCTTGCGGCACACATTCATTCCTGTGTGGTAAGAGATATCCGGGAGGGGCACGACGAGGTCGTTGATGAGCTTGTTTCCACGATCCAGAAGCTGATGAAATAAAGATATGGGAATGGTAATGGGAAGGGGCTCTGAATAGTTGCAAATAATGATGTCGGGGTCAAAAGCCCCCGACTTTGATATGAGACAAGAAAGGTGACCGAAAATGGAACAATATAACGTAACGGGCATGAGTTGTGCAGCATGTCAGGCGAGAGTGGAAAAGGCAGTATCCAGGGTGCCTGGAGTAACCTCCTGTAATGTGAGTCTTTTGACGAATTCCATGGCAGTAGATGGAACGGCAGTGCCGGATGCCATTATTAAGGCTGTGCAGCAGGCAGGATATGGAGCAAGTAAAAAGGGCACAAATGCAGGAGAAGGAAATCAGATGGATGGCGCACAGAATGATGCGGATGCACTGGCAGATCATGAGACGCCGGTTCTGCTTAAGAGACTGATTGCCTCTGTGGTATTTCTTCTGGTACTGATGTACTTTTCGATGGGACATATGATGTTTGGCTGGCCGCTGCCACCCTGGTTTGACGGAAATCATGTGGCTATGGGACTGGTACAGCTTTTGCTGACAGTCATTATCATGGTGATTAACCAGAAATTCTTTATCAGTGGATTTAAGGGGCTGATTCACCGGTCACCCAACATGGATACACTGGTGGCGTTAGGTTCTTCCGCATCCTTCCTGTGGAGTGTGTATGCACTGTTTATGATGACAAAGGCGCAGACCGTTGGGGACATGGATGCGGTGATGCGGTACATGGATGAGTTTTATTTTGAATCCGCAGCGATGATTCTGACCTTGATTACCGTTGGTAAGACACTGGAAGCCAGATCCAAGGGAAGAACGACCGATGCCTTAAAGAGTCTGATGAAGCTGGCTCCGCAGAATGCAACAATTGTGCGTGGAGGACAAGAGGTTACAGTTCCGATCGGACAGGTGCATCAGGGAGATATTTTCGTGGTCCGGCCGGGTGAAAATATTCCGGTGGATGGCGTGATTTTAGAAGGAAGCAGTGCCGTCAACGAGGCGGCTCTTACCGGAGAAAGCATTCCGGTGGATAAAACGGTTGGCGATGACGTGTCCGCAGCTACGATAAACCAGTCGGGATTTATCCGTTGTGAAGCAACCAGAGTTGGTGTAGATACGACGCTTTCCCAGATTATTAAAATGGTAAGTGATGCAGCAGCAACCAAGGCTCCGATTGCCAAGATTGCAGATAAAGTATCCGGTGTGTTCGTACCGGTAGTCATTTCCATCGCGGTGGTTACCTTTATCGTATGGCTCTTAATTGGAAAGGAATTCAGCTTTGCGCTGGCAAGAGGAATTTCCGTACTGGTGATCAGCTGTCCGTGTGCACTTGGACTTGCAACGCCGGTAGCAATTATGGTCGGAAACGGCGTGGGAGCGAAGAACGGTATCTTATTTAAGACTGCTGCAATTCTTGAAAATGCAGGAAAGATAGAAATTGTTGCACTGGACAAGACAGGAACGATCACCGAAGGGGAACCGAAGGTTACCGATGTAATTCCGGCAGGAAATATCACGGACGATGAACTGCTTTCCCTGGCAGTTTCTCTGGAAGCAAAGAGTGAACATCCGCTTGCAAAGGCTATTATCCGGCGGGGAGAAGAGCTTTCTGTGAAACCGGAAGAGGTTACGGAATTTGAAGCACTTCCCGGAAACGGACTTCATGCAGTAAGCAATGGAAAATTACTTCTTGGAGGAAGCCTCAGGTTCCTCAGTGAACAGACCGGTGTTTCAAAAGAACTTCGTAAGCAGGCAGAAGAGCTTGCAGAGCAGGGAAAAACACCGCTATTGTTTGCACAGGACGGGAGAATGCTCGGGATCATTGCTGTTGCGGATACCATGAAGGAAGACAGCCCGAAAGCCATTCAGGAATTGCGGAAGCTTGGAATCCGTGTCATTATGCTGACTGGGGATAATGAGCGTACTGCAAATGCGATCGGAAGAAAAGCAGGCGTGGATGAAGTGGTTGCAGGTGTCCTTCCGGATGGAAAAGAAAGTGTGATCCGCGAACTGAAGGAGCAGGGCGTGACCGCCATGGTCGGTGATGGAATCAATGATGCACCCGCACTTACCCGTGCAGATGTGGGGATTGCCATTGGAGCAGGGGCTGATGTTGCGATTGACGCGGCCGATGTGGTACTGATGAAGAGCCATCTGTCCGATGTACCGGCGGCGATTCGTCTCAGCCGGGCAACCCTGCGGAATATTCATGAGAACCTGTTCTGGGCATTTATTTACAACATTATTGGAATTCCCCTGGCAGCAGGCTGCTTCGTTGCTTTCGGACTCACCTTAAATCCAATGTTTGGGGCAGCAGCAATGAGCCTTTCCAGCTTCTGTGTGGTATCGAATGCACTGCGGTTAAATCTGTGCAGGGTGCATGACGGTTCCCATGACCGGCCGTTTCATAAGAAAATACCCAAAACAGCTCAAACAGCCCCAATAACCAAAACAGTCAAAATTAAAGGCATGATGTGTGAGCATTGTGAAAATCATGTAAAAACTGCTTTGGAGGCACTGCCGGGAGTTTTGGAAGCAGTTGTCAGCCATAAGGAAGGAACTGCAATTCTGACATCGGCAGGTCCCTTAAATGAAAAGCAGGTTAAAAAAGCGGTAGAAGAGGCCGGATACAAAGTGTTATCCATTAATTAACCAGGTAGGAGAAGCATTCGGAGAATATCGCGAGCATGGTAATTAAAAACAGTAACTGGAGGGTACCGGGCAGTTACAAGAAATTTAGCTAATAAGAAATCGGAGGAAAAGAAAATGACAAAGACAGTATTAAAAATTGACGGAATGATGTGTGGAATGTGCGAAGCCCATGTAAATGATGCAATCCGCAATGCATTTGCAGTAAAGAAGGTATCTTCTTCCCACGCAAAGGGCGAAACGGAGATTATCAGTGCAGAACCACTTGATGCAGAAAAGCTTGCTGAGGTAGTGAAGAATACCGGCTATACCTTAAATGGGATCAGCAGTGAACCCTGTCAAAAGGAAGGAATCTTCTCTTTCTTAAATAAATAGACAGGTTAACGGAATTAGCAGAATTTGATAACAGTAATCATTACTGATATTGACAAAAGAACAAAAATACTATATAATTCTTATCAGAAACAAGGTATAATTAAAAAAATATCGATTATTTGCAACTGTTCAGAGCCATACTAATCATGGAGAGCTGTACGGTGAATGAAACGGAGGTAAAAGAAATGGCAGCAAACAAATACGCAGGAACACAGACGGAGAAGAATTTACAGGAGGCATTTGCAGGAGAATCCCAGGCAAGAAATAAGTATACCTATTTTGCTTCTGTAGCCAGGAAGGAAGGCTATGAGCAGATGTCAGCGTTATTTCTGAAGACAGCAGATAACGAGAAAGAGCATGCAAAGATGTGGTTCAGGGAACTGGCAGGAATCGGTGATACAAAAGCAAACCTGGCGGCAGCTGCAGAAGGTGAGAATTATGAGTGGACAGATATGTATGAAGGCTTTGCTAAAACTGCTGAGGAAGAAGGGTTTCCTGAGCTTGCAGCCAAATTCAGGGCAGTGGGAGAGATTGAGAAGCACCACGAAGAGAGATATCGTGCACTTCTTAAAAATATTGAAACCGCACAGGTATTTGAAAAGAGCGAAGTTAAGGTATGGGAATGCCGTAACTGCGGACATATCGTGGTAGGAACCAGGGCTCCGGAGGTATGCCCGGTATGTAATCATCCGCAGAGCTATTTTGAAGTTCATGCAGAGAATTATTAAGAGGGAGGAGTTCACTACGAAGAATCATACAATCAATTCAAAAAAAGCAGTAATGATAGGCTGCGGCTTTGTTGGTTCCGCATCGGTATTTGCCTTAATGCAAAGCGGATTATTTACAGAGATTGTCCTTATTGATGCAGACAGGAATAAGGCAGAGGGAGAAGCCATGGACATCAGTCACGGAATCCCGTTTGCCCGTCCGATGAAAATATATGCCGGTGATTATGACGATGTGGAGGATGCTGCAATTGTTATCCTGTCCGCCGGAGCAGGTCAGAAACCGGGAGAAACAAGGCTTGATCTCGTAAATAAAAATGTGGCTATATTTAAGTCGATTATTCCTGAAATAGCAAAGAGGAATTTTGCAGGTATCATGCTGGTAGTTGCCAATCCGGTAGACATTCTTACCCAGGTAGCCATAAAGCTGTCCGGACTTCCTGAAAACAGAGTTATCGGTTCGGGAACGGTTCTGGATAGTGCGAGATTAAGATATAAGCTCGGTGAGCATTTATCCGTGGACAGCAGGAGTGTTCATGCGTTTATAGTAGGAGAGCATGGAGACAGTGAGGTTGTAGCATGGTCATCCGCCAATGTCTCAGGTGTTCCGTTAAGTGAAATGTGTGAAATGCGTGGTCATTACAGGCATAAGGAAAATACGGCAGAGATAGCTGCGGCAGTCAAGAACAGCGCGTATGAAATTATCAACAGAAAGCATGCTACGTATTACGGAATTGCCATGTCTGTAAAAAGAATCTGTGAAGTGATTATGAGAGACGAAAGATCAATACTTCCCGTATCACACATGATTCATGGTGTATATGATATTGACGGTGTCGCATTAAGCATGCCGGCGATTGTAGGTGCTAATGGCGTAGAGGCAGATATCCCGATTAATTTAAATGGAGAGGAAGCGTTAAAGCTCAAGGAATCTGCCGATTCCCTGAAAAAAATTATAGATACAATAGAACTGTAAACTTTTACGTATGCAAGGAGATAAAAGCATGGAAGTAAAATATTATGTATGTAAGCACTGTGGAAACATTATTGAAAAGGTAAAAGACAAGGGAGTACCTGTAATGTGCTGTGGAGAGGCAATGCATGAGTTAAAAGCCGGTGTGACGGATGCAGCGGTTGAGAAGCATGTGCCCGTATATACTGTGGATGGCAATCAGGTTCATGTTGTTGTCGGGGAGACAAAACATCCAATGTTGGAAGAACATTTTATTGAGTGGATTACATTAAATACCAATCAGGGCATTTACAGAAAGCAGTTAAAGCCGGGACAGGAGCCGGCAGCAGATTTCAGCCTTTGTGATGGAGAGCATGTAGAAGAAGTATATGCATATTGCAACCTGCATGGATTATGGGTAACCGTTTAGACATGTAGAAATGATGGTGTAAGGATGACGGCAGGCGCCTGTTCACTAAAGGGCGCTTGTGAATGAACATGGCTGAACTGTTTTGATTATGGAAAGTGGAATACTATAGTTTACAAGGAGAGATAACGGATTTATGTACGAGATGAAACCGGAATATTATATCGGAATCGATATGATTGACGAGGAACACAAGCAGATTTTTAAGTATGCAGATGAAGCATATGAATTACTTCATGATGAGTTTACCGTTGATAAATATGATAAAGTTGATGTCATACTGGAGAAGCTTAGGGATTATACGGTGAAGCATTTTACAGATGAAGAGCATTATATGGAATCTATTCATTATAAGAAATTATTCACGCAAAAGGTCCAGCATCAGCAATTTATAAGTAAGCTGGATGAATTTATGGATCAGCACAACGCAGATATGGATGATCAGGACGAACAGATTATGGGTATTTTGGAATATCTTACAGAGTGGCTGGTAAATCATATTCTGCATGTTGACGGTCAGATTCCACAGGGCTGATCCGGAACTAAAAATTAAATAATGCTTCATAACCCCATTTGTAAAACCGCTGTTAATGTACGCAGTTTACGAATGGGGTTCTGAATAGTTACAACAAATTTTATTGGATAAGGAGGGAAATAATGGATAAGAAAGCAATGTATAAACTCAGTTACGGGCTGTTTGTTCTGACAGCGAAGGAAGCAGACAAGGATAATGGATGTATTATCAATACAGCCATTCAGGCGGCATCTGAGCCGAATCAGTTGAGTATTTGTGTGAATAAACAGAATTACACACATGACATGGTTAAGAGAACGGGAGAGTTTACCGTATCAGTACTCAGCCAGAATGCAGATTTTGAGCTGTTTAAGCATTTTGGGTTCCAGTCCGGGCGGGATGTGAACAAGTTTGAGAATTTTACGCAATGCTCCCGCGGGACAAATGGGATTTATTATATTACAGAGGGAACGAATGCCTACCTGTCGGTAAAGGTAAAGAAAACCGAGGATCTTGGTTCACATACCATGTTTATAGGTGAGATTACTGATATGGAGGTCTTAAGTGAGGCTCCATCGGTAACCTATGATTATTATCTGAACAACATAAAACCGAAGCCACAGGCTGTAGGAACAGCAGAGGGGGGACAGATAATCTGGCGCTGTACCATCTGCGGCTACGAATATGTCGGAGAAGAATTGCCTGAGGATTTCATCTGTCCTATATGCAAGCATCCTGCATCCGATTTTGAAAAGATTGTGAAGAAGTAAAGTCAAGGACAGTAAAGGCATTTGAAATCCCCTGCAGCATTACATTCTGTTTTTGTTTGCTGCAGGGGATTTTACATTGTAACTGTGGGTATAGAACAGTCATGGACTCATTTCCTGACAGGGAAGGAATATTCAGTTGTGTGATCATATCACAGAAAACGGCGAAGTGTTTGCTTACAATAAGATCATAAACAAAGGTATAACAAAACAAAGCAAGGAGGTATTTTGAATGAGATTAAAGGATAAAGTTGCGATCATTACAGGCGGAAGCCGGGGCATTGGCTATGCTACCGCTGATAAATTTTTGAAGGAAGGAGCTGCTGTTATTGTAACAGCAAGTACGCAGGGATCAGCAGATCGTGCGGTGACAAAGCTGAAAGAAAAATATCCGGATGCCATCGTCGATGGAATCAGTCCCGATCTGGCCAGTCTTGAATCCGTCAGTAAGGCTTTTAAAGAAGTAACCGAAAAATACGGATGCGTGGATATTCTGGTAAATAATGCGGGGATTTCGGAAAGCACCCCGTTTATGGAGTATACAGAGGAGACATTTGATAAGGTCATGGATCTGAATGTAAAAGGAGTTTTTACGGCTACCCGTGCAGCAGCAGAATGCATGGTGGCAAGAGGTGAGGGTGTCATTCTTTCCACTTCCTCCATGGTCAGTATTTCCGGACAGCCAAGCGGATTTGCCTATCCGGCATCAAAATTTGCAGTAAACGGCTTCACGATATCTTTGGCAAGAGAGCTGGGACCTAAAGGTATTCGTGTGAATGCAGTTGCTCCCGGTATCACCGAAACGGATATGATGAAGGCTGTGCCAAGGGAGGTCATTGAACCCATGATTGAAAGAATCCCGCTTCGCCGTCTGGGACAGCCGGAAGATATTGCCAATGCATTTGTATTTCTTGCTTCTGACGAAGCAAGCTATATCACCGGCGTGATACTAAGTGTGGATGGCATGGCAAGAAGCTAAGACAATGTAAGGATGGTGATGTCATCACCGAACATAAATGGATTTCAGGCTATCATAGAGTCATAAAACAAAAGACAAAGGAGGAATGTAACATGTCTGCGATCAATATCAGTACCAATAATTTTCAGAAAGAAGTAATGAATTCCGATAAACCCGTCCTGCTGGATTTCTGGGCGCCCTGGTGTGGACCCTGCCGTATGGTAGTTCCGATCATAGAGGAGATTGCAGAGGAACGGCCTGATATCAAAGTGGGTAAGATCAATGTGGATGAGCAGCCTGAGCTGGCAGGTAAATTTGGCATTATGACTATCCCGACTTTAGTAGTCATGAAGAATGGTGAGATTGTTAAACAGGCATCAGGTGCGAGATCAAAGAATGCTATTTTGGAAATGCTGCCTACTTGGGGAGGACGAAAATAAGATGAGTCCCTGTACTGGAAAAAGGGATCCTGGTTTATGATTTCTGAAGGGCTTCCAGTCTTTTCATATCAAGAATGGTGATTTTGCCACGGGAGAGTCTGACAAGCCCTTCGTCTTGAAAATACCGGAGCATCCGGGTAATGACCTCCCTGTGGGAACCAAGATGGTTAGCAATGGTTTCGTGTGTGATTTCCAGTTCATTGCTTCCTTCAATGGATGCTTCTTCAAACAGAAATAAAGCAACACGTTTATCCAGACTTTTCCACATGATCTGTTCGATCAGCCACATGACATCAGAAAAACGGGAAGCCATTAACTCATTGGTATAGTTTGCGGCAGCAGCAGATTCCTGCATGATGCTCTTATAGGTCTCTGCCGGGATGACCCAGAGATCTGTGTCTTTCTCAGCTTCAATGATTACCTCAAACTGGATGGAACGCATGATACATGAGGCGGAGAGCAGACACATATCCATATCAAACAGACGGTAAAGCGTGATCTCCCGTCCTTCATCCGAAAGGATATAAGTTCGAAGCTGTCCCGATTTAATCAGTAATAATCCGGTACAATCCAGATTTCCGTTGTGAAGGATCGTTCCTTTTTTTACCTGTCGTGCAGTCAAACTGTCTGAAATCAGGTTTTTCTGTGCAGTATTTAAATCATTCCATACTGGAAAATAGTTTTCGAAGCTCATATAGCCAATCTCCCTTTATGAACGTAGTATACTTATTTTTTAAAACACGTCAATGATATGCCGTAACCATTGCAGAGAAGAAAACAGTTGCTTTGCAACACCGCCCGCGCGTGAAGAGTTCGCCTGCGAACTCTTTATTATGTCCGGAAACAGGAATCAACCTGCGAAACGATATCAGCGTCAAGCCATCCCTTGTCTGCCATATCTTTTAGAATTTCACAGGTTTTTTCATGGGACATGCCCTGCTTATAAGGGCGGCTCTCGGTTAAAGCCTGATAAATATCTACACATGCCATCATGCGCTCCTGGGTGTTCAGGTCGGCAGCCGTTTTGCCAAATGGATAACCGGTGCCGTCTAACCGTTCATGGTGAAAAGCCGCCCAATCCCGCAGCTCTTCGAAACCATCAATTTCAGACAGAATATAATAGGTATAAGAAGCATGATCCTTCATGGTGGTAAATTCTTCATCCGTTAAGCGGCCGGGCTTTTCCAGGATTTCATTTCCAACGGCAACCTTTCCGATATCATGCAATGCACCTGCCAGATACATCTTCTGTGCAGTCTCTTCATCGAATCCCATGTAGCGCGCCAGTTTTTCCGCATCAATGGCAACGCCGATGGAATGGGTGCTGGTAAAGGGCGATTTATAGTCGACAATATGTGCAAAGAAATCAGCCAGTACCTTAATCTGCGAAAACGTAAGCTCCTGCCTGATGCGGGGAACCTTGTTCCACAGACAGGCATCCAGATCCCTGCTTCCAAGAGAAAGAAAATGGGACTCTGAAAAGCTTTTAAGAAATGCATTTACACATTCCGCATCGAACATGCGCCCCTTTGCTTTTTGAAGAAAATCGAGGCCCTTTTCCCAGGTGGCGGTAGTAAAGGTCTGGGTGCGGCAGGCCACATCCAGCAGGTCACACAGATGAATAATACGTGCAAAAAGAGGCGTTTCCTCCCATTTTTTGCCAAAAGGACCGGTTCCATCCGCATTCTCGTGATGGTATAAAATCACATTCGTTACATCTGTGTGAAAGGGCAGACCCTGAATATTATGCTCTCCCATAGAACAATGTGCGCCCAGTCTTGGAAATTCCTGTGCAGCAGAAGCCCGGGCAATATCGTTATGCAGCTCCTCCTGAATATATTGTGTCAGGGCATTGTCATGTAATAGGGCACAGACCGCCAGATCCTGCAGTTCTTTGCCCTGAATGCCCATCTGTTCTGCAACGCAGACACTCATATATGCAACACGCTTGGCATGCTTACTGGTTACATGAACCAGCTCTGCCTCTACACAGTCCAGTGCATAAGAGCATGCCGAAAACAATCCTAAAACATCCAGTTCCATAAAGTATTCCTCCCGATGATGATAAAACTATTTTACTCTCAAATCGGTGGAATGCAAGCAGAAAAGTGTGGACAGGTGAAGAGGGTCTTGACTATTGTCTGCGGTTTTGATCTAATAATCGTAGAATCCCTGAATGGGACAGGTGTGCGCCCGCTTGCGCATAATATAAAAAGATTGTGAAGAAGTGAAACCATGAGTAAAAAGCTTAATTTTATGGAGATTATGAAAGAAACCGGAATTCTGACCGTGGCAGTAGCCATTATTGCGGCGGCGGTATACTTTTTCCTGGTGCCAAGCCATGCATCCGTCAGCAGTATTTCCGGTCTGGGAATTGTACTGTCTAACTTTGTGCCGCTTCCGTTGTCCGCGATTACGATGATTCTGAATGTGGTGCTCTTATTGATTGGATTTGTGACCTGTGGAAAAGAATTCGGAATCAAAACAGTATATACAAGCATTATGCTGCCGTTATTTTTAGGACTTTTTGAAGTGGTATTTCCAAAAGCCGGTTCAATGACGGATAGTCAGGAACTGGATGTACTCTGTTATATTCTGGTAGTTAGCGTGGGGCTTAGTATTCTTTTTAACCGGAATGCATCTTCCGGTGGCCTGGATATTGTTGCGAAGATTATGAATAAGTATCTTCATATTGAGCTTGGCAGGGCAATGTCACTTTCCGGAATGTGCGTGGCGCTTTCCGCAGCACTTGTATATGATAAGAAAACGGTGGTTCTGAGTGTTCTGGGGACATATTTCAATGGAATTATTCTGGATCATTTTATTTTTGATCAGAACCGAAAACGGCGCGTCTGCATTATCACCGGGAAGGAAGAAGAACTTCGACAGTTTATTATTCAGGATCTGCATAGTGGAGCAACAGTCTATGAAGCTATAGGTGCCTATAATCTGGAAAAGCATAATGAGATTATTACGATTGTGGATAAAAGTGAATATCAGAAGCTGATGAAGTTTATCAATGAAATTGATCCGAAGGCATTTATTACGGTTTATAATGTATCCGGTATGCGTTATCAGCCGAAGCATAAAAGCAGTATTTAAGCGGAATGCAACTGACGTTTGACAGATTTCCAAGGCTATTTGGCAGCAGGTAACCGGACTTGAATAAAATTTTGCAGTTGTCGGCGCGCAATCCAGGTATTTTAAAATACCTGTTTACGTAGATATGCAGTTTTATTATAAAGAAACAAAGAAACAAATGATGATTGGCACATAGTACGAAAGTTGAGGATGAAAATGACAGAGGTAAAATTTCTTCCTCCTGCAGCAAAGTTTCTTAAGAACCTGAAAGATAAAAAGCTTAAAGCACTATATATTATGGACGGAATAAGAATTTTTATGACAAGTTGAGACGCATTTAAAATCCCTTACAGCATTGCACTAAATGTTGCATGCTGTAAGGGATTTCTTTATTGGTGAGGTGCAGCGACAGATTTTCCTTCTGACAATGTGCATGGAATCAAAATGTCTGACGGCTGTGGGGCAGCTTCATTTAAGAGGCTGCAAAGTATTTCTGCAGAACGGCTTCCTATTTCATGAAGAGGCAATTTAATGGTTGCAAGTGACGGCCTGGTATAAGCAGAAAATTCCAAATTATCAAATCCATGGATGGAAAGATCTTCCGGAATTCGTAATCCGTGATCCAGACATAAATTCATGGCACCATAAGCCATTAAGTCACTCATGGAAAAGATGGCGGTTGGCGGGACTGGAAGACTAAGAAGCCTTTCACATTGCTCGTAGCCGTCCTCGTATCTCCATTTTCCGGTACAGATATATTCCGGAACAAATGGAATCTGATGATCCATCAAGGCAGTCTGATACCCCAGCATACGTTTATAAGTAGGATTCGAATTTACACTACCGCTGATCAATCCGATTCTGGTGTGTCCATGCCGGATCAGGTTCTCGGTAGCAAGGTAAGCCCCCTGAAAGTCGTCATAATTAACGGAATAGCTTATGGGCGCTGAACGATAAGAATAAGTAAATACAACAGGTATCTTCAGATCTGCGAGACAGTGAGGAATATCCCTTGGATAGGTTCCGATATAGATTAATCCACAGATTCTGGATACTTCAAGCAAACGCACAAGATTTTGCAGGGAGTCAAGGAAACCGGGAGAATGCTCCAGTTGCTGATAATCTTCGTCCTGTACGGCAGCTACTTTTCGGTTTACACGCAAATTACAAAGAGTAATTGTATAATCATGTGATTCTGCATAGGCACAGATTCCATCAATGATATCTCCGGAAGAAAAGGAACTGATATCTTCTGCAATAATTCCGATTACATTGGTACGGTTTGATTTTAAACCCTGTGCCATCCGGTTGGGAATATATCCCAGACGATCAATGGTTTCCAAAACAAGAGCTTCGGTTTCTTTTTTTGTAGTTCCTTTTCTGTTGATAACATTGGAAACCGTGGAAATAGACACGCCGGCTTCTTTTGCCACATCTGAAATTTTTATCATCTTATTTTCTCCGTTTTAAACGTTTTAAATTATTATAACATGTTATAAAAAGAAACATAGCGTGTAAAATGCACGAAAAAATAGAATGATTATTGTATAAAATGTAGAAATAGTACAATGCAAAACAAAAGAAAGAAAAAATAATTGACAAAAAAGATAAAAATGATAATATGAAAACATAAAACGATTTAATAAAAAACGGAAGTAATGAATGAAAAATAATTAAAACGTTTTAAGAATGCAGTGATTTTGGAAACAGAAAGATAAGCACATCTTTCACAAACAAAACCAAAGAAACGAAAGGAGAGGATGTTATGATGAAGCGTAAGGTAGTGGCAATGATGATGGCGGTGACACTGGCAGCGGGAATGCTTAGCGGCTGTGGAAGCACTGTCAAAACAGAAGATGGAGCGTCGTCCGAAAGTACGGAAGGCACAACAGAGGGCGAGGGAGAACGGATGACACTGGAGCTCTGGACGAGCAGCAGGGATGCGATTGATAATCCGGATGCTTGGTATGTGAAAAAGATTGAAGACGAATTTAATGTAAACATTGAAATGAAGTACCGTAATGAAGGATCTACAGATTACACGGAGTGGCTTTCACTGGCATTGACCGGCGATGATGCCCCGGAGTGGTTCCGGGATCAGGCAGTATCCCAATCCATGCTGAGGGATTTTGTTGATCAGGATCTGATTGCAGAGCTGGATCCGGAGATGGTAAAGGAGAATATGCCTAATTATATGGCATGGACGGAAAAATACAGTAATATTATGAGCGATGACCCGTTACATTTATATGCGATTGATGACAAGGTTTATGCAATTCCAGATGCTATGCCGAATTTGACACAGTTCTGTCTGATGGGCTACCGGCAGGATTGGCTGGATAATCTTGGTCTGGAGGTACCGAAGACATTGGAGGAATTCACGGAGGTCATGAAGGCATTTACCTTTGATGATCCGGATGGAAATGGAGTGGATGATACGTATGGTTATATCGGAATTACCGGAAATCCAGATTGGGGATTCAGTCCGATCTTCGGGGCGTTCGGTACTTGTCCCGGAATCTGGTATGCAAAGGCGGATGGAACCGTAACCAGAGGAGAACTCGAACCGGGAACGAAAGAAGCCTTAAAATATATTAAGAGCCTGTACGACATGGGAGTCATTGATCCGGAGTGGATGACCATTGATTTCGAAGGCGCCAAGAATAAAATGGTAAGTGGAACAGCCGGATGCAGTTGGCAGAACTGGGGAAGTATTCTGCAGGATAATGGATGGTGGAGTACAGTAACAGAGAGCGCACCAGAGGCTAGCTTTGCGGTTGCTGGTGGAATTGAAGGAGAGAATGGACAGATTGGAACCATGCAGTTTAACCCTCTTGCGGGAGTAGGACTTGTATTTACAAAAAAGCTGGAGAATCAGCCAGAAAAAATCAAGAAATATCTGCAGGTGTTTGACGCAATTTCCGGAGACCCTGCATGGCATGAGGCAGAAATCTGGGGAATCGAAGGGGAAACCTTTGAGTATGATGAAAACGGAGACCGTCAGTTCACAGAAGCCTACGCTGCCGAAGATGCACGAATAAAATTTGGATTTGGGGATGAGTATCGTTTCCCTACTCTTGAAAAATTCCAGTATGATCCGGAAGTGGATGATGCTATTGATTATTCGAAAAAAGTAAACCAGAAATATGCGGATGCCAAAAAGGTGATTACAGGAAAATACGATATTATGGGTGGCTTTTATCTTCCGGTCTGGAGCGAAGTGAGTGCAGAACTTCCGGATATGAATGTGGCATTTACCGAGATGATCACAGGAGAGCGCGATATTGAAGAATTCGATGCATTGGTACAGGAATGGAAGGATGCAGGAGGTCAGGCAGCACTGGATGAGGCTCAGCAGATTTATGATGAACGTTTGAAATAAGGCTTAGAGGAAACAGCCAGAAGAAATGTCAATATTCATATGCGGGCAGAAGAGATACAGATGCTGCCAGCAGCATTGAAATGTTTTGTCCGCATATGCATTTGGTGAAATGATATTTTCACGGAAAAGGAAGTGATCTGTATGAAAAATCTATCAGCAAAGAAACAAAGAGCACAGACTTTTAAGTTCAGAAGCTTTAAAAAATACAGAGTCCTGTATTTCATGATGATTCCGGCATTGCTGTATTTCATAATTTTCTGTTATACCCCAATGTACGGTATTCTGATGGCCTTTAAGGATTATAAAATTTCCAGGGGAGTTATGGGAAGCGATTGGGTAGGTCTCTATTATTTTCAAAAGCTTTTTTCCAGTTCGCGGTTCTGGAGCGTGCTGGGGAATACCCTCGTCATCAGTCTGCTTAAATTGATCCTCGGTTTCTTTCCACCGATTATTTTTGCATTGCTCCTGAATGAAATTAAAACGCCATGGTTCAAAAAACTGACACAGACCTGTTCGTATCTCCCCTATTTTATTTCTTGGATTATACTTGCAGGTATCATCAAAGAGATCTTTTCAACCAATGGAGTAATTAACCAGATTGTGATTGCATTTGGAGGAGAGGCTCAGGTATGGCTGAGCAAGAAGCAGTATTTCCGGACGATTCTCGTAAGTACGGATATCTGGAAGGGATTTGGATGGGGATCCATTATCTATATATCGGCGTTGTCCGGAATTGATCCTCAGTTATATGAAGCAGCAGCTCTTGATGGAGCAGGAAGGTGGAAAAAGATGCTTTATATTACACTTCCTGGACTGATCCCTGTGATCACGATTAACCTGATTCTGTCCATGGCAGGAGTGTTGAATGCCGGCTTTGACCAGATTTTCAACCTGACAAATTCTTCCGTAAAAAGCGTTGCAGATATCATAGATACCTACGTTTATGAACTGGGTGTGCAGAAAAGAGATTACTCGCTTTCTACTGCAGTCGGTTTGTTTAAATCCGTTGTCGCACTTATTTTAATACTTCTTACTAATTTTACGGCTAAGAAAATAAACGGCAAAGATTATACACTTTGGTAAGGAGGCGGCGATATGAAAAAACGAAAAATAACAAGCTATATTTTCCCAGCTATTAATACGGTTTTAATGATTTTTATCATTATTATTACGATTTATCCATTCTGGAACCAGTTCATTCTTTCGTTTGCCAAAAAGGAATATCTGTATGCCGTAGAGGCACAATGGTATCCGAAGAGCGTAGATTTATCCAGCTATAAGGTGCTGCTTCACTACAAGGATGTCTGGATTGGATATCTGAATACGATTATCCGTACGGTGGTCGGAACGGTATTAAGCCTTATTGTTACAGCGCTTATGGCTTATCCGCTCACTAAATCGGACATTCCGTTCCGGAAAGCAGTCACCATGCTGATCATGTTTACCATGCTGTTCAGCGGTGGATTGATTCCTACCTATATTTTAATTACACAGCAGCTTCATCTGAGCAACAGTTTCTGGGTAACCATTCTGCCCATGCTTACCTCGGCCTATAATATTTTCATTATGCGTAATTTTATCATCGGGATACCGGGTGAACTGGAGGAATCGGCATTGATTGACGGAGCCGGCTATTTTACCATTTTCCGGAAAATTATTGTTCCGCTTTCTAAACCGGTATTGGTGACGGAAGCCCTCTGGATTGCGGTCGGACACTGGCAGGCATGGTATGATAATCTTCTTTATCTGCAGGATCCATCCAAATGGGGACTTCAGATGGTACTGCGTGAATACCTGATCAGCAATCAGGAAACGAATATTCTTCAAACCGTAAAAATGACAATGGGATCAGCAGGAGCTGTGGATGAACGTCAGCTGAAAAGTGCAATTATTGTAATTTCCATCCTGCCGATGATTATTATCTATCCGTTTTTACAGAAATATATGAATAAGGGACTCGTATTGGGTGCAGTGAAAGGATAAGACAGGAAAGTGGTGAAGAAATGAACAGAAAAGAAAACAGACAGGTGAATATCAGACAGATCCGGATTAAGGATGATTTCTGGTCCGGATTGCAGAATCTGGTAGCAGATGATGTGATTCCGTATCAGGAAAAGGTATTAAACGATGAAATTCCGGGGATTGAAAAGAGCCATGCAATTGCGAATTTCCGGATTGCCGCAGGACTGGAAAAGGGCGAGTTCTATGGAATGGTTTTCCAGGACAGTGATGTGGCAAAATGGCTCGAAGGAGTTGCCTATTCGTTGGCAGTCAAACCGGATCCGGAACTTGAAAAGAGAGCGGATGAAGTTATTGAAATTATAGAAAAGGCACAGCAGCCGGATGGGTATCTGAATACATACTTTACCATCAAAGAGCCGGAGCGCCGTTGGCAGAATTTACAGGAGTGCCATGAGCTTTACTGTGCAGGACATATGATGGAGGCAGCGGCAGCATACTATGAGATCACCGGAAAGGATCGGCTGCTGAAGGTTATGTGCCGGATGGCAGATCATATTGACCGGCGCTTTGGAGAAGGGGAAGGAAAGGTCAGTGGAATTCCGGGACATCAGGAAGTAGAGATTGGACTGATGCGTCTGTATCATGTAACCGGAGAAGAACGATATTGTAAACTGGCCAATTACTTTATTAATGAAAGAGGAAAGAATCCGCATTTCTTTGAAGAAGAATCCCAAAGGCGCGAATGGACTCACTTTGGGATTGATCCGAAGGATACCAGATATAATCAGAGCTATGCCACGGTCTATGATCAAAAGGATGCGGTTGGACATGCGGTTCGGGCAGTGTATATGTATACAGCGATGGCAGATCTGGCAGGAAGCAACGGAGATGATAAGCTGTATGAGGCATGTCTGACATTGTGGAAGAGTATTGCTGAAAGAAGAATGTATCTGACCGCAGGTATTGGATCTACCGGAGAGCTGGAGGCCTTTACCGTGGATTATGATCTTCCGAATGATATGGCATATGCGGAAACCTGTGCATCCATCGGTCTTATATTCTTTGCGAAGCAGATGCTGGAAATTGATCCGGATGGAAAATTTGCAGATGTGATGGAGAGAGCTTTTTATAATGGAACGATCAGTGGAATGCAGCTGGATGGTAAGCGGTTCTTTTATGTGAATCCACTGGAGGTAAATCCGGGCATTTCCGGAGAAGTACCGGGATATCGTCATGTACTGGCACAGAGACCACAATGGTATGCCTGTGCATGCTGTCCACCGAATCTGGTGCGTCTCGTGATGTCTCTTGGAAAATATTTATGGGATGAAACCGAAGATGTGATTTATTCCCATATGTTTGCTGGGCAGACTGCGGAACTGGAAAAAGCCGACATCCGGGTCGAAAGCCAGTATCCCTGGAATGGAATGGTGCGTTATACCGTAGAACAGAAAACAGAAAAACCGTTCACCCTGGCAATTCATATTCCGTCCTACATCAAGGAGTTAACGGTACTGATTAATGGAAAGGAAATTCAGGCAGAGAATCATATGCGTAAAGGATACCTTTACCTGGAACGGACCTGGAACCATGATGTTGTGGAGATCCGGTTTGAAGTAGCTGTCCGGAAAATATATGCGAATCAGAAAGTCAGGGAAGATGCCGGATGCATTGCCCTGATGAGAGGACCTTTTGTTTATTGCTTTGAAGGAAAAGACAATGGATCGGATCTACAGTCCTGTCATATTGCGGAAGAGATGAAAGCAGAGCCTTTTCCCTTTGAGGAAGGAATGCTGAAAGGAATGATGGGCATTCATGTGGATGGATGGAAGTACACAGGAAGCGATGAATTATATTCGGAAGAAAAACCGCATAAAGAAAAGATCCGTCTGACCGCAATTCCGTATTATGCATGGGGAAACCGAGGCGAAAACCAAATGAGGGTCTGGATGCTGGAGTAAGCGCTTATAATGAATTCATATAATAGTTATACATGACATCAAGTTAAGGAGGAACATCAGTATGAGTGAAAAAAAAGTACAATGGTACATGGGAAATATGTTGGCAAAATTTGATGTAGAACGGGCAGCATGGACATCTGTACAGGCTCCAACAGATTTCAATCATGCGGAATTTCTGCTGACACCGGATGAGTTTCCCAGTCTGGACGGAGAACAGGCTCGCTGGCTTGGAACAGTGGAGCTTGTCATAAAGGGTAGTGAAGGAGATACGGTACATATTTATACACCGGAGATGGAAAAGTCAGTAGAAGCGGATGAAGAAAAAATTCGGGTGACATATTCGGAAAACACGAAAGTGCCGGGAATACGTATCGTAGAGGAATATCTGCGGAGCGATGATGGCATCCGCTGGGATATTTCAGTGGAAAATACCGGAAATGATGATGTAGAACTGGAACGGCTTGGAATTCCGCTTCTGATGAACCAGTTTTTCCGCGGAGATGATCAGTTCAAATATGAACAGTGCGTTTTACGCCATACCTGTCTCTGTCATGAAAATTCATGGATATATTGGGAAAAATCCAGTGGAGAAGCACCGCTTCTGATATTGAAAACCATGGATGATACCGCTTTGGATTGCTTTGAAACGGAACACAGGTTTGCAGAACATACAGGAGTAGAGGGAGCTTTTGAGGGACTTTACACGGTATATGTTTATCATGAGCCGATGCCGGATCATCGTTTCGAAAATCTGGAGATCTGCACACTCAAAGCAGGACAGACCATTCAGAAGTCTTTTATGATCGGAATGCAGCAGTCCAGGGAGGAATGTGTACAGTGGCTGGTTCGTAACGGTGGATTTTATCTGGAAAGTGTTCCGGGAATGGTTCTTCCTTATGGAAAAAGAGCAGAGTTAACCATATACAGTAAGACAAAGCCTTCTATCAAGAGTGATTACGCAGAAGATATGGCAGAAGAGGTGGAAGGAAAGGCCGGAACATGGAAGGCATATCTGACCTTAAACGGCTATGGACGGAGAGGACTGGCGGTTACCGTGGACGGGCATCTCTCCAGACTGACCTTCTTTGGAATTGAAAATCCGGGTGAAATTTATGCGGAGCAGACAGACTTTATCATTAAAAACCAGTTTGAAACGGATGATACCGATCCCTGCTATCATGCTTTATTAATGTGGGATATGGATGTCAAGCACCGTATCAATTCCAGGTGCAATCCGCATGGGCCAGACTGGTTTGCAGGAGGCAGCGATGAGATTGGACTCGTTACAGGACTGTTCCTTTCCGAATGGAATGCCTATCATCCGAAAGAGGAGCAGGTGCGGGTTCTTCAGGAATACTGCCATGATTTTATTGAACAGCGCCTGACAGAGCAGCCCGGATGGCGTGTGCACCGTATGGTTCCGTGGTTTGTCATGTTTGAGCCATGGAACGGCAGGGGCGCAGATGATGTTTGGAGGGCATTCAATTATGTGCATGTAATCAATACCTATTATAATATGTACCGGATTTCCAGAATTTATCATAGGGACTGGCTGGATGCCCCTCATGTATGGATTTATAAAGCGTATGAGTATGCCAAAGCTATGTTCTCGTACTGGATGTTCCCGGATGGAATCGGTGCAACAGAAATTGGAAATATGGGTGAATTTGTATTGGCAACAGAGATTGTAGGGGCATTAAAGGATCAGAACTGCAGAAAGGAAGCTGATGAACTGCAGGAGATTATCACGGAAAAGGCTAGATTTTTTGCAGGGAAAACCTATCCTTACGGATCGGAAATGGCGTATGATTCTACCGCATATGAAGCGGTTTATGGTTATGGAAAAGCAATCATGGACGAGCGCGTCATGGAAAAAACGATGGAGGTCAGTCTGGCAAATCGTGGATGGCAGCCAGAGTGGTATCTATATATGACAGATTTACGCGGTGGTGGAGACAGCCACTGGAACGTCAGCTATATGACACAGCTTGGAGCATACCCGATTTATGACTGGGTTCTGGAGCAGAGACATTATCAGGTTGACTTGATGAAGGCATTGTATGGCGCTTATTTGGCAGGATTTGCAATCTATAATTCTGGCGGATACTGGAGCGATGAGCCGGAAAACCAAGGGGCAACGGCATGGATTTTCCATGGAGTAAACGGTCTTTTTACAGGAAAGGACAGAGACGGAGCACCGGTGTACAAAGGGATTGTAGCAATGTCCGGAGAAGGCTGTCTTGGATTTTTCGGCGCATTGAAGATTGCAGCATCAATGGTATATCAGGAGGATGGACAGCAGAAGGCACTTGGCGGTCAGCTCTTTGAGAAAGAGGGCGGATATGTTCTGAAGCCGGATGATGGACTGAATATGCGGTTTTTCGATACTTGCCGTGATTTTGCAGTAAAACTGGAGCAGGATACTCTGGAAAGCATTGAAACACTGGAAAATGGATGGATGATTCGGATAAAAAATGATACCGATGTATCCCACACTCTTCGCATGGAGGTACGTAGTGGAATTGGCGAAGAATATCAGATTATTACCGAAAAGGGATATCAGACACAGAAAATAGAAAGAGAATGGGCCTGGATAGAGGTAGAACTTTTACCGGGAACGCAGAGTGTTGAAATTTTACAGTAACGATTTCATTGAACGGAAGCATATGCTGTTTAAGGTGCAGAATATAATCATATGAATTTCCAGAAGGCAGAGACAGATATTGTCTCTGCCTTCTTTTCAGCATAAGCTTTATAAAATTTGTTTACCAGCCGTGTGTGATGCTAGAAATTTTATAAAATCCAAAGAAATGAAATAGCACTGAATGCTTTGACACTGGTATTCCCGGTCCAGATGCTTATGGTGGCAGGGGGGCGGAACCGGTGTGAGAACCAATGCACTTCTTGCAAGGACACTTGGACAGGGAAACAGTAAAAAAGCTGCAAAGGTAGCAGGGAATAGCCTGTTTCTGGGAGCGATTATTTATGTGGTCTGCTTACTGTTTGGTATCTTTGGGGTGAAAGCATATATTTCTTCACAGACAGTAGATGCGGAAGTACTTGAGATGGGAGTCAGCTATCTGAGAATATTTTATCGGAGCAATGAGGATAATCTCAGTCAGCTTTCTATTTGCCGGAATCAATGTTGCTTATCAGGGTATTTATCAGGCATTGGATGGTGGTGTGGAATCACTGATTATTTCGCTTTTTAGACAGCTCATTATTATCCTGCCGCTGGCTGGAATCTTTTCCATGTTTGTCAGAAATGGGCAGATGGGAGTTTCCCTGATCTGGTGGGCATTTCCGATCACGGAACTGATCGCGTGTCTGGTTGGATATGTATTTTTAAAGAGAATCAGAAAAAATAAAGTGAATGTTTTGAATTAAGGAGGAGTCAGAGATGGTAAAGAGAATTATTACGATCAGCAGAGAATTTGGAAGCGGCGGACGCTTTATCGGAGAAGAAGTCGCAAAGAAGCTTGGGATTGCTTACTATGATAAAAATATCATTAATGAGATTGCAGAGAAGTCCGGTTCGTTGCCGGAATATGTTCAGGAAAAAGCAGAATTATATCCGAAAAAAGGCTTGTTTGCATATGCATTTGGCGGCGTGACATTACCGGAAAATCAGTAGAAAATATGGTATATGAGGAACAGAGAAAAGTGATTTTAGATTTGGCCGGGAAGGAGCCGTGTGTGATCATTGGAAGAAATGCAGACTATATTCTGAAGGATAGGGAAGATGTACTGAATGTATTTATCCATGGGAATATGCCGGAAAAAACACAGCGTATTATGGGCTTATATAATGTAGAAGAGCAGGAAGCTGTCAAAATGATGGCAGATACAGATAAAAGGTGTATGACGAATTATAATGAAAAGTCTAATCCCCCAGCTATGCTGGGGAGAATGGAATAGCTGGAAGCGGTGAGGATATCAATAAAAAACCTCCTGTGATATATTAAGAATGGTGTCGCAAGCCAAACTTAATCACAGGAGGTGGTCCATATGGACAATAAAAGTTTATCACACACAAAATGGGAATGCCAATATCACATTGTATTTATCCCGAAATACAGAAAGAAAATATTGTATGGAAGAGTGAAAAATGATGTGAGAGAAATAATAAGCACGTTATGTAAATACAAAGATGTAGATATTATAGCAGGAGCAGTTTGCGTGGATCATATTCATTTAAGTGTAGCTATTCCACCTAAAATTAGTATTTCAAATATTATGGGATACTTAAAAGGAAAAAGTACATTATGCTTTATGATAGACATCCAGAATTGCAAAGTAAATGGGATAAAGCATTTTGGGCAAGAGGGTATTACGTAGAAACAATTGGTAATATCACAGATGAAGCAGTACAAAAATATATAAAAGAGCAAGCAGAGGAATCAAGGCGAGAAGATTCAAGAAGTACCGCTTTATAGCGGACCGGTAAAAGTGCTTGCGATACCGCCCTTTTGGGCGAGCAGTAAAAAGCCCTTTTGAGGGCTAATACCAAACCACCAGTTGAACTGGTGGTTGCTGACTTAAGATATCAATGAGGTCTTCCGTTAATCGGTCAATGGGTATATACTCGCATTAACCGAATCGGTTAACGGAGGCAGCTTATGAATGAAAAATTTTATGCATTGCCGGAAGAAAAACAATCGCAAATACTGAATGCAGCATATAAAGTATTTGCAACAAATCAATATAAAAAGGCACCAACATCAGAAATTGCGGCAGAAGCCGGAATTTCCAAATCACTTTTGTTTCATTATTTTCATAACAAATTGGAAATGTATATTTTTTTATGGAATCATGCAGCTGATTTAACAAAAAAAATATATGTGTAAATATAAGGTACATGAAACAGATGATTTTTTTGAAATGATGCGTCGTGGTCTGATGGCTAAGTGTGCAGTGATGAGAAAATACACATTTTTATCCCTGTTTTCCATAAATTCATACTTTGAAACAGAGCCGGATATTCAATCAATAATCCAATCGGAAGTCCAGAATGCTGCCCATACGACATTGGAAATGCTTTTGTCAATTTTGAATCTCGATTTGATCCGTAAGGATATAGAGTTTACCAGTATATATAAAGAAATTCTGTATGCTTCAGAAGGAATGCTGAAGTCTTGGTACAGAACAGGAAATTACGATGTAACTGTTTTTGAGCAGGAATATCTGGAAATGATAAATCATTGGGAAATGGTTTATGGAAAGGGGACGGAAAATGATAGAAAACAGTTATAAGACACCCTGTGGCTGCATCCATTATTTTGTAAATATAATAGACAAGCAGAAAATTACGTTAGTGTTTTTGCCGGGACTTACAGCAGACCTCAGGCTTTTTGAGAAGCAGACAGAATATTTTGAGAAGAAACAGAATGTGTTTGTATGGGATGCACCATCACATGCATTATCCAGACCATTTACGAATAATTACAGTCTGTCTGACATGGCAGAATGGCTTTATGAAATCTTAGTAAAAGAAGAAATTTATAATCCCATAATTATCGGTCAGTCTATGGGGGGATATCTGGCTCAAATGTATATGGAATTATATCCGGATAAGATAAAAGGCTTTATCTCCATTGATTCTGCACCGCTCCAAAAGTCTTATATGACTGCAATGGAAATATGGCTTCTTGAAAGAGCAGAGCCATTATATAGAATATATCCATGGAAAGCACTTCTTAGGGCTGGTTCAAGAGGGTGTGCGCAGACGGATTATGGACAGGAGCTTATGCGAAAGATGATGATGTCCTATGATTCAGATCCTAAAGAATATGCACGGTTTGCCGGCTTTGGGTACAGAATGCTTGCTGAGGCAATCAAAGCAGATCTGCCATATCATATCAGTTGTCCGGCATTACTTATCTGTGGAGAAAAGGATAAAGC
>ENA-UOJJ01000171-UOJJ01000171.1-human-gut-metagenome-genome-assembly--contig:-CS66-NODE-171-length-115784-cov-13.244934_pt1 | contig 115784 bp, 111 predicted proteins | sample MGYA00242343_ERZ723890 | MGnify/ENA metagenome assembly ERZ723890
GAAAATTCAGAACTTTCGCCTTCAGCAAAAGCCAGTCTTTATCTGTCCGATTTATATTTCGGTTCAATATTGACAATACAAAACATTTATGTTATTATTAAATCACAAGAGGGAGCAACCGAACGGTTGTTACCTCACACATTAAACGTTATTTTATGTAATCGTCCTATGTGCTAGATAGGGCGATTATTCTTTTATTAAGATAATTATGACAATTAACAAAGTCAAATATAAGATTTCATTATTCATACTATCTCCCTCCCTTCTTTTCAGAATAGGAGGTGGAACAACCGCCCTGTCATTCCCTCTTGCTTAAAAATATTATACAATATTTGTTGTATTTTGTAAAATGTTTTTTCAATTAAAAGGTACCCTTTCGAGTGCACTTATAATCCCGGTACAGTTTCCTTTATTTCCTTTAAGAAATTTTCAGCCTTTACAATAGTTGAATTATCCTGCAAATACTCTATTCCTTTTGGTTTAATTGTTATATTTGGAGTGATTTTTATTACAGGTGTAACCCTTCCTATAGCATTAATCATAGATACTCCTTTTATATTTCCTTCTTCAAATAGCTCAGTAATAATATATTCAAAGTAACTTTGATTTACACAATACGTTTCTGCTGTAAGTATATTATAAATGTCAGGAGTTTCACCTGATTTAAGACATTCATATAAGTACTTCAATATCTTATAAACTATAACAAAATAATCATCTCTAGCCATAATATCACCTCTTTTCAGGGCATAATAAAAGCACTCAACATAATTTGTTAAGTACTTTTATTCTTCAATTATTTCCCACTTACCTTTTGTAGCTCCATAATCTTTTGCCCATGATGGTAAAGGATTAACTTTTGGATATAAATAATCCTCGCCACTATCATCAATTACACGATAATAGTCATTATCCTCAACTGTTGCGTCATATATCTTACCGTCAGTAAGCGAATCTACTCCAAAACTATCACCAACATATTTTAATTTCATTATTTATCACCTCTATACTTTAACTTCATATCATATTGTATTCTGCCCAGTTCATACCAGTGTACATCAAATATGTATTTGTCACTTTCAATTTTGCTCACTCTCTTTTTCCAGTCCTCAGGTTTTCCTCCAAATTCTGAAACTAATTTATCAACAACTCTGATTTCTGTTTTAGAGCCTTTTCCTGCAATAGTTCTGCTATTTTCAATAATAGTTTTATCAGGTATAAATAAATCTTCACCGTTATAATTATATTGTAGTTGACATTGTAACCAACTCTTACCCTTAACCTCAGACTTGAGCTCATCCCACTTCTCACCATTAGTATACTTCAATTTCTGAAATTCTTCAAGGCTTTTAGGAGCATTTTTGTCAAGAACGGACTTATATTTTTCGTACTGTTCTTTATCGGCACCCTTATTTTTAGTACTCTTCTCATAATAGTCCCAAGTCTCTTTACCCTTTTCCTTTACAAATTTATCCTTCCATTCAGTATAACTCATATCGTCAACATAGACTGTTTCACCCGTTCCAGGGTCCCTTGCAGCTCTCTTGATATTGGCTGTAAATTCATTATTGAAATAGGGGCATTTAGTACCTCTGCACCTGTTATGAAATGGCGGTGCATTAATACCAACCTTTAGCTGATTCATAGTAAAATGTTTTTTATCCATTTCTCGGCACTTCTTCTCATAAGTATGGTCATCAAGAGTTTCAATTATTTCATATTCCTCTACACCTAAGTCATTTAAGCAGTCAGTATTGCTCAAACGTGCAAATTGACTATATTCTGTCATAAGAAGATTAGTTGCTGCATTTACTGAAACCTTAAATTCCTTTGCATAATCTGCAGCCAATGTTTGAGGATTTATACCCCTTGACAAATCATCCTTTCTTATGTATAATGAACATGAATTATTTTTGTAAGGCTTTAACCTTACCAGCCCTGTCATTTGCCGATGTCAGAGCTATTTTATTTTGAAATTTTTCATAAACTGCATATTTGGCTCTCTGTTCTTGCTCTTAACCAAATTCTGTAAAGCAAAATTACGTCTTATAAGGTATATGTTAGCTGTAGTAGACAATATAATTAACGCATATAACATTTTTCTCACCCTCTTTCAACCTAACGGATTAGGATTTTCTGACACCCCTAAAAGATAGTCCGTTGAGCAGTTACAAAGTTTACTTATTGCAACCAGTATCGCATTTGACGGCTCCATAAAACCGTTATATATTTCAAATGCCAAATTTCTCGGAAACGGTGCCACAGAATTAACTGCTGTTTTTAACTCATCAACCGTAACACCATTGTCCGCCATAATCTCCTTGAGCCTGTCAGCTCTAAAATATTTTGTTTTCATTCTTTTCTCCTTTCTCGCCCCATTACTTTTATGGTTACTTAATTTAGCTTGCATTATCTAAAATTTCGTCTACATCTTGACCTTCATAATCAATAAGAAATTGTTGTAAAGCTTCCCTTCTGATTTTATATCTGCCAAGCTTCATAAATTTAAGCAAACCTGCTTTTCTCAGCTCGTGTACAAAATTTACATTTATGCCGAGAATAGCTGCCACCTCAGAAACCGTAAATAACATTCGTGGCAATGGTTCAAGCATATCTTTAACTTCTGTCATATTTATTCACCTCCTAGGTAATTTAATTATTCTTTAAATATAAATACTTATATGTTATAATTATTTTATTAAAACAATAGCAAAGGAGTACTTATATGGACTATTCCAAAAAAATTATGAAAAATATTCCCAATATAGGTTATATCACAATTGATAACTTATTTAGAAAATCTAAATTAAAAAATATAGATAAGTTCAATTACTCTCTTTCTCAACTGCAAGAAAATGGTTTTATAAGCATTGATAATTGTGGTGGCATAATTTTACTTAAACCATATTTTTCATATAAACAATATGCAAAACAAAATCGAAACAACTTTGTATATAAATGGTTACCGATTGCAATATCAACCATTGCATTAATTAAATCGTTTTTACCAGAATTGGTTTCACTATTGAAACTATCAATGCAATTATTGAAACAATTAATGGCAATGCTGGGTATTTTATAGGTAAATATAAAAACTTTTTTAAAATACTTTTTTTCATTTCCTCACCCCCTCACGTTGGTTATGCGGATTCATCTATTTGATTTTCATAAAACTAAACCTATTGTTATTGACAATTATGAAGAATCAATGGCTACAGCAGATGCCATTGTAGCTAAAGTAAAAGAAAACCAAAAAAAAAGATAAGACCAAAATATTTGGTCTTATCCTCAGGTTATTTATGTATACAAATAACTTTGCGTTTTTTATCAAAGTTTTTATTTACAAGTAAGATTTTATCTTTTTTGTAGTATATTTTAAATATACTTTTACTTGGTAAATTTACAAGTATAACCTTCATTTTCTTCATAATCGTCTCACCTTTCTCTTACTAAGTTTAATTATGACCGGGAGCAATAAGATACAATAGGTAAGGCGATTTAAAAAATATAATTAGTATGACTGTAGCTTATTCGCTCTCTTATTTGACATATTTTATTTTATAATTACATTATATTACTATTTTTTACAAATTTCTACAACTTGTGCTAAACTGCACGCTTTTTAACATAAACTGCAAAATAAAATATTTTATACAAACAGAATTAATTCTATTTATGCAACAAAAAAAGTGCAATCTCTGGAACAGCTTACACCTTTAAAGAAGATTAACGGAAAAATAATCCTCCTAAAAATATTATACTATTTTGTTTTAAAGAAAGCTATTCTTTATTTTCAACAAAATAAACAAAGGAGGATAAACGTAATAATAACCAATTTAAGGATTATATAAAAAAGTTTAAATAAAAAGTCCCCTGACGCAAACAGGGGACGAAAAAAGGAGTTCCGTTAAGTAAAGCTCAACAGTACTATAAATTACAAATTTATTATAACATTATTGTCTAATTTTGTCAATCCTTTTGTTATAAAAAATTAATACAATTTTTAATTCAATAAAAAAGCCCTCTGCGCAAACAGAGGACTTTAAAAGATACTATAACCTTCGGTGTATCCAAAGTGAGATATAATATCATCCACAAGTTTTATTATATCACACTTTTGGACACCTATCAAGGCTGGTCGCAAATTTTTTTAATTTGCTGCTCGCCCAAGCAACCAGGGTGTTATTTTTATACCTATTTTTACAAAAATTTTAAAAGGAGTGATACTAATGAAAGGTTCAGTAAGAAAAAAAAGGAGATACTTGGTACTATCGTATAACAACTTATATTGACGGCAAACCTAAATATATTGAAAGAAAGGGTGGTCAAACTAAAGCAGAAGCAGAAAGGACCTTAAGAGCTGCTATAAACGAATATGAGGGCACAGGAAACATAAGAGAAAAAACAGAAATGCAATTTGAGGAATATCTGAATTTTTGGTTTAAAATTATGTTATGAAAGAACTCCGTTACAGAACACAGGAAGATTATAGAAATAAGGTGTATAAACACATCATTCCATACTTTAAAAATTATAAGCTGAAAGCAATAACCCCTGAACTTCTTCAACAATATTTATATGATAAAAAAGATAGTGGACTATCTAAGAGAACACTTGAAGGTCATAAAGGTACTCTTAACATTGCTCTTAAAATGGCTGTATACCCATATAAAAAACTATCTGAAAATCCAATGCAATACGTCAAAATACCTAAGTACGATAACATGAATATTGTAAAGGAAAGTGAAAAACTGATAGATATAAAAGATTGGAAAAAAATACAGAAACGCTTTCCTATTAAAAACCATTATGGCTTAGTATTAAATATATTCTTTAAGAGAATCTGAATGCTGCGGTTTAACATGGACTGATATTGACCTTGATAACAGAACTTTATCAGTAAATCATCAGTTACTTTTAAAATCCATTGCAAAAAATATAACACAAACCTATTTTGCACCATTAAAAACCGAAAACTCTTATGCCGAAATTGTTATAGGCGATACGCTTACATCAATTCTTAGACAAGCACGCAAGCAGCAAATTGAAAATCAGCTTTTCTATGGTGAATATTACACTTGTTATTATAAAGATAAAAATAATAAAATATATTCATTACCTGCATCTGAAAAAAGTAAAGATGAGAAGATAGAGTTTGTTTGTATAAAAGAAAATGGAGAACTTGTTAATCAAAATACTCTCAAATATTGTGCAAGAGTAATTCATAACGAACTTGGCATTGAAAATTTTACTTTCCATAGACTTAGACATACTCATGCTTCAATCCTTATATCTAACGGTGCCAATATGAAAGCTGTAAAGGAAAGATTAAGACATAAACACATATCAACAACAATGAACACTTATTCTCACTTACTTAAAGAAACAGAGGAAGAAACAGCAAAATTATTTGATAAAGTAACTTCAAAAAGAGTATAATGTAAAAATTTTCCCACTAAACAAAATTTTAGTGGGAAAATAGTGGGAAATAAATAAAAATTTAAGTAAAATATAATTGATAATTAGCTTATTTGCTTACTTAATAACACCACCGTTTCCACATGAGTACCAAATCAAAACATATCCCCACAAAATTGCGGAAATATGAGCAATATTTATACAATACTAATACTGCTCGTGCATCCCTTTTCCCACAAAATTTAAATTGGTGCTTCAATTCAATCATGACTATTTTGTTCATAATATAGTCCTTTTTATTCCCAATCTATTTTCAATTTTACAGATGTATTCTTCTGACATATCACATACAATACTTTTTCTCCCGCTCTTTTTTGCTACCGCTGCTGTTGTTCCCGAACCAGCCATAGGATCAAATACTATCTCATTCTTTAGTGTAGCCATTGAAATCAACTTTTCAAAAACTGCCTCCGGTTTTTGTGAGGGATGACCTGTCTGCTCCTTTTTCCCCACAAATCCTATTATTAAAGGAGATTCTATTACTGTTGGTGGACCAGGAATATAACGCATTTTACCATTCGCAAGTTTTTCTTTCTGTTCATCATTCAAAAAATGCTCTGGATGCAATGAAAATCCCTCCCTTGTAAATTGTAAACAGGCATTTTGACTAGACCTCCAACCACGTATAACAGAAGGACAATTTTTATAATACCAAGTTAGCCATGAAGATAATTTAAAACCTGTAGGAGCATATCTCACATACGGTCCTATAATCTCAGGAAATCCCCATAAATAAATTAAGTCTGAAAAATTAGCAGATTTATTAAGAAGCTTTCTTATAAATTTATCATATTCCTGTACTGGTAATTCTCCACCAACGCCTTTATTGTACCAAGGATCTAACATGGTGCAAGTAACCCGTATTCCGCTTCTTCTAATAATTTCCATAGATTTGAAAACATCCATTGGTGGCAGAATAACAATCCCATCCTTTTCAAGTGCTCTATTAATTTTTTCTTTTTTTGTCATTAAAATAATCTCCTCGTTTTTACTTAGCAACCACAAATTTTCTATCTATTAGCCACTGTATATCATCAAAGGCCGATTGAATGTCCTTCCATTCTTCTGTAAGTCTTGGTACTTCTTGTAATATTCTTGATATTAAATTATTTTGCGGCATTCCCCAGTAAACTCCATATCCTGGAACCAATAAATTCCCCGCAACATGGTCTGTCGGAATTGCTGTTCCAAAATTAGCTAGGCAATCTAATAAACAATATCTTCTAACAATAGGATTTCTTGATGCCATAATACAAAGTTTATCTTCTCTTAGTTCTATTATCTCATTCTCTATAGCATCATGAATGCCTTTCTGAATTTCCACCTTCCCATACCCATCATTTTGTAAATGCATTTCTACGTCTACAATATTACCGCCTGTCACAAAAATAGCATGTTCTATTTCTAATGCTGTAAGAAAACAAATTTCTTGGAACCCTCTTCTTAGCTTTATAGATGCTGTCCTAATTTGGAAAAAATCATATGTTGATTCTTTAGCAATCATTTTTCGTAAATCCCCATTTAAAGATGAATAATAACCTGCACCATCTAAATACTCCATAAAAACTGCTTCTGGATATTTCTTCAATGTAATTGCACGAGTGCTATCAGTTTGATCCACTACTTTGTGAGAAACACTTCCTGAATCTCCGGCATAAAATTGGCATTGAACAAATACCTTTCCACCCTTATTCCTTGATTTATATGGAAGTATAAAATCATATTTCCGTTTCTTTAAATTATCTTTAGCTTCTGCCTCACCAAAAAAATCTCCAAGCGTTACATCTTGTTCGTTATAATCGTACCCTGCAATCATTCCCCATTCATCCATATATTTTCTTAAAATCAATTCAGGAATATGCCCTTGAGTAGCAGTAATAGATCCTCGTGACTGAAATGTAACAATAGGACTCATAAATGCCTCTGCACACTCTTTTTCTCTCATAGTTATATAAGAAACACCCAAAGACCATAATTGTTTCGCATAACTCTCATCTGACACAAGAATCTGAAAGAAACTTTTCAACAATTCTTCTTGCTCTTTTGGATAATTCTTCAATGAAACTATAGTTTTTATTACTGCCTCTGATCCAAAAGTTCTCGGTAAATCTTTATATACCAACTTTCCCTTTGAGGATACCTTTGGAATTTTATGTTTTTCTAAAACTGATTTCATATAAACAGGAAATTGGCACTTTATATTATTATCTGTTTTCCCTGTTGCAAAATATAGAACCCCACATATACTTTCTAAAAATGATGTTGCTTCTGCTATCCCTTTATCATTTATAGCGGGAATTAATTTCTCAGCCAAATTATTGGCTGAACACAATTGTATATCTCTAAAATTACTTGATAACAAAGCAACGCTATCAAATCCAATAATAATTTTTTGTAAATCTACCTTAAATTGTTCTGCTTCTCTAATTTCACCCAATTATGGTGTTATCCAAAAATCGAACTCAGATAACTTTTCCTCTAAACCAGCATCATATGTTTTTAGTTTCATTCTCTTTTTCCTTTCTACTTTTATTCAAAACTTCAAAATGCTTCAAAGCATCTTTGATTGCTTCTACTTTTTCTGGCGTCGGATGCTTCCTCGGCTGTTTCAATTCCTCTACCGCATTAGGGGCATCATACATCGGCAAGCCTAAATCCCGCTTTACCTCTGCGATGTATGCGGTATGTACTTTGAAGCCGTATTTTGCTTCTATGTACTCCTTAATCATCTTATAGGTCACTCGCTCTTTCGGCTTGTACGCTTCGGCTCTCTTGGCGATATTATCAAGCGGTACTTTACCCTCTCCCTCGCCAAACTCCACTTTTACGTTGATTACACTATCGGGTTTTTTGTGGGAAAGCATTACAACCGTTTCAACGTGCGTAAGAAGTTGTTTGGCATATTAAATAGCGAAATATAAAGAAATTTGTAAAGGGGGTAAAATTGGTTTCTATACCCCCTTTATTCTTAAATTAAAGAGCCATATTTTTGCATATGAATTAATTACTAAAAACTTTTTTACAATCGAATCGTTGCAATAAAAAATTAATTTACAACTTCTTCACTTTACAAAAAAAGTCTAAGTATACATAAAACTATATAAATAAAATATCATCATAATCTTCATTCCAACATTCAATAGTACAAATATTCCCAAACTCATCAGCATCTGTGTTCTCTATTGTAAATGTTTGCTTGGTATAATCCATTAAAAAAACCTCATCTAAGTCTGAGTTTTTTACACTTTCTGTAACTTTAGTTCCGCACATAACAAATTCATCTGCATCGCTAGATTCCAGTGACTTAGTTAGTTTTGTTGTCCCAAGCTCATATTCCTCGAACGAAGAATTTTCTACGCTCCTCGTTTCAAATTCACTTTTACCCATTGCATAAAGTTCATCAGGTGTACTATCCTCAATAGTAGCAGTTTCACTTATTACAGAATTAATATTTTCGGAATTATGTATTCTATTCCCCAATTCACTACTAACTAAAATATCACTTAAAATATGTTTTTTCATAATTATCATTTGTCCTCCATAATAATCTTTAGTGTATCTTTTTCGATTGTTTCATCTGTATATACTTTACTATCTAATTCTTCATATTTATCAAGTTCGTCAACAAAAGAAATCTCCTCATGCGGATTTACCAAAAGAACAACAGACTTGCATTCTCTTTGTTCAATATAAAGCAATAACTTCTTCCATTCAATAGAACTATAGCTATATGGCATGTCTATTTCATTTAAATCTATAGTAGTAACTGTGCCATAATCTTCACTTTTATCTATAGTTGTTTTGTTGTTGACAAAGTATGAATTACCAATCAAAACAAAAGACAACAAAGCAAGCATTAACATAAACCATTCTTGTATATTGATAACAAAACTGACAAATAACAGTGCTTTATATCTCAGCTGTTGCCAATCATATTGATATTGCAAAAGAATACATTTATCTTTTTTCTGACTTAAACGCAAATCGTTAAAAGAACTTTTTTTGATTCCGCCCACTTTTACTGCATTAAAAATATATATACATATATTTAATAACGAATATACTATTAATACTACACATACCAATATTGGTAAAGGTAATCTAACAATATCCTTTAAATTTAATATTGCTAATACCACCGGTGAAGCCGTCAGAATAACTGTTGTATAAATGTTAATTTTACTAACACTTGTATCTATGCGACTATTTTCATTTTGTATATGATAGATTAATTTTTCTTTTTCAATTTCCAAGTCTTCTTTTGATAAATCCTTAATATGTTCTTTATATCTGTCTTGAATTTCGTCTATTTTTTTATCAGAAAGGTATAAAGAATCTACATTCTTTAGAAATAAAACATGATAAAATTCAAATTTTCTGTTTTTTATATCGAATGTAATTAAATATAGAATACAATCTCCCAACATTAAATTAAACATACTTATTCGCAAATTGTTTTTATGTTTTTTTATAATGTCATAATTCAAATTTGCAAAATTATTATCGTAGCTTAAACAAAAAACAGGAAAATGCGACAATACCCAAAGAAGTATATTAATAAAGAAAATAATAACCATTCACCCCTTTCATTTAATTTATTAAATAATTTATGATTTCTTTTGAAATAGATAGATTAAGTTCAACCTCCAACCATTGCCACTGCCCATTTGGATTGACCTCTAAAAACACCCATTCATCATTTTCATTCACTATAAAGTCAAACGCACCATACTCCAAACCAAAATCCTTCAATATATTCAAACATAATATTTCTATATTCTTAGGGCATTCAATCAATGTATACCTTATCTTACCATAACTTCTTCTCCAATCAAGCTTATCTTCTGAATCAATTCTAACAGTAAATAACAAAGAATTTATAACTGTGAGCCGTACCTCGTATTTTTTATTCTCATATTCTTGTAGATACACTGGCGATAACGAAACATCATCACCAAAATCTGAAATATAATTTGTATGAAACAATTCTACCGAACTATGTTTTATTATTTTTCCTGTAGTTAAAGGTTTAATAATAGATTTTTTATCTAAAAAATCTGATACTAATTTATTACTGTTTCCTATGTAAGATTTTGGTATATTAAATCCTTTTTTCTGTGCATATAACAATTGAAATACTTTATTTTCAGTTTTTCTTAGTAAAAAGGGTTTTGAGAGTACTTTCCCTTCAAAATCATCTACTATACCATTTATCAATGCCATAATATCCCTTGAAATCATGCCACGATAATCATACTCAAACACATCAAGTTTTGGTAGTCTTGGCTTTCTATAATAAATACTATATAAATCCTTCTTTTTCAGCACCCACTTATTACATTCTATTACCCATTGGCTTTCGCTCTCTATGGAAATTTTATACTCTGAAAACTTATCAACATTAAACCTATAATATTCCGCAAAGTTTTTATACTTATCCTCTATATAGTCAACAGTACAATCAATTGAACTTGTTATTATTAATACTTTTTTCAAACCATTATTATTCAACACATTTCACCATTAACTTTCCCGATATTTAATCACAAATTATTTTTCATCTGAATTATACTAGCAAAACCAATTATATTTTTTGCTATAGCTTTAATAATATTTACAGTCACATTATATTTATTAATTTTCGCATTGTAACTATCATATTAATCAACTAAAAAACTATATAATTCGCTTATTGTAGAAATATTATAACACAAGCTACATTTTATTTCAACAAAAAAAGACCTGCCACAAGTCAATGCAGCAGGTCAAAAAATCAACAATATTCAATTTCTGTTCCGTCATAAAATTTTATAATAATCTTACCATTTTCATAAATGGTTATGTTGTCAAGTATCCTTATTATAAAATTCGTATCAGCCTTATCTATGTGTTCCGGGTTTTCAGTAAATTTCAAAAAATCCCTTGCTCTATAGGCTGTAAGTAAATCATCACCATTTGCCTGCACCGTCCACTTAGCTTTACAGCTTTCAATATTATCAATTATAGTATTCCAAGCAATAATGAAAATCTGCTCAATGGTACTTCCCTCAATATGGCGGTTATTACAACCCTGAACACCTTTGACTTCATATCTGGCATTACACTGCCACACCTTTCTTAGTGTGCCTTTATTCGACCAAGTTTTTCTGCCGAAAGCTCTGCCACATTCACCACATATTATCTTTCCATAAAAAGGATTGGTTTCTGTTTTGGAAGAAAAAGAGTTCATAAAATGGTCTTTGATATATTGTTTTCTGCGTTGCATTTCAAGCTGTACACATTCCCATATTTCAGGACTTATTATAGCCTCATGGTCCTCCTCGATATAAAACTTTTGCAGCTCACCCTCATTCTTTTTCCTTGCCTTTGTAAGGAAATCTACTGTATGCCCTTTCTGTAACTCAGCATCACCCTTATATTTTTCATTTGTGAGAATACTTTGAATTGTGGTAGAATGCCATTTATAGGAGCCATCCCATTTGGGTATTTTCTCTCTTTCAAATATTCGTTTTATGTAATCAACGGTTTTGCCTGAAAGATATTCCTCATAAATTCTTTTAATAGCCTTTACCTGTTTTCGGTTTATAACCAACTTGCCGTCTTCATCCCTGTCATAGCCCATAAATCTCTTTGTAGATATACCGTATTCACCGTTTTCATACCTTCTGCGAATTCCCCACCTTGTATTTTCCGAAATAGACCTTGATTCGTCTTGTGCCAGTGATGAGAGGATTGTGAGCAACACCTCACCACTGCTTTCTAGTGTATTTATTCCCTCTTTTTCAAATATTATGCCTATGCCCAAAGCTTTAAGCTCTTAGGCTCAGTAACAAATTCATATTCAACACATTCAACCGTTGCTCTGATATTTCCAGCAGTATCGTAATGACTTTTATAAATACTTATTGATATTGCTATGTTTAAAAGTTCTTTTAAATTATCTGTTATAACAAGCCTTACAGGAATTTTTGAAGAGGTTACGTAATCAAGCAGAGCAATAACTTCCTCACCATTGCCTTTACAAAATCATAATCCCTAGTAGGCAGAAATAAATCTAAAGAAAAACTCCTCGGCTTTTTATTGCCAAGGAGCGTTAAAGTTCTTGTATGTGTTGTCATTGTGTAATTGTCTAAATCCTGCATAATGTCAGGCAGTTCGTCAGGAACAACAGGTAATTGTACAATCTTTTCATTGTTGTTATAGCTTAAAAACATTTTTATTGATGTCAATTTATCACCTCTAATAAAAAATAATTGATACATCTCTAATAATTAGCTGTGAACATAAACCATAACACTAACCGGTTCATTATTATCTATTTTTTTAAAATCAATATATTCAAAACCTTCAGATAAATTATCTATAAAAACATTGTTCTTTACTATGTCCGTTATTTCTTTAGATGATTTTATATCTTCTAGTATAATATACTTTACAATATAATATACTATATGTTTAGCTGCATTAAATAGAGACGTATGCACACTTTCATTAAAATCTAAAATATTTTTTTCCATCATGAATAATAGCATTTCTACATTTATAAAAATAATAAACTTGATTTGCAATAAATTTTTTTCGTTCTAAAAGACCTTTGTCTTCAATTATACACGCCGCTCTTGCTGAAACTTTTTTCCTCTGATTATCTTCATCTTTTCCCAACAATAATATTTCAAAAATTGTACACAATGAAATATCAGCTTGTTCTGGGCTTTGGTAACCACATATCAAATCATAATATAATCTAAATGAGGATACTAACTTCCTTGAGTATTCATCATCTTTATTAATTTTACTAAGTATTAATTGTATTTTATCTTTTAAATTGTCATTAACACATATCTCAACACCACTATAATTACGCAATTGTTCAATTCCTTGTTTTTGCTGATAATCATTTAATAAATTACTGCCATAACCTCTGGTTATCCATCTTTCAAAATTATCATTATTTAACTCATTTTTACCAAGATATATATACCAGTAATTATAATGTATTATATTATTTTCTCCCTTAAATCCATTGAGATTGTAGTTATCAAAATAATCATCATTATTTGATTTTTTATACATTTCTAAAATATTTTTCTTAGTAATTCCATCAAAATATACTTCTATTTCTTTTCTCTTTTCTGCTTCTTTTTCCATTATTCTTAATTCAGAGCTTCTCATTCTGTATGCAAAATATAATATAGATATGGCTATTTTAATTAAATATATCTCGAGTGTATTATGTCTATAGTTTTTTATTGCGACTACTATATCACAATTTACAATATCCTGTTTGTTTATTATAAAATTGATAATATTTTTCTTAACAAAAATATTATACGGAATAAACTTAATATTAACAGTAATCTCACCTATTTTGAATGCAAACTCCAATTCATCACTTATTTTTAACCCATGCAAGCAAATATACTTTTCTGTAAATGTTCAAGGCAATATTTTCGGACTTGAAAATGCATCTGAGATAATCGGTGAAATGGTGTGTGGAAAGATTGTTGATACTATAAAGGCGGTGTAATTTGAGCAAAAAAACTATTCCAATTTTTAATAAAACGTGGTATAATATATATAATATATTATGAAAGTGGGTGTGTTTATGAGCGAAGTTGAAAGAATTATAAGCAATGTAAACGCTACTATGGAAATGGAGAATATGCCTTTGACTGATGATGACAAAGATATGCTAAAAAGCTGTCTTGAAGGTAAAGTTATGTTTGATGATATGCTCAATAGCCTTGTTTCAGAATTCAGCAGAGAAAAGGTGATGTAATGTCAAAGCAGAAATTTATCTATGATTATGAGTATGAATGGGACAAATATTATTGTTATCCCAATTCCAATGTACTTAAAAATAAGCTGAATATCACCGATTCAGATGAACTACTAAAAGCTGAAAGAAAGATAACTGCTTTGAAGGCTGCACAGGCAACTATGAATAGAATAAAGGGCTGTTTTGATTTTGAACATCTTAAAAGTATTCATCGTTTTTTATTTTGTGATATTTATGAGTGGGCAGGTAAAATAAGGATTGTAAACATATCAAAAGGAAATCAGTTCTGCAGGTGTGATTATATTGAAGAGCAAATGAATAATCTTCTTTTGAAATTAAAAACGGAGAATTATCTTGTTGGCAATAACAAAGAAGATCTTGCGAAAAGACTTGCTTATTATTTGAGTGAGATAAACGTAATACACCCTTTTAGAGAAGGGAACGGACGTACTCAAAGAATGTTTATTGAGTATTTAAGTCATAACGCAGGTTATCAGCTTGACTTTAATAAAATTTCAAAGAATGAAATGCTTGAAGCAAGTGTCCGAGCCTATGCTTTAGATTATGAATTGATGGAAAATATAATATTGAAAGCATTAAATTAAACCGTTTGAGTAGTCAGGCGGTTTTTTTATTTCCAAAATGAGGTGATATTATGGGCTTTGAAATAAGCGGACTTGACGAAATGACAGAGGCATTAAGTCAGGTACAGAAGCTGTATCCGAAGGAAATAAAGAAATTTATGCAGACCGAGGGTACAAAGCTAAAAAATCGGACTTTAAAAACTGCAAAATCAAAGGTAAAGAAAAAGACAGGTAATTATTTCAAAGATATCAAGCGAGGAAAGTACTATAAATACAGCGGTAACGGTGTTGATGCAATAAGAGTTTACGCCGGAAAGCCTGCACATCACGGACACTTAATTGAGTATGGACATAAGACCGGAAGCGGAAGCAGGACAAAGGCTTATCATACATTCAAGGTCTCAGCAGATGCATTTGAACCGGTCGACAAACCAATGAGGGATTTGTTGTGCTTAGGGGTAGTCACATATCACCTATTTATGATGATACTCTTCCTGCTTTAATTAAGGAACAGCGAAAAAACACACAGGTTACAAAAAATCAAGAGTTGTTAGATGATAAACTTTTTAATAGTCCCTCCTATGCTGCTATGTTCGTAATAGGAAAAAGTGCCAATGGGCTAACCTCTTGGAAAACCAAAGATGGCAGAGCCTTAAAGGATATAGAAAATTCTGATTAAACACAAATAAAGCCACTCGCTACAATAAACTAATGCGTGTGGTTTTATTTGTATATCATTTTGCCAAAAGGTTATACTTTTTGGCAAAAATCCTATTTTCATACTTAAGGGGGTAAAAATATTCCCTCTAACCTATTTAATCTCCCTCAAAACACACAAGTAAAGCTTGCATAAATCTCTTAAAAACCGCTTATTTACTGCCTTTTCTTACTCAGCAGACAAACGCTCTCAACGTGATACGTCCTCGGGAACATATCCACACACTGCACCTTATCCACCTTATATCCATTCTCTTCAAACACAAGCAAGTCCTTAGCCAACGAGCTGGCCTTACAGCTGATATACACTAGCCTATCGGCATCAAAATTAATTATCTTCATAATAGCCTTAGGATTTATGCCCTCCCTTGGCGGGTCAAGTATAATCAAATCAGGATTATCCTCAAGACTATCCACCATATTAAGTACATCACCTGCTATAAATTCACAATTCTTAATACCATTAAGTTTTGCATTTACCTTTGCTGCCTCAACAGCCTCCTCAACAATTTCAATACCTATTACCTTGTCGGCAACAGAACTCATAAGCTGAGTAATAGTACCGGTTCCGCAGTAAAGGTCAAAAATAACATTATTCTTATCATATCCCACAAAATCTCTTACCGTAGAATAAAGAACCTCAGCACCTGCTGAATTAGTCTGAAAAAATGAAAATATGGAAATTTTAAAATTCAATCCCAAAAGACTTTCATTAAAATAATCCTGTCCATACAGAAGCCTTATTTCATCAGCCTTTACAACATCAGCAATGCCATCATTTATAATATGGCTTATTCCTTTAATTTCTCCCTCAAGCTCAAGAGCCAAAAGCTTGTCCTTCAAAGGTTCAATATCAACGGAAAGCTCAGATGTTGTAACAATATTTATAAGAATCTCCTTTGAAAAGTGACCTCTCCTTACAAGAAGATGTCTTAATGTTCCTGTATGTCTAAGTTTGTGATAAAACTTTTCACCTGCTTCTTTGAAAAATTCCAGAACGCAGCTTAAAACCTTTCTTATATCAGGGTTTACAATCTGACAGCAGTCAGCATTTACAACCTCATAATTACTCTCCCTTTTTCTCATACCAAGACAAAGCTCACCTTCTGCACCATTATCGCCAAAGCTAAACTCCATTTTATTTCTGTAACAATGTGTGTTAGGACTTGCCTTTATACCCATAAACTCATAATCTTTAATTCCTGCCTTATTAAGAAGATCAAGAACCATTTTCTTCTTTATTTCAAGCTCCTTTTCATAGCTTATATTCTGATAAGTACAGCCTCCGCATTTGCCGAAGGCTATACATTCAGGTTCAATTTCATAGTCTGCTTTTTCTACAATTTTTCTAAGTCTGCCTTCGTACTGCTTTCTTTTTTTCTTAATATCAGCTACAATTTTCTGTCCCGGTATGGTATTTTTAACACTTACCCTTTTATCCTCCCAGATACCTATTCCCTTGTTTGGAAATTCAATATCCGTAATTGTAAATTCACTGTCTAAATATTTCTTACTCATATTTTCTCCTTTATTAAATCAGCCTTAGTATAAAATTAACAGCCATACACATAACTATTCCCGTTACTGTAGGTATTAAAAAGGCCATTATTGTCCATTTCAAACTTTTAGTTTCCTTCTTTATTGTAAGCAGAGTTGTAGTGCAAGGAAAATGATTTATAGAAAATAACATAGTACAAATAGCAGTTATATATGTCCAACCATTATTCCTTAACAATTCACCAAGCTCTGACAAATTTTCAAATTCAATAAGACCGCTGTTTCCTGTGTAACACATAATTACAATAGGCAAAACAATTTCGTTTGCAGGCATACCAAGTATAAAAGCAGTCAGTATATATCCGTCAAGACCCATTAACTTTGCAAAAGGGTCTAAAAATCCGGCAATATAAGCAATTAAACTTATATCCCCCACAGTTATATTCTGCATAAGCCATATAACTGCACCTGCAGGAGCTGCCACAACAACTGCCCTTCCTAAAACATAAAGTATTCGCTCTCTTATTGACCTTTCAATAATACTTTTAATCTGAGGTTGTCTGTATGGCGGCATCTCAAGTATAAAGGAGGATTTTTCTCCTTTCAGTAACGTTTTACTCAATATATAAGACATTGCCAGTGTAACAACAACACCACTCATAATTGCCGCTACTACAGTTAACGTTACTTTAAAACTGCTGAAAGCACCGCTTGCAATAAAAACAGAAGCAAGCATAATAAGCCCTGCAAAACGTCCGTTGCATGGTACAAAATTATTAGTCAGTATTGCAATAAGCCTTTCTTTTTTTGACTCAATTATTCTTGTAGAAACAACGCCAACAGCATTACAGCCAAAACCCATACACATAGTCAGAACCATTTTGCTGTGAGCATTCACTCTTTTAAAAAGCTTATCAGCATTAAAAGCTATTCTTGGCAAATATCCTAAATCCTCAAGAATTGTAAATAGAGGGAAAAAAATAGCCATAGGTGGCAGCATAACAGCCACTACCCAGCTTAAAGTTCTGAAAACACCTTCAACAAACAATCCTCTGATAATAGGATAATCTTTAAACAAATCCATAAGATAATCTTCAACATTGTAAAAAACAGAACTTAAATATGCTGAAGGATAATTTGTGCCTACAATGGTAAGCCAAAGTATTAAGCAAAGAAGTGCTGCCATTATAGGTATGCCCCAAATTCTGCCTGTGACTATTCTGTCAATTTTTCTGTCCCTGTTATTAAAAATATTGCAGTTGTTTTCAACACAGCTTTCATAAATATACTCTACACTACATTCGCATTTTTGACAAGTGGTATTATGAGAATGAATTTCTCTTTTTAATTTATCAAGGCCTGAGCCCTTTCTGGCTGAAGCTGCCACAACAGGCAGATTGAGAAGCTCTGAAAGTTTTTTTGTATCAACAATAATTCCTTTTTTCTTTGCCTCGTCCATTAAATTGACACATACTATTACATTACAGCAAATATGAGAAAGCTCAAGGGCAAGTATAAGATTTCTTTCAAGACAGGTAGCATCTAAAACAATAACAATAACATCTGCTATTCCCGACTTAACACAGTCCATTGCACATTTTTCATCGGCAGAAATAGGATTTGTGGAATAAATACCGGGCAGATCTATAATTTCATATTTAGTACCTTTATATTCCATAAAGCCTGCCGCATTGCCTACAGTTTTGCCTGACCAGTTACCTGTATGCTGATGGCTTCCCGTTAGGGCATTAAATATTGTGCTCTTGCCTGTATTCGGATTCCCTACAAGCACAACGGTTTTGTCATACATAATAGTCCTCCTTAACAAGTATATTCCTGCTGTCCTCTGTACGCAAAGCTATAACTGTGCCCTTAACATAATAAGCATAGGCACTGCCACCCATATTTCTATGGAGAACTGCAATCTTTGTATCAGGAGTAAAACCAAGTTCTGTCAGGCGCTGTTTTAAACTGCATTCCTCTATTTTAAAAATTCTGCCTGATTGACCCAATGTTAAATCAGACAGAAATCTTATTTTGCTCATTAATATTACACCCCACCCAATTATATACTTTATAATATAAAATCAGGCAGGGTTTTGTTACTGATTATCTTATGTAATTAGTTTTAATTTTAGTTTCCTTCTCAGGCATTGCCACACCACTAATCTTGCCTGCATCAATACATTTAAGAATCCACGCCATATTTCTGCCCAATACCCTCATAGTCTGCATACCTTCCTCATCCTGTACTATTTCATCAGGCGTGTTGCCGTGAGCCATATTCCAATAATTTGATGATACAACAGGCATATTATTAAAAGAAAGATGCTTGCTAAGCTGGTCAAGGGTTGCAGTTGCACCGCCTCGTCTACAGCTGCATACAACACAACCCGGCTTATATGCCATTGCTCCGCCGCAGCTGTAAAACAATCTGTCCATAAAGGAAGTAATGTCACCGCTTGCACTTGCATAGTGAACAGGTGAGCCAAATACATAACCGTCAGCTTCCTTTACCTTATCAATAATTTCATTTAAAACATCATTTGTTACACATTTGCCATTTTTGGCACAAAAGCCGCAGCCTTTGCAGCCCCCTGCAATATGACTTCCAATATTAATAATTTCAGTATCAATACCATTATCCCCTAATGTCTTTGCAACTTCAGCAAGCATTGTATATGTACAACCCTTTGCCTTAGGACTTCCATTAAATAATAAAACTTTCATTTTTTACCTCCTATGATAATACTACATTTTACTTTATATTTAATAATTATATTACAAGAAGTTAATACTTCTTATTGCTTTGCTGACGCAAAGAATATAACTACCTCGGCTAATGCCTCAGTAACCTTTCGACCAAAATTGAAAGCAAGCTTTCATTTTGGTTTTCATAGGTTATATTACTGTTTTAAAACTCAACTGCTTCAGCATTTTCAACAGCCTTATCAATAAGCTCATCAAGACCTTCAATTTTTCTTTCAATTGCCTCAATAATAGACTTTTTAGGCTTTGTTTCAGGGTGCTTTGCCACAAATACGGTACAGCAGTCCTCATAAGGTCTTATTGAAATATCGTAAGTACCTATATCAACAGCAACATCTACAATTTCCTGCTTGTCCATTGCACAAAGAGGACGAAGAACAGGAATAGTTGCCGCAGAATCAATAGCCATAATAGCCTCCATAGTCTGACTTGCCACCTGACCAATGCTGTCACCTGTAACAAGAGCCATTGATTTATTATTTTCCGCTATTTTCTGTGCCGCCTTAATCATTGCCCTCTTTAATAATATAGTCATTTTTTCTGGTGGTGTGCTTTCATATATTTTAAGCTGTGTTTCCGTAAAAGGAACAACATAAAGCTTTAAAGTTCCTGTATATTCAGCTATTTTCTCGGCAAGATCCAGTACCTTTTGCTTTGCTCTTTCTGATGTATATGGAGGTGAGTCAAAGTAGCAGGCCTCCACTTCAACACCTCTTTTTGCTGCAAGAAAGGCAGCAACAGGGCTGTCAATTCCACCTGACATAAGCACTGTAGCCTTACCGCTTGCCCCATAAGGCAAACCGCCCTTTGCTTTAATAACTTTACTGTAAACATAAGCATTATTCCTTAGCTCAACCATTAGCTTTACCTGAGGATTATGAACATCAACTGTAAGATTATCAATATTGTGCAGAATATAGCCGCCCACATCAGCACTTATTTCATTCCCCGTCATAGGGTATCTTTTATCAGACCTTTTTGTCACCACCTTAAAAGTAACACCGCCTTCGGGAAAATGCTCCTTAAAATGCAAAAGTGCGTGCTTTCTAAGGCTTTCAATACTCTGGTCCTCAAATTCAATACCGGGGCAAACTGCTGTTACACCCAGAATTTTCAAAACAATAGGTATAACAGTATCGTAGTCAAATTCCCCTTCTTCATTTACAATAAGAAGTCTGCCCTGTTCTTTGTAAACTCTGTAGCCTTGATATGGCTCCAGCCTTTTTATAATTGTCCATATTAATTTGTTTTCAATTAAATATCTGTTCTTACCACGCATGGCAATTTCACCGTATTTTACTAAAAGTACATTTCTCATTACTTTTCTCCTTTTTAATACTTATAAGTATCTGTCATTACCATTTCTTTAATCTCTTTATTTCTATATACAAGATCATCTCTTACAATAAAACCATTCTTTTCCCAAAATCTATTTCCAATATCATTTTTTTTAAAAGCAACAAGAGCCACCTTGTTTATTCCTTCATTCTTCAATGCATTAAGAGCAGCACCTAATAAAGCTTTTCCTATTCCCTGTCTGCGCTCAGAAACAGCAACTGCTGTATGATGAATATATCCTCTCCGTCCGTCATGCCCGCTTAATATAACTCCGACAATGTTATTATCCTTTTTAGCAATAAAACAGGTTGCAGGATTTCTTTTTAAGTATCTTTCAATACCAACCCTAGAATCATCAATATTATTAAGTCCCATACCGGTAGTATTAATCCATAAATTATAAACTTCATCATAGTCATCAACTGTCATATTTCTAATTTCCATAATCTTATATCCTTACATAACATAGTGGTAGTTGTCAATCCAATAATTTACGGGTAGCTACATAGCGGTAGTGAGGCATATCCACACCTCTATAATGTTTGGTCCAACTATCTGCAACAATCATACCATTTCTAATTGCTACATTCTGAGAAGCTATATTCGTATCTCTGATTATAGAACAAACCTCATCAACATTTAGTATCTCAAAAGCATATTTCTTACATGCTTTAGCTGACTCTATAGCATAACCCTTGTGCCAAAATAACCGTTGAAAAAGATAACCTATTTCAAGTACTTCCTTATCCTTCCATGGTTGCATTGTAAGTCCGCATTGTCCAATCATATCATTGGTTTCTTTTAGAATTACCGCCCACAAGCCAAAACCCCACTTTTGATAACGAAAAATTTGTTTATCAAGCCATTCTTGTGCCTCTGCATCACTAAATGCTCCTTCATAAGCCTGCATTGTTTCTTTATCCTGCAATATTTTACATAGAGCTTTGAAATCAGATTGTTTCATTTCTCGTAAATACAGCCTCTCTGTTTCAAGTATCATATATTTCCCTCCACAACTTCCTATTTTTCTCTCTGTCCAACTCTCCGATAAACAATAAAAGTCAGTTAGGAATAAGACCAAAAATTCCAATTGCTATTGTATCAATAAAAAGTATAGCCATTATAAAGCATCAGTATTTTCAGCTTCTTCACCTATGATTATTAACAAAGTACCCATTTTCAGCTTATTAAAAAACTACTTATCTCGGCACAAATCTTCTCAGCAAAGGCACCTGCTTTTTAAGACTTTCAACAACCCTTTCAGCCTCTTCCACGGTATTTTCACTTGAAAAGCTAAATCTGACAGCATTACCGCCTCTGCCATCTACAATATAGTCCACAATTTTTTTCTTTTCCTTAACTCTTGACGAACAGGCAGAGCCTGTTGCAACATAGATACCATCATTTTCAAGAGCGTGCAAAAGAACCTCACCCTTAACATTTTCAAAGCTTAAATTAAGTATGTAAGGCGAACTATTTTCAACATCACCGTTTACATAAACACCTTCAAGCACCTCAGTAATTTTCAAAAGAGTATTTCTGACTTCACTTACCCTTTTATAATTACTTTCCATATTTTTTACAGCAATTTCCACAGCTTCACCCATAGCAACAATAGCATAGCTGTTTTCAGTTCCTGGTCTGAATCCCTTTTCCTGACCACCGCCAAAGTGTAAATTATTCACTCTTACACCCTTTTTAATATACATGGCACCAACACCTTTTGCCGACTGTATTTTATGACCGCTCATTGTAATAATATCAGCATTTTTACAATTAATCGGGTGCTTGCCAAAAGCCTGAACACAGTCTGTATGGAAAACACAGCCTTTATTCTTAGCCTTAATTACAGAATAAATTTTGTCCATATCCTGCATTGTACCAACCTCATTATTGACATACATAATACTTACAAGTATGGTATTTTCATTTACGGCATTTTCAAGCTCATTTATATTAATATAACCCTTTTCATCAACATCAAGAGTTACAACTTCAAAACCTCTATTTTCAAGCTCTCTGTAACTGTCTGTTACAGAAGGATGCTCAATCCTCATTGTAATAACTCTGTTTCCTCTTTTTTTATAGGCATCAGCAACACCTAAAATGGCAGTATTATTAGCCTCTGTACCACCGCTTGTGAAAAAAATTTCATCAGGACTTGCCTTAATAGCTGATGCTATAGACTTTCTCGCTTTTGTAATTTCCTTTTCCACCTCAAAACCTAAGCTATGGAGTGAAGAAGGATTAGCAAAACCTGTTTTCATAAAGTCATACATTTTTTCAAGCACTGCATCAGATATTTTAGTTGTAGAGGCATTATCAAAATAAATCACAATTAATCCTCCAATTCATAAAGAAGTATAACAGAGGTCACAAGACCTGCTGTTTCTGTTCTCAATATTCTTTTACCTAATGTAACTGATTTAACTCCCTTTGAAATAGCAAAATCTATTTCATCATTAGAAAAACCACCCTCAGGACCTATAAAAATACCAATACTCTTTCCCTTAAAGCCTTTAGCAAAAGTTTTCAAGCTGTATTCTCTCTCTTTTTCGTAAGGAATAATAGCGGAATCAAGATTTGTTGCCTCGCTGATAGCTTCTTTAAATGTCATAACATTATCCACAACAGGAATTTTACCTCTTCCGCACTGTTTAGCCGCAGCCTCGGCAATTTTATTCCACCTTTGTATTTTTTTATCCTCTTTACCGTCAAGTTTAACAACAGTATGTTCGGTTTTTACAGGTACAATTCTATCAACACCGATTTCAATACACTTTTGTATAACAAGCTCCATTTTGTCAGCCTTAGGCAACGCCTGATAAAGTGTCAATTTTATATCAGGCTCATTGTCATTAGTAAAAATATCGGTTATTTTTGCAATAACAGCCTTTTTTGTTATTTCGGTTATTTCACATTCATAATCTCTGCCCTCACCATCACAGACAGTAATTATATCACCCTTCTTAGCTCTTAAAACATTGCCAATGTGCTTTGCATTTTCCCCCTCAAGAGTAATGGTGTGATCATTTATATTTTCACTGTTTACAAAAAACTTAGGCATAATAATACTCCTTTAATAGCTTTAAACATACAAATAAAAAATTTATATCTGAAAATTCTTAATAACCAGTGCTGAATAATTCTCATAAGCTTCAAACCCAAAACGTTTATAAAAAGAAATTGTATTTGGATCTGACGGCATAATTTTAACATACAACAAGTCAGTAAAATATTTAAGAATACGCTTCATTAACTCATTTCCAATATTCATCCCCTGATATTCAGGGTCTACAAGCAGGTAATGAATAAATGCCACCGTTTCACCATCATCCAAAGCACGAACCAATCCAACTAAACGCTTATCATCCCATGCTGATATAACATGTGTTGAATTTAACATAGCCCGAGTCAATTTATCAGGATATTTTCCCGAATTCCAATTCACTGATAAAAAAAGCCTTTCCAAATCAACAGATTTAAAAGTCTTGGTTTCCTTATATTCAATATTCATATTTTTTAAGCCTCCATCACAATTTTTACTCATTTTCATGTGTTACTATATGCACAATTTCATCATGGGGCTTACTCAAATATTCTTTTAAAAATGAAGGGAATGCCTTATATTTGTCCAAATCTTTAATTGGTATCCAATACATTTCCTCTTTAACACCACCAAACTTCAATTTTTTTGCTACACTAATCTTACTTAAAAACCTATTCCTTAACAAATGTAATACAAACCCATTCATCCTTAGTTGCAGTATTTACAACCTTCAACCCACACTTATGAAGTGCATCATATACATCTTCCATTCTGTCCTTAATAATACCTGATGCAATAAACACACCGCCCTTTTTAAGCTGTGCAGGTACAACAGGACTTATGGCACAGATTACATCAGCAATAATATTTGCCACAACAACATCATACTTATCATAGCCAATTTCATCCTGTAATTTCTTATCTCCGATTACATTACCGCTTGTAACATAATACTTGCTTATATCAACACCACTTAATTCAGCATTTTCATAGGCTGTCTTTATGGCATTGGCATCAATATCCACAGCAAAGGCAGACTTAGCACCCAAAAGAAGAGAAATAATAGATAAAATACCGCTGCCGCATCCCAAATCTGCCACAACAGATTCATCATTTATATACTTTTCAAGCTCAAGCATACAAAGCTGTGTAGTCTGATGCAAGCCTGTACCAAAAACGTGACCGGGGTTAATATTAAACACAACTCTGCCCTCGGGAATTTCACAATCCTCCCAAACAGGCTTAATAAATATTCTGTTGCCTATAGCAAAAGGCTTATAAAAATCTCTCCACTTATTTAACCATTCTTCATCATTAAGATTAGATGTGGTTTCAATAGCAAGACGTCCTAAATCAAGCCCTGTATCAACATTCTTTAAATTGTTGACTGCATCTCTGATATGCATTAAAATTTCCTCACCATAAGGATTGTCACTTACATAAACTGTGATTTTAGTTTCACCAACAGGCTTGTTCAAAAGCTCCTCATCAACATAATCCCAGTAAGTAGAGCTTGTTGTAAGGTACTCCTTCATTTCATTGTCATCCTCAACCTGAATACCGTTTATACCACACTCCATAAGTGTTGCAGTAACAGGTTCAATACCTTCTGTTGTTGTATATATTTTAACCTCTGTCCATTCCATAGCATAATCCTCCTATTTTAATTAGTATAATAATAACACAAATTAATACAATTTACAAGAACATAGCCTTTTAATTGGTTTAAAACAATAATTAAAACAATCTTAATCTAATATAAAATTGACATTCTTTCCTATTTGTTGTAAAATATTAAAGATAAAGCTTGGAGGATTTTTATGAAAAAAGCATTAAAAGACAAGTTTAAAATATTTTTAAATTTAAAAATAGAACATATTATTGTATTTCTACTTTCAATAATCTTAATTATAGTCATTTTTTTATCTGCGATTAAGGGCGGTGCAAATCTTATTGCAAAAAAGGATATTTTAACAAGTGATGATAATTATATAGCCTATTCTCATGAATACAATAAAGATAATGTATATGGAGAAGAACAGACTCCAAATATGGAAAATTATCCGTCTGAACAGTTTGAAGATATTCCTATAGCCTGTTGGGGAGACGAACTAAGCATTGCCCCCAATAACTATACCCCATCCTATGCTGCTTTTTTGTCACGAAATGCATCAAGGATAGTATTTAATATGGCTTTGGAAAACTGCAATGCAGAGGCTATGGGAGGAAGACAGGGCGGTTTGCCCGTTTATGTAATGCCCTGTGATATTCCTGCTAAAAAATCAAGTGTTGAAGTAGTTTTAAAAAATGACTATACAGACAATTTAACTCTTAATTTTAGTAAAAACGCAGGCTTAAACCCCTGCTCCATAAACGGAATAACCGGCATTATTTCAGAATTTGACGGTACACTTAAATTTACAAGAGATAAAAGCGGATACGAAGAAATCATTCTTAAACCTACTGTACTCACTACCAGAGCCATGGAATATCGACGAAATGATATAACCATATTTTTTCTGGGAAAAGACACAAGCTATAAGGATATGAACAAATTAATCAACATATATGATAAAATGATTGCTTATCTTGAAACAGACAAATACCTCATTATAGGTCCGGTTATCGGAGATGTAAACACATTAAAAAAAGCCAATGAAACTTTAGCTCAAAAATACGGGGATAAGTTTTTAAATCTGTATGATTATCTTTTAAATACAGCTCCTGCTGAATATTCCCTTTCAATTACATCAAAAGGAAATGAACAGATGCAGCAAGGTCATTTACCGGAAAATTACTTACAAAATGCATCACATTTTAATAAGCTCGGCGCCGAAATTACAGGCAACATAGTTTCAAATAAACTTAAAGAGCTTAAATATTATGATTAAAAGGAGAATTTAAAATGAGCAAAAATATTAAAACAACATTAATTGTGATAATTGGACTGTTAGCCCTCGTTACTATAGTAGGTCTAATCTATGGAATACAAAATAAAATTAAGACAAACGACATATATACATCCTATAATGAAAGCATTTTAGATGCAGTAGATACCGCTGTTAAAACCTGTCAGGGAGCTTTTAATTCAATAGGTGCCACTGATGAAGAAATGATTAATCTCAATGATTATATTACTAATATTAATGAAGCGGAAAGTCCTGTATTAAAAGCATATATTGCCGATTCTATGCTTACCTATACAGGTGATTTTGTAATGGTTAAGGATAATTACTACTCATCAGGCATTGAGGGAGCCAAAGCAGCAAACTTTACCGGTATTCAGGAAAAGCTTGTTACTGCAAAATCACAGTTATCTGCCGCAAGAAATTATAACAACGAGAAATAAGGAGGATTAAAAATGATTAGAACAAGGTTTGCGCCCAGTCCGACAGGCTATATGCATATTGGTAATTTAAGAACAGCACTTTACGAATTTTTAATTGCAAAAAGCCAGGGAGGTTCATTTATTTTAAGAATTGAAGATACCGATCAGGAAAGATTTGTAGAGGATGCTACTGATATTATATATAAAACACTTGAAATGGCTAAAATGCCTCACGATGAAGGCCCCGATGTGGGCGGTAACTACGGTCCCTACGTTCAGAGCGAAAGAAAAAACGATTATATTAAATATGCCATTGAGTTAGTCGAAAAGGGAGAAGCATATTACTGCTTCTGTACCAAGGAAAGACTTGATTCTCTAAAAAAAGAAACAAGCCACGAAATAATAGTTAAATATGACAGACATTGTTTAGGTCTTTCAAAAGAAGAAATTGAGGAAAACCTAAAAAATGGTGTGCCTTACGTAATACGTCAGAAAATAAGAGACGGCAAGACTACATTCCACGATGAAGTTTATGGTGATATTACAGTTGATAATTCAGAGCTTGAAGACCAGATTTTAATTAAATCCGACGGATACCCTACTTACAACTTTGCAAATGTTATTGATGACCATGCAATGAATATCACTCACGTTGTAAGAGGAGCTGAATATCTTTCATCAACACCTAAGTATAATCTTTTATACGAGGCATTTGGCTGGGATATTCCAACCTATGTTCACCTTCCGGCTGTTATGAAAGACAAGCATAATAAGCTGTCTAAAAGAAACGGTGACGCTTCTTTTCAGGATTTGGTTGCAAAGGGCTATCTTCCTGATGCCATTGTTAATTATATTGCCCTTCTCGGCTGGTCTCCGTCAGTAAATCAGGAAATATTTACTATTGATGAGCTTATTAAGGAATTCAGCATAAAGGGACTTTCAAAATCACCTGCTATTTTTGATATTGAAAAACTCACATGGATGAATGGCGAATATATCAAGAAAATGGATAAAGAGGATTTCTATAACTGGGCTGAACCCGAATTAAAGTCCGCAATTAAAAGAACTGACATTGACTTAAAAAAGGTTGCAGAATATGTTCAGACAAGAATAGGCACTTCAAAGGATATTGCTGCTATGGTAGCCTTTGTAGACAATCTCCCTGAATATTCAACTGACCTTTACGTTCATAAGAAGATGAAAACTACCACTGAAATTTGCCTTGAAAACCTTAAAAAGGTACTTCCCGTTCTTGAAGGAATTGATGATGCCAACTGGAATAATAACACAATTTACGGTAAGCTTGTTGAATTAATTAAGGAAATGGGAATAAAAAACGGTCAGATGTTCTGGCCTGTAAGAACTGCCCTTTCAGGTGAGCCAACCTCTCCTTGCGGTGCAAGTGAGCTTGCGGAACTTTTGGGCAAAGAGGACACAATTAACAGAATAAAAAAAGGTATTGAATTGCTTTCTGAATGAATTAAATGAGGAACGGTAAATCCGTTCCTTAAATTTTATAAATACGTGGTGAATTTATGGAAATATTACCTGAAATCTTATTAAATAAGGAAAACTTAATTAAAATATTATCTACAGACAAATATGATGAATTTCTTTTTGAAAAAGCAAAAGAAACATCTTTATCAATATTTGGCAATAAAATTTACATAAGAGGTCTTATTGAATTTACAAACTACTGCAAAAACGGTTGCTACTATTGCGGCATAAACAAAGAAAATACAAAAATAGAGCGTTACCGCTTAACACTTGAAGAAATTTTAAATTGCTGCCGGCAGGGTAACCGATTAGGATTTAAAACCTTTGTACTTCAGGGAGGTGAAGACGGATTTTACAGCAATGCAAAAATGGTAGAAATTATAAAAGCAATAAAAAAGGAATTTCCGCAAAATGCCCTTACACTCTCAATAGGTGAAAGGAGCTATGAGGCATACAAAAGCTTTTATGATGCAGGTGCCGACAGATACCTTCTTCGTCACGAAACCTGTACCCTTGAGCATTACAACAAACTTCATCCTGAAAATATGAGTTTATTTAACAGACTTAACTGTCTTAAAAATCTCAAAAATATAGGTTTTCAGACAGGCTGCGGCATTATGGTAGGCTCACCCTATCAAACAATAGAAAATATAGCAGATGATATACTTTATATGTATGATTTCAGACCTCAAATGATAGGTATAGGACCTTTTATATCTCATAAAGACACTATTTTTAACAATATGCCTAATGGCAGTGTTGAAATGACCCTGAGAATTCTTGCTATAATGCGTATACTTCTTCCTAATGTTCTCTTACCTGCTACTACAGCCTTAGGTACACTTGACAAACAAGGCAGAGAAAAGGGTATACTGGCAGGTGCAAATGTTTTAATGCCTAATCTGTCACCATTAAATAACAGAAAAAAATATACATTATATGATAATAAAATATGCACAGGTGAAGAAGCTGCAGAAAGTCTTAATAAATTAAAAAAACGAATTGCTAAAATAGGCTATGAAATCGTTTCTCACAGAGGAGATTATAAAAATTAAGTTTTTTGCAAAAAAACATTGAATTTTTAAGTAAAAAGATTTATAATCAAAATTAGATATTTTTTACAAGAAAAGAGGTAGTATTATGCTTAATATTAAGTACGATTTATCAAAAAATCCAAAGCAAAAACCTGATCAGAATAACTTAGGTTTTGGTATCTATTACACAGACAATATGTTTGTTATGGATTACACTGAGGGCAAAGGCTGGCATGACCCAAGGATTGTAGAATATGCTCCTATTGCTCTTGACCCTGCTGCTATGGTTTTCCACTATGCTCAGGAATCTTTTGAAGGCTTAAAGGCTTACAGAACTCCAAGCGGCGACATTCAGCTTTTCAGACCTGAAAAGAACGCTGCAAGAATGATGAATACCAACAAAAGAATGTGTATCCCTGCTGTTCCTGTTGAGGACTTTGTACAGGCTTGTAAGGCTCTTGTATTTACAGAAAAAGACTGGGTTCCATCTGCTGAGGGTACATCTCTTTATTTAAGACCATTTGTTATTGCTGATGAGCCACATTTAGGTGTAAGACCTTCATTAACTTATAAGTTTATTATTATTGCATCACCTGTTGGTGCTTATTACTCTACAGGTATTAACCCTGTTAAAATTTATGTTGAAGATGAATATGTAAGAGCAGCTCCAGGCTTAACAGGCTTTACTAAGTGCGGAGGCAACTATGCTGCATCCTTAGCAGCACAGGTTAAGGGACATGACTTAGGCTATGAGCAGGTACTATGGCTTGACGGTGTTGAAAGAAAGTACGTTGAAGAAGTTGGTTCCATGAACTGTTTCTTCAAAATTGATGGCACTATTTACACAGCTCCTACTGTTGGTACAGTTCTTCCGGGTATTACAAGAATGTCTTGTATCGAACTTTTAAAGAAATGGGGGTACAAAGTATCCGAAAACAGACTTGCTATTACTGATATTATCAAGGCTTCTAAGGAAGGCAAGCTTGAAGAAGTATTCGGTACCGGTACCGCTGCTGTTATCTCTCCTGTTGGTGAACTTAGATATGAGGATGATGTATGTATCATCAACAATGGTGAAATCGGAGAAGTTACCCACAAGCTTTACAATACTCTTACAGGTATTCAGTGGGGTAAGATTGAAGACGATATGGGTTGGACAACTAAGGTTGACGAATAATACATATATAAATATAAAAGGCACTCATCAGAGTGCCTTTTGTGTATCAATTTATTTATACTCTCTCAAATCAATAGAATTAACAACATCTTCAATTTCAGCATCATCAAAGTTTACAAAATAAATTGAATATTCATAATCACCAACATATGTAACAAAAATCCTTGCTGAGCGTCCTGATGTCTCATCAATTTCATTTAAAACATCAAATTCATATCCCTTATCAGATACAAACTTATCACCTGTTGTTTCTGCATCAGTTGAAAGTATATCTGTGATGTCATCATCATTGAAATCTTTTTTTGTAACAGTTAATCCATAAGCCTTTTCATCTATATTACCATAGGTAGCCCATATAGTAGCTGTGCTGCTGTTTTCAGAAATATAGCTTATACTGCCCTCCACACTTTCTAAGCTAAGATCAGGCTTTACAGCAGGTATAGCTATTTTCATATTATATGCCTCTTCTGCATCCTTAATCGTATTATAACTTTCAGTCTTAACTGTATTTTCATCATTTGGCATAACATTATCATTTACCGCTTCCTTTGCAAGTCTTGCAGCTTCCTCCTCGCTTATGTCACTATTGGCAGTTACACTTACAAACTTACCATTTTCATTAAAAGTAAAAGTCTTAAAAAAAGTTGCTGCACCTACACTTACACAGCCAATAACGGCAATCGCCGCAACAGTAATTAATGCCTTCATAGAAAACTTACGCTTCATATTATTATCCTCCTTAATAACACATTTTTCCTTAACTTTTGTTATAAAGTCACCAACAGGCATTTCAGGTTCACAATCAGGAATATTATTCATAATACTTTGTATTTCCCTGATATTGCCCTCTTCAATAGCCCTATCAATGCTTTTTCTTATTTCTGTATTGTTTTTGGTATCCATAGTATCCATATTTATTACCTCCAACCGTAAAATTAATCGATTAAACTTTACAATTATATATGGTCAATTTATAAGCTATGTAACAAAATATTTTTCTGCCAGCTCTCTGACCTTTTCCTTTATTTCCTTTCTCAAACGAACATACTTCATTCTAAGTGCTGTATACTCTATATTCATTACAGCGGCAATTTCCTTCATTGGTTTATGCTCCACATAATACATTTTATAAAGCCATTTCTTTTCATCACTCAGACTGTCAATTATTTCTGTTATGTATTCGTATTCATCAATATTAGAATCCATATTACTTTCAATATCCGCTCTGTAATCCTGAATATTCACAACCTGATCATCAATATTAATTTCCTTTATAAGCCTTTTGTAAAGCACTTTTTTATAATTTTTAGCAATATTCTGAGCCGTTCTGAACACATATCCTCCGGGATTTTCGTGATTATATACCTTCTTTATATTCTTATACACCACTACAAAAGTATCCTGAATAGCATCATTTGCCATATCTTCATTTTTAAGTGTAAAAACTAAATACCTGAATACATCTTTATAATATTTTTCACATATTTCTGTAAAAAAACAGTCATATTTATTCATTTTACATCACCTCATATATGTAATGGACAAATATATATAATTGTAACACAAATTTCCACTGGACTTTATCGAACATTTGTATTATAATTAAATAAACATTTGTTTGATTGGAGTGATTTTATGGACAGAGTAATACTGCATTCTGACCTTAATAATTTCTATGCCTCTGTAGAATGTATGGAAAATCCTGAATTAAAAAACAAGCCTGTTGCCGTTTGCGGTAATCCCCAAAACAGACACGGTATAATTCTGGCAAAAAATATACTTGCAAAAGAAAAAGGAGTAAAAACAGGCAACACACTTTGGGAAGCACAGCAAAAATGCCCTGATATATTATTTATACCTCCAAGATTTGATAAATATATAGAAATCTCCAAGTCAGTCAGGAAAATTTATTATGATTATACAAATCTCATTGAATCCTTTGGCATTGATGAATGCTGGCTTGATGTTACAAAAAGCATCCCTCTCTTCCCCTCAGGTGAAGATATTGCAGAAAAAATACGTCAAAGAGTCAAAAAGGAAATTGGTGTAACCGTTTCAATAGGTGTATCCTTCAACAAAATATTTGCAAAGCTTGGTTCAGATATGAAAAAGCCTGATGCAATTACTGTAATAGATAAAAATAACTTCAAAAGTACTATCTGGCAGCTTCCCATAAGCGAGCTTCTTTATGCAGGTCGTGCTACCACAAAAAAACTGGCAAAGCTGAATATATTTACAATAGGCGATATGGCAAAAGCAGATTCCGTTATTATAAAACAGCATTTAGGCAAAAACGGTTTAATGCTGCAGCTCTATGCTCAAGGCAGAGATGAAAGTGCTGTAAAAAATGTAGATTACTCACGTGAAATAAAAAGCATAGGTAATGGTACAACTATGCCCTTTGATGTTATAAAATACGATGATATTAAAATTGTGCTTATGCTTTTAAGTGAAAGTGTATCTAAAAGACTTAGAGAAAAAAATCTCTGCTGCTCAACAGTCCAGTTAAACATTAAATATAATACATTAGAAAGTATCGATAGACAAGCACCTTTAAGCCTTGCTGCAAACAGTGCTGCCATAATATTTAAAAAAGCCCTTGATATTTTAAATAATGAAGAAATCCCCCATCCCATACGAGCTTTAAGCGTAAGAGCCTGCAATCTTGTAAATGAAACCACATTTCAGGAATCTCTTTTAAATCATCATTATAAAGCAATGGAAATAAACAAAAAACTTGATAATATGAGCGACCAATTACGCAAGGAATTTGGATGGTCAAGTATTCAAAAAGGAATTATGCTTGTAAACAAAAAACTCTCTCATTTAAATCCTACTGACGACAATACGCTGCAAAAAATTGCATTTTTTAAGGAATAACAAAAGGACGGAATTAACCGTCCTTTAAAAATTATCCTTAACAAATTTCTCAATTCGTCTTGTACCCTCAACAATATCTCTCATACCGGTTGCATAAGAAATTCTTATATAGTTTTTATATCCAAAGGCATCTGAAGGCACAACAGCCACATTATACTTGTCCATAAGCACATTAGCCACATCAACACTATCATTAAGTACAATGCCGTCAATTTCAGTACCTAACAGCTTAGATATATCCACAAAGAGATAAAATGCACCTTTAGGTATCATACAGCTTATTAATGGAATATCTGATATTCTCTGAGCAATATAATCTCTCCTATGCTGAAATTCCTTCAGCATTTCTTCAGCCACATCATCACTATGATCAAGAGCTTCAATAGCCGCAACCTGTGCAATAGAATTAATGTTAGACGTAGAGTTTGACTGAATATTGGCAATAGCTCCTGCAACCTCAATATTAGAAGCAGAAAATCCTACTCTCCACCCTGTCATGGCATATTTCTTGGAAAGGCCTGTAATAACAATAGTTCTGTCATAAATTTCCTTACCAAGGCTTGCTATACTTATATGCGGAGTTTTTTTACTGTAAACAAGGCAGCCGTAAACCTCATCGGAAATAACAAAAATATCCTTTTCAACAGCAAATTCAGCTATTTTTTCAAGTTCTTCCCTTGTATACATAACTCCCGTAGGATTGTTAGGACTATTTATTATTATTGCCTTGGTCTTTTCATTACAGGCCGCTTCAAGCTCATCAATAGTTATTTTAAAGACATTTTCTTTTTTTGTTTCCACTACAACAGGAACACCATAAACCATATTAATAATATCTATGTAACTGTTCCAGTAAGGTGCTGGCACAATAACCTCATCTCCCGGGTCTATAATAGCAGAAAAAGCATTTTTTAATGCGTGCTTACTGCCATTACTGACAACAATCTGTTCAGGACTGTACTCCAACCCCCTCTTTGCAAGTGCATCTGATACAGCTTCTCTAAGTTCAAGAATACCCTCATAAGGAGTATATCTCGTAAAATTTTCATTAATTGCTGAAATAGCAGCCTCCTTAACATTAACCGGAGTATCATAATCAGGCTCACCGGCACTGAAATTAATAACATCTACACCCATTGCCCTTTTCATATTAGCTCTTGCTGAAATAGATAAGGTTTGTGATGGTCTGACCTTTAATGCAATTTTAGATAGCCTCATAAACAAAACCCCCTCTCCACAATTATAAATTAATTTTACACCATAAGACAAAATATTTCAATATCAAATTTTGTCAATGAAAAAACTAAGCATATTATTGTAGAAAATATTGTCAGCAAGCTTTTTCCCCCATATTCTCACAATTCTGTCATAAAGAATATCAAGCTTTGTTATATCACTTATATCCTCAGGGCAAACACTTATACCATCAAAATCACAACCAATGCCAATATTTTTATCACCTATTATATTCATAACATAATCAAAATGTCTTATAATATTATCAAGACTGCCCTTTTCACCATCTACAAAAACAGGGTATAAATTAATACCTACCATAGAATTTGTTTCAGCTATAGCTTTAAGCTGGTCATCATTTAAATTTCTTGGGTGGCTGCAAACAGAAAAACTATTTGAATGTGTTGCAATAAAAGGCTTCTCCGTATTCTTATAAACATCCCAAAAACCGTTTACATTTAAATGAGAAACATCAATTATCATATTAAAACTGTTCATTTCCTTAATAACCCTTTTACCAAAATCAGATAAACCCTCATCAAAACCTGAAAGTGCACCATTACCTATTTCATTTTTATAGTTCCATGTAAGGGTCATAAGTCTTACACCTTTTTCATAAAACATCCTAAGCTTTTCAATACTTCCTTCAATAGCTTCTCCTCCCTCAATAGATAAAATTGCACCAATTTTATCCTCATTATTAATATTTTGGGAAATATATTCCTTATATTCCTCTAACTGACTGTTATAAAAATCAATAGTTTTTAGTGTATTTTTATATGCTTCACTAAGATATTTTTCATCAAGCCATATAGCAAAAACCTGTACAGCCCTTTCAAATGTATTAAGTTTTTCAATATCTATATGCAAATTATTTTTATAAATATTTTGCTGTGACCACATAGCCTTTGTAATTGTGTCACAATGACAATCAAAAATTTTAAACATAATTTTTACTCCGAATATTTTAATTAATAATGGACAAACTATTATTGGAGGTGATATTAATGGCAGTAAATAATTCAATTAAATGTCGAGTAGATTCTTGTAAGTACCATGATAAGTCAGCAGAATATTGCACACTTTCTGACATTGTTGTAGGAAAGGACTGTAATTGTGCAAAGGATTGCTGTGAAACAGAATGCTTATCTTTCGAGTATATGTAAATTTGCTTTATTATTAAAGCAAAGTAAAAAGTGGGTTTAACACCCTCTTTTTTCCAATAAAGGCTCGTTTTTGCACCAAGCAAAATTGGTAGCTTTTGAATTTGCGTGAGAACCTTGCCTAAATGGCAAGGTTCTCACATTTGTTTTGCACAGCTATTAATTTAAACATTAATTTACAACTTCATAGTCAGTGAAATCCTATGCTTTTTAACATCTACACTTAAAACTTTTACATCCACAATATCACCAACACTTACAACCTCCAAAGGATGTTTAATATATTTATCGCAAATCTGTGAAATATGAACAAGTCCATCCTGATGAACACCAATATCCACAAACACCCCAAAGTCGATTACATTTCTTACGGTACCTTTTAGTATCATACCCTCCTGTAAATCCTCCATTGAAAGAACATCAGACTTCAAAATAGGCTTAGGCATTTCATCTCTTGGGTCACGTCCCGGCTTTTCAAGCTCTTTAATAATATCCTGTAACGTAGGAATACCAACTTTCAACTCTTTAGCCATTTTTTCAATATTTCCAACCTTATTTCCAATACCCTTTATACCGCCTTTTTTAACTTCATCAATGCTAAAACCGCATTTTTCAATAAGGTTTTCAGCTACCTCATAGCTTTCAGGGTGAACACCTGTACTATCAAGAGGTGTGTCACCATCAGCTATTCTTAAAAATCCCGCACACTGTTCAAAAGCCTTAGGTCCCAGTTTTACAACTTTTAAAAGCTCTTTTCTATTTTTAAATTTACCATTTTCCTCTCTATAAGTTAAAATATTTTTAGCAACAGTACCGCTTATACCCGAAACATAGGAAAGTAATGATGCTGATGCCGTATTCAAATCAACACCAACATTATTAACACAGCTTTCAACTACACCTCCTAAAGCCTCACCTAGTCTTTTTTGATTCATATCGTGCTGATACTGTCCTACTCCTATACTTTTAGGCTCAATTTTAACAAGCTCTGCCAATGGATCCTGTAATCTTCTGCCAAGGCTTACTGCACTTCTTAATGCTACATCAAAGTCAGGGAATTCCTCAGAACCAAGCTTTGATGCGGAATATACAGAAGCTCCGGCCTCATTAACTATAATATAAAGCACCTCTCTGTCAAGCTTTTTAATAAGATTAACAGCAAACATTTCTGTTTCTCTTGATGCTGTGCCATTCCCTATTGCAATTATGTCAACATTATATGTTTTAATCATATTTGCAATTATTTTTTCAGCCTGCTCAATCTTATTATGAGGTGGTACAGGATAAATAACTCCTGTATCAAGCACCTTACCTATACCATCAACAACAGCAACCTTACAGCCTGTTCTGAAACCGGGGTCAAGAGCAAGAACAACCTTATCCTTAATTGGAGGTTGTAAAAGAAGCTGCTTTAAGTTTTCACCAAATACCTTTATTGCACTTTCCTCTGCCTTTTCTGTAAGGTCATTTCTTATTTCTCTTTCAACAGCAGGTGCAATAAGACGCTTATAACTATCTTCAATAGTTTCCTTTAAAATATCATTAGTATATTTATTATCTCTTATTATTTTCTTATCAAGCTGCTTTAATATATTTTCAACAGGAGCTTCAACCTTAACACTTAATACCTTTTCCTTTTCGCCTCTGTTAATTGCAAGCACCCTGTGTCCTGCAATTTTCTTTACAGGCTCGCTGTAGTCATAATACATCTCATATACCGATTCAGCTTCTTCATCAACAGCTTTAGTCAAAATAAGTCCTTCATTGTAAGTGAGCTTTCTTATAATTGCTCTGTAATCCGCATCATCAGAAATCATTTCAGCTATTATATCCTTTGCCCCTTCAACAGCCTCTTCAACACTGTTTACTTCCTTTTCAGCATCAATATATTTTTCAGCCGTTATTTCAACAGCCTCCTTAGTAAGCTGCATCAATATTTCATTTGCCAAAGGTTCAAGTCCCTTTTCCTTAGCAATAGTAGCCCTTGTTCTTCTCTTAGGTCTGAATGGTCTGTAGATATCATCAATTTCAGTCACAGTTACAGCCTTATCCAAAGCTGCATTTATTTCATCAGTCAGCTTTTCCTGCTCTGCAATTAAATTTCTGACCTGTTCTCTTTTTTCATTCAGATTTCTGAGATAATTAAGTCTGTCAAACAACTCTCTTAAAACCACATCATCAAGAGAGCCTGTCATTTCCTTTCTGTATCTCGCAATAAACGGAATAGTATTACCATCATCAATCAATTTTACGGTATTTTCAACCTGACCTGCTTTAATATTAAATTCATCTGCTAATATTTTTATAATATCCATTTTTATACCTCTGTTATTTATATTCAACTATACTCGGAGTAACAACACTATCTTCAATTTTAATTATTCCATAGCTATATGTGCTGTTGCCTCTGGGTGCAGAAAGACTTCCCGGATTTAATATAACAATACCGTTGTAATTATCAATATAAGGTATATGAGTATGACCATACAGGCATACATCAGCACCAATTTCGGCACCCTTGTAGCATAATCTGTCAATACCCCAATTCACTCCATACAAATCTCCGTGAGTAACAAAAAACTTTTTTCCACCCAAAACAAAAACATCCTCATTAGGAACAGATGAACCATAATCACAGTTACCCCTAACATTGTAAATTTTTAAGTTAGGATACTTTATCCTTAAACTATCTGCATCCTCGACTATATCTCCACAATGAATAACTCCATCAATAATATTTGAAATTGAGTTTATAACTTTATAAACCTTGCTTAAATTACCATGCGTATCACTAATAACCAAAATTTTCATTATATTTCCTCTAATATTTCTCTAACCTTGTCAAGTGCCTTACCTCTATGACTAATTTTATTTTTTTCCTCCATAGATAACTCAGCAGTAGTTTTATTTAATTCAGGTACAAAAAAAATAGGGTCATAGCCAAAACCATTATCTCCTGCCGTTTCATAGCCTATTATACCCTCAATAGTACCTCTTACAACCTTTGTTTCTCTGTCAGGGCAGGCAACAGCCATTGCACATACAAAACGAGCAGTTCTTTTATCCTTTGGCACATCTTTAAGCTGTTCCAGAATTTTTGCATTTTTATAATCATATGATGTATCGTGTCCCAAATATCTTGCGGATAAAACTCCGGGAGCCTTGTTAAGATAATCAATTTCAAGTCCTGAGTCATCAGCTACTACAATCTGATTACAAATTTCCATTATAGCTTCAGCCTTAATAGCTGCATTTTCCTCAAAAGTTTTACCATTTTCTTCAACATCTATATCAATACCAATCTCCTCCATACTTTTAACATTATAATTCGGAAGTTTTGCTTTTATTTCCTTCATTTTACCCATATTTTTAGTGGCAAATACAATAGTCTTCATTTTATTCCCTCTTTTCCAAAACATCTCGTAATAAGTATACCACATTAAACAACATATTTCCACTAATTTACATTGTAATAGATTTGAAATATTTAATTTATGTTACAAAAATGGAATTTATGCCTAAATGCCTTGACAAATTTATAAAATTTTTGTAAAATGAGTTGTAACATTTACGTAACACATTTAAGAAAGGAAGTCGTTTATGTTAAAGTTCAGACTATTAACCAAGACCATTTCCGCCGGCTGTATCCTTGCCATATTTATGACAGCTACAGCTCATGCGTCAAATTTGGCTAAGGTTACAGCCACTTCCGTTAATCTTCGTTCATATAATTCTACCGAAGCAAAAATAGTTGGCACTGCCAATACAGGTGATATTCTCACTATTACAGGCAATGCGAATAATGGGTGGTTTAAAGTCAACAAAAGCGGTTTAGGCGAAGCTTTTATAAGCTCTCAATTTATATCAATATATCAGACTGATGCTACATGTATTGAAGACAATGTTAATGTCCGTACAAGCCCTTCATTAACTGCCTCAGTTTTAGGCACAGCTAAAAAGGGACAGGTTTTTGTTACCTCAGGTAAGAACGGTGATTGGTATCAAATTAATTTTAACGGCAATACAGGTTACATTCATTCTGATTATATGCAAGGCAGTCTGTTAAAATATCTTCCTGCCGTAAAAGCTCCAACAGCTTCAGATGAAGTTACAGCAGAAGCTCTTGGTAAATCAGTATCAAATGATATATATGCCGTTGTTGAAGTTCCATCTCTTAATCTCAGAAAAGAACCTTCAACTGATGCTGATATTATTAAGACTTTAACAATCGGCTATAATTTAAGTGTAGCCGGATATGAAGACGGATGGGTACTTGTATCTGACGATGATAATAATGTTGGATATATTAAGGCTGAATACATAAAGCTAAAAAATGGTGTAAAGCCGGAAAATAATGTTGTTGACAATGACAAAGTAAGCCTTGATTTTGAATATGAAAAGAACTACGAAAACAAAGGTCCAATTAGTTGTTATGAATTAGTTGAATATTCCAAGCAATATATTGGTACACCTTATGTTTGGGGAGGTACTGATTTAACTGCAGGTGTTGATTGTTCCGGATTTATTTACAGCGTTTATAATCACTTTGGCATTACACTCAACCGAACATCAAGAGATATGTATACTCAGGGTATACCAGTTTCCAAATCAGAATTAGTGCCCGGTGACTTATTATTCTTTAATACAGGCGGGGATTCTGTAATATCACATGTTGGTATGTATGTAGGCGAAGGTAAATACATACACTCAACAAATGGCGCAGGAAATGGTGTTGTTATTTCCAGTCTGAGTGATAATTACTCAACAAGCAACTATGTAGGTGCTAAAAGAATACTTGAATAAGATTTTTAAGGCTTGTACTATTTAATTTGTACAAGCCTTTTCAATTTATATAACATACATAATCAAATAATTACTAGTACAACTCTCCTCTTGCATATTTTGTAAGGGGTGATTTTTTTTGAGCAGAACTAAATTTGCCATAATAGGCGGTGACTACAGATACAGACTGTTAAAAGAATTACTGGAAAAAGACGGATATATTGTATCAATATACGGCAATATTTACTCAGAGAGTACCGATAGCTTAGATAGTTGTATATTCAATTCAAAAGCTGTAATAGCTCCTATACCAATAACAAAAGATGAAAGTATAATAAACATGAGTGAAAATTTTAAAATATCAATAGATGAACTTTTTAATACAATGTCTTCTCATAACGTCAATATACTAATAGGTGGTGTAATTTCATCTAAATTTCAGGAAAGAGCATCTCTTATGGATATAAGCTCAATTGATTTATTTTCAAGAGAAGATGTTGCCATAAACAATGCCATACCTACTGCTGAAGGAGCAGTAATGACAGCCATACAGGAAAGCGATCGGGTGTTGTTTAAAAGCAAGGTATTAGTACTCGGTTTCGGCAGATGCGGTAAAGTATTAAGCAATATGCTTAAAGGTATAGGTGCAGATGTAAGCATAACCTATAGAAAAAAGAAGGATGAAGCTTATATAAATTCAATTAACTGCATACCGGTAAGTATAAAGGACTTTGATATAAATTTATCATCCTATGACTTTATATTTAATACAGTACCGGCTCAAATACTAAACAAAGAGAGATTAAAAAGAATACGAAAGGATACTGTTATAATTGACATTGCACAGGCTCCCGGAGGAATTGACTACAGCTATGCCAGAAAGCTTAATCTGAAAGCACTGTATTGTCCGGGACTTCCCGGCAGAGTAGCTCCATACTCAGCAGCAGAAATATTAAAAACATCAATAATTGATATTGTTCTTGACAGCTAACTCACCATATTCCATTTTGAATCATAGAATACAAAAGGAGGTGATACAATGGACCTACAGGGAATAAATCTTGGTCTTTGTATGTGTGGCTCCTTTTGTACCTTCAGTGAGGTAATAAAGGAGGTAGAAGCATTAAGCAAAAGAGGGCTGAATATATACCCTATTCTAAGCTACAATTCAGATAGTATAAGCACAAGATTTGGCACTGTAGAGGATTTTAGAGATAAGCTATATGATATTACCGGCAATAATATAATATCAACTATAAAAGAGGCTGAACCCATAGGTCCTCAAAAGCTGCTTGATATAATGCTTGTTGCCCCATGTACCGGCAACACTATGGCAAAACTTAACAACGGAATAACTGATACTCCTGTAACTATGGCATGTAAGGCACATTTAAGAAATAACAAACCTTTGGTGATTGCCCTTGCAACAAATGATGCCCTTGGTATAAGCCTGCAAAACATTGGCGGGCTTATTGTGAGAAAGAATATATATTTCGTACCTTTTTCCCAGGATAATCCTGAAAAAAAACCATTGTCAATGATTGCAGATTTCAATAAAATATATGAAACATTGTCATATGCAATGGAAGGAAAACAACTACAGCCTGTAGTTTTTTAGTAAATATAAACAAATTCCAAGCACTCCTGCAATTAAATGGAGTGCTTTTTACATAAACAATAAAATTTAAATAAAACTTTTATTGAAATATCTTTTATTTTTTTGCAACAAACGCAACCTTTTTGTCATAAATTTATTACAAAAATATTTCATAATTCGCATCATTTTTTCTAAATTTCTTGGAAACACTTGACATTTACCCCATATTATTATAGAATATCATTCGTAACATTTGCGTAACATTTTTTAATATTTAATATTAAATTGTGAAACAAATCATATTGGAGAGTGATATTATGAAATTATTAAATAAGTTAAATTCAATTATTGTTTTAGGATGTGTACTTACTGTACTATATTCTTCGTCAGTCTTTGCTAATGACGGAGTTTTTTCTGACTTGGTTACAAACAATGAAATTATAAATGCTATGCCAACCAAAAATACAAATCCTGATATTTATGTTACATGCAAAGCTTCAGTAGATATGAAAGCTGATTCTTCAAGCAGTTCAAGACAAATAAGATTATTACCTTCCGGTTATAACTTAACTGTTTTAGGTGCGGAATACGGATGGGTTTATGTTCAGGACGATGATGGTAATACAGGCTATGTTTATTCGTCAAATGTTACATTTAAAAACGGCATTAAGCCTGAAAATATCGACCCTTTGGAAAAGAAAGGTGCGGAAATTGTAAACTTTTCAAAGCAGTATATAGGTACACCTTATGTGTGGGGCGGTACCAGTTTAACATCAGGTGTTGACTGCTCAGGCTTTATTTACAGCGTTTATAAAAATTTTGGTATTACATTAAACAGGAGTTCAAAAAGTATGTATGCCTCTGATGGAGTATCTGTAAGCAAATCAGATTTAAAGCCGGGAGATTTATTATTCTTTAATACAAGCGGAGGCGGTGTATCACATGTAGGTATGTATATCGGTAATAGTCAGTACATTCACGCAGCTACTGTTGACGTTAAAATTTCAAATTTGAACGACAATTATTCAACAAGAACTTATGTTGGCGCCAAAAGAATACTTATATAAGATTAATGGGAGTTTAAGATTAATTTCTTAACTCCCCTTATTTAATTAACAAATATATTAAAAAAGGCTGTATCCAACATTCATTGTTAAATACAGCCCCAAAAAAGGATGCAAAAAATAAGAATTAGTCTTTAATTATTTGTGTCTAAAAAAAACAGACATATTAAATTTCTTATCAGAAACTAATTACATTTCCAACATTTATATCCTTATAAGATGTTTTCTTATAACTTGTCTGCAAAGCTGAAACATTAAGATTAACATCATCACTGCTTTCAAATTTTAAAACATCTATACTTGGTCTTTCATATATCTTTTTATCCATAGCAGTACCCCCTTATTTCAAATTCACTTCTACAGGTACAGAATAATATTTTTTACCATCTGTTGTAACACAGAATGTGTATACATATACCTTATCTGCTTCTGCTATATCATTAAGAATAGTACCAAAAATATAATTTCCGTCCACAGAATACTTATTTCCATCATATTCAGCAGTCGCATAAACAGTTGTTGTTTCATCTGCAATAACACAATCCGCAAGATCTCCAACAACACCTGTAGTGTAATAGAACCCTACACTTTCAATATTTCCAACAAAATCTCTTGGAACAGCACCATAAATCATTATTTCACTATTGTCACTCTTAAGCACTGCATCTGCTTCAATAAAGGAAGCGTCTGCATAAGTAACATCTATTGACTTATACCATAAATTGCTTCTTGTAGGAGTATAAACTGTAACCTTATCACCCTTATTAACCATAACAGTAAGCTGTATTTCTTCACCTTGTACAGCCGTTGTAAGATTAGGTGCATAATCATCATTTACCTTAAGTATAAGCTTATCTGCATTGCTTACGGATGTGTTAAATATAACTGTGCATGAACCTGTCTGCTCTGCGGTAAATGAAATAATATTATTGGCATTTGTCTTAACGCCATACTGTTTATAAGCATCGGTCATAACAACACCTGCCGGATGAACAGTTATTCCGCTATAAGGGTCGGTTAAATCACTGTTGCCATATTCCATTGCTTCAAGATAGTCCTTATAATCATCATAATATTCCATAAAATCTAATGGAAATTCAAATATAAGTCTTGACAATATAAGATTAGCAACACCGCTTTCATCAGTCACAATATCTGTACCTGTATAAACTCCCTTATCACCCTTTGCAGTTATTTTATATGTTTCTCCAACAATAAGTTCAATACCTTCTGACTTATATTCCTCAACACCAATTTGGAGAGTTTCTGTTGCACCCTTTAATGTAATAACAACATTTGTATCATCATTTTCAATTCCCGTAACATTACCTGTAAAATGCACTTTTACATCATTTGGAAGTTCTTCTTTCTTAATTGTTGCTTCAGCAAGATAGAAATTATTAGCTGCTGATGTTGCAACATAAATTGTTTCAGGTGCTGCACTTGTCTTTTTATAAACAACCGTACCCGGAACAGTACCGCTTACAACACTGTTTGTACACTCTGCATCAGTATACATACAGAGAGTACCATTGCCTGTACCTGCCGTTACAGTAATAGTATACATAGCCCTTTCATCAGCAGTAAATGAGAACACAGGCTTTCCTACACTTGCCTTTGTACCATACTGAGCCTGACTTGCATAGTACTGAATGCCGCTTTGGTATACACTTACATCAAAGCTTTGACCCTGTGTATTAGTATATGTACCTACACATACACCGCCTGTATAAGTAGTTGAAGCATCGGTTTCATACATCTTTAAGGCATCATCTGTTGCAAAGTTAAGTAAAATATTCTTTGGTACAAAAGAGGAAATTGTTATTTCTTTAATGTACATATTACCTGCATCAGGTGTTGCAAAATAAAGAACTTCAGAATCAGAACTTGTTTTCTTATATACAAGACTTTCAGATGATGCCGCTGTTGAAACAGCATTTGTACAATCAGCATCTGTGTATAATCCTATAGTTCCACTGCCTGTTGCAACAGATACATCTATTGTATAGGTTGCCGCCTCACTTGCAGTAAATGAGAATATTGGTTTATTAGGGCTTGCCTTTGTACCATATCTTATATCACTGTTGTAATACTGAATACCGCTCTGATATACACTTGCTTCAAACTCTTTGCCATCAGCATTTGTATATACACCTGAATACATGCCATCAGTAAATGTATCTTCTGCATTAGTTTCATAAAGAGCAAGCGCCTCGTCAGCAGCAAAGTTAAGCATAATTTCATTTGGCTTAACCACAGGCAATTCTGCCTTTTCAACAGTTACATTTGAAATATACATATTATTTGCCGCAGAAGAACCAAAGTAAAGAGTTTCTGCATCTTCTGTAGTCTTTGTGTAAACAATGCTGCCCGGTGCTGACGCAGATACAACAGAATTAGTACAAGCCTTATCACTGTACAAATTAACAGTACCGTCACCTGTTGATATTGATACATTTATTGTATAAATACCTGTTCCGTTAGTTTCAAATGAGAATATGGCATTTCCGGGTGTTGCCTTAGTGCCATATTTTGACTGACTGCTATAATACTGAATACCTGACTGATATATGGCTGTTTTAAATTTCTGACCACTTTCATTTGTATATATTCCTGAATAAACACCATCTATATAAGTTTCAGAGGCATTCGTTTCATAAAGAGCTAATGCATCATCAGTCGCAAAATTAAGAGTAGTCTTCAAAACTGCACCTGAAAGTGAATCGAAAAGCTCCTGACCATATACTGACCAATAGCTGTTTTCATTATAGCTGTTATCCTTAGCAGTAAACTGAGAATTTTTTATAGTGAAAATATAATTTCCGTCAGAATTTTCACCATAAACATTTTCAGGCTGAATAACATAAGGAGAAACAGAAACAGCAGCATCCTGAATACATTTTGCAAGAATACCTGCCTGAATTACACCACCAGTTTTGTTGCTGTGAGTAGAATCGCCCACAGACATAAGAGCTGAACCATAGGCTGCACCACCTGCTGTATATGCCTCTTCATAAAGGGTTTTAGTTAAATTAAAAGCATCAATATAGAGAACACCCTTATCCTTATTTTCTTCATATAATTCCTCACATGCTGTTACATAAGCATCACCGGATGTTAAATAATCCATAGTTGGTGCATAATCAATCATAGTAGCATCATGATGCGTTCTTATTGTGCCATCTGAACTATAATATAATCTTGAAACAGGAGAAACAATTACAGGAATGGCACCCTTTTCAAGAGCAACATCAATATATTTCTGTAAATATCCCTTATATGTAGCACCGCAATCCCATGAATAATAAGTACTGCCATAGTTTCCCTGCAAAGCTGTAGGTGTAGTAACCTTCATACTATCAGTAGGTACTACTGTAGGATATGTAGTTCCTGCAGGATTATCCTTTGTATAAAGAGGAGCAAATCTTTCTTCATAGTAGCTTGCACCATTTGCACAATCATTATGTCCGAACTGAATAAGAAGGTAATCCCCAGCCTTAATATTCTCTGCAATAGTATCGAGCTTACCCTCATTTATAAATGAACGTGAGCTTCTGCCACCCTGAGCATAATTATTTACGGTAACATATCTTTCATCAAAGAAATTCTGTAAAAATTCGCCCCATGAGCCTTGGTCAAGAGTCTTTCCACCATTATAAATACCTGCTGCAGAGTAATCCTTAACTGTTGAATCACCCGCAAGATAAATATTAATGCCTGAGCCAGGGGCAATACTTCCCTCATTGTCAGGGTCTGACCATGTATTACTTACGGGTTTTTCTTTATCAATAATATATTTTGCTTTACCTTCATTGCCATTGTTTGTAATAGGAGTTACAACTGCCATAATATACTTACCTGCACATTCCATAGGTATTTGGAATTTATTTGTGCTTACAGCAGATGTTGTTTTTAATAAAACAGCATTTTCAAGAATAGTTTCAAGGCTTGTATCATCATAGCCTTCTGCTACTGCATACCATGAAATTCTTGAAGCATCCTCATTTGACCAATCTTCACCTAATGAATAACCAAGTGTAATTGTTTCACCGGGGTTTGGTGTATTTAAGTCACCATTTGATGTCATAGTAGGGTCAGATGCAAATTCAGGTGTTGTTGAGGCATCTCCTGTATAGTATGAAGGAGTCCAGCCATTATTTATAAACACATTTTCAACTGAATAATCATCTGCATTAATACTGTCAACGGCACCGTTTACCCTTGAGGATGTGTCAATCTTAACACCGTTATATGTAGTATTATATTCTCTTAATGTTACAGTTGATACACTTGGGTCAACTGTCATAGCATACCAACCCTGATCTTCTATCATATTTTCTTCCTGGAGCTGAGTATTAATAAAAGCAACCTTTGCACTGTCGCCCCACATTCTGCCCCAGTAGCCCGGTGTAGTATCTCTCTCCCCATTGTATGATATATAACAGCTTCTGAAAATATAGCCTGCTTTTGCCATATCCCCTGATGAGCAGGAATTTGCCGTGAGATAACCTGCCGCCGCAGTTCCATCATAGCCACAGAAATTAATTTCACAACCATCAAATATTACATCACCAGTACCATATATAAAGTCTGTCTGACCTTCAATGTAACAATTCTTGTAATAAGAAGAATGGGCAGATTTATTTGTAGTATAAAGTGTGTCCTGACTTCCTATAAATGAACAATTTGCAAACTCTACCTTATCTGCATAGTTCACAAGAGCAGCAGCTCTTTCTGTTGCGGTTCTGGAATCTACATTTGTGGTTTCCTTTCTAGGTACATTAATAGCCTGTAAACCGTTTGGCTCTGCACCATCAGCTATTTCCTCGTCTGTCATATATTTGTTAAATGAATTTTCAAAGCAAATGTTTTTTGACTTAAAGCCTGTTGCCGCAGCATTTGTAATAACTGCTGCACCCCAATAGCTTACTACATCACCTTTTTCAAACTTATCGTAATCAGCATAAGGATCATAGTAACTGTTTACACAGCTATAATATTTATAACCGATACCATAATACCATGTAATCTTTGTATTATCTCTTGTACCGCCATTACTTTCAAGTGTAATATTTGGTGTATTTACAACTACCTGCTCCCTGTAAGTACCCGGGTCAATCTTAATTGTAACTCTTTCACCATTACTTCTTGTCATATTTGTAACAGCATCAACAGCAGATTGAACTGACTTATATTCCTTGTCATTTCCTACATATATTGTATCTGTATATTCAACACTTTTTACACTTATATCCTTAAGAAGTAAATCCCTTGAAACAGCACCGTTATTTACTGTAATATGAGTTGATGTTGAATAATTGTCAGAAACAACAGAAGAAATATAGCTTCCGTTTCTCAAAGAAACACTGTATGTACCATTTGACACAGTTCCGCTGTATGTATATCCGTCCTCAACATTTTTAAAAGATATTGATTCGGGATTTACATTAAGGTTTTTATATTGACCTCTTATCTGAGTAATACCTAAGAATTTACCACTTACAGCATAGGTTTGAACTGCAATAAATGCTATATTTTTTGTCACAGCAGATGAATTACCGTTATTTATCTTAATTTCTTCTGCAAGCTTATAATCATAAGCGCCAACAAGTTTAAGAGTATAATTTTCATTAGCTACAAGCTGAGCAGAATAATTCATAGCATCTTCATCAATTTCAGCAGTAACCTCTTCAAAACTTGTTGTATCTTCCGGCACAAACACAAGCTTTGTATCACTAGGCAATGAACCTGTTATACCTGTTAATGAACCTGAAACATTGTAGGATACACTTTCCTCAATAGTAAGATTAGCTGTTTGTGCCTCCGCCTTTTCAACCGTAACAAGTCTGGTATCACTTGTAAAAGAGTAGCCCACAGAATTACTGCCTGTTAAAGATACTGAATACTGATAACCGGGCTTTAATAAAATTGAATAGCTGTTACCGCTTACTATGGCAGACTTACTTTCTCCCGTCTCCTTATTAGTAAACTTAATATCATAGCTATCTAAATTAAAGCTATCATTAATTGTACCACTGACAGGTGTGTAAGGAACATATTCAGCGCCATAGCAAAACATCTTAGATCCTGATAATGTTATGTAATAGGTATAACCTGTTTCAACTTCTACATCAATAGTTGCCCAAGTTGTTCCCTGAGTAACCTTAAAACCCGCTGAATCGTAACTTTCACTTCCACCCGGAACAAATGTACCTATTGCTTCACTTGTGCCGTTTTTATCAGTTCTGCTTACATAGCCCTGTTTAGTGCTGGCATTACCTACATAAACTGTAAGTGTACCGTCAGCCTTTGGTATAAAGTCACAATAGGACTTATTGTTTGTTACAACAATACCGTTTGAAGCAGAACCGTTTGTGTTATTGGATCTTACATAGTCTTTTCCGCCGTTACTTCCATATATAAAAGTGGTGGTAGGACTATAGTATGTAAAACCAATATCACCATAGGTTGCAGTACCGCTTGATGCATCATTAACAATTGTCCATTGACCCTGTGTAACAGTTTCTGCTGCATAGACTGTCAATGGAAGAGTACTAACTACCATAATTACAGATAAAAGCATTGATATTATGCTTAATAATCTGTGTTTAATTTGATTGTTCATTCAATCTCCTCCTCTAAATTTTTTTGAATACATACCAATAATTACCCCATTTTATTCTATAGCTTTAATGCAATAATTATTGTATATGTCCTCTGTAATGACAGTTTAATTTTAACCCCTGACATTATGTCATAGTCAACTATGACATAATGTCAGGGATAAGCATAATTTTACAAAAAATTTTTCATTTCTAAAATAAATATGTTAATATATAATTAAGGAGTGATTTAAATGAGATATTTGACAAATGATTTGGCAAAACTCTTAGGTGTAACTACAAATACAATAAGAAGATATGAAAACAGCGGATTTTTAAAACCCAAACGTGACCCTTCTAATTACAGATATTATGAAGATTTTGACATAAGCAAGGCAGCAGTAATAAGATTATTTGGTAAATGCGGTTTTTCCCATGATGAAATTCGGCAAATGCTTGGAAATGACAGTAATGAAATATTTAAAATATTAGATAATAAACTCCATGACCTTGACAAGCAAATAGAAAAACTTAAACATCTCAGACACTGGTTAAAAGACAATATGCAGCTTATGATAACAGTAAAAGGGATTAAAAATAATTTTGTTATAATGAACTGTCCTGCTTTGAAATATATTATATACAGCGTTGGTGAAAAAATTTTAGATGATAAGAACAGACTTAATATTATAAATCATTTTATGTATGGTGCTCCTGAAGTTCAGCTTATGCAAATTTTCAAAAAAGAAGATTTAAAAGACGGAAATTTTATTCCATATAAAGGCTGGGCAGTAAAAGAAATAGATGTTGAAAAATTTAATATGAGAAACTTTATTAATAACAACAATGAATTTATAGAAACCTATGAAATACAAAAATGTATTTACGGTGTAATAGAATTTTCTCATAATGATATTAACAACAACAATAAAATGAACCAAATAAGAGCAAAATATTTACAAAATGCTACAGCTGTAGCAAAAGATAAAGGTTACACTGTCGATGGAGATATGGTGGAATTTATAGTAAATGCATTGGGCAATACTATTAGTGTATTGTCCTGTTTGCCAATAAAAGCTAAAACTCAAATATAATTTTAAAGTCCGCTGTAATGACAGCGGACTTTAAATTAAAAAAATTACTTAACCCTTGTTATTCTTATTGCATTAAGCACAGCAATTAATGCCACACCTACATCAGCAAATACAGCCATCCACATACTTCCATATCCTAAAACAGTAATAGCTAGCACAAGTATTTTTAAAGCAATAACAACAAATACGTTTTGTCTGCAAATACTTATAGTCCTTCTGGCAAGCTTAATGGCTACAGAGAGCTTAGATAAACTATCTTCCATAATAACAACATCTGCTGCCTCTATAGCTGCATCAGAACCAATTCCACCCATTGCAATACCTACATCAGCCCTTGCAAGCACCGGAGCATCATTAATACCATCACCTACAGCCGCAACATATCTGTAATTTTCTTTATAAAGATTTTCTACTCTTTCAACCTTATCCTGTGGCAAAAGCTCTGCACACACATTATCTACACCTACGGCATTGCCAACCTTTTCAGCAATTGACTTCTTATCACCTGTAAGCATTGTTACATTCTTAATTCCAATATTTTTTAACTCTGAAACAGCCTTAATACTATCATCCTTAATTGTATCCTCAACATTTATATAACCGATACACTCACTGTCAACAGCAACATAAATATTTTTGCCTTCTGTAACAGATATGTTATTATCAGTCATAAGCCTTTGGCTTCCCACAAGAATATTTTTATCCTCAAAAATTCCTTTAATACCAAAACCGGCTATATTTTCAACATTTTGAACATCTATTTTTTCACCTTTATAATATTCAGCAACAGCAACAGCCATAGGATGAGTTGAAAAGCTCTCAAGAGATGCTGCATATTTTAACGTATCTTCTCCGCTAACCTCAGTCACTTCAAACTTACCTTTAGTTATTGTACCTGTTTTGTCTAAAACAATTGCTTCAATATTGCTTAAAGCCTCTAAGTAATTTCCTCCCTTAACAAGCACACCGTATCTTGACATTGTACCGATACCGGCAAAAAATGTTAATGGTATGGAAAGAACTAATGCACAAGGACAAGATGCAACAAGAAAAGTAAGTGCCTTATATAACCATTCTTTAAAGTCATATCCCATTAATGCAGGAACAACAACAAGAGCAACAGCCATTAAAACTACAACAGGAGTATAAACCTTAGCAAAACGAGTAACAAAGTTTTCTGCCTTAGATTTATTTACTGAAGCGTTTTCAACCATATTCATAATTCTTCCAACAGTAGAATCCCTGTATTCCTTATCAGCCCTTACATAAATTACACTGCTGTTATTAATAGAACCGCTTAAAACAGTATCACCTTCATTCTTCTCTATCGGCAGTGACTCTCCTGTTAAAGCAACCATATCCAAAGTAGTCTCACCTTTAATAATAGTACCATCTATTGCAACCTTTTCACCCGGTTTAACAACAATAATATCCCCTATATTTATTTCCTCAGGCGCTTTTTCAACAATATCATCATTAATAAGAACATTTGCTTTATCAACTTGCATTTCCATTAAATCTTTGATTGATTTTCTGGATTTGTTTACAATTGTCTCCTGTAAAAACTCACCAACCTGATAAAACAACATTACAGCTACTGCCTCAATTAATTCGCCAAGGCAAAAAGCACAGATTGTGGCAAAGGACATAAGAAAATGCTCATCAAGAGCTTTTCCCTTTATTATACTCTTTACAGCATTAATAACAACATCATATCCAAAAATTAAATAAGCAATTACATATAATCCTATACTTATGTAATCATCAGTAAAAATTGCTGCAGCAAAAAAAACAACACCTAATATAATTCTTCTTATTCCTTTTTTAACATCATCCTCGTCATGATGATGGTCATGTCCGCAGCCACAGCCATCTCCATGATTATGATTATGATTATGGTTATGGTTATGACTATACTCGTGTTCGCAGCCACAGCTGTTACTATTTTCATTATGGTGACGGTTATGCTCACAGCCGAAGCTATCATTATTATGATTATATTCAATATCGTTATTTTTTAAATCATTATTGCTCATAGTATTCCTCCTCCTCATATCCGTTTTTATGTCTGATATGCTCAATACCCTTATCCAAAAGAATTGAAACATGCTCATCGTCAAGGGAGTAAATCGTTGACTGACCATCCCTCTTAAATTTGACTATATCATTTTGTCTAAGCAGTCTTAACTGATGAGAAATTGCAGATTGTGTCATTCCCAACTCATTAACCAGGTCATTAACACACATTTCACTCTGAAACAACGAATATAATATTTTTATTCTCGTTGAATCACCAAATATCTTAAAGAAATCTGCTAAATCATAACTCATTTCTTCTGTTAATTTTTTAATCTTAACCACAATAAGCCCTCCTTTATTTATATGAATATTTAATCATATTTTCATATTTTATTTTAAAAATAAGAGCAGAGTTCAGAAAGTTATTTATGAACATCTGCTCATATATGCATTATATACTATATTTACTTTTTTGTCAATCCTTTTCTTCCAAACTGAAGAAATTTTTTACGCCGCTTAAAAGACCCTTGTTGTCATCAGTTTGATATTCAATATATTTACCTGTACCAATAGCAACACAATTAACAGGATTTTCAGCAATAGTACACCTGATACCAGTTTCCCTTTCAATCACTCTGTCAAGATTTGATAAAAGAGCCCCTCCGCCTGTTAAAACCATTCCTCTTTCAAGAATATCACCTGAAAGCTCAGGAGGTGTATTTGAAAGCACGTACCTTACAGCATCAATTACAGCTCTTACAGATACCTTTAAAGCCTCGTACATTTCCCTTGATGTAATTTCAACAGTCATAGGCATACCTGTAGTAGCATTTCTACCCTTTAACTCCATAGTACTAAGAGGTGTATCTTCTGCCGCTGTACCAATGATTATTTTAATATTTTCAGCAGTTCTTTCGCCAATAACCATTTGATGCTGGTCTCTCATATATCTTACAATAGCATCGTCAAACTTATCACCTGCAACCTTTATTGAAGTACTTACAACAATACCTCCAAGTGAAATAACCGCCACATCAGTAGTACCACCGCCAATATCCACTACCATACTTCCACAAGGTCTAAAAATATCAAGACCTGCGCCAATAGCAGCAGCAATCGGTTCTTCTATAATATAGACCTGGGCAGCACCGGCATTTCTTGTGGATTCCTCAACGGCTCTTTTTTCAACATCTGTTATTTTACTTGGAACGCAGACAGCGATACGCGGTCTTTTTAACCAATGAGTTCCAACAGATTTATCAATGAAGTATCTTATCATTCTTTCCGTAACCTCAAAGTCGGATATTACACCATCACGCAAAGGTCTTACAGCTACAATATTAGCAGGAGTTTTTCCAAGCATCTTTCTTGCTTCTTCTCCTACTGCAACAATAGCATGTTTATTATTGTCAACCGCTACAACCGAAGGTTCCTGCAGTACAATGCCCTCACCCTTACAATATACAATTACACTGGCTGTTCCCAAATCAATGCCAATATCATTGCCCAATACCATAACACTTATTTCTCCTTTTCTTCCTCTTCCCTGTTATTCGGAGTTAAAATAATTTTAAGCTTTTCAATTCTGTTCTTATCAATTTCTTCAATGTAAAACTCAGCAAATTCGTCCTCAATTACTTCACCCTTTTCAGGAAATCTGCCAATAATAGCAATAACATATCCGCCAATTGATTCTATATCATCATTTTCAAAATCGGTACCTAATGTGTCATTAACATCATCAAGCTTTGTACTGCCATCAACAAGGAATTGACCTTCTTCAAGCATCTGGATTTCTTCTTCATCATCTCTTGCCTCATCAATTATGTCACCGACAATCTCCTGAATTAAATCCTGCAAAGTAACAATACCTGCAGTACCACCATACTCATCCAGCACAATAGCCATAGAAATTGACTCTTTCTTCATATCGGCAAACAACTTTGAACACTGTTTAGATTCATAAGTAAAATAAGGCTCCTTAATATAATCAGACACCTTAAAATCATTGATTTTAATATCATCAAGAAGCATAATATCCTTAAAGGATAATGTACCCACAATATGGTCATTTGTTTCATTATATACAGGCAGTCTTGTAAATCTTCTTTCCTTAAACACCTTTACAACCTCATCATAAGGTGAATCATCAGGTATAGCAACCATATCAATTCTTGGAATCATTACTTCTTCCGCAGTTGAACTTCTAAAGTCAACTACATTAGTAATCATTTCTCTTTCATCCACCTCAAGAACACCCTCCTCATGGCTTACATCAACCATGGTTCTAAGTTCATTTTCTGTTATGGCAGGTGCCTTATTGTTCTGGCTTCCTATTAATTTAAAAATAAATCCTGTTATAATGTTAAGTAAAAAAATAAACGGTGTAAAAATAAACATACAAAACGCAATAGGCTTAACACAAAAACGACAAACCGTTTCAGCATTATCACTGGCAAAACTCTTCGGTGTAACCTCACCAAATATAAGTACCAAAATAGTAAGAACACCTGTTGCTATACCTACACCGCTGCTTCCAAACAGGTCTGTAGCAATAACAGTACCAAGAGAAGAAGCACCTATGTTTACAATATTGTTACCAATAAGTATGGCACTTAAAAGCTTGGAAGAATTATCCGTCACCTTTTGAATTAGCTTTGCATTTTTTACTCCCTCGTCTACCATGGCTCTAAGTCTGATTTTACTTAAAGATGTTAAAGCAGTTTCAGCACTTGAGAAGAAGGCAGATAAAACTAAACAAACAACAAGTACAATAACCCTAGATAAATATTGCGAACTTTCCGAGTCCACGAAAATCACACTCCTAATAAAAAAATATATTAACTCTAACAGTAAAATGTATTATACCACAAATTCGTATAATTTCCAATAAAATTTTTAATAAAATAAAAAAAATAATAAATATTTAAAATTAACCCCTTTTATTTTGAATTCAATAATGTTATACTTAGCATAGAGAAGGACAAAAGGAAGTGCAACTATGAGTTTAAATGTAGTCCATGGCGGAGATTTGGATGAAATCTCAAGAATCTATGGAATAAATAAAGAAGAAATTTATAACTTCGGCGGCAATGTAAATCCTTTAGGACTGCCGGAATCTGTTAAGAAAGCTATTTCTGACAATACAAATGCACCAACTGCTTATCCTGATGTATCTTATGTATCATTGAGAGAAGCTATAAGTGACTATACAGGTATTAATTGCAATTACATTATGGTTGGCAACGGTTCCACCGAACTTATATCTATGTGCATAAAAACCATTAACCCTAAAAAAGCTGTTATAGTATCTCCCGCTTATTCCGAATATTTAAGAGAAATTAACCTAGTTGGCGGTAAAGCCGAACTTTTTCCTCTTCAGGAAAAAGACGAATTTATGCTCAATATTCCGGAACTTAAAAAAATTTTAACCAACGATATTAATATGCTTGTTATATGTAATCCTAATAATCCGACAGGAACATATATAACCTGTGAACAGACAAGAGATATTCTTATACATTGTAAAAAAAATAATATAAATGTTATGATGGACGAAACCTATGTTGAATTTTCAGATATTAATAAAAATGTATCTGCAATGCCTCTTGTAGAAGAATTTGATAATTTGTTTATTATAAGAGGTACGTCTAAGTTTTTTGCCTGCCCCGGTTTAAGGCTTGGATACGGAGCCTGTTCTAATAAAAAAATTATAGAATACATAAATTCTCATAAAGATCCATGGTCAGTTAATATTTTTGCTGAAATAAGCGGTACTGTAATGTTTAGGGATAAAGAATTTATAGATAACACACACAGACTCATTAATAGTGAAAGAAATAAAATTTTTAAAGAGTTATTTAATCTTAATCGTGTTCATGTATACGATACTCAGTCAAACTTTTTCCTTCTTAGATTTAAGAAAGATGATATAACTTCTTCTGATGTTTTTAACAAGCTTATTCAAAAGAAAATTTTAATAAGAGACTGTGCTGATTTTCCATATCTGGATAATCATTTTATAAGATTTTGTATTCTTGATGCAAAAAGCAATAGCCTTTTATTAAATGAACTTAAAAAAATCTTATTGTAAATAAAATTACTTAGGGGAGGTAAATTATGAACAACAACGAACAATATGATGCAACTCCATTGACAATGCAGGAGGCACTTGCAGAAGCAAAGAGATGCCTTAACTGTAAAGTGCCTCAGTGTAAGACAGGATGTCCTATTGAAAATAATATTCCTGAATTTATACATCAGCTTTCAAGAGGTAACTTTGGCGAAGCCAGAAGTCTTTTAGCAGAAAAAACAAATCTTCCCGCTGTATGTGGCAGAGTTTGCCCCCACGAAAAACAATGCGAGGGGCATTGTGTTCTTAACAAGGCAAATAAACCTATAAGAATAGGAAAACTGGAACAATTTGTGGCTGATTTTGATGCTGATATGGGACTTATAAGAGAAAAAATTCCACCAAAGACAAGAGGTAATATAGCTGTTATCGGTTCCGGTCCTGCCGGTCTTACAGTAGCAGGTGATCTTTCTACAATGGGCTTTAATGTAACTGTATACGAAAGTGAAAATGAGCCCGGCGGCGTTTTACTCTATGGTATACCTGAATTTAGATTACCAAAAGATGTTGTAAGACGTGAAACCAAAAGAATTGCAGAGCTTGGTGTTCAGTTTATCAATAATACAATAATCGGTCATGATATTACAATTGACCAGCTTTTTGAAAAAGGTTTTGATGCCATATTTATCGGTACAGGCACAGCTGTTGCAAGAGAATTAAATATACCGGGTAAGGATTTACGAGGTGTAGTTAAATCCCACTATTTTTTAAGAATGGTTGCCCTTTATAACAGTAACAGCCTTGAAAGAAAGGAAGTGCCTGTTAAGGAAGGTGATACCGTACTTGTAATAGGTGCAGGTAATGTAGCAATGGATGCATCAAGAACAGCTCTCAGAATGGGTGCTAAAAAGGTAACCGTAGTATATAGAAGTACAATCGATACAATTTCAGCAGAAAAACTCGAGTATGAGAGTGCAGTAGCTGATGGTGTTAAATTTATGTGGAATTCAACTCCTATTGAGTATATAGGCGATGAGAACGGCAAACTCAAAGGCTTGTTAATTGATCAGGACAGCAATGAAATTGTTTTACCTTGCGACAAGGTACTCGTTGCTATCGGTTCTAAGCCTGCCAAGAGAATTATATCCACTACTAAAGGTATTGAGGTCAACGATAACGGCTACCTCATTACAAAGGAAAAGCCTTATGGTATGACTACTCTTAATGGTGTATTTGCAGGCGGTGACGTAGTTCATCAGCCAGCTACTGTAGTCCTTGCCATGAAAGAAGCTAAAAAGGTGGTTGCCGGTATTTCAAGCTATGTAGATGCTATTAAGCTTTTAGGACTCTAATTCTATAAATTACTATATACTTTAAAAGGGGCTGCGAAGCAGTCCCTTTTAATATATTCAAAATATAACAATAATTAATATTTACAATCTCTCCAAACACCTGCGTTCATACTTCAAATGTGAGTATGTAACAATCCTGTTAAGCACCTTTACATTAGTATATCCTCCAACTACACCTACTACAGGCATTCCCTGTACAAACTTAAATGTCAGAAGCTCATTAGCCATAACGCTTGCAGTCCTTTTCATTTCTCTGTCAAGATTGCTTTCATAAATATTGTTATCAATAAGATATTCCATTCTTCTTATTTGCTTATCCGTCTTTTCTCTCTCCTCACCCCTGTTCATAGCCCCCGTAATCAACTTTAGTATATAGCACTTTTCTTTATCATCACTATAATCAAAACCATAAGTCGAAGCTATTTTATAGATACTTCTTAGAACAACACCTAGAAAAAAAGGAATATCAGGCAAGCCGATACCGAGAATGCCCAAACCTGTACCTTCAACAGCAGTAAATGCCAAATCCCTTTTAAGGCTTTTATTCAACCTTTTTCTCAAATGTATTAAAGCCTCACTATCCTTATCAATAATAGCTTTATAAGCCCTGAAGTCAATATTCATATTTTCTTTATCATAGGTCTTGTCTATAACTCCCATTCCCTTTTCAAACAAAACCTTAAATCCTTTATAAAAAGCCATTTCCAGCTTATCCTTTAAATCTTCAGGAATTTTACCTTCAACTTTATCCATAGCAAAGTTTATTTTTTTCTCAATTATACCCATCTTTTTATCAATGGCATTTTCTCTTATCTCAATTCTTTTCAATTCTTTCTCTATATGCTTTTCCATCTTCACATCTCCCATCACAATATCTGTCAAGTCTTAATTTAAATACGGCTATTGTTGGAACAGCAAATATCATTCCAACTATACCCAATAGCTTACCTGCAACAGCAAGACTTATTATTACCATTACAGGACTTAGCTTTACACTATCCCCTACTATCTTTGGTACAATAAATATTGCGTCAATCTGCTGTAATGCTATTACAAGAACAGCAGCATAAACTGCTCTTATAGGCTCGCCGCTTATTAATGCCATTCCCACAGAAAGTATAAATCCAATAATCGAACCAAAATAAGGAATTATATTGGAAAATCCGCTAAATAGACCAATTACAACAGAAAAAGGAACACCAATAACAGACAATCCCAGACTTATTAAAGCAGCCATAATCAAGCCATCTGTAAGCTGTCCTCTTAAATATCCGCTGAATACACTGTTAATATCTTTTAAAAGCTGCCGTAGTTTTTCACTCCACTTTTTACCAATAAATACATCTGAGTATTTATTAAGCCTTATCAAAATTTTTTCCTCATCCCTTAACATATAAAATGCAACAACAACACTAAGCAGAAATGTTACAAGCTTGCTTATAAATTCTCTTGAAATGTTTATAATATTTTCACACAATATCTTAATATAATTATAAAACAAATTATTAATACTGTCAAAAACACTTTCAAAATAATATAAATTATATCTTTTAAAGAAGCTTATAATACTATCATAAATATTGTTTATATTTTCACTGTATCTTTTAATATTATAACTAAGCTCTCTGTAATCAATACTGTATATAATTAAAACCGATATTAAAATAATTGCAATAATTAATAGAAAAAAAACCACACCTACAGATGTGGCTCTTTTTAAACCTGTTTTATTAGCTGTCATTCTGACCATAGGTTTCAAAACATAAGCTATAATAAAGCCTGCAATTATTATTGAAAATACTGAACATATTTTCTTAATAATTTCCATAATAAAGGTATAAATATCACCAAGATTTACAAATGTGTACACAATTCCATCAATAGCATTTTTAGCAATATATATACATATAAAAGTAAATATGGCATAAAAACAAACCTTAAAATAACTTTTGTCCCAAGGTAAATTCATATATTCTCCTTTAAATAAATGTTTCCTCTACATTCTTGTAAGGACCTGACATAAAAAATTCCAGACTCTTTCAATGGAAGAAATGCTTGCTCTTTCCTTTGGAGTATGAATATCAAAAAGGTTAGGACCAAATGATATCATATCCATATCAGGCACCTTTTCCGCAATTAAACCACACTCCAAACCTGCATGAACAGTTTCAACCTTTGGAGTTTCATTGTAGCAATCCTTGTAAACCTCTATAAATAAGTCTCTTAGCGGAGATTCAACCCTATATTCCCACGCAGGATAATCACCATGACTTTCTGTTATACCACCGCATAACTTTGTAAGTTCTTCTATCTGTTTTTTGATATAAGTCTTTCTTGTAATAACCGAGCTTCTTACTGCACATACTAAGGCAACCGAACCCTCTTTCATTTTTACTACACCAATATTATTTGAGCTTTCAGCCATATGCAAATCAAGATTCATTGACTGTATGCCATTTGGCATTAACATAATTGCCGCAATAATTTTTTTTGCACTGTCATCTGAAAATACTCTTTCCGCCCTTTCAGTATTAGCTGAATTTATTTCAATATTCCTGTCTGTAACGGCATATTCAGCACTTATCTCTTCAGAAATAATATTTACAGTAGCTTTTAAGCTTACATTATCTTTACAGGCCACTACAGTCTCTGCATATCTCGGAATGGCATTATCCTTTGCCCCTCCCATAATATATGCAATTTCAATCTTTTCAGTATTCACAAGTCTGTCTAATACTCTTGCCATTACCTTATTTGCATTTGCCCTTTCCTTACATATATCAATTCCTGAATGTCCTCCCTCAAGACCTGTAACTGTTATTTTTACAAAATTATCATAAGTAGGCACAGTAAATTCAACAGGAATTACAGACTCAGTCTTTACACCACCTGCACAACCAACTGTAAATATTCCTTCCTCCTCAGAATCAATATTTAAAAGCTTTCTGCCCTTTATAAGCGTAGCATCAAGGCTTGCAGCACCAAGCATACCTACCTCCTCATCAGTAGTAATAACCACCTCAACAGGAGGATGAACAGCCTCCTTATCATCAAGCAATGCCATTGCCATAGCAACAGCAATACCATCATCAGCACCTAATGTAGTGCCGTCAGCGTGTATAAAATCACCGTCATATATTACCTTTATAGGATCCTTTTCAAAATCATGAATAACATCAGGATTTTTTTCACAAACCATATCCATATGCCCCTGAATTACAACATTCGGATGATTTTCATAGCCCTTTGAACCTGGCTTTTTTATAATTACATTGTTAGCCTTATCCTGATGTACCCAAAGCCCTCTTTCTTTAGCAAAGGCAACCAGATAATCACTTATAGCTTTTTCATTGCCTGAGCCTCTTGGTATTTCATTTATTTTTTCAAAAAAATATAAAACCTTATCACAATTCATATTACACACCTCAAAATTTCCCTTAAATGTATTTTACCCTCATATAAAAAAAATATGAGGGTATAGGTATCATTTATTAAATTAATTTTTAAAGCTGTGGATAGGTGCAGGAATTCTGCCGCCCCTCTTAATAAAGGCTTCACAGCTAAACTTATTAACAGGCATAACAGGAGCATAACCCAAAAGACCGCCAAACTCAACTGTATCACCAATATTAGCACCAATTACAGGTATAACTCTTACAGCAGTAGTTTTGTTATTAACCATACCAATAGCCATTTCATCAGCAATAATACCTGAAATAGTTTCAGCAGAGGTATCACCCGGGATAGCAATCATATCAAGACCTACCGAACAAACACAGGTCATAGCTTCAAGTTTTTCAAGAGTTAATGCACCTGCATTAACTGCATCAATCATACCATGGTCCTCACTTACAGGAATAAAGGCACCTGAAAGACCGCCTACATATGAGCTTGCCATTACTCCACCCTTTTTAACATTGTCATTAAGCATAGCAAGGGCTGCTGTAGTACCTGGAGCGCCTGCCTGCTCAAGGCCCATTTCATTAAAAATTTCAGCAATAGAGTCACCAACAGCGGGAGTTGGAGCAAGTGAAAGATCTATAATGCCAAAAGGCACACCTAATCTTTTACTGGCCTCCTGAGCAACAAGCTGACCAACTCTTGTAATCTTAAATGCAGTCTTTTTAACTGTTTCACAAACAGTTTCAAAGTCAGCCCCCCTAACATCTTCAAGAGCACGCTTTACGACACCCGGACCGCTTACACCAACATTAATAACCAAATCTCTTTCACCAACACCATGGAAAGCACCTGCCATAAAAGGATTGTCCTCAACCGCATTACAGAACACAACAAACTTGGCACAGGCAATAGAACCTTGATCTTTAGTAAGAAAAGCCATTTCTTTAATAGTCTGACCCATTTGTCTAACGGCATCCATATTAATTCCGCTTCTTGAAGAGCCAACATTAATACTTGAACAAATTCTCTCAGTAATACTAAGAGCCTCCGGTATACTGTTTATTAAATCTCTGTCACCCTTAGTACAGCCCTTCTGTACAAGAGCAGAATAACCGCCTATAAAATTTACACCAACCTCCTTGGCAGCTTTGTCAAGAGTTTTAGCAATTTCAATATAAGCTGAAGAACCGCAGCTTCCGCCAACAAGAGCAATAGGTGTAACGGAAATTCTCTTATTAACAATAGGCACACCGAACTCTGTACCGATTTCATCACCTGTCTTAACAAGATTAGATGCATTCTTAGTTATTTTATCATAAATTTTAGTAGTAAGCTTTTTAATGTCAGAATCTATACAATCCATTAAGCTGATACCCATAGTAATAGTTCTTACATCAAGGTTAGCCTCCTGAATCATTTTATTAGTTTCCTGAACTTCAACACGTGAAATCATAATTAACCTCCGAACCTATTATATACGATGCATAGAGTTGAAAATATCTTCTCTTTGAAGTCTGATATCAACGCCAATTTCCTCGCCTAATTTTTTAAGCTCTGCAACAACCTCTTCAAATCTGTGACAACTTGTTGATAAATCAACAACCATCATCATATTAAACCAGCCTGAAACAATAGTCTGAGATATATCTAAAATGTTAATTCCATCTTTAGCAAGGTAAGCACAAACTTTAGCAATAATACCAACCTGATCCTTGCCCAAAACAGTAATAATACCCTTCATTATAAAGTCCTCCTAAAATACATTTGGTATTATGATAACACAAAAAAAGCTATAATTCAACTGTTTATTAAAATAAATTATATCAATAAAACACTCATAAATATCTGAAAGCCCCATAAAGGGGCTTTTATCATTATTCTACCTTTTCAATTTCATCAATTGATTGTGCTTCAGCATTTTCATCAGCTTCATTAATTTCATCATAAACAAGACTGTATAATGTATAAGCAGAACCCTTATCCATTATTTCTCTGGGATTTGCAAAATCTGGTATAACATCACCCCATAAATTTAATAAAGCAGCCATACTTTCCTCTGCATAAGGCTTTAACTCATCAGCCTTATTAAACTTACTTAAAACAGATTTATCAGTATTAAGCTCAACACCTGCTGTCTTTAATGCTCTGACTGTAATAGTACACATTTCCTGTAAATTAATTATATTATGGGGATTAAAATTTCCCTTATCATCACCGGTTACAATTCCAAGCTTCTTTGCTGTAGAAATAGCTGTAGTATCAACACTAAGTACATCTACATCAGGAAAACATGTGTCTGCGTTACCGGCATAATCTTCACCAATAAGTCTTACAATCTGATATGTAAATTCTGCTCTTGTTACAAGGTTACTGTCTACACCACCGGAAAAAGCAATCTTGTCCTTTATTCCATCTATATTTGAAAGACCTTTTGCTATACCATATGCAATCATATTTGCACCATAATGATTTAAGTGTGTGTTGTCATGACCTTTGTCACCCTTTGTTACATCCTTATAAATGGCATGAAAAGCAGCAGTACCGTCAAAACCTAATTCCTGATATAATTCCGTTGTAATTTTGGTAACATCAACGCAAGGAATATTTAACTCATCCCCAAGATCTCTTATTGCATCATCATAAAGTCCATGAGTATCCTTTACATTGCCTGCTTCATCAAAAGAACGTCTTGCAATAGGTGTAAGTAATATAGGTATAGCACCCTTATCCTGTGCAGCTTTTATGTAATTAGTATAAAGTGAGTTCTTAAATGAACCTTCCGTATTTATGTCTCCCTCAGGATCCGTATACCTGTTCTTTAAGTCCTCTTCGCTTGACTTCTTGGCATCATTGTGACCAAACTGAATTAAAAGATAGTCATTCTCACCAATTTCAGATAAAAGAGTCTGATATTCTTCTTCAACAGTCAAACTTTTTGAACTCCTGCCTGATTTAGCAAGGTTAATAATTTCAGCATTTGGTGCATACTCACCCAGATACATACCCCAACCGGCTCTTGGCACTGCATAATTATCATCACTGCCATATTCACAGGCTGTTGAATCTCCTACTATAAAAATCCTTGTACTTTCTTCTGCCATAGTATTTACAACTCCCATACCACCAAAAACTATTGTTGCTGATAAAACGCCGGTCAATATCCTTTTAAACAACATATTTTACCTCCTAATAAAATAAGGCTGTCGTCGACAGCCTTAAATAGCAATTAGATTTCTATACTGTCCTCAGAATTTTCTAAGTCAACATCATCAAAATCCTCATCTTCGTAATCATAATCATCAAAGTCATCATAATCATCATAATCCATATCATCAAGCTCAGACCAATCATCATACTCATAACTTGGCTGACTCTTTATCTTAGATAAAATTAAAACAATAATGCCAACAACAACAGCAATGCCTGCAATTATAAATACAAGAGTCTTAATTCTGTTATCCTTTTCATTTCTTTTAATTAATCTTCTGATTTCATCAAGTGCAAATTCTGCTTTCATAGTTATACCCCCTTAAAATCGTATTTTTTAAATTTTTGTTCCTTGTTCCTGTAATCATTATACTCCATAAAGGCTCTTCTCATTATCTGTTTTTCATCATGGAACTTTAACAGGTAATAAGCCTCATGTTGCTTATAAAAGCCGGCATCGGCAAAAAACTCCTCTGCCTGCGGCTTGCAATAAAATGAATCAGTAATCATAAGGTACCAGTGTACAGTTTTATTTACAATATCATTGGTTCCTCTAAAAGTATACTGAGTCTTACCGATATATTTTACAATTTCAGCATTAGAATCAGTCTCCTCTTTTACCTCCCTCAGGGCTGTCTGTTTATAAGTTTCGCCGCTTTCTACAGTGCCTTTAGGCAAAACCCAACCCATATATCTTCCATTTTGGTTTTTATAAAGCAACAGAACCTTACCGTTATGGATTACTACGCCTCCGCAGCTGACTGCTTCTATCATAGTTATACCTCCGATTCTGCCTGGCTTATTAATCCATAAGATTAATAATAACCGCCTACTTACCATTATAATTAGTTATAGTATAACATACTTCAGAAGTAATTTCAATAGACAAAAGCCAACTTTAACAAATTAATCAGTATTTTTTAATTTTTTTTGTTAAATATTGTTAATGCATTCTTAAATCACTGCCTATAAACTTAAAAATTTTAAAACTTCCTATAATTCTGGAAAAAATTCTTTCACTATATGTTATATTTATATTTGTCAAATCCAAATTTGTTGAAATAAGAGTTGATTTGTTTGCTCTAAGTCTTGTATTTAATATATCAAAAAATTCTGCATTAGTACTGCTGTTAACACCCTCCGTTCCCAAATCATCAATTACAAGCAAATCACATTCCTGCATAAGTCTGACATCCTCTTTTTCATCAGTAGTTGCATTGTTAAATCTCACATTTGTCATTGTAGTAAAAAGCTTATATGCACTCATATATATTACAAAATATCCTCTGTCAATAAGTGCCTTTGCAATACAATTACACATATAGCTTTTGCCTAAACCCGAATGTCCGTAAAACAACATATTAAGAGGTGCATTTTCCATATTTTCAACTGCAATAATTGCCTCTCTTGAAATATTTTTGATATTATCATAAGGTGACAAATTGCCTTCTGTTATATTTCTTGAAAAAAGCTCATTATTAAAATTATCAAAGTTTTCTTCTTTTAATATATCTCCAAGATTGGACAACTGATAATATTTTTCTGCAAGTCTTTTATTAAAACAACTGCATTTTTTAGTATCAATCATACCTGTATCCTTACAAATCCTACACTTATACTGAGGTTCAAGAACATCCTCACTTAAACCAATGCCCTTTAATATATTTTGTCTTTCCTTACTTAATTTATTACTTGTATTTTTAAAATCATCAAACTTTTCTGTATCTCCTCCTTTTAACACACTTTCAAAAAGCTCTACACCTTTTGAACTGATTTCAGCATCAATTTCTCTTAATCTGGGAATTTTATCATAAAGCTTCATCCTCAACTGTTCAGCTCTTTTTTCAGCATTTAATTTGTCTTTTTCATATTCCTCAAATATCTCGGAATAAACACTATTTTTAAACATTACTGTCCATTTCCCTTCCTTTTTAGAATTTCAGCTATTTCCTCCGCACCATAATTCTTTTGATTGTAATTATTAAAAGCTCCCTTAGGCTGCTGAGGCAAAACCTTCTGCTTATTAACTTTATTGTTCCTGCCTATGTAATCGTTCTCAGACTTTTCTACTTCTTCAATTGTTTTAAGTCCTGACTTATACCATGATTCAATTATTTTGTTGCAATATGGGAAAGAAGCCTTGCCTGTATTTTCAATAGTTCGCCTTGCTGCAAGCTCAATAAGCTCAAATTTAGTTTGCCATTCATTTATCCACTTATCAATATAATTTTGCTCATTTTGTACAGCAGATCTGTCAGAAATGCCAAAAAACTTTAAAACCTTACCATAATTATTATAAAAGCTTAAATAACTGCTTGCCGCCTCACCGGTTACAATTCCCTTCTCTATCCAATCTGTTGCAACCTTTTCCATATATCTTACATTCTTGTTATTCTTATAGCAGAAGCTTAAAAGCATACATATTACTTCAAATGACAACTCCTGACTCTGATACATCCAAACAATTACTTCCGTTTCTCTTGGAGTAACCGGCTTACCTTTCTGTCCCTCAGCAATTCTTAAAAGCTCTCCAACCTCAGGATTTTCTTTTATTATTTCAGTAATGTCACTTGGCTTAAACCTGGTTTTTTCAAATATAACCTTTGATACACTTTCACACTTTTCAATATTTGGTTCAATAGATGGGGCTGCTTCCTGCCTGATATTTAAATGCATAAACTCAATATAAAACCCATCCTTATTTTCACCCATATTTATCAATCCGACAGATTTCCAATATTTCCATGCATTTATAACATCACTTTCAATTATATTGAATTTATTGGCAATATCATTATTTGAAACCGTCATACCTGACATAGCACATCTGTAAGCATATATATAAATTAAAGAAAAAACGGGGCTTGGAGCCTCTGCCATATAATTGTCTATAAAATTATTATCAATAACTGTAGCATAAAAACCACTCAAAAATTTAATATTACTCACTAAAACACCTCTTAACAAAACCTGACTCAGTTAGCTAATTTATAACAAAAAGCTCTTATTATCATTTAATAATATCATAAGTTCAGAAGATTTACAAGGTGATTTTTTTGCACTTTTATCATATATCAAAGGAAATCCTTTTCCTGCTCTAACTGTTTTTTCAAAAGAAAATTTTTACAAAGTCCTTCTGTAAATTTACCATACTTTCCATATAAAAAATTAAAAAAAGATAAATACTGCTTAATTACTTATCAGCCATTTTATAAATATTATACATATCTCCCTGATTAAGCTTTTTAACACATCCAATAGTTCTTTCACCATTAAAACTGCACTTATAAGCAAGTTCCCTAAACTGCTTCTCCGTCGGTTTTATACCAAGCTCACTTAACGATGTAGGCATATTTACAAAACGATAAAATTCTTCCATTTTTTCAATACCTTTCAAAGCAGTTTCCATTACATCCTCTTTTTCCTCAACATCCATTACTTTTACCGCAAATTGGGCAAATCTTTCCGGTCTTTCATCAACAACATATCTTGCCCAACTGCCCCATACTGCTGCAAGACCTGCACCATGAGCCACATCAAACATACCTCCAAGTTCATGCTCAAGCTGATGAGTAGCCCAGTCGCCACTTTCAATACCACAGGCAGTAAGACCATTATGAGAAAGACTGCCTGCCCACATAACCTCAGCTCTTGCTTTATAATTACAGGGTTCATTTAAAAGAATTTTAGCATTTTTCATTACAACTCGAATTAAATTCTCACTAATACCATCCGTTAATTCCATATTATCTCCATTATTTAAATATCTTTCCATTGTATGCATCATAATATCCACACAACCACTTTCTGTCTGATATTGAGGTAATGTCATAGTAAGCTCCGGATTCATAACCGCAAACTTTGGACGGCAATAATCATTGCCATATCCCCTCTTTATCCATCCTTTTTCATTAGTAATTACCGATGAGCTGCTCATTTCAGACCCTGCCGCAGAAATTGTAAGAACAACACCAATAGGCAGGCAATTTTTAGCAGCACGTTTTTTCATATAAAAATCCCAAACATCTCCCTCATTAACAACACCATATCCAATAGCCTTTGCAGAGTCAATAACACTGCCTCCGCCAATAGCCAATATAAAATCTGCCTTCTCTTTTTTGCAAAGCTCAATACCTTCATATACTAAAGACAAACGCGGATTCGGCACCACACCTCCCAGAGTAACATATGAAATCCCATTTTCCTCCAGAGATTTGACAATTCTGTCAAGAAGCCCCGTTTTCTTAACACTTCCGCTTCCATAATGAAGCAAAACCTTTTTACAGGCATATCCTTTAACTAAGCTGCCAATATTTTCTTCTGCACCCTTACCAAATACAATTTTTGTCGGAGTATAATAATTAAAATTATTCATATTATTCACCTCTTATTAATTATTTATTTTATTCTAACATATTTCACTATTGTTAACAATAAAAGCAGCCGATTTTATACGGCTGCTCTTAAACTATTTATCTGTTAAATTTATCCTTTTTCTTATTTCAGTGCCTGCGTACATAGCAATTATCATTTTTACCAAGTCCCCAATAATAAACGGTGCAACACAAATCATAAAAGATTGAACCAAAGTTTTATCCATAACAAAACTAAACCACAATGTACCAAGTATATATACTACTACTGTTCCCAAAACCATACCCAATAGTTGCATTATTCTGCTGTCTTTAAACTTTTCAATAAATATACCGCTTATTATCGCCATAAAGAAAAACCCAATAAGACAGCCGCCTGTAGGACCAACAGCTTTACCGATACCGCCTGTAAAACCGGAAAATACAGGTAAACCGACAAGACCAATTAAATAGTATATCAAATAACTGTATGTAGCATATTTAGTACCAAGCAAATAAACTGCAAAATAAACTGCAAGATTTGTAAATGAAATAGGTACAGCTCCAATAGGTATTGATAACGGTGCTAAAATACATATTACTGCTGTCATAAGTGCAATTGATGTCAATTTTTTAATGTTCATATTAACCTCCTAAATTTCAAAACCATTGTTTATAAACATATCTTTATCCTGCTTTATAGTGCTTCCGGTAGTCGTAAGAAAGTCCCCTGTAATTGTGGCATTAGCTCCTGCAAAAAATGCCTTTAAGCCATTGCCTGATATTTTCTTTCTGCCCGCAGCAATTCTGATATCTGCTCCGGGATTTATGTATCTGAATATTGCAATCGTTCTTACAATTTCTTCCTCTGTTAACGGCAAGACGCTTTCAAGAGGTGTATTTTTTATCGGATTTAAAATATTTATCGGTATAGACTTTACTTCTAAATCAGAAAGAACAAAAGCCATATCAATTCTATCCTCCATATTTTCTCCCATACCAATAATACCGCCGGAGCATATTTCAAGCCCTGCCGTCTTTGCTGACCTTATTACTTCAATCTTATCCTCAAAGCTATGAGTAGTACATATTTTACTAAAATAATTTGGCGAAGTTTCAATATTGCAATGATATCTTGTTACACCATTTTTCTTCAGCTCTTTAAACTGCTCGTAATTCAGCAAGCCATGAGATGCACAGAGCTTCATTTCAGAACATACCTCTTTCATTTTGCCATAAGCACTTACAGCCTTTTTAAAATCATTGCCATTTAAAGTCTTACCTGCAGTCACAATAGAATATCTGTGTACTCCTGCAATAAAATGTTTCTTGCAGTCTTCAATTATTATATTTTGATCTAAAAAATTATAATTCTCAATTCCTGTATTGTTATACATTGATTGAGCACAAAACTTACAATTTTCACTGCAATTACCACTACGCCCACTAATAATTGAACACATATCTATCTTATTTCCACAAAATTTCTTTTTTATGTTGTTTGCCATTTTCGATAGCTTTATTAAATCACAATTTAACAAAAATATTGCCTCATTTTTTGATATTTTTCCTCCACTAAGCACTTTTTCGGTTATTTGACTTAACACTTTTATCACTCCTAATCCTATATGTGCAGCTTTCATTTAAAATAAACACTTATCAAATTTTTTATACAATTTATATAATATCAACATCGGCATCAATTGTCAACCATTTTTCAAAAAAATTAAGTTAACAATAAATTTGCAAAAAAACTGCAAAATTAATTATTATTAATTTCAATTTCTATCCTTTTACAATCTGCATTTCCTAACCACATATCTGCATTTATTTAAACTGTCACTGAAATAGAAATTGCTGTTATTTAAAAATTCGTCAGATTTTATAATATCAGCACCAATATTTTTCATATCGTACATAGCTTTTCCTCCTTCATATCGGCTTTTAAAACAGATATGCTCAACATCACTTCAATCCTGACAATATATCATTAAAGCAATTTTTTCCATCACCCTCCATTTTACACCATTTATTTATAATCTCTTATAACATATAACAATTCAAATTTAAATTGTAACTCAAATAATTTAAACCTAATATAATATTTTAAATACTAACTATTTGTCATTGTATAAATTATATAAAAAAAATTTTTGTGCAATATTTATCTTGAAAATATACAAAAATATGTTAATATAATACAATATTTGGTTTAATAGAATATCAACTGGGGAATAGATATTTTTTATTTTTAATACATTAAAACACAATTAATGTACATTATATTTATACAGAGGGGGGTAAAAGAATTATTTAATTTTTAAATAGTTTTTTTACTTCCCCTTTTTTCATATAAAAATTTCTAACAGTTTTGCTTTTTAATTTTATTGCATATATGATAAACTATAATAATTAATAGAGGAGAATACATATGAAAAAAAGTAAATCAGACTATTATAAACCAACATTAGTCTTTAAAACATTCATTACTGAAAGAACTATGGCTGATAATATTGTATCTGCTGCAGCTTATGGCGAACTGCCCAAAAATGTCAAATATACATTATCACAGCTTAATGAACAGTAAAGGAGGTTTAAATAATGAATTTATATAAAAAAATAACAGCAATAACAATATTTTTACTGACTCTGATTATAAGTACAGCTCTTGTCAATGGAGCTTCAACTGAGAACTACACAGTTGGTAATGGTAATATAACTATAATTTCAAAAACAGCAGACGGAACAATACTGGAAACAAAAACACCATATCTGACTCCGGGAGATATGGCAAAACTTTCAGCTAAAACAACTGTAACAAATAATGGTGTTACATATAGTTTTTCACACTTTGAATATCATACCTCTGCAAGAGATTATGTTGCCAGCTATGACAATCCAATGGATTTATATGTAGACCCTCCAATAACTATATATGCAGTTTACACAAACGGAACAAATACAACAGCCTATGTTGCAAACGGAACAACAGGATTTTATAAAGATCCCGTTACAGACGGTACAAATACATATCTTTTCTGCAGTATAGCAGGTACAAGCAATCTTGCAAGCGAAGAAGTAAAAGCAGTCCTCTCTGCTGCAGGCAGTATTGCTGTTGAAGGCTCCACAATGGAAACTGTAACAATTGAAAACAATAGCTCAACATCTACAACCAAACTTTTTTCAAAGCAGGTTAAATCAATGCAGTTTATTGTTGCAGTCCCATTAACATCTGCAATAAATGCTGAAATTTTATCAACAAACTACAATACAAATAAAGGACAGACAAAGACTTGGGATTTTGGCACTGAAGCTTTTAGTAATTTAAGCAGCGGCGGCAATAATGTAAACATTAATAATTTAACATTTTCCAGAATACCCGGTTCTTGCTATAAAGAAGAAACTATTACAGTTAACGGAACAAACTACACAAGAGGTATTAAGCAGGATACAGGCAAAACCATAAGCTTTTCCGCAACTAAAGGCGATATAATCGAAATTTACGGAAAGGGTAACAGCGGTGATTCGACTCTATCTGTAAATAATGCATCTCTTTTATCAGGCACCGGAACAATGCTTCGTGATGGAGGAAGTGTAAATACATATGTTGCTGAAACCACCGATAATATAACTATATCACTTACCGGTAAAAATGGTTATATATACTGTATAAAGGTTAACTCATTTAATCCTGTAGCTATTGAACCTCCATCAGTAACAACTACTAAGGAGCAGTCTACAGAAACTACTACTGTAGTTACAACTCAGATTACAACAAAAGAAACATCCTCTGAAACTACTACTGAAGAGGAATCTGTTGAACCAACTACCGAAACGCCTATACCAAGCGGTGATATATGGTATAAGCGTTGGGTAAATAATGGTGATGTACCGGCAGATGAAATAAATGACAGCAGCTTCTTTAGCGGAGTAAGTACAGGTACAAATAAAACTACTGTAACTTTTACAATTGATAAACAATATACAACTCAGTACAGGACCGGCTCAAATTCTCCTGAAATAACATTTACTGTACCTAGTGGATATAGCGGAACATTTTATATAGTTGCAACATCAAGCGGAAGTTCAGGAAGAGACCTTACATTGTCAACTACCAACAGCTCCGAATACAGCAAAACTATAACCAGTAACAATAGCAGCAGTGGATTTGGATTAATTACATTTACGGATCTTGTCAGCGGAAATTATTCATTGGAAGCAAGCGGAAATATTCAATATTGCTTTGTGGCAGCCAATTTGGTAAATGTAGTTGACCCGACAAAGGGTAATATCAATGCTACTGTTAAAAACCTAAACGGCTCTACTGTTTTTGATGCAGTTGTAACAGCAACATTAAACGGCAAATCAACTCAGCTTGGTTACAACAGCTCAAAATCTATGTATATTGCAACTAACATTGAACCTGGTACATACACAATAACAGCAACTAAAACAATAAACGGTACGGATTTTACTGCAAATACTACTGCGGAAGTAAAAGCTAATGAAACAGCTTTACCGACACTTACATTAAATTATGGTACAGGTAACATAATTGTAATAGTTAAAAACACAGAAAATATTGCAATTGCAAATGCAAATGTAACTGCAAAGAATACAAACGGTGACACTATTACACTTAAATATGACCAGTCAGAAAATGTATATACAGCAAATGATGTATTTGCTGAAAACTATATAATTACAGCTGAAAAAGACGGTACAACAAATACCGCTAATGTAACAGTTACACAAGGACAAACCGTAACATCAGAAATAGTGCTTGATATTGACCCAAATGCTTATCTCTATGTAGATGTACAGGATCAGTTAAGTCAGCCTTTTAACACAACAGATACTACTACTGTTACTAATAATGCAGAATTAGTAGCTGCATTAAATAAATATAATGCAAGCTCAACAGGCGGTACAATTTATATTGACGCACCTATAATTGAATGTGAACAGCAGCTAAGAATAACCGGTACAAATATTTCGCTTATTGGTGTTGTTCAGGAGGAATTAAGTACAGCTAAATATAAAGTATTCCCTGTTTTGGATTTCTCCAAATTCAGAGCAAGTGAAGCTGGTATAAATGCCGCTAATCCTTTAGCGCTTACAAAAGGATCAGATACAGATGCAGGTATAAGAATAAACGGTAATTACAACCTTATTCAGAACCTTATCGTTGAAAAAGCACCTGATAATGGTATTCAGCTTAAAGCAAACGATGATCTTCCTGAAAATGCAGACCAAATTGCATGTCACAATATTATTGAAAACTGTATTGCAAGATATAACAATGATACTGGTATTCAGGTATCAGCCCCAATGCCTTTAAAGGGTACAGATTATATAGCTAAAGCTAGTTACAATACCTTCAAATGGTGCTATAGCTACAGAAACTGTGATGTATATACCTTTGGCGGTAACGCTGACGGCTTTGCGCCTAAACTTAATACTAGAACATCTAACAAATTTATCAACTGTTATGCATGGGATAACAGTGATGACGGTTGGGATGCTTTTGACAAAAGCGCTGCATCTAATACTAACGAAAAAAATCAAGAATGTGATGCTGATGTAACTGCCGATATTGAATACGAAGAATGTGCTTGTTGGAACAATGGTAACAGAGAAGTATTCAGCGGTGTTTATGATGTTTCAAAGGGTTACCCTGTAGATACTAATTTATTTGTATATGAGTTACTTTCTTCACAGAATGTAGGATATAATGGCACAAACTTTGCTGAAGTTGCAGGCAAAGCAAGTATTATGGCTAATAATACAGTTGTTACATGGTCTAGCTGGTATTCAACAGCAAACAGTGAAATGAACGGTAACGGCTTTAAGTTTGGTTCTGCTGATACACCAAAGGCTACAAGCTGGACTGACAGTAATGGAACTACCTACGAAATGAAGAGAGTTCTTAAAAACTGTCTTGCCTTTGACCACAAGAGTAAGGGATTTGATAACAATAACACCAGCGGTATTAATGGCTACTTTACAAATACAGTAGGTTTTGATAACAAGTATAATTATTATTTCTCAGGCTATAAGCTTCCTGTATGGACTAATATTTTAAGCTTTAGCGGTTCAAGTAAAGACAGCTTACCAAGTGGCTTTACAGCTTCAACTCCAACTTCAGCAGAACAAACAGCTATAAGAGCTGAGGTTGACGATAAGAGCAAAAAGATATTTGAAGCTTGTCAGGCAAACGTAATTCCTGGTGCAGCTAAATTCAATATTTATAATTAATATTAACAATCAAAAATCCGTTTTGAAAAACTTCAAAACGGATTTTTTTATATAACAAACAAAAAAAGATTGCCCGCCATACGGCAAGCAATCCTCAATTAATTCTATTCAGGTTTTTTATTATAATAACCCTCTAATCTGTAAATAGGCATACCCTGTTCAGAAAACTTTTTTTCATACTCAGTCATAACATTTCCCTCAAAATCACTGTTATGCAAATCAAGAGTAATATTATGTAATCTCCAGCCTTTATCCGCAATTTCATTTAAGCTGAACTCAAACAAAATTTTGTTATCGGTCTTCATAAAAAGCTCTCCGCCATCTTCACCAAAAAGAGTTTCGTAAAGATTAAGAAAATTCTTATGGGTCAATCTTCTCTTAGCCCATTTTCTCCTTCTATGCCAAGGATCAGCAAAGTTGGTATATATTCTTGAAATTTCACCAGCTTCAAATATTTCAAGACAGTTAGCTACATCCTCACAGAAAAATCTTACATTGCTGCCTACCTCAAATTCTCTGCTTTTCTTTAATGCAGAAACAATTATCTGTTCTTCTCTCTCTATACCAATAAAATTGATATTCGGATTAAGCTTACTCATCTCACTTATAAAATTACCCTTACCACAGCCAATCTCAATATAAATGGGGTTTTTATTTCCAAAAACTTCATTCCATTTACCCTTAAACTCCCTGGGATTATCGATAATTGTCTTATTATTTGCAAACTCCCTTTCAGCCCAGGGTTTTCTTCTTATGCGCATTTTTTAAGTTCCTTTCATAGTAATCAGCACTTTAGTATGCAATAACACAATTCTCCCTGCTCTAATGGCTTGTTATCTACAGTTTTAAATTCATCAAACCCTTGTGCCATTGCCTCCAGCCTGTATTCCTTGTCATATTTACTGGGCACTCCAAGATAATAATTTTTATCTGATTTACCCAACAATAAATGTTTATAATCTCTGCACCCCTTTATTACAAAAGGATTATTTATATATTTCCATAATGCTTTAATCAAACAAAGCTCCTTAATATTAATATTTATCCAATAAATATTATCCTCTCCAAAGGGTTTAACACATTCTCTTGAAAACAAATTACTTTCACCCTCAGGCGTACCAATTTTAGAATATTCCTTTAACTCGTCAATATCCTTATCAATTTCATTTATAATACAAATAAGTTTTTCCTTATTATCAGTATCCATACTTGTATTCTCAGTTTTTTCCTCTTCACAATCTGCTACCGCAGCCTTAATAAATGTTTCATCTGTTGTTTTTGCCATAAGACAACGTTGCCAGTTATATTCTCCTTCAACGAAACCGATAAGCGGAGCTTTATCCCTGACTAATACTGCAACAGCCTTAATATCAGAAACATCAATATTAATCATTTTAGGTAAAAACTCCCATTTTATCTCACCCTTGCCTGTACCATCAACATATAAGGGTTTGCTTACCTCTGCATAAGAATCCCTGCTAAGTATGCAAACCCTGTAATCACAATCACTTCTTAGCCCCTGTGCCTGCAATATAAGTCTGCCTGCACCATTCCTAAGTTCAATAATGCATCTGCCTACAGAGCCTCTTATATCCTTTGCATAATCCTGACAACCCTGTTTTAATGCTATAAATACTCTTGAATAAGACATATTAAATAAGTACCTCCAAATTAAGTCTTATTTAATATATGATTTCAATGTACTAGCTATGCAAAAATTAGTTAATTTATTGTGAATTTCCTGTTATTAAAAGGCATTTTTATGCTTGTGTTAAAAACAAATACAGCCTTTATACTTAAACCTTACTTTCTAAACTCAAGCATTTTATCACTGATTTTTGCATAATCCTCAAGAGTAAGACTTTCACCTCTTACCCTTTCATCATAACCAAGCTCATTTAATACCTTACCTAATTCCTCTTTATTAAGTCTGAGCATACCATTGCTAAAAATACAGTTTACAAGAGTCTTTCTTCTCTGGCTAAATGCCGCCTTTATAAAGTCAAACATAAACTGCTCATTCTTTACATTAACTCTCGGCTCTTTAAGTATAGTAAGTTTAATTACTGCCGAATCCACATTGGGTCGCGGCATAAAGCAGTTCTGCGGAACATTAGCAACAAGGTACGGCTCACAGTAATACTGTGTAACAAGAGAAAGGGAGCCATAATCCTTAGTTGAAGGCTTTGCATTCATTCTATACGCTACTTCCTTTTGAATCATTACCGTAAGACTTTCCATAGGAATATGCTTTTCTAATATATTCATTATAATAGGAGTTGTAATGTTATAAGGCAGGTTAGCAGCCATTTTAACATTCATTCCATTATGGTGCTCAATTAACTCATTAATATCAACCTTTAATATATCCTCATTTATAATTTCAATATTATCATAGTCAGCCAAAAGCTCACCTAAAATAGGTACAAGAGTTTTGTCTATTTCAACAGACACAACCTTTCCTGCCTTCTTAGCCATAGCCTGAGTAAGAGTGCCTATACCCGGACCTACCTCAATAACCAAATCATTTTCATTAATATCAGCAGCACTTACAATTTTGTCCAGAACTCTCTCATCTACGAGAAAGTTCTGACCAAAATTCTTTTTAAAATTAAATTCGTATTTTTTAATTATTTGTTTTGTCTTATAAGCTAAACTTGCTTCCATATTATTTAATCAAATCCTCAATAATTGCCTTGGCAGCCTCAAGACCTTCACCAATTTTAGATGCATCCTTACCGCCTGCCTGAGCCATATTTGGACGGCCACCGCCGCCGCCACCGCAAACTGTTGCAGCAGCCTTTACAATCTGACCTGCATTAGCACCTGCCTTAACAGCAGCATCACTACACATAACAACAAAGCTGCACCTAGCACCTTCACCGCTTGCAAGAACAATAACACTGTCAAGCTTATCCTTAATCTGGTCGCCCATAGTTCTTAAAGCATTCATATCAAGCCCCTTAACCTCAGCAGCTACAACATCAATACCCTTAATATTAACCCTACTATTAATTATATCATCAACAAGACTACCGCTCATCTTAGCCTTAAGGCTTTCAACTTCCTTTGTAAGATTTTTATTTTCTTCAATCAAATTACCTATTCTCTTAACCAAGTCGCCTGCTGATGTTTTTAATACTTGTCCAATATTCCATAAATTATGTTCAATTTCATCATAATAGAATAATGCACCTGCACCTGTTAATGCCTCAATTCTTCTTACACCTGCTGCTACACCACTTTCTGATACCAACTTAAATGAACCACAGAAAGCTGAATTTGTAAGATGAGTACCGCCACAGAATTCAATAGAATATCCACCAATATTTACTACTCTTACAACCTCGCCGTATTTCTCACCGAATAATGCTGTTGCGCCTGTCCTCTTAGCCTCTTCAATGCTCATTTCCTTAACCTCAACAGGAAGAGCTTCTAATATCTTTTCATTAACCTTCCTTTCGATTAAAGCTAATGTTTCCTTATCAATAGCCTCAAAATGAGTAAAGTCAAATCTTAATCTGTCCTTATTTACAAAAGAACCCGCCTGTTCAATATGGCTTCCTAAAACTTCCTTTAATACAGCCTGTAAAATATGAGTTGCAGTATGGTTTCTTGCCGTTGACATTCTCTGAACACTATCTACAGTTAATGTAACTATATCTCCAACCTTAACACAGCCCTCTGTAACCTTACCTGTGTGGACAAACTTGTTGCCGCCAAACTTGGTACAGTCATTAATTTCAATATTTAATCCATTAGCAGTAATTACACCGCTATCACCTGTCTGACCACCCATTTCCGCATAAAAAGGAGTCTTGTCAAGAATAACTGCAACACTGTCACCTGCTTTAGCCTCATTGACAATATTATCATTTACAACTAAAGCTAAAACCTTGCCATCACTTGTTAAATTACTATAACCAACAAATTCAGTTGACATAGCAGGGTCAAGCTGATGGAATATGGTTTCCTCAGCACCCATATAAGTGTCAGTTACTCTTGCATTTCTTGCTCTTGTTCTCTGCTTTTCCATTTCTGCCTTAAATGCATTTTCATCTAAAACAAAGCCTTCATCAGCTAAAATTTCCTCCATTAAATCAACAGGGAAGCCATAAGTATCATACATCTTAAATGAGTCCTCGCCGTCAAATACAGTCTTGCCCTCAGCCTTTAATTTATCAAGTTTATCGGCAAGCATAGCCATACCTGTGTCAAGAGTTGAATAAAATCTTTCTTCTTCAGTTGTAAGCACCTTTAAAATCATATCCTGCTTTTCAACTAATTCAGGATAGGCCTCACCTGAATTTGCAATAACAACCTTACATAATTCAGCAATAAACTTTCTGTCAATACCAAGTAATTTTCCATGTCTTGCCGCTCTTCTTAAAAGACGTCTTAAAACATAGCCTCTGCCCTCATTAGAAGGAAGAACACCATCAGCAGTCATAAATGTTACTGAACGTACATGGTCCGTAATCACTCTAATTGAAATATCATCTTTATTATTTTTGCCATATTCCTTACCGCAGATATTACATACAGCATCTCTTATAGCCTTAACAGTATCTACATCAAAGATAGAATTAACACCCTGCATAACAGTTGCAATACGCTCAAGACCCATACCCGTATCAATATTAGGATGAGAAAGATTAGAATATGAGCCATCTTCTTCCTTATTAAACTGAGTAAATACAAGATTCCAGATTTCCATATATCTGTCACAATCACAGCCTACAGTACAGTCAGGCTTACCACATCCATACTCCTCACCTTTGTCATAGTATATTTCAGAACAGGGACCGCATGGACCAACACCGTGCTCCCAGAAATTGTCCTCCTTACCCATTCTAAAAATTCTTTCCGGCGCAAGACCAATTTCCTTATTCCATATATCATAAGCTTCATCATCATCCTGATATACTGAAACATACAACCTATCCTCAGGCAATTCAACAACCTTAGTAAAAAACTCCCAAGCCCAAGGAATAGCCTCATGCTTAAAATAGTCACCAAAAGAGAAGTTACCAAGCATTTCAAAAAATGTACCATGCCTTGCAGTCTTACCTACATTTTCAATATCACCTGTTCTTATACACTTCTGACAGGTTGTCACTCTCTTGCGGGGCGGAATTTGCTGACCTGTAAAGAAAGGCTTTAAAGGAGCCATACCTGAATTAATAAGTAACAAGCTCTTGTCATTCTTTGGCACAAGTGAAGCACTTGCCATTCTTAAATGTCCCTTGCTTTCAAAAAAAGAAAGGTATTTTTCTCTGATTTCATTAACACCCATGAATTTCATTTTTCTTTTCCTCCTAAATAAAAAAGCCCCTATAGCATAAGCTACAGGGGCGAAAATTATTTCACGGTACCACCCTGATTTACACAAGTTAAACTTATGTATCTCATTAAATCCTTAACGCAGATTAAACGATATGCTATTAACATACACAGGAGCAATGCTCTAAGAGTAGCTTCAACATAAGCCTTGCAAACACTTTCACCAACCGTATTCTCTCTTTAGCTCAAGCTTATATCTACTTATCTCTCCGTTTTTACACTATTTTTTATTATATAAAAATTAAGTAAATTTGTCAATATTTTTTACATAGTTTTATTGAAAATAAAACTAAATATCATATATATAATAAGTAAAGAGCATATAGAATATAATATTGTACAAGCTATAGCTTCATTAAATAGTGCTGCGACTAGTCCTGCTAAAAATCCAAGCCAGGTATATGCAATTACGGCATTGCTAAGAGCACATCTCTGTATATTAATATTTCTTTCGTCATTAATTCCTATTTCATAGCGTCTTAATAAATCTTCATTTTTTAAAAGCCTGAAATTTCTTAATATCCTGACAATTCCTATTATAATAAAGCAGCTTGCAACACCATTATATATATACTCTCCTCTTCCTATAAGCCCGTTAAATGCTGCTACGTCAAAAAACTTCAGTATATAAAAAAATATACCCATTAAAATCAATACTACACATACTGTATTCTTAAATACAAGCTGCTCCCTAAGCTCTGCCCTTCCTGTCAATAATTTTATAACTTTACTTTTCTTCATATATAAAGACCTCCTCAATACTTTTACCAAAAAACTTAGCTATTTTAAAAGCCAGTTCCAACGATGCTACATACCTTTCCCTTTCAAGAGAAATCACAGTTTGTCTTGTAACTCCAAGCTCATTTGCAAATGCCTCCTGGGAAAGACCTCTTTCCTTTCTCAACTCCTGTATTTTCGTTTTCATATTTCGCCTCCTTTATGTAAAGTTAACTTTACAATATTAATATATCACACATAAAGCAATATGTCAAGCAAACTTTACATTTTTTCATAAAAAAAGAGGATGCTTTCGCATCCTCTTTTCAATTCATAAATAAATTATCTTGGTAAAGTATAGCTCTTATCAAGAACATTTTGTAAAATCATAGCAACATCTGTAGTATCAATCTTGCCACTCTTATCAACATCCACATACTCAAAATCATTTGTGAATGGAGTACCGCTTAATACATACTGTAAAACCATAGCAACATCACTAATGTCTACATCACCGTCTGCATCTGCATCACCATAAACCTTAACAGGTGCAGGACCAGGACCAGGCTCTTCTGTAGTATTTTCAGTTGTAGATTCGGTTGTAGATTCAGTTGTAGATTCGGTTGTACTTTCTGTAGTAGACTCAGTTGTACTCTCCGTTGTTGAATCTGTAGGTTCTTCAGGAATAGAAATACCACTTGTATAACCTAAGTAATATAAGCAAGTCTTAGAACCGCCGGCAAAGATATTATAACTCTTGCCTGCCTTAACATTAAATCTTACTATATCATATCTTGTAGAACCATCAATATTATCAATCATCTTAACTACTGAACCTGTTTCATCAGTAACATAAGTGTTTTTACCACCATTTGTCTTAACAGCCATGGTGAATACACCATCTTTTTCAGGAGCAAACTTAGCAAAACCACCCTTTACAGGAATACCTGTAGGATTAAGTTCGTTCATTGGATTTAAACCGTTTACATCATAAGGATTACCCTTTGGCTGTAAGTAATATTCTAATGCATAAGTGTTGTCACCATCGACAAAATCTACAGGACCTGCCTCTTCACTATTGCTAAAGAAAGTTTCACCAACAGTTAAACCATCAGAACCATCAACAAGATCAGTTTCCACATCCCACATAATCTCATCATATAATCCTGAAGGAGCAGGAGCATCACCTAATACACCAACATAAGGCACAGAAACTGTTACATTTCTTGTCTGAGTCTTAGAAGTAGTTGAATACAATGAACTAACAGATGCTACATCTACATTGAAAGTATTAGTAACACCATCAATTGTAACCTCAGCAGTCTTATTGTCTAAATCAATAATAATAGCATATTCATAATTCTTAGCAGTTAAATCAGAAACCTTTGTATAAGTCGCTGCACCATTTACTCTTACAGAAAGATCGGTCTTGTTAGAACCGCCGCCAAAGCCTATAATTTCACTTTCAGTACCGTCAGCCTTTGTACCTCTTATCTGAACAAATGCCCACTTACTTGCTGCAGTACTTGGCTCTGCAGTACCGCTTATAATTACCTTACCACTTGTCAGCTCAGCAAAAGGAATAGTAAGCTCAGCAGCAGCAGTCTTAGACGTATCTGTTAAAGTCCACTTGTTAGTTGCTTCATTATAAGTTACAGATACACCTGCGCCTGTATCACTTGCATTATCTGATGTAAAGCTTGTTATTGCTTCGCTTAATTCAACAGGTGTACTGAAAGTTGCAACCTCTGTTGTAGTTTCAACAGCTTCATATGTTGTACCTTCTGTTGTGTTTTCTGTAGTACTTTGTGTTGTTGTAACAATTGGACCTGGTGCAGGAGTATCACCCATCTCATACTGTAAAAGATAAAGATGAGTTTCATTCTTACCCTTTTTAAGTGTATTAGCACCTGCTGTTACAGGAATTGTAACTGTACCTGTTGTCACAGGATAGTCTGTACCATTAAGTTCAATTGTACTGTTAGTCTTTCCTGCATCTTCAATAACTAATGTAAGTGTACCATCAGCAGGAGCATTAAATGTTATTGTTGTACTTGACTGTACCTTTATTGCTGCAGTAAGAGTTTCGCCATCAAACTCTAAAGGAGTCTTACTTGCATTTGACCACTTTGAAGGTTCAGCAGCAAATACAAAGAAGTCATCAGTATTAATACCCTCTGTATAATTCCAAGTAAAGAGTTCACCGCCGGCCTTTAACGTAGCAACAGCAGAAACTGTACCTTCTCTTGTTGCCATAAGATTAGCAGGTGTAATTGATTCAAGATGCCATCCTCCTACAGAAAGAGATACAGCAAAAGGTGTATTAATATCAACATTACCTGTAAACGTATTATTGCCTGCATAAGTAAGAGCAGTTGTACCAACATATACAACAGCACCTGATGCATCTAACTCCTTAGTTTCACCCTCTGCTGGCTGCAATGTAACAGAAACAGCACCCTTAATCTTATCAAGATGAATTTCAGTAGCTGCATCTGTTGTCTTTACAACAACAGTCTGTGCTTCAGTCGGAGCAATATAATCACCTGTATTTGTAATTGTAGCTGAATAGTTACCTACTGCTATCTGATTTACTGACTTATATGTACCGTCATTCTGGTCAACTAATACAGTACCGTCAGTTAATTTAACTGTTGCTCCCTTAACAGGTGCATTTTCAGTACCGCCTATAAGCTTAACTACAGCATAACCGTCATAGTCAACCTGTAAATCAGCTGTAGCTGTAAACATATCACCATCATTGTTAAGAACATCAGATTTGATTACTACATTTGAGTATCCTTCCTTAGATACAGTAATAACATATTCTGCACCAAGAGAAGCAGTAGCTGTGTAAACACCATTACCCTGATTTCTAAATGTAAGACCATTTGCAGTAACAGTTGCATCATTTACAGCTGAACCGCCGCTCTTAACAGTAATTGAAATTTCACCTGATTCAGTTTCAGGGAAAGCCTTTAATGTACCTGCATAAGTCTGAACATATTCAGGAACTTCTTCTGCAGGAGTTACGAAATAATTTCCCTTATAGAACTTAGAAGAATCTAAATCAAAATTATCAATACTTGAACCGTCAGGGAAAGTATATGAACTGCCTGTAAGCACAGCCTCGTCTAAAGATGATACAACTGTTCTCTTACCCTTTTCCTCAAACTTTCCGCTGCCTGTAAATATTTCATTATAAGACTTGGCAATACAAGTAGCATTTCTTGACTTAAAGTTACTCTTACAATTCTCATAATAGTTATTCTCTAAAAGTACACAGTCCTTACCTCTTAAGTCAACTGATGTACTTGTAGCACCCTGGAAATATGTGCTGTAAATGTGCATATTACCATTTGCAGCAAGCGGCTGTCTTGAGCCAACATTCTGATACCAGTTGTGATGAAGTGAAATATAGAACTGGTCATCTGAAGTACCGCTGCCTACAAGATTAGTCTTATGACAGTTAATATAATGATTGTAAGACATTGTGTAATATCTGCCTCTCTTGAAGTCACAAGAGCCGTCACCCTCGCCCTTATCACTTTCAGCAGGGTTAGCACAATATCCTGGATAAAATACATTGTTATGTACCCATACTCTTTCAATAGGACAAGTAACACCGTCATCACCCTGGAAGCCAAGACCATCCTCTGTATACTTGTCAAATGTAAGGTTTCTTACCTCAAAACTCTTTCCGGCTTCTTTCGGACATGTTGAAGTCTGAGAGAATGTAAATCCCCATCCCTCGATAGTAGCATCAGCACCAATACCTTCAAGAGTAATATTTCTGCCGTACTTACAAATAGCAAGATTACCGTTATCACCCTTTGAGCCGCCAAGTGCAACATCCTTTGTATTGTAAGGAGTTAAATTCTTAGGAACCGTAATCTTACCAATAAATCTGATAACAATAGGATGATTATTGGTAATTGTAAGCTCTTGAATATATTTCATATTGTTATTAAGAAGATTACCAATACCTTCAGTAGTTCTTGTCCATGTAGCACCAGTTGAAGAAGATACATAATTATAAACCTTACCTTCGTATCCCGGTATTGTAACAGTATCCTTGTTATCATCAGTTACATAAACAACAATAGCATTATCCTTTAATGTACCATCATTATTGTAAGCACCAATACCTTCAGTGTTGTTAAAATGAGCATAGCCTGAACGATCATATTCATAAACCTTAATACCTCTTCTGGTATGCTCAGTACCATCAGATGCCTTAATATAAATATCATATCTTCCTGCCTTTAAGCCCGGAATATCAACCCTACCATAACCGCTTGTTGAAGCAGGTCTTACAAGGTAAGTTAAATCATCACCTGAAAGGTAAGTGTAATCTGCATCAGTGCTGAGTTTATATCCAACCTGTACATTTGCACTGTCAGGATTTGAATCAGCCCATTCTGCATATAAAGATTCATTCCAGCCTGCAGAAATAGATGGAGCAGCTGAAACAACTGTTGTGTTAACAGTAAAACTAGCAAAAAGCATTGTAGTTGCTAATGTTGCTGATAACAATTTCTTAAAAAATTTCATTAAAGTCCCTCCTATTTATTTTATATAGTTTTTATTATACCACAAATTACAAATTAATTACTAAGTTTTCAAGTTTATTTACACTTTATTCATAATTTTCGTGATTTATACGAATATATATTTCATATTTATGCTTTTTTAATTGTATTTTTAGTAATTTTTAATAAAATTTTAATTATATAAAATTTCTATTTTAATTTGCTTTTTATTTTAGTACAATAAAAGTGCGGGAAATTTCTTAAATTGCAATTTTTAAGAATTGAAAACATAAAAAATAGCAGAACACAAAAAACTGCCATTAAACCTGTTAAGATTTATGTACTGTTAATAAAAAAATATCTTATTACACAAACGTACCAACTAGGAGTATACTATGAACAAAAAAGCAGAAGAAATATTGAGAAATGTTTATATTTCATATAATAATGGAGAAGATTTTCTTAAAACTAAAGCACCTCTTTCCTCTCAAATTCACGAATTTAATATGGCAATAAAAGAAATTGAAAAATATATTTATTTTATTGAAAGAAATATGATTAATATTAAAATAGCCCTTACGGAAGAAGGGCTTGAATACTGTATGGAAAATATTCAAATATAACATAAAGGGGTATTGCGTAATACATAATTATGCAATACCCCTTTTATACTAATAATTATTAGTAATTTTCAGCTTTAATCTGAAAATAGCTCTGTGGATGAGCACATACAGGACATACCTGAGGAGCCTTCTTACCAATAACAATATGACCACAGTTAGCACACTGCCAAATCATATCGCCGTCTCTTGAGAATACTAAACCGTTCTCAATGTTGGCAACGAGCTTTCTGTATCTCTCCTCATGCTCCTTTTCAATGGCAGCAACACCTTCAAATAAATCAGCTATTTTATCAAAACCTTCTTCCCTTGCCTCCTCAGCAAATGTCTTATACATATCAGTCCACTCGTAGTTTTCACCCTCAGCAGCATCTATTAAGTTCTCCATAGTATCAGGAATAGTGCCGCCATGTAAAAGCTTAAACCAGAGTTTAGCATGTTCCTTTTCATTGTTTGCAGTTTCCTCAAAAATAGCAGCTATCTGATTATAACCATCCTTTTTAGCCTTGCTTGCATAGTATGTATACTTGTTTCTTGCTTCTGACTCACCTGCAAAAGCAGTTTTTAAATTAGCTTCAGTCTTACTACCTTTTAAATCCATAATTAAATCCTCCTCAATATTATACATTATTTTTGTTACATTTTAATTATATCATACAAGCAACAAAATGTCAATAACAACTTTTAATTAGTAATAATTATCATTTATTTCACATATTTTTGTTCTAATAAGAGTTTTTTTCCCCTCATCCATGCCCAAATCAGAATTTATCAGAAATACAGTATGCATTAATGCAATCTGATTAATACTCATCGGATTAATCAATTTATATAAACTAATAAGTTTTTATGATAAAATCAAAATATATTTTTGACTATCTCTTTATAAGTTCTCATAAGCCTGTATAGCCTGTATTTGTAGGCTTTCCGGCATTTTCAAATCGGAAGAAGCACTTATATATTCTCATTTCCCCTCATGTTTTCGCATTCACTAGTAGTAAATAAGTAGTAAAACCTCTATTTACTACTAAGCAATCAGCCGTTCCATTTGTTTCATAGCTGCACCCCCTTGTCTATATGAGGTATTAGTTTTTTCTTCTCCCACGCTTTATTTTTGAAGTATAGTAAACCAACTATCGCAGGCAATATCGGAGAAACTGCTTGCCCGATATATACACCTGAAAATCCCATATCAGCCACAAAAGCTAACAGCCAGCTTACAGGAAGCCGAACAAATACTGCATCCAAAAGGGCATTTATCATAGCAATATTTGCTGAACCAATACCAATAGCAAAAGAATCGAATGTATACATAATCGCATAAATCAGACTGTTAATTCCACAACATATCCTTAGATACAATATTCCGTCTTTAATAGCTTCTGGACTGTCTGGCTCAAATAGTGTGATGATTTGTCCCGCAAATAATTGTACGGATACAACGACGATAAAAGTAATAAGCATATTCAAAAGTAGTCCGATTTTTGTTGTCTTTTTTACACGCTCTATGTCATTTGAACCCATATTTTGCCCTGCCATAGCAGTTACAGCTTGTCCGATTGCCCAACAAGGCATACCCGCAAATGTATTGATTTTAAGTCCAACGCCAGACGCAGCGGCAACTGATACTCCAAAGCTGTTAAGCATACCTGTAATCAAAAGATAAGAGATGTTGACGACTACCATTTGAATAGCGGTAGGCAAACCAACTTTTAGAATAACTACCAATTTATCCGATTTTATAACAAAGTGGTTTAACTTAAAATCAAAGACAAAGTTTTTCCTTTTTAAGTGAATAATTGAAACTAAAAGAGAGGTTCCCTGTGAAAATATAGTAGCATAAGCTGCACCCGCAGTTCCCATGCCAAGCAGACCTACTAAAATCAAGTCTAGAACAATATTTACAATCGTTGCAATCGTTATGAAGTAAAGGGGGCTTTTAGAATTTCCAAAACCTTTCATAATCGAGCATATAGCGTTATAACCAAATACGAATATAGTACCGCAGCAAATGATTTTCATATATTCGCAGGCTTCTTGCATGGAAACCGCAGGAACATTCAGAACTTGAAAAAGGGGATTATACACAAGCAGCCCTATTATCGTAACAATTAGCGAAGCAACAAAGGATATTGCAAATAATGTCCCTACGGTTTCGACTTGTGCCTGTTTGTCATTAGCTCCTTTATATTGTGCAATTAAAACAGTACCGCCCATAGTAACACCGATACAAATAGAATTGATGATAAAACTTATCATTGACGCATTGCTAATTGCGGCAAGTCCTGTTTCACCGACAACATTTCCAACGACAAGCATATCAACAACGCTGTAAAAAGATTGCAGTAAGTTCGCTAACAATAAAGGAAGTGCAAACATAATGAGCTTTTTTGGTACACTTCCTGTTGTCAAGTTTTGTTCTTCTTTCATTTTGTCAAATTCCTTTCTTAAACACAAAAAAACAGAGGGAAGCACGATAAAGCACACCCTCTGCTCAAAAAACAATCTTCATAAACAAAAGGCAGCAGACAAAACATTGCCTACTGCCTAAACATCAAAATTAACTATGAACACACAAACAAAACTCCAAACTATCAATAGCCGGAGCAAACCTAAACGTAAATGTTCCTGTGTTCTTTAGGCTCCGTACAATGTTTTGAAATTTCAAATTGTGCGGAGCTATATTCAATACAAAACTTCCCAAATAACACTGTACTCACCCTTTCTCAAAAATTCACTCTTATTATAAACGCTCTAAGGTCGTTTGTCAATAGAGTAGTTGAGTGAGCGGTGAGAATTAGGCTTTATTTTGGCTAACTGATAGAACAGTGTAGACATACGGAAGTGCCCGTAAATTAGGGATTTTTTGAGATAATCGTTAGATTTATAATAAATTTAACAAATTTTAAACCATCATTCAAGTATAACGTCACAAGCAGTTGTAAAACATAACAAACAGTACATTTTTTTATACCAATAATTTAATGTAACAAAAAGGACTGCCTAAAAACGGCAGCCCTAAAAATAATTAATTTAATAAAAATAAATTATATTAACAATTATCTTGGATACTTAATCTGTGCCTGAGCAGCAGCAAGTCTTGCAATAGGAACTCTGTATGGAGAACAGCTTACATAAGTAAGACCAACTCTGTGACAAAACTCAACAGAAGATGGGTCCCCACCATGTTCACCACAAATACCTAACATAATATCAGGTCTTGTAGCCTTACCTAATTCAGCAGCCATCTTAACTAACTTACCAACACCTGTCTGGTCAAGTCTTGCAAATGGGTCAGATTCATAAATTTTCTTCTCATAATAAGAGTCAAGGAACTTACCTGCATCATCTCTTGAGAAGCCAAATGTCATTTGAGTAAGGTCATTAGTACCAAATGAGAAGAATTCTGCCTCCTGAGCAATTAAATCCGCAGTAAGAGCCGCTCTTGGAATTTCAATCATAGTACCAACCTTATACTTTAAGTCAATGCCTTCTTCTTTAATAATAGCATCAGCAGTCTTGGTTACAACACTCTTAACATAAGCAAGCTCTTTAACCTCACCCACTAAAGGAATCATAATCTCAGGAACAATATTCCACTCAGGATGAGCCTTTGATACATTAATAGCAGCCTTAATAACTGCAGTTGTCTGCATCTTGGCAATTTCAGGATATGTAACAGCAAGTCTACATCCTCTGTGACCCATCATCGGGTTAAATTCATGAAGAGATGCAATAATATTCTTAATATCCTGAACACTCTTATTCTTAGTTCTTGCAAGCAATTCAATATCAGCCTCTTCAGTAGGAACAAACTCATGGAGTGGTGGATCAAGGAATCTGATATTAACGTGCTTACCCTCCATAGTTTCGTAAAGTTTCTCAAAATCACCCTGCTGCATTGGTTCAAGTTTAGAAAGAGCAACCTCTCTTTCCTCAACAGTATCAGAACAAATCATTTCTCTAATAGCAGAAATTCTGTCAGGATCAAAGAACATATGCTCAGTTCTGCAAAGGCCAATACCCTCTGCACCAAACTCAACAGCTTGCTTAGCATCTCTAGGAGTATCAGCATTAGTTCTAACCTGTAATACTCTGAATTCATCAGCCCAAGCCATAATTCTGCCAAACTCACCGCTTATTGAAGCTGGAGCAGTAGGAATAGCCTCGCCGTAGATATTACCTGTAGAACCATCTAATGAAATCCAATCGCCTTCTGTATAAACTCTGCCTGAAAGCTCAAACCTCTTATTTTCTTCGTCCATCTTAATTACTCCACAGCCTGATACACAACAGGTTCCCATACCTCTTGCAACAACGGCTGCATGAGAAGTCATACCACCTCTTACAGTAAGTATACCCTGAGCATAATTCATACCCTCAATGTCCTCAGGAGATGTTTCAAGTCTTACAAGAACAACCTTTTCGCCTGCCTTAGCCCATGCAACAGCATCATCAGCAGTAAATACGATTCTGCCGCAGGCAGCACCGGGAGATGCCGCAAGAGCAGAAGCAACAGGTTTAGCAGCCTTTAATACCTCAGCATCAAACTGTGGGTGGAGTAAAGCGTCAAGCTGCTTAGGGTCAATCATACATACAGCTTCCTCAGGAGTAATCATACCCTCATCAACAAGGTCACAGGCAATCTTTAAAGCTGCTGCTGCTGTTCTCTTACCATTTCTTGTTTGGAGCATATATAGCTTCTTATCTTCAATAGTAAACTCCATGTCCTGCATATCTCTGTAATGATTTTCAAGCTTATCACAAATTTCAACAAACTGCTGATAAACCTCAGGCATTACATCATTTAACTGATCAATGGTCTGTGGAGTTCTTACACCGGCAACAACATCCTCACCCTGTGCATTCATAAGGAACTCACCATATAATTTCTTTTCACCTGTAGCAGGATTTCTTGTAAAAGCAACACCTGTACCTGATGTATCACCTGTATTACCAAATACCATTGATTGTACATTTACAGCAGTACCCCAAGAGCCCGGAATATCGTTCATTCTTCTGTAATAAATAGCTCTTGGATTATTCCAAGAACGGAATACAGCCTTAATAGCACCCATTAACTGCTCCTTAGGGTCAGATGGGAAATCCTTGCCAATCTTAGCCTTGTATTCAGCTTTAAACTGCTCAGCCAATTCCTTTAAATCATCAGCATCAAGCTCAGTGTCAAGCTTAACACCCTTCTTTTCCTTCATTTCGTCGATAAGCTGTTCAAAATACTTCTTACCAACTTCCATAACTACATCTGAATACATCTGAATAAATCTTCTGTAGGAATCGTATGCAAATCTGGGATTACCTGTCTTTTCAGCAAAAGCAACAACAACCTCATCATTTAAACCAAGGTTAAGAATAGTATCCATCATACCGGGCATAGACGCTCTTGCACCTGAACGAACAGAAACCAAAAGAGGATTTTCAAGGTCACCAAACTTCTTGCCTGTAATTTCCTCCATCTTGCCTATGTACTCCATAATCTGAGCCTGAATTTCATCATTGATAGTTTCATTATCCTCATAATACTGAGTACAAGCCTCAGTTGTGATAGTGAAGCCCTGTGGAACAGGCATGCCAAGATTAGTCATTTCAGCAAGGTTCGCACCCTTACCGCCTAAAAGCTCTCTCATTTTTCCATTACCTTCAGAAAACAGGTAAACAAATTTTTTGCTCATTTCAATCTCCTCCAGTTGTGCATTTTGCACACATTATTTAATAAAACTTATATATATTATAGCATAAAACCTAATTATTGCAAGTATTTTTTTACCTTCTAAAACAAATATAGCATTTTGTAACAAAAAAACAGAGGATATGTGCTAATATATGCCTATCCTCTGTAGATTATTAACAAAAAATAAATGCTTAATCTTTTTACATTCATATTTGTTTGTTTTTTATAAAATCATCTTTAAGGATTAATTCTTTTGTTGAAAACTAAAATTCCATCTTCTTAATTAAGTAATCCTTTAAATCTGCTATTGCAATTCTTTCCTGTTCCATAGTATCCCTGTCTCTTACAGTAACACAGCCGTCATTTTCTGTATCAAAGTCATAGGTAATACAAAATGGAGTGCCAATTTCATCCTGGCGTCTGTATCTCTTGCCAATAGACTGAGAATCATCAAAATCACAGGCAAACTCCTTAGATAGCATTGCATATACCTCTGTTGCCTTTTCAGAAAGCTTCTTAGACAATGGTAATATAGCAGCCTTGTAAGGTGCAAGTGCCGGGTGGAAATGGAGAACTGTTCTTATATCTCCGCCTTCAAGCTCTTCTTCATCATATGCCTCGCATAAGAATGCAAGTGTAACTCTGTCAGCACCAAGCGATGGCTCAACACAGTAAGGAACATACTTTTCGTTAGTTGTAGCATCAAAATATTCAAGAGATTCACCTGAATGGTTCTGATGTGCTTTAAGGTCAAAATCAGTTCTTGAAGCTATTCCCCAAAGCTCTCCCTTACCAAACGGGAACATGTACTCAATATCAGTAGTAGCATTACTATAATGTGCAAGTTCAGCAGGGTCGTGATCTCTTAATACAATGTTGCTTTCCTTAATATTAAGACTTAATAACCAGTTAGTACAAAAACTCTTCCAATAATTAAACCATTCTATTTCCGTACCCGGCTTGCAGAAAAACTCAAGTTCCATCTGTTCAAACTCTCTTGTTCTGAATATAAAGTTTCCGGGAGTTATTTCATTTCTGAAGGACTTTCCAATCTGTCCTATACCAAACGGAACCTTCTTCCTTGTAGTTCTTTGAACATTCTTAAAATTAACAAATATACCCTGTGCAGTTTCAGGACGCATATATACAACATTCTTTGCCTCCTCGGTTACACCTGCATGAGTTTTAAACATAAGATTAAACTGTCTGATTTCCGTAAAGTTTTGAGCACCGCAGCTAGGACAAGGAATATTCTTTTCCTTGATATAATCCATCATCTGCTCATTAGTCCAACCGTCAGCACCGCCTTCTATACCATTCTCCTTATTATAATCCTCAATAATATTATCAGCTCTAAATCTTTCCTTACACTCCTTACAGTCCATAAGAGGGTCATTAAAACCGCCAACGTGACCTGATGCTACCCATACTTCAGGATTCATAAGAATAGCACAGTCAACACCTACATTATAAGGGCTCTCCTGAACAAACTTCTTCCACCAAGCCTTCTTAACATTATTTTTAAGCTCTACTCCTAAAGGACCATAATCCCATGAATTAGCAAGACCTCCGTAAATTTCTGAACCGGGATATACAAAACCTCTGGCTTTTGCCAATGCTACAACCTTTTCCATAGTCTTTTCCATTTTAAAATTTCCTCCTTATTATGTTACCTTGCATAAGCAAATTAATATACAACCTCATATCGCATATATTAATTATCAATAATATTATTGTCAGCAGGAATTACAATCCAGCATATTAAATAAACCCAGAACAATACGCTAAAAGACCCAATTGCAAGTATTGCCCATATAAGTCTTATAATAGTTTTGTCCATATTAAAATAATTAGCAATACCGGAACAAACTCCGGCTATCATTTTATCATTTGTATCTCTGAATAATTTCTTCATAAAAACACCTCTTTACATATCGTAATTCATACCATAATATCTGTTCTTTGCAAAGCTGAAATTCTTACTGCCGCAAACAATAATATGATCCATCATTTTTATATTAAGAGCCTCAAGCCCTCTTTTAAGCTCCCCTGTTAAAGCATAATCATTTTCAGAGGGCTCACAAAATCCCGATGGATGATTATGTCCTATTATAACAAAACTTGCCTTATTAAGTAAAGCCTTTTTTAATATATTATCACAGCAAAGAGCAACCTCAACTGCATTTCCGTCATTTATTCTGTCTACCGCTATTACTTTTTTAGCTATATTAAGGGATATAAGATAAAAAGTTTCATATGACTGAGCCTTTAACAAACCCGAAAGCAAATCCACAGCCTTAGAAAAACAATCAATAATTTTTCCCTTTTCATAAAAACTTTTTGTGTACTTTCTCATAACATGAGGAAACATTGATATGTATATTGCCACATTCTGAGTAAGTCCCGCATCCTGCATAAGCTGTTTTACCTCAGCATTAAAAACATTATGTAATGAGCCATATAAACTGATAAGACGCTTTGCAATAGGCTTTGTATCTTTCATTGGATAAGCATAAAAAAGTATCATTTCCAACACTTCATAATCCTGAAAGCTGTCAAAATTACCATCAAGCAAAAATCTATCCTTTACTCTTTGCCTATGTCCTTTATTAAGATTTTCATTTTTAGCATCAGCCATAATTAAACCTCTTTAATATACTTAGTATAATTCTTAAAATCTCCGCCATATATAATATTTAACAAGTTACTGACTCTTTCCATAGCCTTTATTATAAGCTCTTCACTCATAATTTTCTCCTTTAAGGCTTTGCCAACCTCGTCTAAATCCACAACCTTTACAAATCCATCCTCTTTAACAATAACATCAATTAACAAATCATTAAATGTATAACTGGTTGCATCATCATTAATTTCAGTCTCAATTATATCACAGTACCAATAAAGAATATTTTCATCTTTATCAAGAAACTTGCTTACTTTAAAGCCTTCCTTAATAAAATAACATGAAACCCCGTGAGTAAAGTCATGTCTTGGAGTAAGCACATTCCATCTTGTAACTATTCTCTCATCATCAACACTCAACACTTTATCATTTTTAAGATAAATAAGTTCATCAGGGATATATCTCCTACGATAAAGTTTAATATTTTCCATTTAATCCCCTCTTTTCCTTCTGATGACAGCTTTTATACCCGAATATAAAAGTTTAATATCAGTCCCTTGTGCACCCCTTGAATGAATTTCAATCATACCTGCACATTCAAGCTTTCTTAAACCATTAATTATTATAGAGCGAGTAATTCCACAATTTTTAGATACATTGCTGATTATAACCTTCCCAATACTTTCTTCAATATTTGAAAAAACAGCGTCTACACCCTCAAGCTCCTTCAAAGTTAAGCCTTCAACTGCCGCATTAACTACATTTTTATATAAATGAGTCATTTTTTCAAGCATTATCTTTTCTTTTATAATCTTAACAGCAAAAACCAGATAATTATAATTAGCCTTTAAGACATTGTATTCGGAGTAAATCACAGTGCTATCTATTTTTATTCCGGAATTATAAAGCTCATTTCCATAAACCTTTTTACCTGAAATAACAACAGTTATTCTTGTTTTAAGCTCACCCTCAATAATTGAAAATAATTTTGAAGATGAGCTTTCACTCATAGCCTCTAAAAGTATTTTTATTCTTTCGGTATACTCCTTCATTACATTAACCTCTGTTAATTAGCCTCTGACATTTCCTCATCAACAGTATAATTACATTCCGTATTACTACAGCTTATTCTAACCTTTTTAGTACCCTTTTCAACCAAAGCAGAGCCACATTTAGGACACTTTTCACCTGTCGGCTTATTCCAGAGCATAAGAGAACATTCAGGATTGTTTTCACAACCATAATATTTTCTGCCTTTTTTAGTCTTTTTAATAAGTACCTTACCTCCGCATATAGGACAGCTTACACCTGCCTCCTCAAATAAAGGCTTAGTATTTCTGCACTCAGGAAATCCCGGACAAGCCAAAAACTTTCCAAATCGTCCATATTTAATAACCATATTTCTGCCGCATTCCTCACATATTACATCAGTAACAACATCAGGAATTTCAACGTTCTCAACCTTGCTTTCGGCCTCTTCAAGAAGATGCCTTAAAAGAGGATAGAAATTTCTTAATATTTCCTTCCATTCCATTTTTCCGTCCTCTACTTTATCAAGAGCAGACTCCATATCAGCAGTAAATTCATTGTTTATAATTTCGCCAAAATTATTCTTTATAATTTCATTAACTATTTCACCAAGCTCAGTTGCATAAAACACCTTGTTTTCCTTTGTAACATAGTTTCTCTGCTGAATAGTAGTAATAGTAGGTGCATATGTTGAAGGTCTGCCAACACCAATTTCCTCAAGAGTTTTAATAAGCATGGACTCTGAATATCTTGCAGGTGGCTGAGTAAAGTGCTGATTAGGCTTAATATTATTAATTTCAAGCTTATCCCCTGAAGCAATTTCAGGCATAGCACCTTCCTCATCCTTTTCTTCATTTTTCTTATACACCGCCAAATAGCCGTCAAAATTAAGTTTAGAACCTGACGCTCTGAAAATATATTTATCAGATTTAATATCTGAACTTAATGTGATATACTCAGCTGCAGGCATCTGGCTTGCAACAAATCTTTCCCATATAAGCTTATATAATCTGTACTGGTCTCTTGAAAGACTATCCTTTATAGAGTCCGGAGTTCTTAATGAGGAGGTCGGTCTTATAGCTTCATGTGCATCCTGTGCTCTTGAATCAGTCTTATACTTTCGTCTTTCTTTAATATATTTAGCACCAAATGTATCTGTAATGTAGCCCTTGACCTCTTCATAAGCCTCATCGGCTATTCTTACAGAATCTGTTCTGATATAAGAAACAAGACCAACAGTACCTTCACCTTTAATATCAACACCTTCATAAAGCTGCTGGGCAATTCTCATTGTTTTTTGAGAACCGTAGTTTAAAAGCTTTGATGCTTCCTGCTGCATTGTACTTGTAGTAAAAGGAGCAGGTGGATTTTTCATCCTTGTGCCCTTTTTAACGCTTTTAACCTCAAATCCCGCCTTATTTACAGCATCAACTACCTTTTGAGTTTCTTCTTCATTGTCAAGCTCAATTTTTCCTTTAGTATCACCATAAAACTTAGCAGTAAACTTTTTACCCTTTTCTGTCTTAAGCTCTGATTCTATTGTCCAGTATTCCTTTGGAATAAAGTTTTCAATTTCTTCATCTCTGTCACAAATTAACCTTAATGCAACAGACTGTACTCTTCCCGCACTTAAACCTTTTTTAACCTTTTTCCAAAGCAGCGGACTTATTTTATAACCAACAATTCTGTCAAGAGCTCGTCTTGCCTGCTGTGCATCAACAAGATTCATATCAATTTCTCTTGCTTCCTTAATAGACTTTTTAACAGCATTTTTAGTAATTTCATTAAACGTAATTCTATAAGTCTTAGCAGGGTCAAGCTTCAAAGCAAAAAGCAAATGCCAGCTTATAGCTTCACCCTCACGGTCAGGGTCAGTTGCAAGATAAACCTTATCTGCAGTTTTTACTTCCTTTCTCAGTTTAGCAAGAAGTTCACCCTTACCTCTTATTGTAATATATTTAGGTTCAAAATCATTATCTATATTTATACCAAGTTCACTTTTAGGCAAATCTCTGACATGACCTACAGAAGCTTCTATTTTATAATTTGTGCCTAAAAATTTTTTTAATGTTTTAGCCTTAGCCGGTGATTCAACTATAACCAAATATTTCTTCTTTGACTTTACAGCCTTATCATCCTTTTTTACTGCCTCAACACTTTTTTTACTGTTCATTTCTTCCTCCTAAAGACTGCGAACTACCTTTTGACCTGACAAACGCTTTATACATCCTTTCAGTTCCAGCATAGTCAGTAAACAGGTAATTTCCCTAGTATCCATTCCCAGCCTTTCAACTAATTCATCAGCTGATATCGGCTCATAACTTATACAATCATATAACATTTTTTCATCCTGTGCAAGAGGAATTAAATCTTTTTCAGATTTTTTTAATTCCTTTTTAATTAACTTTACACCTAATTCATCTAAAATATCCTGTGTACAGGTTACGGGAATGCAACCCCTTCTTATTAAATTATTACATCCCTTACTAAGTGCACTTGTAATATTACCCGGAACTGCCATAACTATTCTGCTGTTTTCAATAGCCTTGTTAGCAGTTATTAGCGAGCCGCTTCTTTCAGCAGATTCAATTACAACAGTTGCTCTTGACAATCCTGCTATAATTCTGTTTCTATATGGAAAATTCGCCTTATGTGCTTTAGTGCCCAGCGGAAACTCACTTAATATACAGCCATTTAAACCTATTTCATTATATAGATTTATATTAACCATAGGGTAACATACATCAACACCGGTACCCAACACTGCAACAGTTTCGCCGCCTCCGTCAATGGCGCCCTTATGTGCCATAGCATCAACACCCATAGCCATACCACTGACTATTGTAATACCTGCTTCAGCAAGCTCCTTTGATATACTATGACAAACAGTAGCTCCATAATCTGAAATTCTTCTGGAACCAACAATACTAACCATAGGATATGAACAGTCAGGCATTTTACCTTTAACATATATGCCCATTGGAGGCTCATTCATTACAGTCAGCTGTATCGGAAACTCCTTATCACCGGGCACATAAAATTCCACACCACTGTGATATAATTTTTCAAGCTCCGCTTCCATATTATATTTATATCTGCTTTTTATTAACAGCTCAAGCTTTTCCTCAGTAAGTGATTTTGTAGCAGCTAAAGTTTTTCTGTCAGCTGACCATACAGCCTCAGCACTGCCCAGTATTTCAATAAGTGTGCTCTTAATATCAACATTTATGGACATTAATGAGCTAAACCACATTATGTAATTTTTCTCTTTATACATAATATCACCTCATTAATGCAAAAGCTTTCTGTCTAAATTTCTAAGCTGTATAGACTCTGCAATATGATTAATTTGTATATTTTCACTTCCATCTAAATCCGCAATTGTTCTGGCAAGCTTTAAAAGCTTATGATAAGCTCTGGCACTAAAGTTAAGTGTATCAAAAGCATTTTTCAATATAGCCTTCTCCATATCACCCAACACACAATATCTCTCTATTTGTGCAGCCGTAAGCTGTGAATTGAAATATATGTTTTCATTTTCATATCTTTTCTGCTGTATCTTATGTGCAGCAACTACCCTCTTTTTAATATCGGCAGAACTTTCGCACAACTTATTTTTAGAAAGTGATTTGTAATCCACAGGACCGGCCTCAACTTGAATATCTATTCTATCCAACAAAGGACCACTGATTTTGCTCATATATTTATTAATTTTGTTCGGAGTACAGGTACACTTGTCCGAATATCCGTAATAACCGCAGGGACATGGATTCATACTTGCCACAAGCATAAAATCTGCAGGATAAGACATAGTTCCGTTAACTCTTGAAATATTAACTTTTCCGTCCTCTAAAGGCTGTCTTAATTCCTCCAAAACATCACGGTGAAATTCAGGCAGCTCATCCAAAAACAATATTGCATTATGAGCAAGGCTAACCTCTCCCGGCTTTGGAATTCTTCCTCCGCCTACCATGGCAGAACCTGATATGGTATGATGGGGTGAACGAAAAGGTCTTTTTGTAATTAATGCACTTTTATTTCTTATTAATCCTGAAACAGAATATATTTTTGTAATTTCAATACTTTCCTCAAAGGTAAGATCAGGTAAAATAGAGGGGAGTCTTTTAGCCATCATTGTCTTTCCCGAACCCGGCGGACCAATCATTAATATATTATGCATACCTGCCGCCGCAATTTCAAGGGCACGCTTCACATTTTCCTGTCCCTTCACATCAGAAAAGTCATTTTCATAATTTTCAGAGCAGGAAAACAATTCATCTACATTAACAATTACGGAATTAACCTCTTTTTCCTTATTTACTATTTCCGCAAAATCTGCAATAGACTCAACCGCTATAACATCAATTCCCTTTACAAGTGCTGCCTCTCCGGAATTTTCAACAGGCACATAACATTTCTTAAATCCATTTTCAAAAGCTGAATATACCATAGGTAGCACACCGTCAACAGGTCTGACACTTCCGTCAAGAGAAAGTTCACCTATTATTATACTGTCAGCTATATCACTTTCCTTTATATTTCCTATACAGGCAAGTATACCAATTGCTATAGGCAAATCAAAGGCAGGACCTTCCTTTTTTGTGTTGGCAGGAGCAAGATTAACAGTAATTTTTTTAACCGGAAATTCAAAACCTGAGTTTTTCACTGCGGTACGCACTCTTTCCTTAGACTCCTTAACTGCATTGTCGGGAAGTCCCACAATATCAAAGGAAGGCAGACCTTGACTTATATCTACCTCTACTGACACATTATATCCGTTAATTCCCATTAAGGCACTTGAATTAATCTTTGCTAACATAAAAATACCCCCAGCTAGTTTATACCAAAGATTTTAGCACCCTTTTGTACTATTTGCAACAATTAATTTTTTAAATTCAAATTAAGATTAAATTTAATACTTATTCTTTTTTAAATAAACCATATCTGTTAACTGCTTTCCATCCTCAAAAATAGGATGGTCATAGTTATCTGTAAAGAAATTTTTAATCCTATGACTTTCATTAAAACCACACTTTTTATAAAAAGGTATAGTCAAATTACTGTCACCTGTACCAACATACATTATTTTTAAATCTTTATAATATCCGAAAACATAGTCAATAAGCATTTTACCGTAACCCATTTTTTGTTTTTCAAACACTACTGCAATATTTTTTAATTCATATACACCCTCAGCCTCATTTGTAACCACACATTCAGCCACAACTGTGTCGCTGTCAGTCATAACAAACATATCTCCTCTGTCAATGTATTTATCTATCATACTTTCCTGCTCATCAGCCAGTAAAAGTAAATTTTTATATTTCTTTTTATTTTCATTAATTTTTATAATTTCCATATTTCATCTATACCATTTCATACAATATTCTTTTTCACCTGTAGCATCATCAATTCCTTCTGCCACAATTTTAAACCCTTCTCTTAAATAAAAATTAACAGCAGTATTATTTTTAACGTATACGTTTAAAGTAAGCTCATCTTTAATATTTTTAACATAATCAATAAGCTTACTGCCAATTCCCTTAAACCTAAAATCCCTGCCCACAAAAATTCCCGCAATATAATTATCCATAAGCCCTATAAAAGCCTTTACTTTTCCTTCTGTCTCATAAATATATATTTCAGCACTATACATCATTTCTTTTACAATATCAAAATTACTTTTCCAGTATTCAGAATTTATAAAGTTATGCGCTTCAATATTCGTATTAAGCCATAATTCCATAACTATGTCAATATCCCTTACATTATATATTCTAATCATACTTCACCTATGTATCCAACTGTATTATTTCCAATTTCAATTATGCCATCACAGGAATATTGGTCAAATATATATTCCATTTTTTTTATATACTCATTATAGTTTTCGTCATCAGGATTTAACGAATATGAACTTGACAAACTTCTCCTGATAAAGTTATCTTTGTTATAGTATAAATTATTAGAAAACTCTATACGTTCATATTCACCATGGAAATAATCATTTATTCTTTCGTCATCTTTAACTATTCCGCCTGAAAATCCCTTAAATTTTGGACAATACTTTTTATTTATCTCATTACTTGCCGTATTCACCATATGATTAATATCCCTGCTGTTCCACACAAGAATAACCTTACCTCCCGGCTTTAAAATCCTTCTGCATTCTAATCTGAACTTCTCTGTGTCAAACCAATGAAAAGCCTGAGCAACAGTTATAAAATCCACAGAATTATCTTTAAGGGTTGTATTGTCTGCCTCACCAATTACAGAAAAAAAATTACTGTAACTGCTTAATTCTCTTTCAGAAATTCTTCTCATATCCTCATTTGGTTCAATACAAAATACTCTGCTGCCCATATTCAAAAGATACCTTGAAAACTTTCCTGTACCTGAACCTATGTCAGCAATAACAGATTTTTTATTAAAACCAATTTTATTGTATAAATATTCAATAAATTCATTTGCATATCCGGGTCTTGCCCTGCTGTAGTCCTCTGCCTTTCCATTGAATAATTTTGTATTGTCCATTATTTCCACACCTAATTTTTCAAATTTGGGCATGCCAAACAGCATGCCCAACATTCTACCTTATAATCTTATTCCTGAACTGAGCAAGTATCTTTTCACCTTAATCCTCTTCAACAAATTCAAAATCAATCGTTCTTGTTTCAAGACTTGCCCTTGTAAGCACAACTCTTACTTTATCACCAATAGTATATGTCTTATGGGTATTTTCGCCGATATATCTCATATTTTCCTCGTCAAAGTCATAGTAATCGTCATCTAAGTCCTTAACTGAAACCATACCCTCAACAGTATTTGGCAATTCTACATAAATCCCCCAAGAAGTAACACTTGAAATAATACCGTCAAACTCCTGCCCGATTTTATCCTTCATAAACTCAACAATCTTATACTTATCTGTATCTCTTTCAGCATCCTCGGCACGTCTTTCATTTACAGAGCAAAGGCGTGCAACCTCTGTTAGTACCCTCTTATAGTGATTTACTCTCTTTTCGTCTAAATCTCCATTTAAATACTCACTTATTATCCTATGAATTTGTAAATCAGGGTATCTTCTTATGGGAGAAGTAAAGTGACAGTAATAGGTTGCCGCAAGTCCGAAGTGCTTTCCATTATCAGCTGTATACTTAGCCTGCTTCATACTTCTAAGAGTCATACGGTGTATAAGCATTTCTTCAGGCTTACCCTTAGTCTGCATTAAAAGCTGTTGATAACTCTTAGGATGCTTTGAACTGCCCTTTAATGTATAGCCAAAAGGTGCAACCAAAAGCTGGAGTTTTTCATATTTTTCTTCATCCGGCACTTCGTGGGTCCTGTATACGAATGGGGTTTCAAGCCAGAAAAAATGCTCTGCCACAGTTTCATTTGCAATAAGCATAAATTCCTCAATAATGCTTGTGGCCACATTTCTTTCTCTCTTTACAATGTCATTAGGCTTTCCGCTTTCATCAAGAAGTATTTTAGCCTCCTCACTCTCAAACTCAATAGCACCCCTTTTTTGTCTCTTTCTAAGAAGAATGTTCCTAAGCTGCTCCATTTCCTTAAACATTGGCACTAAATCCTTATATTCTTCATAATACTGTGAGTTTTCATTAGTAAGCAGATCATAAACAATAGTATAACTCATTCTCCTGTTTACATTAATAACAGCCTTTTTAATATCATGAGATACAACCTCACCCTTGTTATCTATTTCCATAATACAACAGAGTGTAAATCTGTCCTCACCTGCATTAAGTGAGCAGATACCGTTGGAAAGCTTATGTGGCAGCATTGGTATAACCCTGTCTACAAGATATACACTTGTACCTCTAATATAAGCTTCTTTGTCAAGAGGTGACTTTTCCCTGACATAATGAGATACATCAGCAATATATACACCAAGCTTATAATTGCCATTTTCAAGTCTTTCAACAGAAACAGCATCATCCAAATCCTTAGCGTCCTCACCATCAATAGTAACCATCACTACATCTCTTAAATCCTCTCTGTCAGACTTGTCCTCATTATCAACATTATCTGCAATACTCTCTATCTCCTTGTAAACCTCCTCCGGAAATTCAGTAGGCAAATCATATTGCATTATAATTGACAAAATATCAACACCAGGGTCATTAATATGTCCTAAAATTTCTGTAACAACACCTTCAGGATTATCTGTTCTTGTAGGTGCCTTAGTAATTTTAACAAGTACCTTGTGACCATCTACAGCACCCATATTATCCCCGGTGCCAATAAAAATATCATCACACATTTTCTTGTCATCAGGAATTACAAAGCCATAATTTTTAACTTTTTGATATGTTCCCACAATATGCTTCATTCCATGCTCAAGCACCCTTACAATTTCACCTTCTGCACGTCTGTCAGTCTGTTTTAAAATTCGGCATATAACCCTGTCCTTGTGCATAGCACCATTTGTGGCATTAGCAGGTATAAAAATTTCATTTTCCATACCCTCAACACCCACAAAGCCAAAGCCTCTGCTATTGCCCGTAAATGTTCCCGCATACTGATGCAGACTTTCAGCCGAAACAATTTTTCCTTTTTTAGTAGTTAAAATTTTCCCCTCAGCCTCAAGCTCATCAATAATATCATATAATAATTGGATTTCATTATACGGCACCTGCATAAATGTGGCAATATCCTTAACTCGCATCGGTCTGTATTCCTTATCCTTGATAAACGAAAATACAGTTTTTTTTCTTTCTTCGTATAAATTTATATTATTATCATTCATAAAAGCACCCCTCTCTAAAAAAATAAACGCTTATCTCTATCTTTAGTATACACCTTTTAATAAAATACTACAATTGTTTAAAAATTATTTTTTTATTTATTTTTTATTTTAAAAAGAAAATACACTCAATACCTCTTTATATTATATATTCTTCTTTACGCTCACAAAAAAAAGAAGGCTTAACGCCTTCTTTAGATTACTGAACAAAATTACTTGCAAGAATAAGCAAAACATATATAACAGCTACAATTTTAGTATAAAGCTCTAACTTTCCTTCAATTGAATTTTTCTTGTTCTTGTCCCAGTAAGTCTGGCTGCCTGAAGAACCCATGCCACCCATAGCACTTGTAAAACCTGCTGCCTGCTTCTTCTGCATAAGAATTAAGGCAATTAAAGCAAAACTTGCAATAGCAATTAAAACACATATAATAATAAATGCTGGACTCATAATTTGCACCTCCTATAAAACGTTAAACATCTTTTTAACTATATCACATTATTCTAAATTTTTCAAGTATTTTTTTAGAAATCACCTATTATTTAACTAATATTAAAACATCTCTAATTTTTAACATTAAACTTATATCCGACACTCCATATAGTCATTATACTCCATGGATCATCCTGATTAAGCTTTTCTCTTATTCTTTTAATATGTACATCCACAGTTCTTGTGTCACCTACAAACTCATACCCCCATATTTTATCAAGCAGCTTTTCTCTTGTAAATACCTGATTAGGATTTTGAGCTAAAAAACTTAACAGCTCAAACTCTTTGGGGGGCAGAGACATATCCTTGCCATGATATGTAACAAGATATGTGCCCTGGTTAATAACAAGATTTGGATACACAATCTTTTTAACTTCATTTTCCTTTTTGACATCATAACGCCTTAAAACAGCCTTTACTCTTGCAACAAGCTCTTTTGAGTCAAAAGGTTTTACAACATAATCATCGGCACCCATTTCAAGACCTAATACTTTGTCAAATGTTTCGCCTTTGGCTGTCAGCATAATAATAGGAGTGTTACTTATCTGACGAATTTTTCTGCATACCTGATAACCATCAATTCCGGGTAACATAATATCCAAGATTACCATATGAGGATCAAATTTCTTAAATGCATCAAGTGCATCATCTCCACTATGAACTTCATATGTTTCATAACCTTCTTTCTCCATATATAACGAAATCAATTCCGCAATATGCACATCATCATCTACTATAAGAATTCTTAATTTAGTGTTATTGCTGTCCATGTACTCATCTCCTCCATCATTTCAATTCAACAATTGTTACGCCTGCCTCGCCCTCTCCATACTGACCAAGGCGATATCCTTTAACTCTGGGATTACCTCTCAAATATTCATGTACAGCCTTGCGCAATGCACCTGTACCCTTTCCATGTATAATTGTAACAGGTGATAACCCGGCCAAATAAACATCATCCAAATACTTATCAAGCTTATCCAATGCTTCAAGAGCAAGCATACCCCTAAGGTCAACTTCAGCAGAAACATTGCTGCGCTTTCTTCTTGAAATATTATTAGCAAATTTCTTAGGCTCATAAGTAAGCTGTTCTTCACTTGTATCAAGTGATAAATCCTTTATGTTAACAGTTACGGTCATTATTCCCGCCTTAATAATTACATCACCGTTTTTGTTAGGTGGAACAGATACAATTCCTGTTTGATTAAGTGAATGGATTTTAACCCTGTCACCCTTAACAAGTTTATCGGGAATTTTGTAAGCTTTCCTTGTAGCAAGCTTACTTTCAACCTTGCTCATTTTATCCTTAAGCTTTACTCTCTGTTCTTCAAGCGCCTGAGTGTTATTACCCTCCCTTTGAAGCTTACGCATTTCTTTAATAATTGCATCCGCCTCATCCTTAGCATCACTGATAAGAGTCCTCGCTTTTTCATTGGCTTCTCTTATTATTTTTTCTCTCTGTTCATCAAGCTTATTTCTCTGCTTTTGGGCCTCACTTTTAAGTCTTTGAGCTTCTTTTCTGTATTCCTCAGCCTTTTCCTGTTCAATTATAAGAGATTTTCGGCTGATTTCCAAATCCGTAATTACATCTTCAAATCTTAAATCCTCATGACTTAATACCTCTTTAGCTTCATCTATAATATATTCAGGCAAACCAAGCCTTTGTGAAATAGCAAAAGCATTACTTTTTCCGGGTATACCAATAAGAAGCTTATAGGTAGGTCTTAAAGTCTCCACATTAAACTCACAGGAAGCATTTTCAATGCCATCCGTAGTTAAAGCAAATACTTTAAGCTCGCTATAGTGGGTAGTGACAGCAGTCCTTACGCCTAAGGCATGCAAATACTTAATTATGGAAATAGCTAAAGCAGCTCCTTCCGTAGGATCTGTTCCCGCACCAAGTTCATCAAGTAACACCAAAGAATTAGGAGTAACATTATCCAAAATTCTGACAATATTCGTCATATGAGAAGAAAAAGTACTAAGACTCTGTTCAATACTTTGCTCATCACCAATATCAGCAAATACATCATCAAATACAGCAAGCTCAGAATTGTCAAAAGCTGATATGTGTAAACCGGCCTGTCCCATAATTGTAAAAAGTCCAAGAGTTTTCAAACTTACGGTTTTACCTCCGGTATTAGGACCTGTTATAAGTAATGTATTAAATTTCTTACCAATATAAATATCTGTTGCCACAACAGTTTTACTGTCAAGCAAAGGATGCCTTGCCCTTTTTATATTTACATATCCCTTTGTATTAAACTTAGGTTCTACTCCATTCATTTTGATTGAAAGTTCACCCTTTGCAAACACAAAATCTATGTGTGCAAGAATATCGGCATTAGAAAGTATAATTTCTCCGTTGTCAGCCACCCTTGAAGACAGCAAAGCCAAAATTCTTTCAATCTCAACTTTTTCTTTATTGTGTAACTCCTTAATTTTGTTGTTAAGCTGAACTACACTAATAGGCTCAATAAATACAGTTGCACCTGTCGCAGACTGGTCATGAATAAGACCTGAAAATGCATTTTTATATTCCTGCTTTATAGGCACACAATATCTTTCATTTCTGATAGTGATTACAGCTTCCTGAAGCATATTCTTATAAGTATTTGAATGAATAATGGAGTTTAGCTGTTCTTTAATCCTGTCATTGGAAATTTTTATATTACGCCTTATTTCTCTTAAAGCTCTTGATGCATCATCTGCAATTTCATTAGGTGAAGGAATACATCTTTCAATTTCCCTTTCAAGATCATTAACTGTTTCAATTGCATTAAACTGAGGTTCTAAAACTGGAAAACTATCATTTTTGCTTTCACTTTTTGCATAATCCTTAGCACGTCTTGACACTCTTAAAAAATCACCAATATGAATAAGCTCCTCAATGTTCAGAACACCACTGATATTGACTCTCTTAATATACTCTCCGACATTTCTCAAACCGCCTAGGCCCAATGAACCCTTTTTCAAAATCATAGATACAGCTTCAGATGTTTCCTTTTGATTAAGTGAAATTTCCTGAATATCCGTACTCGGCTCCAGTTTATCAACAATAGCCTTACCTAAATCTGAGGCGGCATACTGCCTAAGCATATCAATTATTTTATTGAATTCCAAAACCCTAAGAGTCTTACTATTCATAAACAAATACTCCTTCATTTTACTCTTTTTAATTATAACATAAATATGTCAATAAATGCAACCAATTATTATAAATGTATATAAGCTTTTAAATAAAAAAGTCCGGTAACTGTTTAAATATAATTTAAACAGAAAACCGGACATTATTCATTAATATACACTATGATTATTTAAATACTCTACAACCGCAAATATGTACTCACTGTTTGTCGGTCTTTTATTTCCATAGGCAGAAGCAAATCCCATCTTAGAATAAAAGCCATTGCCTCCACACTTATTCCATGCTGACTCAATAGCATGCCTTATAGCTCTTTCTACTCTGTCAGCAGTTGTGTTATTGCTTTTAGCAATTTCAGGATATAAAAATTTAGTAACGGCATCCAGCATTTCACTGTTGGTATAACCTTTTACAATGGATTCTTTCAGATATTTATAGCCTTTTAGATTTGGTAAAATACCAGTACTGTTAAGTATTGATGATGTCATCCTTTCAATATATATAAGCTTATTTTTATTATCATTCTCATTATTTATTACAACACCCGAAACATTAAGATCCACAACCCTGTCTACAATGGAATTAATATCATATGGTCTAACAACAACATAATTAATTCCAAACCTGAAAGCAGCAGATGTCATAACATCATCATCCTTGTTAGCAAGTAGTATAATTTTAGCTTTTGGATTATCACTTTTCATATCTTTAATTGCAGACAGGGTTTCCATTACATTATTTTTAAACAATTCAAGGTCAAATATAGCAGTATTTATATTTCCCTTTTTCATTTCTTCTATTGCTGATATTATATTCTTATCAGAAAATATTTCATCCACAAAGTCAACTATCCTAAACGTATTTTCAAGCAAATCTCTTTCTTCATCGTTATTAACAGACAACATCACATTCATAATTACATCCCCGTTCTATATTGTAAATATTATTTTTATACTTTTTGTTCCTGTATTAATTTTATCATACTTTTAGCATTAGTCAAGTGCTTTTTTACAAATCCAGCATATTTTCAACAAAAATTCCATAACCCTTTGTAGGATCGTTAACAAAAACATGTGTAACAGCTCCTACCAGCTTACCATCCTGTACAACCGGACAACCACTCATTCCCTGTACAATACCTCCGGTCATATCAAGAAGCCTTTTGTCAGTAATTGTCAAAACAAAGTTTTTAGTGTCACTTGTATTATACTTGTTTATACTATCAATATGAATACTATATTTCTCGACAAATTTGCCATCAGTATTGACATATATTGACCCATTACCAATTTTTACGTCATTTTTATATCCAATAGGCATCTCTATTCCTTTTATATCACTGCACATATGTCCAAAAATGCCATTATTTTTATTGCTGTCTATATATCCAATAGTCCTATTAAAATTTATATCACCTAATAACGCACCCGGTAAACCAGCCTTTCCTTTCTCCGCTTTTTCAATATGAGCATCTAATATTTCTCCGCCGTCAATTTCCATGAGCTCACCTGTATCAATGTCATTAATAGGATGACCTAAAGCACCAAAAGAGTTATTCTTCCTGTCATAATAGGTAATTGTACCAATACCCTGAGTGCTGTCTCTTACCCACAAACCAAGCTTATAATTATTATCATCAACAGATTTAATCGGTGTTACATTTAAATTTATTTCTTCATTTTTTCTTATGGCCTTTATATATACCATATCATCCCTATTTACAAGCCTTACCAAATCCTCTTTATTTTTAACATCTTCACCATTTACAGACATAATAATATCGCCTGATTTCAATAAACCCTTACATGGTGTATACTCTTTATTATCTGTTGCTCTAACCTGACCGACTCCAAGTACCAATACACCTTTTGTATCCACACATATGCCAACAGTTCTGCCTATAACCTCAACTTTCTTCTCAGGCATAAAGCATAATTGTACCTTTTTAACCGGTAAGCCCAACAGTTTTACCTTCATATTAGCAACAGTAGCATTTTCACTTCTTATAACATTGTCGCTATCTAAACTTAATTCAATATTTTCAGTGACTCTTTCATTATTAATATTTAATACTTCATCACTTTCGATTTCTCCATTAAATGGAGCAGACATATTAACAACATAACTCTTGCCTGTAGTCATATAAATATTTTTAGGTATAAAAATGTATTCAATTACAAAATATAATAAAGTAAAAAATAAAATTATTCCTAATAAATAAAATATTTTTTTATTTTTCATTTAATTCACCTCACAATATTAAAATCTCCTTAGTTAAATTTATTTATACTGTCCTATTTAGGCAAAAAATGGGACAGGCTTCCACCTGTCCCAAAATAAGTAAAATATTTTATTATAATAATTCCATCAACTTTAATATATCAGCTTTTTCAGTCGCCCAGCTTGTTGCAAATCTGACTACAGTATGCTCATCATCAATTTTTTCCCAAAAACTGAACTTTACTTTTTTACTTAACTCCTCTAACTTACTGTTTTCTATAATGATAAACTGTTGGTTGGTTGTGGACTCAATATAAAATGAATAACCTTTTTCCTTAAAGCCTTCTTTTAAAATATCAGCCATTTCAATTGCATGTCTGCTTATTTTAAAATACAAATCATCAGTAAAAAGAGTATCAAACTGAATACCAAGTAATCTCCCCTTAGCAAGCAATGCACCGTGTTGTTTCACAATAGTCACAAAATTCTTTGGAATATTGTTTTTTGTAAATACTACAGCTTCACCACATAAGGCACCAACCTTAGTACCGCCAATACAAAACACATCACAGTACTCTGCAATTAAGGGTAGTGTTACATCGGTATTATTACTCATAATACCATAGCCAAGTCGTGCACCATCAAGATATAATGGTATTTTATATTTCCTGCATATCTCCGAAATATTTTTAAGTTCATTTTCACTGTATAACGTACCATATTCCGTAGGATAGGAAATATAAACCATTCCCGGATAAACCATATGTTCATGATTTTCATCCTGCCAAAAACTTTTTAAATAATTCTCAAGCTCTTCTCCGTTAACCTTACCCTCATACTGGTTTAACTCTAAAACCTTATGTCCTGTATACTCTATTGCGCCTGCTTCATGAACACTGACGTGACCGGTTTTTGCAGCTATTACCCCTTCATACTTATTAAGCATTGCGTCAATTACAACAGCATTTGTCTGTGTTCCTCCTACCAAGAAAAAAATCTCAGCCTCAGGACATTGACATACTCTTCTTATCTTTTCCTTTGCACTCTGACAATAATAGTCATTTCCATATCCGGAAAGTTTTTCCATATTAGTTTCCATAAATTTTTCTAATATTTTGGGATGTGCTCCCTCTGTATAATCATTCTCAAATGATAACATATTTTCACCTCTGTCTGTTTTAATTTATAATTATTTGAGTTGCACTTTATTTTTATTCAGTGATTAAAAATATAACATTTGTCTTGTTTATATTTTTATAGACATTTTAAATACTTTATTTCCTCATCCGTAAGGTATCTGTACTTTCCTCTTTCAAGATTGCCAAGCTTCAGATTGCCCTCCGCAATTCTTTTAAGCCTTACAACATTACAATTAATTGCAGCACACATTTTTCTTACCTGCCTGTTTCTGCCCTCATGTATCTTTATTTTAAGGGATGTAAGCCTGCCTCTTTTCATAATTTCTATTTCAGCAGGTGCAGTTTTTCTGCCGTCAATTATTAGTCCCTTTTTAAATTTTTCCATATCATTACTGTCAGGCTCTCTGTCAACATCAGCAATATATGTTTTTTCAATATTGTGCTTGGGATGAGTCAGCTTATATGTAAGATCCCCGTCATTAGTAAGAATAAGCAGACCTGATGTGTCATAATCAAGTCTGCCTACAGGATAAACTCTTTCCTTAACATCACTCACATAATCAATTACACTTTTTCTGTCAAACTGATCCTTGACTGTAGTAACACAGCCTTCCGGCTTATTAAGCATAATGTAAATCATTTTTTCACATATTTGAACCCTTTTGCCGTCAACAGTTATATTATCTCTGTCGCTTTCTATTTTAGTTCCAAGCTCAGTAATTGTTTTATCATTTACCTTCACTCTGCCTTGTAAAATTATTTCCTCAGCCTTACGTCTTGAAGCAACCTGAGCCTCTGCAAGATACTTTTGTAATCTCATTAGCATACTAATTTTATCCAATCCTTTATAATTTTATTAAAGCTGTTTCCAAGACTATGCTTTTCTATACTCTCAGTTGCTATTATATCAACTTCTGCTACCTTTTCATTTCCAATATAAATTTTTCCTACACCTATTTTATCACCCGCATTAATTGGGGCTTCAATCATATCAGGTACACTATTTTCAAATTTAATGCTATTTCTCTCATTTTCATTTAAAAGAAGCTCAACACTGTTTTTATATTCCAGCACTGTTTTACTTACCTTAGCCTTGTCAACACAAATATCTGTATTATCACCTATTATACTATATTTTTTATAATTATCAAAGCCATAATTTAAAATTTCCCTTGTATCACTCCACTTTTTTGCCTTACCTGCCGTTCCCCATCCGCTTGCAAGAACAACGGAAACAAGAGTTACGTCTCCTCTTTTTGCCGCACCCACAAAGCAATGTCCCGCCTTTCCTGTAAAGCCTGTCTTTATACCAATAGCACCATTATATGAATTTAAAAGCTGATTTTTATTTACAATGGAATAGTTTTTTTTATTTGATGTAAAAGAAACATTCTGAGTATTGCTTATTCTTATAAATTCCTCATTTTTAATTGCATAGGCACCTATTAAAGCCATATCCTTTGCCGTAGAATGATGGTTGCCCTTATCCAATCCGTTTGGTGTGACAAATTCAGTATCGGTACAGCCAAGCTCTATTGCCTTTTTATTCATCATTTGGCAAAAGTTTTCAACACTTCCTCCAACCTTTTCCGCTATAGCAACAGCAGCGTCATTGGAACTTTGCATAAGCAGAGCATACAAAAGCTGTTCAAGTGTAAGTTCCTCACCCTGCTGCAAATGCATTTTAACAGGAGGAGCCAGAGTAGCATTTTTAGATACAGTAACCTTATCCTGTATATCAGCATTTTCAAGAGTAATAATTGCCGTCATTATTTTAGTAGTACTTGCCATTGCCATCGGTTCGTTTTCATTTTTCCCCCATAAAACTCTTCCCGTATCTGCGTCAATTAACACAGCAGACAACGCATTAACATCAGGAGTGTTGTCTGCACCATAGCAGTTTACACTAAACATAAGACACATAAAAAATATCATCTTTTTAAGCACAAAATCACCTCTGTAATTAGGTTTTACATATATTACAAGTTATATTCAAAAAAACTTAATATTTTCGTAATTGCTTTATATTATCAGATAATATATACTAAGCTATGAAAGCATTAAGCTATCCCTTAATAAACAACAAATTTTATAAAAATAAAATAAGTTTAAACACCGTTAAAATTAATGTTTAGACCTATTATATGAGGAGTGTAAAAATATGAAGAAAAAACTTTTATGCACATTAGCACTTATAGGTGCAATGAGTACATCAGCCTTAGCTGCTACATCTGTAGCAATTAACAACAAAACTATTGATAACAGCAGTGTAATTGAAGAAAACGGTACTACATATATTTCAGTGAGACCGGTTGCTGAAGCCTTAGATTTAAATGTAGAATGGATTAGTGAAACAAAGACAGTTATATTATCAAACGGAGGACCTATTTATATTACATTCAGTATTGGTGAAAATGGCTATACCTTTGCTAAAACAGCACCTATGCCATTAAGCGGTGCACCTATTATTATAAATTCTGCAACTTATGTTCCTGTAGATGTTGTAACTGATCTGCTTTCCTATAAAGTAGAAGAGGACGGAAATACATTAAATATTAAGACAGATGAAACAACTACAGAGATAGATGAAGCAGCTACAGATAAAATTGCCGCTGAAGGTTTTACTGGTATTGTTACAGAAGTTTCTGAAGAAGAGATTTTATTTAATGATTTCGTAAAAGGTGAAGTAAGACTTAATAAAAGTGATAATGTAAAGGTTACTGACCTTAACGGAAATACAGTTGATATTAATTCTATAACAGTTGACACAAAACTTGTTGTAGAATACGGTGAAGCTATGACTATGAGCATACCTCCACTTAACAATCCTATATCTATTGTTGTTTGTGAATAAATTTAAGGAGGCTGATTACAGCCTCTTTATTTTTTTCTTTACCTTTCTATTGTATCACAACAAATTCTTTAATTTGTAATTTTTATAATCCTTGACTTTTATCTGATATGGCTGTATAATAATAATGATGTGCATCCATAGTTAAACGGATATAATAAGCCCCTCCTAAGAATATGTTATAACGACCGCCTTTCGGGCAAAGGCGATTGACATTGAGTAAGTTTGTACCTATAATTGAATAGATTTTAAAGATGTTTCCGTAGCTCAGCTGGATAGAGCGACCGCC